>Ga0209581_1000859_pt1 | contig 44729 bp, 40 predicted proteins | sample Coa_R2_FD_187160 | JGI IMG/M metagenome (GOLD analysis project Ga0209581, IMG submission 187160) | Surface soil microbial communities from Centralia Pennsylvania, which are recovering from an underground coalmine fire - Coalmine... | ecosystem: Environmental > Terrestrial > Soil > Unclassified ...
CGGTTTAATTATTCCGAAATTGAGCTGAAAGACCGCTTGTACGATGATCGGTTCGTTTCGCTGATGCAGTTTCAGGCGGGGCGGGCCTGGGATTTTTTCTCGCGCGCAAAGGGTTCGCTTCCCGCCGAAGATAGCTGGAGGATGGCGCCTGCCGAGATCATGGGCGCGATTTACCGCAGCCTGCTGCGGCGAATGGAGCGAGACAGATTTCGCGTGTTTGAAAAGGAATATCATTTGAGCAAAGCGGAGAAGGCCGCACGGATCGCAGGGCAGTTATTCAAATCGTTTTTGAATTTGCCCGGCACAGCATCCGTCTGATATTTTAGCTGCGAAAAATAATAAGAACCATGAATAGAAAATTAATGCTGTTTGGATGTGCGGCGGCGCTCGGCGCTTTGGCACTGGTTTGTTCCAACAATGCGCTTGCCCAGAGAGCGGGTGGCGGCGGCGATGCCTACAGGCCGCCAACTGGAGGCACTTCTTCTTTCGGACCCGGCAAACCCGAAGGGGCTGGGGGTTCCATTGTCGCGACACCCATCACGCCGCAAGAAGCTGCCAAGAAATACCCGGCCCGAAACGGCAGATATCCGATGGGTGAGAGAGACCCGCACGATCCATCCGGGGTTGTGCGCAGCCCGTATCCGCCGCATACCAAGTTCGATTGCTCGAAAATTGCGCACGGCGGGCTGGTCCTGGACACCCACGTAAACAAGGTCTTTGTAAGACCGTAGTTTCTTCCTCCCAGAAGCGAGCCAGCGCATTTCTACGCTGGCGACATTTGCTGCGCAACCATTGTGTACAAGCCGGGTTTTAACAATCACAACGCCATTCATGAAAAATATTTCTCCAACCATTCTGTCGGGGTTTTTGCTGATTCTATTTGCCTTCAGTTCCTGTGAAACGCCGGTGGGGCAGGGAGCAGGCTGGGGGGCAGCGACGGGCGCAATTATTGGCGGCGCGGCCACCGGTCATGTTCGCGGCGCGGCGCTGGGCGCGGCTGCCGGAGCAGCGGCTGGCGCGCTGGTCGGGGCGGCAATTCAGGAAGATCAAATGGCGCGGTACGGTCCACCGCCTCCGGGTGGTTTTCCGTATGCGCGCTGGGCAGGCCGCCCCGGTTTTTATTACAGCCCGTACACGGGGCGGGTTTATGATTTGCGGGGTGTTCCGCACGGCGGCCTCACTCGCGACGTGGATACGGGTCAGCTTTTCCGCAGGCCCTGAAGTCTGGCTGCAAGCCGGCGCGCTGACTAGTGGACTTGCCTCCGCAGCGCGTCCACCAGCGCGCGCGCTTCGTCGGTCATCCTGATCATTTCCGGCCAGGGGCGATGGTGGTTTTCCCCCGGCAGTTTGCGTGTGGCGTCGAAGCCCATGTGCGAACCGATGTTCTGCTGGCTCGGGGCGTGATCGAGCGAATCGCTGGGATTTTTGATGATGGTGGTGTCTCGCGCCGGATCGGTATTGGCGCACAATCGGAAAAGCACTTCGGCGGTGTTATGGACGTCGCAATCTTCGTCCACCACCACGATGTATTTGCTGAACATCATTTGTCCCATGCCCCACAGGCCGTGCATGACCTTGAAGGCCTGGTAGGGATATTGTTTACGAATGCTTACGAACACCAAATTGTGAAAAACGCCTTCGGCCGGCAGGTGCATGTCCACAATCTCGGGGAAATTCATCCTGAACACGGGCAGAAAAATCCGCACACAGGCGTTGCCGAGGTAATAATCTTCCATGGGCGGGACGCCGACGATGGTGGTGGGATAAACCGCTTCGCGGCGATGCGTGATCGCTGTCAGGTGGAAAACCGGATAATCTTCCACGGCAGTGTAAAAACCGGTGTGATCGCCAAAAGGTCCTTCCGGACGCAGCTCGCCGGGCTGAACATATCCTTCCAAAACGAAGTCAACATCGGCTGGCACATCGAGGTCGATGGTTCTGCAGCGAACCAAATCGATTGATTTTCGCCGGAGAAAGCCCGCAAACAAAAGCTCGTCCAAGCCATCGGGCAGGGGAGCGGTTGCGGCAAATGTATAGACCGGATCGCCCCCCAGAGTCACCGCGACTGGCATCCGCTCGCCGCGCTCATAGTAACCTCGACCGTGCCGGGCCCCTACCTTGTGCAATTGCCAGTGCATTCCCGTCGTGCGCTCATCGTAAACCTGCATCCGGTAAATGCCGACGTTGCGGGCGCCCGTTTCCGGGTCGCGGGTATGAACATTGCCCAGCGTGATAAAGCGACCGCCGTCCTTTGGCCAACATTTAAGAATCGGCAGGTCGCGTAAGGTGAATCTGTTCGCGTTCTCTCCGAGCAAATGAACCACTTCCTGACAAGCCGCGTCGCGCACCTGCCGGGGACGTGCGTGCAACAGATGGATGCCCTGTCTCAACAAAGCCCAGCCTTCGCGCAGATCAGTGGGCGGTTTGGCTTTTAGAATAAGTTGAATCTCGCGGGCGATCTCCTCGATGTCGGAAACCTGCAGAGCCAGCGCCATGCGGCGGTGTGAACCCATTGTGTTGATGGCGACGGGAAAGTCCGATTTCTTGCCCTCCACAATGGGTTGCTCGAACAAGAGCGCTTTCCCGCCACCGGGCGATTTCATTTCGCGGTCTGCCCATTCGGCGATGAGCAGATCGGTATCCACAGGGATCGCAATGCGCTTTAATTCGCCCGCCTTTTCAAGCGCGTCGAGAAAGTTCCCAAATGAGCGGTAGGCCATCAGTCAGGCACACGCCGCAGTTCTGATCTTAATCAGCGATACGGTGGCTCCAGGTATTGAAACGATACAACCCTGCCATTGGCGAAAGTGACTGTCTTATACGGATAGGGAATGCTCGGCGGAATATAGGAGTAGTAGAACGGGTCGTAGAATGGGTCGCCAAAAAAGACAAAGCTCCGTCCGCCGTGGCGATGCCTCCCCACAAAGCCGACGGCGCCGAAGCCGAAGCCGGGTCCATACGGACCGTACGGTCCATAGTAAGGGCCGGGATACGTTTCGTAGCGAACATAGATCCAGGTCTCCGTCGGTTGCCCACGCATGTTGCCGACGACTTTCCGATCCGGCGAACCCCAGGCCAGCCAGACTGCATTCTGGGACATGCCCGGGCGGATTTGTCCCTGGCTCACCAATGCCTGATCCCGTGGAGAAAGGTTCTGGTAAATCTCCGGATGCGCCGAGATGCGCGTCTGCGTGGTCTCGCAACCGGTGAGCAGCGATGCGTATGCCGCAAGGAGAACCCCCAGCATACTCGACAGTAAAGGAGGTTTCATAAGCCTCACGATCATACCCCGCGCCCATGCCGAGTCAATCATTCCACAGCCTCTAAGTTCAGGTGAGCTGACTTGCTCTGTGGCGGGTGTCTTGATTCACGCCCGCTTGCCGGTAACGTGCGAGCGGATGGAGGATCGCTTCGGCCATCGAATTTCATACCTGCGGGTTTCGATCACCGACCGCTGCAATGAGCGCTGCGCCTATTGCATGCCACAGGAATTGCAAGAGTGGCTGCCGCGCGCCGAAATTTTGACGTTTGAAGAGACGCTGCGATTGATCCGCATCGGCGCGGAGCTGGGGATTTCAAAGGTACGAGTCACCGGCGGGGAACCGCTCACGCGCCGGGACGCGCTGGGGTTTATCCGGCGGATCCGGGAAATCTCAAGTATCAAAAGCATCGGCCTTTCCACTAATGGAACGTTGTTGGCCGGCGAGGTGGCTCCGGGCAGGACAATGGCCGGCGCGTTGCGCGCTGCCGGCGTGCAGTCGCTGAACATTTCGCTCGATACGCTGGATCGCCAGGTTTATGCGCGCATCACCGGCAGGGATTTCCACCAACGAGTGCTCCAAGGAATCGACGCCGCTATCGCTGCGGGATTCGAGCAGATCAAGCTTAACACGGTTCTCATGCGCGGCCGGAATGAGGATCAACTGATCCCACTTGTGGAATTTGCCGGGCAGCGCGGTTTAATTCTGCGCTTCATTGAAATGATGCCGGTCAGCACGGCCGCTGTGCTCGACGAAGATAATTTTCTGTCGGTTCGCGAAGCGAAACGGCTCATCGAATCTGTTTACGGCAATCTGATCCCGCAGAGCGAATTTCGGACCAACGGCCCCGCTGTTTACTATCAAGTCCCGGGCCGGGGCCAGCGGATCGGTTTTATCGGCGCGATGACCAACCTGCATTTCTGCGAGAGCTGCAACAAACTGCGGCTGACCTGCGACGGCAAACTGCGCCCGTGTCTCGGCAGCTCTCTCGAGTTTGATATCATGAAACCGCTGCGCGCCGGCGCGACTGACGACGAGCTCAAGCAATTCTTTCTCGATGTAGTCGCTCGGAAACCTCAGCAGCACGACTTTCGCAACAACTATCAACCCAACCGGAAGATGATCGCCATCGGCGGTTGAGAGAATCCCAGGCGCACACATTTTGCAATTGAAAACCCTTACGCACATCGCCAGGAGCGGCGAGGCCAGAATGGTTGATGTTTCGGCCAAACCCATCAGCAAACGCCGGGCGATCGCCAGCGGCAGGATTCGTCTCCAGCGGCAAACGCTCGATCTGATTGCGCGCGACCAGATCGCCAAGGGAAACGTGTTCGCCACTGCGCGGATCGCCGGCATTCAGGCCGCAAAGCAAACCGCGCAGCTGATTCCGCTTTGTCACACCTTGCCGCTGAGCGAAGTTAAGATCGATATCGTTACTTCCAGCAAAGGCGCAGAAGTGACCTGCACCGCGCAAGCCGTTGCCCGTACGGGGGTGGAAATGGAAGCGCTCACCGGTGTCGCTGTCGCCCTCCTTGCCATTTACGACATGTGCAAGGCGGTCGATGACCGGATGGCAATCGAAGATATTCGACTCATCGAAAAGACCAAGCGACCCTTGCGCGCCGGGGCAGACGAAACGCTGAAACGATGACGAACGATCAGCGCATCACCGTGGGTATTATCACCGTATCCGACCGGGCCAGCGCAGGCGAATACGAAGACCTTGGCGGACCGGCATTGCGAGATGCGGCCCAAAAAGCCGGCTGGCAGGTGCTCGCGGAAGCGATCGTGCCCGACGATGCGACTCGGATTCAGCAAACAATTCGCTCGTTTTCGCAGCAGGGCTGCGCTCTGATCCTGACAACTGGCGGGACCGGGATCGGTTCGCGCGACGTCACGCCCGAGGCCATTCGCGCCATCATGCGGGTGGAGCTTCCCGGTTTTGGCGAGGTAATGCGCGCTCAGTCCATGAAGATCACGCCAAACGCCATTCTCTCCCGGAGCCTGGCGGCGCTCGTCGATCGTTCATTGGTGATAGCGCTTCCCGGAAAACCGAGCGGGGCGGTGGAATGTCTCGGCTTTGTGCAGGGCGCGATCCCGCACGCGGTCGCGCTGGCTCAGGGCGCGCCCACTTCGTGCTGATTCGGGTAACCGTGGCAAAGCGAGCGCGCTGACGCAGGCGTCGGTTCGGTGAACCTTGCCAAGGAAAAATGTTTTGCCACTTGCGAACCGCGGAGCGAAGCATCAGACAAATGGCAGCTGGCTCAAAAGCGAAGAAGGCAGCGGTTAATCCGGCCAAATCAGCAGACGCATCAGCTGCATGCCGTATTGTGTGAGATGCGCGCTGGCGCCGTGACCGGAAATAATGTCGCGGGTCAAATACGAATAATCGCCAGCGCTTTTCTTCACGTAGCTCAGCTCAGGCTGTGTCACGGGTTTTTCGCTCGGCTCGATTTTGAGCGGAACTCCAGAGCGCGCGAAGGAAACTTCCCATGAGATTTGCCCGCTGCCCGTTCCCGCCTGCAGCATCCAGGGATAAAGTTTTGCGAGATCGAAGTGCGGCGATTTGGGCAGCGTAACCTTGTAAAAGATTTCCTCCTGATTGAGAAATTCCGGAATCGTAAGGGAAGGATTTTTTCTCAGCGCCAGAAAGAGCCTGGCGATATCGAGCCCGGCAAGGTTCATCCCATTGTAAAGGCCGTGATGATTCGGATCATTCTTAAAGAATGTGTCGTACCAGGTTTGGAAATTGCGGTTGAGCATCAGATTTAGTTCCAGGTGCAGATGGGCGCGTGGCTGGTTGATTCCCGTTCCGGTGTAACCCATGACGCCGATGCGCTGGCCCTGCTTCACGGTTTCGCCAGGCGCCACGGCGACGGACGCCAGGTGCGCATACAAACTGTAATAGGGCGAACCGCTCCAGCGATGCTCGATGACGACATATTTCCCGTAATTGGAATAGGCCGGGATCCGGTTGACATGCGCCACTTTTCCGGCAGCGATGGCGCGCACTTCGTCGAGCGGTTCGCCGCGCGCGTCGCGATGGACCGGGCGAATATCGATTCCTTCGTGAAACCGGGTGTAAACGATGCCGCCGGGCGTGTCAACCGGGTCGCGAACAAATCCGTACCGGCCGCCTTCCCACGGCGTCGATTTCACCCCTTTGTAGTCGCGCTCCACATATTGATAAAAAGCAGGCCCGCCTCCTGAAAACAGCGCGTCATTATCCGTCGGCAGAGCGAGATCGAGCAGGCTTCTTTCAGCCGTCGCAACAGCCGGGAGCAGGCCAAGAGCAATCGCGCGAACAAACGATCGCATATTTTCTCAGCGCGCCTGAGAGTTGCGTTGTCCGATCAATGGCCAGTCTTTTTTCATCAGTTCGATGTCGGCCACGGTTAAACCATAAGGAATGTAGATTTGCCCGTCGGAGACGCGCTTGTCGATTTGCAGTTCGCTGATGGGCCGGCCATTGACGAACACAAAAAGCAAACCGCCTTTGCGCTCAATGCTCAGCGCGTCGAGGGCGACGCGCCCATGTTCGTCCAGTTGGAGCAGCGCGCCGAAAGTGCCGTTGGCCGAGGGGTAGGGATAAAATGCCCTCACATCGTTCTCTGAAAGGCGGGGAATTCTTTCTATGGCCACATCTTTTCCCGAGACCTGGGCCCGCACCGCCGTGGCGAATACGGCGGTGTCCTGAGGGTTGGCTTGTGCATGCGCCCGGAAGGTGCAATGTCGTCGTTTCGCGTTCGCCGCAATTGCGGCCAGGGTCAGACACAGCCCCAATGCGCAGAGCGTTTTCATGCCGATTGGATAAAGGGTTTGACAGCGTTTTTGCAACTTCGAAAACTTTCCGGGCTGTTTTAATCCGCCGATGAAACGCTACGTTGTTGGACTTCTAATAGTGGCGGTTGCCGCGACCGCTTCGGCACAGGAGAGCCTGTCCGCGGTGGCGCCGACGCGCAAACGCGGTTGGTTGAGCCGTCTGTTGCACCCGTTCTCCCCCGAGGGCGCTCCTCAATACAAGGATGCGCGACTGCGCGGCCTCGCGCTGGAGCTGCAGTTGACGCCGCAAACCGTGAAGCTGTCCGAAGTGCGACAACTTGGGGTGAAAGTTACGCTGGCGAATCTTTCCAAGCGACCGGTCACGCTGGATTTTCCTACCAATCAGCGGATTGAAATTTACCTGATGGATTCCACGGGCAAAATCCTCACCCGGTGGTCCGAAAATCACGCCATTGTTCCCAAGCCGGGGACGATTCTGATTAATCCGCAGGAGCGCATCGAATACAACGAGACAATCGCCACCCGCGAGCTAATGCCGAACAAGGTTTACAGCGCCGAAGTTTTCTTCCCGCAATATCCTGAATTGCGAATCCGGCAGAAATTCCTCGCCGTGCCATGAGAGAGTCGAACGTGGCGGGCTGTGGGCTTTTCTCGGATTACCACACGCATCCACAGGGTCATCGGAACCGGCGTTATACCGTCGAATTGTTGCAACCGTGGGTGGAAGCGGCACGCAAACTGGGCTTGACGGACATTGCCTTTACCGATCATGACCGTTATCGCGAAGGAGTCGATTTCGATGAGATTGAGCGCCTCCGCGAAAAAAACCCGGACGTAAAAATTCGTGCTGGAATTGAGCTGGACAATGATCCTGTTCACTCCGCGGCCGGTCGAAAGTGGGTGGAGAAAAATTGGGACAAGCTGGATTTTGTGCTGGGTTCCGTTCATTTTTTGGAAAGGCGCGATCAGATGTTCGACAGCGTTCCGGACGGCGCCGCGCAATTTGAGGGTCGCGATATAGACGCGCTCTACGCCGATTATTTTCGCCGGGTCAGGGAAATGGCGGGCACGGGACTGGTCGATTGCCTTGCGCACCTGGATTTGATCAAAATCCATGGACATCGTCCGCACGCGAACATTGGCGGGCTGGTTGAGGAGACGCTGGATTTGATCCGGGAGCGGAATCTGGCGATCGAGCTTTCAACCGCCGGCTGGCGCAAACCGGTGAAGGAGCTTTACCCGCAGCGGGAAATTATCGAGCTGGCAATGCGGAAACAAATTCCCTTTACCACTGCTTCGGACGCACATTCGCACGCGCAGATTGGTGAAGACTTTCCGCGCCTGAGCCAGTTAATGGCGCAGATGGGAATTCAGGAAGTGTGCACGTTCGACAGGCATCGGCGAGCTGTGCACCTGCTTTGGGCTCAAAGCTCAAGATCGAGCTGCGAGTCGTCCGCCGGCGCGAGCGCGCCTTCGGTCTGCGACGGCAAAGGCAGGGCAAAGCCGAGCCGTTGAGCCAGGCGCTGGCAGGTTTCGGGCGCAAATCCTTCGAAATGATTGCCGGCGAACGCCCACACGCTGCGCACCGCTTCCAGATGTCGCTCAATCCGGAGCGACCAGCTTTCCAGCGCGTTTTCGCGTTTCCACAGCAACTTTCCGTAGCGATGGAGATGTCTGCCCGCGGCGTCGTATTTGGTGGCGTAATCGCCCAGTAATCGCACATAAAGAAAATCGGCCGTGCGCGGGAGAAATTCATACGGGGCAAGATTTCGTTCGTCGAGGCCGGTGGTGTCGGCCCATACCCAGCAGATTCCAAATTTTTCCAGCAGCCGGATGATCTGCGGGCGGTGCCAGCCGGGGTGCCGAAATTCAATGGCGAATCGAAAATCGCGCGGCAATTGCGCGAGGAATTTGCGCAGAATTGGTCGGCCATCCCTGGGACCGAACGAAGGCGGGAGCTGGATCAGAATGACGCGAAGTTTCGGTCCCAGTGGCTCGAGCGCGCGGAGAAACGAACCCAGCTCCATCGAACAGTCGCGCAGACGGCACACATGCGTGATCTGGCGCGCCAGTTTGCAGGCGAAACGAAAATTTGGCGGAGTGCATTCGACCCAGCGGCGAACGTTCTCTTGAGTCGGAGCGGCGTGGAAGGTGGTGTCCATTTCCACCGCCGGAAACCAACGCGCATAAAACTCCAGCCACATGGATTCCGGCAAATCCGCCGGGTAAAAAGCGCCACGCCAATCTTCAAAGCTCCAGGCGCATGTGCCCACGCGGATTTTTTGCTGGTCTGTCAAATTCAAGATGGAGCGGAAAACTTAGGCGTTTTTCGCGGAAGGGAAAATGGCGACTCCGCAAAGGATACAAAACCGAGCCCCGGCGGCTTGGCCGAACTTGACGGACAAAGTAACTTAACTACGCTGCCACAGCCCATGCAGATTGTCGTCCGCGCTGTTTTGATCGCTTTGTTGGGAGTTTTGCTCTGGCCTGCATCGAGCCTGCGGGCTTCCGTCATTTTCCAACCCGGCAAGAAAGTGAAAATCGCCCTGCCCGGCGAAGAGGAAACCAGCGGCGACGCGGCAAAACTATTCCAAACGGCGCAAGAGGCGGAGAAAGAGGGCAACCCGAAGCGAGCCATTAAAATTTACAAAAACCTCGTGAAACGGCACCCCAAAGATGCTCTCGCGGCTGGAGCGCTTTTCCGCGCGGCGCAGCTTCAGGAGCAATTGCAGCTGTACACGCCGGCAGCTGAATCGTTTGCGCAACTGGTGGAAAAATACCCCAGCAGCCCGCATTTCGAGGAAGCCATCGAAGCGCAGTTTCGCATTGGGGAAATCTATCTGAATGGAAAGAAACTGAAGGTTCTCGGAATCCCCATCGCTTCGGCGCTGGATCGCGCGGTTACGATTTTTGCCAATGTCGTGCGCACCGCACCGTATGGGAAATACACCGCACGCGCGCAATTTGATATCGGGCTGGCGCGCGAGAAACAGGGGGCTAATGACGCGGCCATCCAGGCGTACCAGGCGGTGGTGGACAAGTTTCCCAACGAGCCGGTAGCTGCCGACGCGCAATATCAGATTGGTTATATCTGGTTTACCGCCGCCCAACTGGGCACAAAAGATGCCGCGGCCGCCGCCAACGCCAAAACTGCCTTTGAGGATTTTCTCTTCCATTATCCCAGGAGCGAGAAAGCCGCGCAGGCGCGGGCCAACCTCGCCATTCTTGCGCGCAAGCAAACCATTAACTCGTATCAGGTCGCCAAATTTTACGACAAACAAAAATATTACCGGGCTGCGGTGATCTATTACAATGAGGTGATTCGCCAGCAGCCAGGTTCCCAGGAAAGTAACGAAGCCAAGAAACGCATCGACGAACTGCGCGCCAAATTTGGCGACGCGGCACTCCAGCCGGCACTCCCGGTGGCGAAAGGAGTCAAAAAGAAAGGTGACGATCAGGGTATGCGCACTGCCCGGGCAGGTTCGGCTAAACCGGGACCGGCAAACAACGAAGCGCCCCTGCCTGCGGCTGATGGGGACAGTTCGCTGCCGCCGCCGGCTTCGCTGGCGCCGGACACAACCACTGCGCCGGATCCGCTGCTGAGTCAGCCGCCGCCAAGCGGTGGCAGTTCCGACGCATCATCCGGCCCAACTACGTCGGCTTCTCCCGACGCGTCCGCGTCGCCGGCGCCTTGAAAGCGTTATTTACCACACTGTTGTGCGCGGCCCTGGGCGGTTGCCTTGGGTATCATGTGGGGCCCGTCAAGCCCTATTATTTGCGCGATGTCCATACCATCGCCGTTCCAACCTTCAAAAACCGGACGCTTGTTCCGCGTATCGAGGTGCTGGTGACCGACACGGTGATCAAGCAATTGCAGCAGGACGGTACCTTCCAGGTCACCAGTGGAGATAAAGCCGACGCGGTTTTAAACGGCGAGATCTCGCAAATCCGCCGCACACCCGCTCGCTCGGTGCGGGGCAATGTGCTGGCCACCACCGAGTTTAACCTCGCCTTAACCGTCAAATACTCGCTGACCGGCCGGGATGGCAAACAACTGGCGCCGCCTTCTCAGACCGTGGGTAGCACGAGCTTTTTTGTAAGCAGCGACGTAACTACGGATGAGCGGCAAGCCCTCCCTCTCGCCACCGAGGACCTGGCGACGCGATTGGTTACCGAACTGAGCGAGGGCTGGTGATGGGGAATAAAGGTGAAGAAAAACTCTGGACCATCCTTAACGACAAACTCGACACGCTGCGGGCTACCAATCGTCTCCCGGAAGCCATTCGCGTGGCTGAAACCGCGCTGGAAATCGCCAAGCGCGCCTTTCCAGCAGGCGGGCTGCCATTGGCCACCAGTTTCGAAAAGCTAGGTCAACTGCTGGAGCAAAAGGGCGATCAAACTGCGGCTCTGCCCTACCTGCTCAAGGCGCACGCGATTTTGGAGAAGTTGAAGCCGCCCGATCACGGCGCCATTTATCGCTCGGCGCGGCGGCTTGGGTTTTTGTGCGAAAACCTCGGCCAATCCGAGGAGGCCATTGGTTTCTACGAGAAAGCGATCGCTGCCGGCAGCCAGACCGACGAAGTGCCGTATTCGGATATCGGCACGATGTTAAACAATGTGGCACTGATTCTGCGAAAATCCGGCCGGCAAAAAGCCGCCGAGCCCTGCTATCTGCGAGCCTTGGAGATTTACGAGAAGCAGCTTGGGCCGGAGCACCCCGATGTAGCCTCGGTCCTTAACAACCTCGGCGTGTTTTACACGAACGAGCGTCGCTACACCGAAGCGGAGAAAACACACCTTCGCGCGCTGGCGATTCGGGAGAAGCAAAGCCCGCCCTCTTTGCCAGACATTGCCCAGTCGCAATGCAACCTCGCCGTCGTTTATCACTCTCGCGGTGACTACGCCAAAGCTGCCGAGCTTTACCAGGCCTCACTGCAGAGCTGGGAACAGGTCAAGGACAAGCCGTCGAAGGACTACGACATTGTCGTTTCCAACTACGCCGATTTGTTGCGTTCTCTTGGCCAGGTCCGCAAAGCTCACCAGTTGGAAGTTCGCGCGCGCAAGCTGCGGGGCGGATGATTTCGCTGCCGACGCTTTTTGTTTCTTGCAGCCATCGCCCATGCGAGCATTGTAATAATGCCGTTTGCTCGCGTGGCGGAACTGGCAGACGCGTACGGCTCAGGACCGTATGGGGAAACCCGTGGAGGTTCGAGTCCTCTCGCGAGCAGTAAACTTCCCTTTCCCGTGCCTGTGGCAAGGGTCGGAACAACGAACCGAGCCGCAACCTGGCTCTCCGTTACCTGGAGCCGGCGGCTTTTCTTCTGGCTGCCCAGCGCGCTTTCATCAGCTGGGACAGCCTTCTGCGTCCGGCTGGCGTAAGCCCGCCTCCCTTGGCCGCGGGGGCCGCCTTGCCGCCGGCGGCTTTTCTTCTGGCTGCCCAGCGCGCTTTCATCAGCTGGGACAGCCTTTTTCGCCCGGCTGGCGTGAGTCCGCCCTTTTTCCGTGTAGGCGGTGTTTCCGCTCCGCCTTTTATTCTTGCCCAGCGAGCTTTCGCGGCTGCCGAAAGCTTTGCTCGTGTGGCAGGCGAAAAATAGCGGCCGGGAGCAGTGACTGACGGCCGCGGCCGCGCGCCTCCGATGATCGAAGAAAGACGCTGTTCCAGGTTATCGATTTGTTTGCGGATTGAGATTGCTTCTTCCAGAGCTTCAACAGATATGTCCATGTGTTGTTAGATAGCGGCAGTTGCCCTTGCTGGCAACCCTCTTTTTTAGCTAATTTAGCTAATAAGCCTGATGGTCGATGTTTCTGGTTTTTGGATTACCTTTAGCTATTCGCGATGTCATCATATGCACACGGCAGGCTGGCTGCGATTGGGGGTTGCGAGGCGTTCCCATGGCTAAGTCGATAATGCCAGGTGCAGCGGCAGACATCCGAACGATCTTCGGATCTATTGCCAGTCGCTACGACCTGGCGAACCACCTGCTAAGTTGCGGGATCGATTTTTACTGGCGGCGCCGCGCTGCTGACATCGTGGCCCGCTGGCAACCGCGCAAAGTTATCGACCTGGCAACGGGCACTGGGGACCTCGCGCTGGCTCTCCAAAGGAAGTTGCCGGGCGCCGAAATCATTGGCATCGATTTTCTGCCTGAGATGCTCGAGATGGCACGAAAGAAAGGGGTGCGCCACACGAACCTTGCCAATGCAATGAATCTCCCTTTCGGTGATGCCTCGTTCGATTGCGCGACGGTTGCCTTCGGATTGCGCAACATGGAGAATTGGTCGGCAGCCCTGAAGGAGATGGCGCGTGTGCTCAAGACCGGCGGGCGGCTGATGGTGCTCGAGTTTTCGCTTCCACGAAAGCGGCTTCTTTGTGCAATCTACCGCCTTTATCTGCACCGCTGCGTTCCATGGCTCGGCTCTGTTCTCACCGGGAGGCGAAACGCCTATGCCTATCTTGGCGATTCGATTGAACGTTTCCCCAACGGCAGCGCGATGTGCGAGCTGATGGCGGGAAACGGCTTCGTAAACGCTACGGCACAACCGTTGACCGGTGGCATCGTATCCATCTACACCGCTGCGAAGAGGTAAAACGGCAGGTCCGGGGTCAGCGCGGACGTTGGAAGTTCGTGTTGGGAAAGCCATCCCATGAAACTGAAGGACGCTCGGGAGCTGCCTCCGTTCGAAGGCCGCCCAGCCTGCCCCGAACTCCGGCCTGCAGCCCAGAGCCGGGTGCAACAAAGAGGCTACGGCGTCGCGGCTGGCGATCCAGTGGAAGTGGGAGAGGGCGAGGGTTGCCCTTCTAACGTCAGCTTCAACGTGTTAAAATCCTGGTTGCCGATCACAAAGACCCCTTCGCGTCCTTCCACTTTTGCGCAGACCCCATCGTTGGTATTGGAGCCGATGATCAGTTTGTGCGTTTCCTTGTCATCGGGCGAAGTTGTAAATGTGACCATCAGTTGCGGCTTCCCGAAGGCTTGTTGCGCACCGGCGCTGCCCAGCCAGCGCACGGCTCGCAGATTCGATAAAGTCTCAAGAAGCGATTGCAGATTAGCCTGATTAATTTCGCCGCTGCCTTTAACCCAGTGCCATTGGTTGGCTGCGTCGCGCTGCACGGCAACCTCCGTCTCCCGGCTAACGCTTAGCCGGTGTATCTGCTCCGGTTTAAACTTGAAGATGGAGAGCGACTGCCATTGCAACGGGTCCGTCGGAATCTGGTCCAGCAGCGGGCGGCGCACAGCCACCACAAAGGGTTCGTCGGCAAGCCGCGCGTACACGACGTCCCCCTCCTGTTTGCCAAAGGCCACTTCGGCAAATGGCTGTTCACCCGCCTTGGTTTCGGCTGTGTTCTCGGAGGCAAACGAACTGAAGGTGATCTGAATTTGCGGCTGATCCAGCCCATACCTTGCCAGGTTGGAGGCGACATCCTCGACGAACTTTGTGACTCGTTCGTTCTGCAGTGTTTCGATCAGCCGTTGGACGGCGGCCGAGTCGGCAGGCGCATTGTTGCGGCTGGCGATCGTCCAGTTTCCTTCCTTGCGGGCCAGAACGGTCTTGCCTTTGCCCGGAACATCGATCGTGATCCTGTCGAGAATGTTGGTATCGATGCGGACGAGGTGATTGTCGCGCAGATCGGCTGGCTTGGTGTTAAGGATTTCCTCGATCTTTTTCGGCAACGTATAAACCGAGCTGCGGGCGGTAAAGCGAGTGTAAACCTGGTCTTTCTCTTTCTCAGGCACGCTGCCGATTTGCAGTGTTTGTCCCTTGTTTTGCTGGTTCGATGCGCTGAGCTGCTGCTTGGCCGGGGAGTTCTGGTCTTCTGCTTCGGACTGCGCAAACAGGGTGATTGACCCGCGTGGCTCGGCCAGTCCGTAAGGGCGCAGGTCACCCCGATCATCGGCCACAAATTGTTGAATGCGGGCGGTGGTCACCTGCGAGATAAGGTCTCCCACCTTCTCGTCGTCCGCGCGGGCACGCAACGGTTTGAGGATGTCCCAGTGGATGCCTCGCTTTTGCAATTCCATTTCGCCGGCGGGGGTTTTTAGCACGACGCGCCGCACCTGCGAGGTGGTAAGATCAGTCAACTTTCTGTCGCGAAAGTCCTCCGGTTTTTTATCGATATCCTTCTTAACCGATTGCCTGACCAGAAACGTTTCCTTGGAATTCTGGAAACGCACATACATCCTGCCGTCCAGGGCGCTGTCTTTGCCGAACAGGATTTCCGGCGGCTTGTCTTTTCCCAGCAGCTTGAGTTTGAGTCTTGCGTTGCCCAAGCCATACTCATTGAGCTTGTTTTTATCGGCCTCGATTTCTTTGGCCGAGATGGTCGCTTCCTTCTGCCAGCTTTCCAGGTCGGACAACAAACTTTCCACCAGGCTCGGGTCTGCGAGGTCTTTAAACGGTGTTTCCAGCCGCCATTTGTTGTCGTGCCGGCGAAGTTCGATTTTCTGATCACCGTTTTGGATGACGATGCCGTCGATTTTGTCGCGATCGAAATTGACGACATTCTGCGCGCGGCGCTGCGCCTCCTCGGTGCCGGGCTGCTTCATCTCAAAGAACTTGAGATAGGCAAACCCGGCTGCGGCGATGATTGCCAGTATGAGTGTGTTTCTCCCGCTCATGATGTCTCGCTAGCTAGCGCTGCCCGGGGGGAAGCGAAAAATGCCGCGTCCGCCGGCCCTGTTCGACTGGCGAGAACCAGAATTGTTTCGCTTCACCTGGCATACGCGACAAACTCAGACGCGACGCTGCCACCAGACCACGGTGCCCAGCACGGCGGGGATCAACGGCATAAGTACCAGGACGATCCATCGCAGCCGGCGCAGCGATTCGTCACTGAGACTGAAAGTGAGAGGCTTGGGAATCTTGGGCGCGATGCCGATCAACTGTTCCCGGCTCAAAAGCCAGTTCAGGCTGCCTGACACGAAATCGAGACCTTGCTGGTCCTGAGTAATAGCATTGTCCTGGACAAAGGCAGCGTTGCTTACCACAACCAGGCGCGAAGAATTCATCTGGACTCTCTCGTCGGCGCTGCCCCCTTTCTCAGCCGCGGCGCCAATGGTGAACGTCAGATTGGCGGCCTGTTTGGCGTCTGCCTGAAGCTTGGCTTGATTGTCCGTGTTGTAATCAGCTTCCGCGAAGTAGCCCTTTTCCGCTTCGATGAGCGGTTCCAGCCGGATATTGGCGGCGCGAACCCGTTCCGGCTCCAGAGTGAGAGAAGATGTGCCGCCCAGAAACAGGGTGCGTACATCTGCCAGCTTTTTGGTAATTGGGCTATCGCCGAGGAAACGCGCCTGCACGTCCTTGGTAAGAGCCAGTTCCTCAATGCCTGTGCGCAAAAACGCCATCAGCCTGTCGTCGTTCATTTTTATACCCAGCTCGTGAACAAACGCGCGCAGCTTTGGCGTTTTCGCCGACGGATCGAGCAGCAACAGAATCCGCCCCTGTTTCTCCCAGTAATCGCGCAAAAGTTTCATTTCCCGATCCGAAAAATCGTATTGCGGTCCGATAATCATCAGCGCTTTGACCTCGGCGGGGATCGCGTCCAGATCCAGCAGGTTCAGTTCCTTAAACTGAATATTCTCGTTCTCGATGAAGGTCTTCAGCACTGAAATCGGGCCACTGTCTGAGAGCGGCGGCTCCTTGTGGCCGGTTACGTAGCCAATCGTGTTCTTTTTTCCCTCCACAAGGTCCATCATCGCGCTGGTGATGGCCTGTTCGCCCTTGAACGCGGCAACACGCGGACCTTCGCCAAAGGACATCCCGCTCGCGTCGATATCCGCCATTTCCGAGGCCTTTACGGCCTTGTTGCGGCCGTCGTAGTCGAGCACCAACAGGCTCTCGTCGGTGACCACCTTGTACTTATCAAACAGCTCCTTGGCCCGGGAAAGGTTGCGTTCCGGATCAATATTTTCGACATCGATTTTCCCGTGCCCGGCATACTGGTATTCGGTCAAGAGGTTTTGAACATCGGTCGTGATGGGCGTGTTTGGCGAAAAGAAAACCGTGATGCGCATTTTGGCCTTGAGCGTGTCGAGCACGCGTTTTGTCTTATCCGAGAGGGTGTACTTCTGGTCGCGAGAGAAATCCCAGCGCCGATAGTGTTTGAAGGCGATGGCGTTGACCACCGCGACCAGGAACAGCACCAGGAGAATCTGGGCCACAACATTGAAGCCGATGGTAAGCCGCCCGATTTTCCCTGATTTTGGAACTTGGTTGGAGCGTCCAGCCATCTTTCACAGCCTCCATTTGCGGGACTGAAACGCCTGATAAGTCAGGGTCAGCATCAGTGCGGTCATGCTCAGATAAAGGACGATGGGGCGGGTATCGATGACGCCGCGGGAAAAGGTTCCCATGTGTTCGATGGCGGAGAAATAACCCAGCAGATCGCGAGTCGTGGATGTCACATCCAGAAGGATGAATTGAACCAAGCCGAGGAAAAACAAGAGCGTGATCGCGCAAAAGGAAATGATGGCTGCGATGATCTGGTTCCGGGTGAGCACCGAAGTAAGGCAGCCAATCGACAGGTAGAACATGCCCAGCAACAAAAGCATGAGATAGGAACCAAAGTATGCGCCGGCTGAGTGCGCCGCCGGTTGGTTCGTGATTTTGAAAAAAATCCAAAAGTAAGCCAGTGTCGGGATCCACAGAACCAGGTAAAACACCAGGGCGCCAAAGAACTTTGCCAGCACGATCTGCCAGTCCCGCACCGGCGCCGTGGTCAGCGGTTCAATGGTGCCCAGCTTAAATTCTTCGGCAAACAGGCGCATGGTAATCAGGGGAAAAATCAGCACGAACGCGAACCAGAAGAAAACGGAGTTAAAGAAAGCCTCCTGGATGGTGTACGGCACCTGGCGCTGGTTCATGAAGGAGACTTGGAAATAAAAATCGATGCCGCTGACGATGAGGAAGAAAATGAGAACGATGTAGGCGATGGGCGAATGGAAGTAACCGCGCACCTCGCGCGCCAGCAGGGTGTAAAACTTACGCATCGAATTGCACTCCTTTATTCCGTATCGGGCCGTCTACACGGCGTCCGGGTGGGTCAGTTCCACGAATACGTCTTCCAGCGTTCCTCGCCGCTGAGTGAGTTCGCGCACCGTCCAGCGGCGGTCCACCGCCAGGCGAAAAATCTCTTCCCGTACGTCCACACCCGATTCCACACGCAGTGAGAAGCGTTTCCAATCGTCTTCTCCGTCCGTGACCACCTCGCGGATTGCGGGAATTTTCCGCAATTGTTCGGCGGCGTCGTCGTTTCCAACTTTTGCTTCCAGCACCACGCCGCCAGCCTGCCTGATTTTGCCCAGCAAGTTTTCCGGCGTATCGCAAGCTTCAATGCGTCCCTTGTGGATGATGATCACCCGGGTGCAAGTCATCTCGACTTCCGGCAAAATATGCGTGGAGAGCAAAATGGTGTGGCGTTTGCCCAGGTTTCTGATCAATTCGCGCACCTGCCGGATTTGATTCGGGTCGAGGCCGATTGTCGGTTCGTCCAGAATCAGAAGGTCGGGCTCGGCCAGAAGGGCGTCGGCCAGACCGACCCGTTGCCGATAGCCTTTGGAGAGAGCGGCAATGAGTTTTCGTTCCACGTCCTTCAGTCCGCAAAGTTCCTTCACGTCACCGACTCGCTCGCCTATCCGGCGATGGGGCACGCCTTTGAGCGCGGCGCGATACTCCAGGTATTCGTTCACCCGCATATCGCTGTAGAGCGGCACGTTTTCCGGCATGTACCCCAGATGCGCCCGCGCCTGGAGCGATTGCGAGAAAACATCGAAACCGGCCACCGTCGCGCGACCGGAAGTGGGCGGCATGAAGCCGGCGAGGATGCGCATGGTGGTGGTCTTGCCGGCGCCGTTCGGTCCCAGGAATCCCATGATTTCGCCCCGATTGACTTCGAAGCTCAGGTCGCGGATGGCAGTCTGGCCGGCGTAACGTTTGGTCAGATTCTCAACCTTGATCATGGCGCAACATCTCGTTGAGACAATTTAAGCGTCGCCGCGTTGCCAAAATTTTTTCAGCGCGCGGTCAGGCTCACCCGGGCCAGGTCGCCGCTCTGGCGTCTTGCGGCGCGGATAATGCCGACGGTGAATTGCACTTCCTCTCCGCTTTGGACCGACGCCAGCAATTCCTCGACCTGCCGAACGCTGTTCACGTCGGACTGCTCCACCTGATAGACAACCATGCCACGCTCGATGCCTGCTTCGTCCGCAGGGCTGTCGGGCTCGACCGCTGCAACCAGGACGCCGCGCCCGCGCGCGTAGCCCAAAGCGTCGCTGAGTTCTGTGGTAAGATTTTGCAGCTGCATGCCGAACAATTGTTCCGCTTTGGAGATGGCAGAATCGTCGGCCGATTCCTGACTTCCCGTCGCCGATTGTATGCGAGCCAGTTTTTTGAACCGATTCACGCTCTCTCGCACCACTTCGGCAGGGATGGCGAAACCGAGTCCCTGAGTGGGAACGCCCTGGGGTGTGAAGGCCATTTTTGCCGACGCGATTCCCACCAGCCGCCCGGAGAGATCGATGACCGGGCCGCCGCTGTTGCCGGGATTAATGGCCGCATCGGTCTGTACCAAGTCCTTGTACTCGACGTCGTCCACGGTGATCGTTCGTTTGACGGCGCTGAGCACTCCCCGGCTGATGGAGCTGCCGTAGCCCACCGCATTGCCCACTACAATCACCGTCTGGCCAAGAAGATTTGGCGAGATGTTGTCGAGACTGATAAATGGCAACGGTTCTTTGGCGTCAATTTTAATGAAAGCCAGGTCTGTCTTATCATCGCCAGCGATGTAGCGCGCGCGGTGGGTCTTGCCGTCATTGGTGGTCACATGAATCTTCAGGTTCGCAGCGCGTTCGACTACATGTTGGTTGGTCACGATGTAGCCGGAAGGGTCAATAATAAAACCGGACCCCAGGCTTTGCAGCGTCTGGCGGATTTCGCGCGGTCGGATCCGGTTGTAACCGAAAAATTGCGCGTAAAAATCTTCGAAAGGATCGCGCACCGTGCGGCGGACAACGCGTTCGGTGTTAATGTTCACAACGGCGGGAAGCACTTTGGAGACGGCCAGCACCGCAGGCTCCGATGCCGGATCGGCCTGCGCCAGGCACCGGCTGGCGGCGCCAAGCGCGAGTGCCCAAATGGCAAGCGCGCGCCCCACAGTGCGCGTGGGCGACACGCAAATTCTCTCCTTCGGCAGGGCACAGAGCATGGGGTTGGGGCGACCTTTTGCCACCGATTTATTGTTCACTCTGGCAGTCATCCGCGTTTTCAAGTAAGAGGCTGCATTGCGACTGTCAACTTGCCCATGCCCTCCAACAGCCCGAAATTATTTTGGGTATGAATACGTCCATTGCGAGTCGCGCAAACCTTGAGCTGATTGAAGAGAATTACCGGCGCTGGCAGGAAAATCCCCAGGCCGTGGAGCCAGGGTGGTCGGCTTTTTTTGAAGGATTTGAGCTGGGTAACCTGCCTGAACCCGACGGGGCTGTCGCGCAGGCGGAGGCCGGCGAGGCGGCCTTGCAGACCCGAGTCGATGGCTTGGTTTACGCTTATTGTTCGCTCGGGCATACAATCGCCCGGGTCAATCCCCTGGCGGAGACCCGGCCCAAAAATCCGTTGCTGAGTCTGGATCAACTCGGCTTCACGGAAGCCGATCTCGATCGCCGCGTTTCATCGAAGTTCTTTTTGGACAACCAGCCGATGACTCTGCGCGAAATGGTCGCCGGCCTGGAACGCATTTATGCCGACTCCATCGGCACGGAGTTCATGCATATCCAGGACCCGCAGGTGCGCGAGTGGATCCGCCGGCGGCTGGAGAGCCGCCCGCACAAGCGCGCGACGCCACCGGCGGTGCAGCTGGCGCTGTTGCGCGCGCTGCTGGAGGCGGAATCGTTTGAGGTGTTCCTGCATACTCGCTACGTGGGTCAGAAACGGTTTTCGCTTCAGGGCGCGGAATCGTTGATGGTGATTCTGGACAGCATTCTGCACAGGTGCCCCGAAGGCGGTGTGGAGGAAATCTGCATGGGCATGGCGCATCGCGGCCGGCTCAATGTGCTGGCCAATTTTCTGCGCAAATCGCTCAGCGTTGTGTTTACAGAATTCAGCGAGAATTATGTTCCCGATTTGGTAGCCGGCGATGGCGATGTGAAATATCACATCGGCTATAATGCTGTGCGCAGGCTGGCTTCGGGCGCGGAAGTCGAGATTCGCCTGTCGCCCAATCCCAGTCACCTCGAGGCGGTCGATCCAGTGGTGGAAGGCAAGGCGCGGGCGCGCCAGCGCCTTCGTGGCGACACCGAGCATCGGAAAAAAGTTTTGCCGCTGCTGGTGCACGGCGATGCGGCGTTCATTGCTCAGGGCATCGTCGCTGAAACGTTCAATTTGTCGCAATTACCCGGCTACAGCACGGGCGGCACGATCCATGTGGTGGTGAATAATCAAATCGGTTTCACCACCCTTCCCAAAGACGCGCGTTCCTCAATGTACTGCAGCGACATCGCCAAGATGGTCGAGGCGCCGATTTTCCATGTGAACGGCGACGATCCGCTGGCCGTGAAGTTTGTCAGCGAATTGGCCTTCGATTTTCGTCAGCGATTCGGGCGCGATGTGGTGATCGACATGTACTGTTACCGCCGCTATGGCCACAACGAAGGCGACGAACCTTCGTTTACTCAACCGGACCTTTACGCAAAGATCGAGAAACGGCCGTCGGTCGCGCAACTGTACAAGCGCGAGCTGCTCGAAGCCGGAATCCTGAGCGACGATGACGCCGCTTCGCTGGAAACCGAGTTTGCGTTGCGTCTGGAAATGGCGCGCGACGAAGTCAACGCCATCGAGAAACGCAGGGCCGGCGAGAAAGCCAGGTTCAGAGAATCCACGGCGGTTTTCCAGCCCAAATACACCAGCGAATCGGAGCCCACTGCCATCAGCGAAGAAATGCTCAAGACGATCGTGGATGGGCTGACTCGCGTGCCGGAAGGCTTCGAGGTGCAGCCGAAGATCAAACGCATCGTGCTCGATCATCAGCGCAAAGTTTTTGAAGCGGGCGGACCGTACGAATGGCATTACGCCGAAGCGCTGGCCTTCGGCTCGCTGCTGCTGGAGGGAATCCCAGTGCGACTCTCCGGCCAGGATAGTTCACGCGGCACCTTTAGCACGCGGCACTCGGTTCTTTACGACGCCAAAACCGGCCAGCCCTACGTCCCGCTCATGCATCTGGCGCAAAAGCAGGCCCGCATTTGCATTTACAACAGTCCGCTTTCGGAGGCCGCTGTGCTCGGGTTCGATTACGGTTACTCCCTCGATTATCCGAGAATGCTTTGCATTTGGGAAGCGCAGTTTGGCGATTTCGCCAACGGCGCGCAGGTGTTCATCGATCAATTTATCGTTTCCGCCGAATCGAAATGGCAGCAACCAAGCGGCATCGTGCTGTTGCTCCCGCACGGACAGGAAGGACAGGGGCCGGAACATTCCAGCGCAAGGCTCGAACGCTTTCTCCAGGCCTGCGCCGATGACAATATCCAGGTCTGCAATCTGACCACCGCGGCGCAGTATTTCCACGTCCTGCGGCGTCAGATGAAACGCGATTTCCTCAAACCGCTCATCATCATGACTCCCAAAAGTCTGTTGCGCGCGAAAGCCGCCTCGTCGCCAGCCGAAGAATTCCTCCACGGCCGCTTCCAGGAGATTCTCAGCGACCCGGAAGCTGGATCTCCCGACAAAGTGAAGCGGATCATTTTTTGCTCCGGCAAGGTTTATTACGATCTCATCAACTATCGGGCCCAGCGCAACATCAGCGACGCCGCCATCATTCGCATTGAACAGCTTTATCCGCTCGCGGAAAAGAAGCTGCGCGAAATGCTCAAGCCGTTTCCAAAGGCCGCCAAGCTCGTCTGGTGTCAGGAGGAACCCGAAAACATGGGCGCCTGGACGTTTATCGAGCCTCGCTTGCGCACCCTCTTCTGCACCGAGATCGCGTACGCGGGGCGCGAAGCCAGCGCCAGCCCGGCTGTGGGTGCCCTGGCGCGCCACAAACGCGAGCAGGCTCGCCTGGTAGCGGAGGCCTTTGCTGTTTGAATTGGCGCCGCGTCTCTTTTTGCCCGGCCACACAAGCAATCCTGCAACTGAATGTTGACGAAAACCGCCTCGACCGCGACGCTCGATTAAGTTACCTGATTGTTAACATGGCTGTTGAAGTAAAAATCCCTTCCGTTGGCGAATCCGTCACAAGCGGCGTCCTTTCCGTCTGGCACAAAAAGTCCGGCGAGTTTGTTAACGAAGGCGAAGCCCTTTTCGCGCTGGAGACTGACAAGGTTTCCACGGACGTGTTCGCGGAAAAATCCGGTTTGCTCGAAACCCGGGTGCCCGAAGGCCAGGAAGTAAAGATCGGCGACGTCGTTGCCATCATTGATGATTCAAAACCCGCGCCCCAGATAAAAAAGGAGCAGAAAGCGGCTAAAAAAAAGCCCGAAGAAAAAGAGAGTGAGCTGGAGAAGAAGGCGCCAAAAACAAAAGAGGCGCCTGGCGCGGGCGTGGAGTCCGCCAAACCGCGTCCGAGTGAATCCGGCGTCCCGCTTTCGCCTGCCGTTCGGCGTATTGTAGAAGAAGAGAAACTGGAGCCCGAAAAAATCGCCGGCACAGGGTTGGGCGGACGCTTAACCAAGGGGGATGCGCTCGCGGCGGTGGAAGAGCGCGGCAAAGTCGCGGAAGAGATTGGCGCCAGCGAAGCTCGAGCACCAACCACCCAGGCGCGGTTTATCCGCATAAAGATGTCGCCGCTGCGGCGCAAGATTGCGCAGCAACTGGTCCTTTCGCAGCAGACCACTGCCACGCTCACCACGTTTAACGAATGCGACATGAGCGCGGTGCAGGAATTGCGCCGGAGCAGGCAGGAGGAATTCGCGAAGAAGCATGGCGTGAAGCTCGGTTTGATGTCGTTCTTCGTAAAGGCGAGCGTGGAAGCGCTCAAGGCTGTGCCGGTCGTCAACGGCCGCATCGAAGGCGACGATTTTATCCAAAACAACTTTTACGATATCGGCGTTGCCGTCGCCACCGATCGCGGCCTGGTGGTGCCGGTCGTGCGCGACGCCGACAAAAAAAGTTTCGCAGATCTGGAGCGCGACATTGCGGATTTCGCCGCCCGTGCGCGTGCCGGAAAATTGAAGCTGGAGGAGTTGCAGGGCGGCACATTCACCATCACCAACGGGGGCGTGTTCGGATCGCTTTTCGCAACGCCCATTTTGAACCCGCCGCAAAGCGGCATTCTGGGCATGCACAAAATCATGCCCCGACCAATCGCCGTCGATGGAAAGGTGGAAGTGCGCCCCATGATGTACCTGGCCCTCAGTTACGATCATCGCTCCATCGATGGGAAAGAAGCAGTGACCTTCCTCATCAAAGTAAAGGAATGCATCGAGGACCCGACCAAACTGCCGCTGGATTTCTGATCGCGCGCCTTGTCACGGTGAGCGAAGCGCAACATCCCCGGTTACTTACTGGTTGGAGCGGTCGTTTGAGAGAAAATGCATGAGATTGTTCGCTTGCCTGGGAATAGTAGCAGAGACATATGGAAAAATTTGACGTCGTTATCATCGGATCCGGTCCCGGCGGATACGTTGCCGCGATTCGCTCCGGCCAACTCGGGCTGAAAACCGCGCTGGTTGAAAAGGACAAGGAACTGGGCGGCACCTGCCTCAACGTGGGCTGTATCCCCAGCAAGGCGCTCCTGACGTCCAGCGATCATTTCATGTTCGTCAAAAACGAAGCCGCCAAACACGGCATCCTGATCGATGGCGCGCGGGTTGACCTCGCAAGCATGCACCAGCGCAAGAGCAAAGTCGTCAAGGCATTCAACAACGGTGTGCGCTCGTTGATGAAGTCTAACAAGGTCACCGTGTTGGAAGGTTGGGGGACCATCACTGCGCCCGGGAAGGTTTCCGTCAAATCTTCCAATGGCCAGACCTCGGAGATCGAGACGAAAAATATTGTGATCGCCACGGGCAGCGCGCCGATTGAATTGCCTTTCGCAAAATTCGACGGCAAAACAATCGTCAGCAGCACAGAAGCATTGGAGTTTCCCGAGCCGCCAAAAAGGCTGATCGTCGTAGGCGCCGGCGCGGTGGGACTTGAGCTTGGGTCAGTCTGGAACCGCCTGGGATCGGAAGTGACGGTGTTGGAATTTCTGCCTCGCATCGCCCTCGGTTTCGATCTCGAGTTGTCAAACCTGCTCCAGCGTGCGCTCACGGCGCAGGGCATCACGTTTCACCTGGAAGCAAAAGTGACTGCCGTAAAAGTGGACAACGGCCGCGCGACCGTCATCGCCACCAAAAACAAAGAGGAACTGAAATTCGAAGCCGACAAGGTCCTCGTGTCGGTCGGCCGCCGCCCGTTCACCGAGGGATTGGGCGCGGAAAAAATCGGCCTTGAGCTCGACGAGAAAAAGCGCGTGAAGGTGGACAAACATTTCCGCACAAACGTGGAGGGGATTTATGCCATTGGCGACGTCATTGCCGGGCCGATGCTGGCGCACAAAGCTGAGGACGAAGGCATGGCCTGCATTGAAATCATCGCCGGCAAGGCCGGCCACGTGAATTACGAAGCCATTGCCGGCATCATTTACACAAATCCCGAGCTGGCCGGAGTGGGGCTGACCGAAGATCAGGCAAACGAGCAGGGAAAAGAAGTGCGCATCGGCAGGTTCCCGTTCAGCGCCAACAGCCGGGCCCTGTGCATCGACGACGTGCAGGGCATGGTTAAATTTGTCGCCGACGCCAAAACCGATCGCATTCTTGGCGCTCACATCCTGCACCATGCCGCTTCGGAATTAATCGCCGAAGCCGTTTCGGTAATCGAGTTTGGCGGCAGTTCCGAAGACATCGGCCGCACCTGTCACGCGCATCCAACGCTGAGCGAGGCGGTGAGAGAAGCTGCGCTTAATGTTGAGAAACGCGCGCTGCACATCCTGAATCGTTGAGACGCGCGGGATGCAGGCGATCTTGCCTGCGACGGTCAGCCGCGTACGCCTCAACGGCCTGATTCTAAATCTATTAAACTATTTTGGAACGAAAACTCGACTTTAATTTTTACCGATGCCAACGCCGTGTACGCGCTTCGCGACGTCGAATTACAAATAGCGTCACCAGTGCCGACCCTGCGCAGATAATCGCCCCGAACGCCAGCGCAAAGGGCGTGCCAGTCCAGTGCGCGACAGCGCCGGCTTCCAGACTGCCAAGCGGCACCATCGCCCCGAATACCAGCGACCATACGCCCATCACGCGCCCGCGCATCTCGTCGGGCACAATGGTTTGCAGCACGGTGTTTGATGTGGAGAAAAACAGCAGCATGCCGAAGCCGGCCAGGAAGAGAAATACCAGCGCGAGATAAAAATTGCGGCTCACTGAAAATGCAAACAGCGCGCCGGAGAACAGCCACACACCGCCCAGCGCCAGCCGGCGCGGGGTGAAAAGATGGCCGTACGTTGCCACCAGCAGCGCGCCCACGAACGCGCCGGTTCCGCTCGCAGACATCAGGATGCCGTAACCATTCGCGCCGCGTCCCAGCACGTCGCGGGCGAACGCCGGCATCAGCACCGCATACGACCAGCCAAAAATCCCGACCGCAAGGAACAGCAACAGGATGGTGCGGACGCGTTGATGCTTCAGCGAATACACGACGCCGTTCCAGGCGTGTTCGCCCGCCGAGACCGCATGCGTCGGCCGCTCAAAGGGCGGCAGGCGCATCATCAGCAAACCGGCGATCACAGCGATAAAGCTCAGTCCGTTGAGGAAAAAGCACATCGCCACTCCAACCGCGCCGATCATTAATCCTGCTATCGAAGGACCAACCACGCGCGCCCCGTTCACAATCGAGCTGTTGAGCGAGATGGCGTTCAGCAAATCTTCGCGGCTGGTCATCTCCACGGTGAAGGCCTGACGCGCTGGCATGTCGAAACCCATGGCAATGCCATTGAAGGCGGCGACGATCATGATGAACCAGGGCGTTGCAAACCCCAGCCAGACGCCTGCCGCCAGCAAGAATGCGCAAAGCATTTGTGCCGATTGCGTCGCGACGAGGATCGAGCGTTTCGGATACAAATCAGCCAGCGCCCCTCCCCACACGGACGAGAGCACCATGGGCGCGGAACCCACAGCGGAGACAAGACCCAGCAGAAACTTCGAATTTGTGATCTGATAAACGAACCAGCTCATCGCCGTCTGCTGCATCCACGTGCCGACGAGCGAGACCAGTTGACCCCAGAAAAACAGACGGTAATTGCGATGCCGCAGCGCGCGAAACGTGTGGCGCCATGTGATCCCGCCCACGGGGATGCGGCGCTGACGCCCGCTGAGCTCCTCCGGCACGCGCGCAGTTTCAATCGTCTCGGTTGGCATTGGCTCAGCATGACCGGTGAAAGCGAAACTGCAAAATCAAGATTCGAACAAACAATCATGCGAGGCGAAGCAATCCCGCGGCAATGATACCGTGGCGGTTTTAGTTCGCGTCACCGCGTTCAACCCGGGATTGCTTCGTCCCTGTAACGCTTCCGGCGTGTGTATGTTACTTTGCAGGAAATGGAAAGCACCGCGGCGATCCTGCTTCGCAAACGCAAGTTCCGCGAGACCAGTCTCATTGTCTCGTGGTGCACGGAATCGTTTGGCTGTATCCAGACTGTCGCCAGGGGCGCGCGTCGTCCCGGGAGTCCCTTTGCAGGGAAACTGGATTTGTTCTTTGAAGCGGAAATTTCCATGGTGCGCAGCCGCAAATCGGATCTGCACACGCTTACCGAAGTGGCGGTGAAGAATCCGTTCGCCGGCATCCGCAGCAACTATCTGCGCACACAGGCCGCCGCATATTTTGTCGAGCTGATGGAGATCTGTACCGAGCGCGATCATCGGGAGCCGGAGCTGTTCGCCTTGCTGCGCCGCGCGTTTGGCTATCTGGATGCGAACGACCCGACGCCACGCGCGGTGGCGCATTTTGAAACCGAGCTGGCACGCATCGCCGGCGTCCACGATGAACGGCGATTGAAAGCCGATCCGGCGTTTGCGCTGGGAAATTTGTTCGGGCGGCTCCCGCTCTCGCGCACGCCGCTGTTGAAAAGGCTTGCCGAACAAGCGACGCCCGAAAATCGATAACGGAACTGTAAACATCGAGAGCTTGCGCCCGAGGGTCGCCAACGATTTCCTACAACAAGTTGCATCAGGCCTTATGAAACCACGATTCAAGACCGGCAGGAAGTTCATCCCGATTGCGCAGCCCCAGTCGCTTGCGCCCATCGCGGCGCGAATCAGCCAATGCCGATCGCTGCGCGTTCTTGTGCATGCGCACGCGGCGCTGCTCTTCGCGTCGCTTTTCCCGGTCGCCGCCGCCGGCGAGACTTACAGCTTCGATTCGTCGGGCTCGACCATCGGTTTTTCCGTTCACCAGCTCCTGGGCACGACCCGCGGGAAATTTACAAAGTTCAACGGCAAAATCGATCTCGATCGCCAGCATCCGGAGCATTCTTCCGTCACCGCTCAGATCGACGTGCGCAGCATCGATACCCGCATCAAAAAACGTGACGATCATCTGCGGAGCGCGGAATTTTTAAATGCGGAAAAATTTCCCTACATCACCTTTAAGAGCCGCAGCGTGAGACGGACCGGGCCGCAAAGCGGCGACATTTTGGGCGATCTTACCCTTCACGGGGTGACCAAACCGGTCACGCTGCATGTGAAATTGCTTTCCCCCATCAGTGAAACCAGCCGGACGCGTTGGGCGGTCGCGACTGAGCCGATCATGCGGCGCGACTTTAATTTGTCATTTGCTCCGTGGAGCGAATCGCTTTTTGGCGTCAGTCAGTCGGTTGCGATCAACATTGAGATCGAAGCGAAACGCGTCGAATAACGGCCTCTCTCGCCAAGCAGCAGTCGCATAAAGTTCCGCCGCTTTTCCATGCGTTCAGAAATGACGCATGCAAAGATCGACAGGCCGGTTCTGCGGCAATAATCTCCCTGCAAAATGGAGATCATTCCCCTTGGAGACTCGGCATTGGTCGTGCGCCTGCGCGAGCGATTCGACGACGCCCCCGAGGAAACGCTGGACGAAGTCTTGCGCGCACTGCGGCGAATCCAAGAGGCGGCGATCCCCGGCGTGATTGAACTGGCACCGGCTTACACCAGCGTCGCCGTATTCTTTGATCCAGTTGCAATGGTCAAAGCCGGCGGCCCTGCGGAAGAACTTTTGGTTTGGCTCGTCACACGCATCCGCGCCGCTCTGACCGCGCAAACTGCACACCGTCGCTTTCTGACGGAGCCCTCGCGCCTCGTTGAAATTCCCGTTTGCTACGATCCGGAGTTTGCCCCGGACATCGAGGAAGTTGCGCGCCATGCTCAGATTTCGCCAAAAGAGGTCGCCGATCTCCATAGCGCGGCTGAATACCGGGTGGCGTGTCTCGGATTTATTCCCGGTTTTCCATTTCTTGCCGGGCTTCCACGGCAATTGGAGACGCCGCGCCGCTCCACACCGCGGAAAAACATTCCTCCCGGCTCAGTGGGCATCGGCGGCGCGCAAACCGGGGTTTATCCATTGCGCTCGCCCGGCGGCTGGAACCTGATTGGTCGCACGCCGCTCAAGCTTTTTGATCCGGCCCGGAATCCGCCGACGCTCTTGCGCGCGGGCGATCGCGTGCGTTTTCGCTCGATCAGCCGGGAGGAATTTGAGGCTGCGCCGGAGGCGGCGATTTCAGATCGCTGAGGAATGTGGCGCAACGCAGGGGCGTGAAAATGATCGTCACACGCGCTGGTTTTCTCACGACAGTCCAAGACCTCGGCCGAACGGGCTATCGGCAGTTTGGCGTTTCGACCAGCGGCGCACTCGATCCGTTTGCCCTGTGTATTGCGAATCTTTTGGTTGGCAACCATGCAAACGCCGCGGCGCTCGAAATCGCCCTGGGCGATTTGCAATTGCGCTTCGAAGATCAACGTGCCGTTGCCTGGTGCGGCGGCGAGTTCGACGCGCAAATTGGATCGCGCCAATTGCCGGCCGGACGCGTCGCGTCTGTGCAAGCCGGAGAGGAATTGAGATTCGGCCGCCCACGACTTGGCTGTCGCGCCTGGCTGGCGATTTCCGGCGGGATCGATGTGCCGCTTATGCTTGGCAGTCGCTCAACAGATTTGAGAGCCGGCTTCGGGGGCTTCGAGGGACGCGCTTTGCGTGATGGGGATAGACTTCCGCTTGGCGCGTGGCCGGGGTCATCGCCCCCTGCTACAGGTGTGTCCTCATTGAGTGCGCCGCACGACTGGGTTAGCCCTGCAAAGCGTGACGCAGTTCTGCGTTTCGTTCGCGGGATCGATTGGTTTCGATTTAACGATGTAACGGTTCAGCGATTCACTAATCAACGCTTCACCGTCTCCGCCGATTTCGATCGCATGGGCGTGCAGTTTGATAGTCCAGAACTCAAGCCACAGGAGACTGGCGATCTTATTTCAGAAGCTGTGGCGCCGGGAACGATTCAAGTTCCGCCGGGCGGAAAGCCGATTTTGCTTTTGCAGGATTGCCAAACCATTGGCGGTTATCCCAGGCTGGCGCACGTGATCACCGTGGATCTCGGTGTTGCTGCGCAACTGCGAGCTGGCGATGGCGTTCGTTTTTCCGAGCTGGCGCTGGCCGACGCGCACCGGCTGTTGTTTGAGCGTGAGCGTGAGCTGGAACTTTTCCGAATTGGTCTTGAGCTTCAACGGACATGCAAGCGCTGATCGGGGGCACACCTCTTCTACCGCTTTGTCTGCTGAGAGACAAGAGGCGTTGCTCGATCACGCAGCTTGCTGGCTGGTGAGACGGCGGGATGCCCTCTTTGGCGACGGGCATGATCCCGTTCCTCCCAGGCGATTCGAAAACGATCTCGCAGGGCGAAGCGAGAAGTCGTAATTTTGGCTGATGAAATTATCCGTTGATCTGAACGCGGACCTTGGCGAGGGCGCGGGGCACGACGCCGAGCTGTTCGCGCTGATCAGCTCGGCTAACATCGCCACGGGTTTTCACGCCGGCGACCCAATGTCCATTGTCGCCGCAATCGGCGCGGCGAAGGACAACGGCGTCGCAATCGGCGCGCATCCGAGTTTTGCGGATCGGGAAAACTTCGGGCGCAAGGAGATCGCCGTTCCGGTCTCGGCTCTGGTTGCGCAACTCATTTACCAGATTGGCGCGTTCTGCGCGCTGGCGATCGCCGCGGGCGTGCGACCGAATCACGTGAAACCGCACGGCGCGCTTTACAACATGGCGGTGCGCGACTCGAAACTCGCCGACGCCATTGCGCTGGCGATCCGGTCGGTGGATCCCAAACTCATTTTGTTCGCTCCCGACAACACCGAGCTGGCCAGAGCGGGCGAAGCGCACGGTTTGCAAGTTGCGCGTGAGATTTTCGCGGATCGCAACTACCGGAGCGACGGTTGGCTGGTGCCGCGCACGCAGCCGAATGCATTGCTTCGTGATCCTGGGCAAGCGGCGCAGCGCGTTCTGCGGATGTTGCGCGAAGGCAAAGTGCGTTCAGTGGACGGCGGCGACGTGGCTGTGCGCGGCGAAACCATTTGTGTGCACAGCGACACACCCGGCGCGGTTGAGTTCGCGCGCGAATTGCGAACACAACTCGAACGCGAAGGCGTCAAAATCAGCGCGCCCAAGAGAGTATCGCCGGTGGCAAGATCAAAACGCGCCGCGCGCTGATGAGGCAAACGGTGTAGAGACCTCGCTTTGCCGTCCGCCTGAATTAAACCGACGATGGTCAAGCCAACCATGCAGGAGAAAGGCAGGTTGCTGCGCATTCTCGGAGTAACGTTCGGCCACACGCGAACCCGATGTATGAATGCCGGAATCGACCGACAGTCCAAGGCACGCGGCGAACGAGCGGCTTCGGCTTCGTTACTTGTCCGCGCGCTGGGACCGATCGACGCGACCATGATCGTGATCGGCTCGATGATTGGGTCTGGCATCTTCATCGTTTCCGCAGAATCATCGCGTTTAAGCGGCGCGCCAGGATGGCTGCTGCTGGCCTGGGCGATTGCCGGTTTAATGACGATCACCGGCGCGTTGTGTTGTTCGGAGCTGGCGACCATGATGCCCCGCGCGGGCGGCGTTTATGTTTTTCTGCGCGAAGCATTCGGGCCGTCGATTGGATTTTTGTACGGCTGGACGTTGTTCCTCGTGATCCAAACCGGCACAATCGCGGCGGTGGCAGTGGCGTTTGCGAAGTTTCTCGGGGTCTTTGTTCCGGCAGTTTCAGCCGAGGTCTATCTGGTTTCGCCCAAATCGTCAGGCCGCTACGCGCTCAGTTTATCCACGGAACAGCTGGTGGCTATTGCGCTGGTTGCTTTGCTGACGTGGACGAACACGCGCGGGCTGGAAGTGGGAAAAATTGTGCAGAACATATTCACGTTCACAAAGACGGCTGCGCTGGCCGCGGTCATCGTGATCGGCTTATCGTTGGGCTGGAGAGCGAATTCGGCGGCGCTGAATTCAGCGTGGTGGGATTCGTGGTCAAACGGCTGGAATCCGCAGATTGCCCAGCCAGGCTTGCCTTTTGTTGGCGGGCTTGCGCTGGCTCTGCTGTTTGGAAAGTCGATGGTGGGTCCGCTCTTTGCACAGACGGCCTGGACCAACGTGACGTTTATGGGCAGCGAAGTGCGCGACCCTGGGAAAAATCTCGTGCGGGCGCTGGTGGTCGGTTGCGGCGTTGTGGTGATGCTCTATCTGCTGGCCAATCTCGCCTATATCGCGGTGCTGCCATTTCCCCAAATTCAACGGGCGCCGCAGAACCGCGTAGCGGTTGCGATGATGAACGCCGTCCTGGGGCATGCGGGCGCGATGTGCGTGGCTGCCGCAATTATGATCTCGACGTTCGGTTGCAGTAACGGACTCATCCTGAGCGGAGCCCGCGTTTACTATGCCATGGCCCGCGACCGCCTCTTCTTTGCAAAAATAGGAACCACCAATCGATTTCACGTCCCCGCCGCCGCTCTGGCCGCGCAGGGAATCTGGACGGCGCTTTTGATCTTGCCGCGCACAGTTACGAAAAATCCTGCAACCGGAGAGGTGAGCCACGGAAACGTTTACAATCAATTGCTTGAGTACATCATCTCGGCCGATTTGCTTTTTTACCTGTTGATGGTTGGAGCCGTGTTGATTTTACGGCGCACGAAACCCGACGCGCATCGCCCGTACCGCGCCTTTGGTTATCCGGTGGTCCCGATCATCTCGATCCTGCTGGCCGGATTGTTAACTGTTGATCTGGCTTGGCTTGCGCCGGCGACTTCTGGAATTGGAATCTTGATCGTCCTGACAGGGGTTCCTGTTTATCTCGCGCGGCGTTTCTGGCGCGTTTCCCCAGGGAGATGAATTTATCACCAATTCGTTGCAGGTTCGCGATGACGCGAAACAGCGCATCGGGAGAAACCCAATGGTGTTCTTCACGTTTCCAGATTCCCACCTTCGCGGGCGGCGGCTAGCCTAAAGCGATATAAATCCATTCAGGCTTCGGCAAGCGAAGTTTTAGTATGCCTGCAAAATCAAAGAAACAACAAATGGCAGCCGGAGCAGCGCTGGCAGCCAAACGCGGTCAACGCTCGGCTTCCTCGCTCAAAGGTGCTTCTCGACAGATGTACAAATCAATGAGCAAAGCGGAGCTGCGCCGCATGGCCAAAACCAAGCGCAAAGGGAAACCGATGAAAAAAAAGCGGCGTTAACCAAGGGACCGAGGTTTGGTCGGGCCGGACGTGCCCTGTGGCCCATCGCCGGAATGGATTAACGATGGCGAGCCCCTCGTCAGGTAAAGAGGCGTCCCGCTCCAGCCTCGGAAGGCTCTCTGCCAGTGCAGAGGTTTCATTTCTTTTGCATCGCTGTCATCACATCTTTTAACGGCTCTGCGCTCACCTTGCTCGTTCCTGTAAAGGGATGGTCGAGCACATAAATTAAAAATAAAATCAGCGTAATCGTCACGGTCAGGGTGGCGGTGATGAGATATTGCGCCCTGATGTTTTTCATTCCGAAGAGGAACGTGTACGAAATGGTGAACACACCGCCGATCAGCAGCACCAGCCAGATGGCGGCTGGCACGGTGTCGTTGCCCGCGAATATTCTCAGCCGCCGATATTCAGCGAGGTTGTTCAAGCGTTTCAATGTCTCGGCGTAGAGCGCCTTGTTGGGCATGAGCGTCTCGTCCATGTGATAGAAGGCGCTGAGAAGCTTTGGCATCGCCTCGCCGGAGTGAAGTTCGACCCGGCCTCGCGACATCTGGTCCAGCTCGCCGTCCACATTCTTCAGATAATCCAGAAGTTCCTGGCGAATAATTTTCCTGGCCGGCTCGGGGAACGCTTCGGTACTGTGGAAAATGTCGTCCACCTCGTTGGCCTCCATTTCCAGATTTTTCGTGGCATCGGAGTAACCGCTCCAGGTTACAAACACCACGAATGCCACCATCACTCCGTAAAACAGGCCAAACGCATTAAAGATGATCGCAGCGACTTCGTGGTTTTCCTTGAGAACCTCCGCCGAGTAATTCTTTCGTACAATGGATAGCCCTGCCAGGGCAGCCAGTGTCGTGACCGCCGAGACCGTCAGGAAGGAAAGTGGCACAGGCCAGTTAAGTAAAAATTGCATGGCGGCTGAATCTTCTCTGGAGAATCTCAATGAAATTGTCGAGAGAAAAGAATCGAACCCCGACCGCCTGTCGCGACAATTCCGCGAGATGTTCACGGCCGGGACGAGCAACTCAAGGGATACCAGGAGTCGCGGATTTTCAAACTGCCGGGGGCGCTCGTGAAACGGCGCGTCAGTTTGTTCGACGCGCGAACTCAATGATCTGACTGGCATGGGTCATTGCCCGATCGCTCTGCAACGGACCGCAGTGCTTGTAAGGGGCGCCAGTGGGATGACAGTTGGCATATCGGGTTGGTATGTAAAAATTGCCCCGTTCCTTCGCTGTCTCCATCAGATCCAGTGAGACCGAAACAGACCGGGGCAGTTCTGCCAGCAGCTCCGTAATGACGTGGCTCCAAACTTCGACTGCATGCTTGCACAAGAGCGCCTTGGCGGCCTTTTCCGCGGCCTGCTGCGCTGCAGCCTGCGCTGCAAAACAGACCTATTCGTGCCAGCCGTCTTCCCGGGCTTTTCGCCACGCCAGATCGCGCTTCGCTTGTCTGAACCAATCTCGAAATCGGTTTGGCAACTCAGGCGGCTCGTGCGCGGATTTTCTCCAGCACTTCGCCGATGGCTTCGGCGCGCGGTTTTGCCCCCAGATTGCCTTTGCCGTGAACGCGGACGCTGACCGCGCCCGCTTCCATGTCGCGCTTTCCAATCACGAACATCGTGTGCACTTTCATTTGCTCGGCGCGCTGGATTTTGCCGTTGATCTTGTCGGAGCTGTCGTCGAGTTCGGCCCGCACTCGATGAGCGCGCAGTTCTGTGAGAATCGAGCGGGCGTAATCCAGCGACCGCTGTTCGTCGCCAATGGTGAGGATGCGCACCTGCTCCGGGGAAAGCCACAAAGGGAAATTCCCCGCATAATGTTCGATCAAAAAACCGATGAACCGCTCGTGCGTGCCCAGCGGGGCGCGATGGATGCAGATGGGCGTCTTGTCGGTGTTATCCTTGTCTTTGTAAACCAGGCCGAACCGGCGCGGCTGAGCGAAATCGACCTGGTTGGTGGCCAGCGTGAATTCGCGTCCGATCACGCTCCAAACTTGCACGTCAATCTTGGGTCCGTAGAAGGCCGCTTCGTTAGGCACTTCCACGTATTGGATGCCGGAGCGCTTCAAAACGTTGCGCGTCATTTCTTCAGTTTGTTTCCAAAGCTCCGGTTCGTTGACGAATTTCTGGCCCAGCCGCGCTGGATCATGCGTGGAGAAGCGCATCAGGTATTTCTCGATGCCGAAAAGTTTGAAATATTTCAGATACATTTCATTGACCGCGTTGAACTCTGCTTCGAATTGCTCCGGCGTGCAGTAGATGTGAGCGTCGTTCATCTGCAGCGAGCGCACCCGCATGAGGCCGAACAGTTCGCCACTCTTCTCGTAGCGGTAGCAGGTGCCGTATTCGGCCAGGCGCAATGGCAGATCGCGATAACTGCGCGGCAGCGCGGCAAACAATTTGTGGTGATGCGGGCAGTTCATGGCCTTGAGGTAATACCTTGTGGAAATGCCGAAGCGTTGAAGTGTTGAAGCGGTGTCGCTCTCGTCCCCCTTCGACGCGTCTCGCTTTAACGCCTCAGGGTCATCAGCCAGTTCCATCGGCGGGAACATCGAGTCGGCGTAATAGGGAAGATGGCCGCTTTTTCGATACAAGCTTTCGCGCGCGATGTGGGGCGTGCGGACCCGCTGATAACCAGCCGCAAACTCCGTTTCTCTCGCGAGCTTCTCCAATTCTTCGGCGATCACCGCGCCGCGGGGGAGGAACATTGGCAGGCCGGGACCCACATCGTCGTCGAAGACGAACAGCTCCAGTTCGCGGCCCAGTTTACGGTGGTCGCGCTTCTTCGCTTCCTCGAGCATGGCGAAGTAGTCGTCGAGTTCCTTTTTGGTTTTGAACGCCGTTCCGTAAACGCGCTGGAGCTGCGGATTGCGCTCGTCCCCCTTGTAATAGGCGCTGGCCACACTGGTGAGCTTGAACGCGCCGATTTCGCCCGTGCGCGCCACGTGCGGTCCGGCACAGAGATCGATGAAATCGCCGTTGCGATAGAGCGAGATGGTTTCGCCCGGCGGAATGTTCTCGATGATGTCCAGTTTGAAGCGGCTTGGCTGAGGCCGCTCACTCAGAGCAGCGAGGCGGCCTTTTTTCCCGAGCGCGAGCGCTTCATCGCGCGAGACTTCGATGCGCTCGAACGGATGATCCGCCTTGATCTCGTTTGCCATCTCCGCCTCGATCTTCGCGAAATCATCAGGCGAAATGCGGTGGGGCAGATCGACGTCGTAATAGAAACCGTTTTCCACCGGTGGGCCGGCGGCAAACTGCGCCTCCGGCCAGATTTTCAGAATGGCCGTAGCCAGCACGTGCGCGCACGAATGGCGCAGTCGTTCGATGTCGCTCATGGTGGCGCGCATCTGAGGTGTTTTGCGTTCTTCGTTCATGGGAAAGCGGAACGAAAATTAACCACGAAGCGGCCCGAAGCACACCAGGAATTTGGACCGACGCCAGAGGTCGCGAACTGCGCTATAATTTTTAAGGATGCGACAGCTGTTACGTTCTGCGCTGTCCGTTGCGCTGCTGGCAAACGCGGCATGCGGGCAAAGACCGACGCCGGGTATGGATTTTCCGGCGCAGCGGCAGCGAATGGTGGAGCAACAACTGGCAGCGCGCGGCATCAGAGACCAGCGGGTGCTGGCCGCCATGCGAAAAGTGCCGCGTGAGGAGTTTGTTCCCGCGGAGGAACGCGCCGATGCCTACATCGACAACCCGCTGCCGATCGGTTTTGGCCAGACGATTTCGCAGCCGTATATCGTGGCGTTCATGACCGAGCAACTGCGGTTGAAACCGAGCGATCGCGTGTTGGAAATCGGGACCGGCTCCGGTTATCAGGCCGCCATTTTGGCTGAGCTCGCTTTGGAAGTTTACTCGGTCGAGATCGTGCCGGCGCTGGCAAAAACTGCCGAGGCGACCTTGCAACGGCTTGGCTACAGAAATGTGCGCCTCAAGACGAGCGATGGTTACAAGGGCTGGCCGGAAGCAGCCCCTTTCGACGCCATCATCGTGACCTGCGCGCCGGACAAAGTTCCGCAGCCGCTGATCGATCAGCTGAAGGAGGGCGGCCGCATGGTGATCCCGGTAGGCGATCGGTTTGCTCAGCAGCTTTATCTGTTGGAAAAGAAAAATGGGCAGCTTAAGCAAAGCGTCACGTTGCCCGTGCGTTTCGTGCCCATGTCCAGGCAGCCCGCCGGCTGACTGACGATCACGGGCCTCGTTCAGTGGCGTGGCGGCCGCTTACTGAAAAAAAATGGGTGGTCTCACGATTTTTTGCTCGTCGAAGTCCGCGCAATTGGCTACAAACGAGTTTCCCGCGTCTCCTGCATTCAATGCACACTCTCGAGGAATGGCAGCAGTGGTATCAGTCGCTTCGTGCGATCGCTTCCCGGGGAAGTTTGTTGGAGGCCTGGGACAACCGGTTGGCGGCGCAGAGCGCTTACTTTAGCGTCTGTCTCGCCAGGCACACCAGCGCGCCACGTCTGGTGAGCGAAGAATGCCTGGCGCTTCTTCAGTCGAGCGAGCAGCGGGCGAGGCGAAGGATCGAAAAAGCTGTCGCGACCTTTATTCGCACGGGCACGTGGCCCGTTTTAACCCGGCGGGAATATTTGCTTTTGATTGTCCGGATTCAGCTCGCGCGAAAAGTGCTTGGGGCAATTCAGCAGGCGACGCCTGCGGGGATCGTCATGCGCAGTCAGATGCCCGATCTTCAGAATCGCGAACATGCCATTCGCTGGTTGCTGGTGGATCTTTGGAATCTGGGCGGCAGAGCGTTTCTTGAGGCAAAGGCCGGCGAGCTGCAATCCCAACCGGGGCCGGGCGCCAGCCGCCGAAATCAAGCGTGGCGATTTGCGCGGCGCCAGCTTTGAACCCGCAAATCTCGTGCTCGGGGCGGGACTTGAACCCGCAAGCCTTTCGGCATACGCCCCTCAAACGTACGTGTCTGCCAATTCCACCACCCGAGCGTTGAAGTTGGAAACGCGCCAGAAATTTTCTCTCATCTGCGGCGCTTGGCAACTCAGTCCTGCTCGTCGTCGTAATGGAAGCGAATGGCCGGCCAGCGCGATTGTGGATTGCGAAACGGGATTCAATATTACGCGGTAAATGCTTCAACCGGATTACAAGTCACCGGCATGAGCAAAAGCGGGAGCATGAGCACGATTCACAACGAAGAATGGATCAAGATCGACCTGCACATTCACACCCTCGACGATCCCAGGGACGCAGTCGATTATTCCGCGCATCAACTGCTGGAACGCGCCCGCGCGCTCGGGTTTCGCGTTCTGGCAATTACTCTGCACGACGCGGTATTTGATCGGCCGGAAGTGTTCGCGGACGCCGCGGCGATGGGCATTCTGCTCATTCCGGCTGCAGAAATGCGGCTGCAAGGCGCGGACGTCATCGTGTTAAACGTTACGGCTCAGGAGGCGGCAATGCTCAAAAGCTTTAACGATCTGCGCAGCCTGCGGGCGCGCCGCGGCGGCTCGATTTTCACGATTGCGCCGCATCCGTTTTATCTCTTTGGCGGTTCGATCGGGTCGCGACTGCTTCGAGAGATTGACTGCTTCGACGCCATTGAGTTTTGCCATTTTCACACAGGCCTTTTTAATCCAAACCGTCGCGCTCAAAAAGTGGCGGCCCGTTTTGGCAAACCGTTAATCGCAACCTCCGACGCGCATCGGCTGCACGCATTCGGGAGTCATTACACAAGCATTCCGCGGCCGACGGCATTGACGACGGAAAATGTGTTCGCCGCCCTGCGAAGCGGCCCGCTGCGCCTAACGAGTCCGGCATGCAGCTTTACGGGACTCATCAGCTCCGTCTATTTTGTTTTCCTCGCGCATCCTTTTCGGGTTTGGCGGAGGCGTCGCTGAACGGTCTCCGTGTAAAAAGCAGGAGGCGTGTGCTTCCGTCTGGTGGCATTGCCTTTTTGCGTTGACGCCGTTTTTCGTAGCACGGTGCGCCTGGCGGCGGTAAAGCCGTTAGGGGGCTATCTGGGGTGGTCGTTTGTCAATGATCCCAGGTCGTAGATCGCGCCCCAGTCGCCCGATGCCACGCGGGTTGCGGTGGTTTCCCATGGGCGCGTGCTGCCCTGGTAATTTGCCTTTTCATCCTGACCCCAGAAAATGTAACGAACGCCGAGCGACCGGGCGATTTGCCGCCAGTTGGGCGCGCCGCGCATCAGGGCGCTAAGCTGATTGTTGGGAGCGTTGTAGTCGAATCCTTCCGTCCACAGATGACCAGGGTATCCGAGAACCACTTTGCGCCCTTGCAACAGCAGGGGATGATTGTACGTGGGGTAAGCCGCGAACCGCGCTTCCACAGGCAGAGGGCGCACCGCGGCGCCGATAGCATCGAGCCTTGCTCGCTCCATCAGACCAAAACCGGGATGCCCCGCGCTTAAGCCGCCCAGCAGGGTAACAAAGCCCGAACCAAACAGCGCAAAGCAGGTAACCGCTCGTTCGGGAAGCGCCCAGCGCCCTACGAGGTCACTCCATAAAAACGGAAGGATGAGAAAGTATCCCCAGACCATGAGCTTGAGATTATCCCAGCCCCACGGGGCGGTTTGGACAAAGTAGCCAAGAAGAAAGATGGCCACGGCGGGAAAGACAAACGCCACGTCCGCAGGAGGCGTCCGGCCCCAGCGCCAGCCGGTTTTCCATGCGCGCCAGATACAGAGCGCGACCAAAGCAAGAGCCAGAGGAACCCATAGGCCGAAGTTTGTTAGCCAAAACTGGAAAAATGGAGCGATCACGCCGTTCCATGTCTTTTGCAGCAACAATCCAAATGCTGTTGAAGAGCCGAAATCGGCTGTGCCGCCCAGCCGGAAAAAAGGCGCGGCGAAGTCGGGTGAATCCTGCGCCCAACCCGGATGCCAGGCCAGAAGCGACTTTGCTCGAAACTGATCGGTGACCAGCCATACGAAAAAGGTTGCTGGAATCACTGCGGCGCCCAGCAGACTCACTGCATGTTTTCGTATTGGAGCGTTGCGGAAGACCTTCAGCCCTGCCAGCCGCTCGAAACAGAGCGCCACCAGCAACACCATGGTCAGCGCGATGAACGTATGGACGTGAAACAGAGGCATCGAGGCGTACAGAGAAAGTTCCAGCCAAAAAGGCAGCGGACCGCGCGATGGCGCGCGAGTCGCGTCGCTCGCAAGATCGCCTCCTGTTTGGGGCGAACTTGTTGCGGGCGGGATCGCCGAATTCTGCCTGAAAAACTTTTCCCGCCAATGCCACAAAAGAATCAGCGCTGCGGGAATGGCGTACAGCCATCCGCGTTGGGTCACGAACATGGCAAGGGGAATACTTTTCCACGCGATTTTGTTACCGCCCTGGTAATCCAAAAACTTCAGTGTCTTTAAAAATTCGAAGCCGGCGATTCCGCCGTTAAACAGGAAGCCCGCGACAGCGAAAGTGCCACCCCAGCGATAAAAGGCGTAAAACGTGGCGAGCGAAGCGAGCAATCCCACCCAAACCAGCCCGCGGATCAGATCGATATGCACCAGGCAAAGCAGCGCGTTGAAGAGATCGATTCCCGCCGGATACCTCAGTTTGCTCGAAAAGAAGATTGGGTTGTCGGGCCAGAGCGGGACGCCATTGGCGAAGTTCCTGATCAGCGTGATGTGCAGCGAAAGGTCGCCCAGGTTATTTGGCGACTGAATCCGCAGTTCGCTGCCGTCGATGTACAGGAGCCAGCAGAACGATCGCAGGGCAAACAGGGCAAAGCACGCCGCCACGAACCAGAACCATACCTTCCTGTACCGAAACCAGGCAGGCGCAGATTGGCGGGCTTGAGATTGCGCCTGAGCAGGCGCGTGTTGGGAACTCCTCGCTTCGGATTTCGCAGCTTCGCTTTCCGGGGATGCCGGCTCTGCCTTGTTTTCCTCTTTCGGGTCAACGGTCCCGAGATAAGCGGCGACTGCAAATGCTGCGCCGCACAGGAGCGCGACGCCGGCGCTTAAGGGGTTGAGTCCGCGCCCGGCGATTCCCAGAAGCAGCCCGCAAACAACCGATAGATTGACAAAGGTCAGACCAGCCGCAAGCCACTTCATGGAACGTTCTGCATCTGGTTCGGTTGTTTCCCGACAAAGTCTGGAGCTTTGCCAGGGAAAAATTCCTTGAAGATTTTGGCGCTCAAATAAAGCTTGGACGGATCCTGGTAGTTGCGGATGGTGAGCGTGTCGGTGTAGTAGGCGCCTTTCAATTTCGATTCCACCTGTTTGATCTTGTCCTGTTGCACCAGGAGGAAATCGGCGTCGAGGTTTGCGGGCATGTTACCGCCTTCGTAATAACCTACGCGATCAAAATCGCCCAGGATCCAGGGAAGCGGGTAAACGCTGGAGCGAATCAAATGGCCGGTTAAGTGATAGTAAAGCGGATCGCGTTTGGCCAGCGTCAGCAGTGGTTTTGTTAGCTTGAAAATGTCGTTGTACGTCTGCACGTACGCGTAAGGTTCATCGGGAGAGCTGCACTTGAAGTAGTTCAGCCAGATGGATCGCCCTAGCGAAAGGATCAAAAGCACGCCTGTTGCGACATAAACCTTGCGAAGGTTTTTCGGCCGCACCAAAAGCCCAGCCGCGCCGAAGAGAAACAGAAATGGCCAGCCAAAACTGATGATGCACCAGGGCGTCTTGTACCGTACATAGCTGTAGGCTACGAAACTTCCCGCGCCATAGATCGCCAGATAACGCAGGCTGAGGTTTTTGAACTTCTGGCAAAACAGGCAGAGGATAAGCCCGGCCAGCATCGGCAGTTCGTAGCCGGTAAAATTTGTTCCGCCTGTTTCCCACGACGGCCCCATTAGTTTCAGCCAGTAATCCCACGGTTTTTCGTGTCCGTGACCAGCCGCGCCGGTCTGCGTCCATGCCCGGAACGCCTGGTAAAGGCCTTTGACGCCGTTCCAGTTAAAAAACGTTCCCGAGTAAAAGAAAATGATCAGCGCCACGCCCAGCCCCAGCACCACCGCCAGATCGATGTAGCTCCAGGTCTGTTTGGCCGGGCGCGCCTCTGGCAGGCGATTGAGCGCGATGGAAACCGCCAGAACCGGAATCGCCAGAACGGCGCAGACCATGTGAATGACGTAAGTTTCCTTGGTCAGGATCATGCCGGCTGCGCCCATGCCGGCATACCAGAGGTAATTCAGGGTGCCGCTTCTCCACAGGCCGAGCAATCCCAGAATGAACATCATCGAAAAGAATTGCAGCCACACTTCGTGAATGGCGTAGCGGCCGTAGAAGACAAACCCGGGCGACACTGCCATCGCCAGGGCCGCAATTCGGCTGACGTTTCGACCCACCAGCGGTTCAAATTTCAGCGCCAGCCAGACGCAGGCGATGCTCACCAGGACGACCGGCAACCGCAAAGCCCAGATGTTGCGGCCGAACAGACATTCCGACAGCAGCAGAACATAAAAGTGCAGCGGGCCGTGGTAGTTGGTCGGGTCGTAACGATAAAACCCGTTGTGCATCACTTGATCGACAAACCAGCCGTTGATCCCCTCGTCGAAATGCGCCGGCTTAATACCCAAGAGAAAAACGCGCAGAAAAGCGGCCAACCCGAGGATGGCCCACGGAATCCAATCCGATCCGCTCAGGCGCGCTCTCCACTGCCCGAGATAATCGCCGCAGCCGGCAATGGCGGGAGAAGATTCTGCTGGCGCGCGTTGCTCCCCGCTGCTAGTACGCGCTGCCATGCGACTTCTTGTGACCGGTGGGTGCGGATTCATCGGGAGCAACTTTATTCGATATATTTTGCAACATTACAAGCCCGCCTCTGTGACCAACGTGGACGTGCTCACCTACGCGGGGAACCCCGCCAACCTCGATGGCGTGGTCGAAGAACATGGCGAACGCTACGAATTTTTCAAAGCCGATATCGCCGACGCCGATGCCATGGATGCGCTCATGACCGAGCACCAGTTTTATGCCGTCATCAATTTCGCCGCCGAATCGCACGTGGACCGCAGCATCAACGATCCGGCCAATTTCATTCACACCAACCTGATTGGCACAAGCGTCCTGCTGGATTGCGCTCGCCGGCACGGTGTGCGGCGGTTCGTCCAGATTTCCACCGACGAAGTGTACGGCTCGCTGGGACCGACCGGCAGGTTCACCGAGCAATCGCCGCTCGATCCCAGCTCGCCCTATTCGGCCAGCAAAGCCGGCGCGGACCTTCTGGCGCTGGCCTGCCACAAGACTTACGGGCAGGATGTGCTGGTCACGCGCTGTTCAAACAATTACGGGCCGTATCAGTTCCCGGAGAAATTGATCCCGCTCATGATCATCAAGGCGTTGCGCGATGAACCGCTTCCGGTTTACGGCGACGGCCTCAACGTGCGCGACTGGATCCATGTGACCGACCATTGCGCCGCAGTCGTCGCTGCCCTTTTCGAGGGCAAACCCGGCCATGTCTATAATTTCGGCGGCAACAGCGAAATGGTGAACCTGGACGTGGTGAAATTGATTCTGGATCAGCTCGGCAAATCCCACAGCCTTATTTCGTTTGTGCCCGACCGTCCCGGCCACGACCGCCGCTACGCCATAGATTCCTCTTTTGCCCAGCGGGAACTAAACTGGAAACCCCGCCGCACTTTCAAAGAAGGCCTCGCGGAGACCATCCAGTGGTACATCGACAATCCCTCCTGGTGGGAACCCTTGCTCGAGCGCGCCGGCAGGTATTGAATCTGAGCAAGTTCTTAACCAAGAAATGGCGGCTCGTTCCGGCGGCGGCAACAGATCAGTGCGTCGCAGCCTCGAGCGCGCCTGAACCATTGGCGAAACGGCAGCGGCCAAAATGAGAATTGCAATCATCGGCGCGGGTGGACGGCTGGGCGCCGCGCTTCTGCGCGCTTATCGCAACAAATTTGATGTGAACGGCTTTGATCGCGCGCAGTTGGACATCACGAATTTTGATGAGGTACGTGCCAAACTCGGCGCACGCGATTTTGATTTGCTGATCAACGCGGCGGCCTTTACCCGGGTGGACCTGT
>Ga0209581_1000860_pt1 | contig 44511 bp, 43 predicted proteins | sample Coa_R2_FD_187160 | JGI IMG/M metagenome (GOLD analysis project Ga0209581, IMG submission 187160) | Surface soil microbial communities from Centralia Pennsylvania, which are recovering from an underground coalmine fire - Coalmine... | ecosystem: Environmental > Terrestrial > Soil > Unclassified ...
CGTCCCCTCGCGCGCGAGAAGCCGGCGCAGGCGCTGCGCCGCCGCGCTGTCGCCGAGCCGCAGTTCGCTGTAGCTCGTGCCGTCCTCGGACAACAAGATGCGCTCGCCGTCAAGGCGCAGCACCGGGCCGCCGGCCGCCGGGGCCGAGGCCGCGCCCAGGCCCACCGCCAGGGCGACGCCGCTCAACGTCAACACGGATGACGGCATCTTCATCGCTCCCCGATGCCAAGCCGGCACTGTCCTAGCGCATCGCGCGATTGCCCGGCAAGCGTCCGCCGCCGCTTTTTGGAACGATTAGGAAGATTTTGGAGCGGGCACGTCGCGCCCCTTCCCCGGATGGGCGACCCTGTCTCGCGGTCGATCCGCGACCCATGGAGGTACCCGTGAATTTCCAGGCCTATCACGGCGTCAGCGCCGCGCAGCACCAGAGCTTTTTCAATACCTATTCCGCCCAGGGGTATCGCCTGATCTCCCTGAGCGTCTACGGCGATCCGCCGAACCCGCGCTACGCCGCGGTATGGGTGCAGCGTACGGGTCCCGCCTGGGTCGCGGTTCACGGGGTCGATGCCGCCGGCTACCAGGCGTTCTTCGACGCCAACACCGCCAAGGGCTTCGTCCCGGTGCTGGTGTCGGCGACCGGGCCGGTGCAGAGCGCGGTCTTTGCCGCGATGTTCGAGCAGGGCGTCGCCGGGCCGTGGACGGCGCGGCACGGCATGACCTTCGGGCCGCAGGGCAACGCCGGCACGTTCGACAACCTCAACGCCCAGGCCCGGGCGCAGGGCCAATCCCTCCGCTCGGTGGCGATCTACGGCACCGCGCAGGACCGGCGCTACGCCGCGGTGTGGCACGCCAATCCGGGCTTTACCAAATGGCATGTCCACGAGGCCGACAGCGCCGCCGGCTATCAGGCGACGTTCAACGCCGAGACGCAGCTCCCCGGGGTGACGCTCAACGCCTACCGCCCCGCCTATGTGACGCTGTCCGGCGACCAGACCTATTGCTCGGTGTTCAAGGACGACTGGGTCGGTCCGTGGGTCGCCCGCCACGGCATGACCGCGGCCGAGTATCAGGCCGAGTTCGACGCCCGGACCAAGGCCGGGCTGTATCCGATCTGCGTCCAGGGCGGCGGCTCGGGAAACGCCACCCGCTATGCCGCGATCTTCGCCAAGCAGGACATCCCCGACCAGCGCCGCTTCACCGCGACCGGAAGCGCGGTCCCGGCCCTCGCCGCGTTCGACGCCGAGATGCAGAAATTCATGCAGGCCAACGGCATCCGCGCGGCGCAGCTGGCGATCGGGCGGGACGGCGCGATCAAGCTGTCGCGCGCCTATACCTGGGCCGAGCCGGCCTACCGGCCGACCCAGCCGAGCGACATCTTCCTGCTCGCGAGCTGCAGCAAGATGTTCGTCGAGGCGGCGGTTCAGGCGCTCTACGACGCCAACCGGCTGACGCCGGCGACGGCGGTCTATCCGCTGCTCGGCTTCTCGCACCCGGCGGATCCGCGCAGCGATACGATCACCATCCAGCAGCTGCTCGATCATCTCGGCGGCTACGACGACCGGCCGGTCAGCCAGGGCGGGTCCGGCTTCGACCCGACCTATGCGATGCGCGATATCGCCGTCGCCCTCGGCCTCAACCATCCGGTCACCAAGCTCGACGTGGCGCGCTACATGTACGCCCGGCCGCTCGACTACACCCCGGGCACGCCGCCGTCGCGCTATTCCAATTACGGCTACCTGCTGGCCACCGCGGCGATCGAGGCGGTGACCGGCATGGATTATTTCCAGTTTCTCAAGACCGCCGTGCTGCAGCCGCTCGGCATCACCGAGGTTGCCGTCTCCTCGACGGTGGCCTCGGCGCGCGCCGCCAACGAGGCGATCTGCGAGGACGAGGGGCTCGGCCTCAGCCCGCTCGACCTTACCTCGACGGCGCCGGTTCCCGCCGTTTACGGCGGCGACGGCCAGATCAAGGAGGTTGCTGCGGGCTGCGCCGGGCTGGCCGCCTCGGCCGCGGCGATGGTCCGCTTCATCCACAAGCACCGGGTCTGGGGCAACGGCCCGCGGCCGGCCAACGGCGGCAACTGGTGGCTCGGGCGCACCGGCAGCACGCCGGGGACCTCGACCGAGGCGGTCTCGCGCGGCGACGGGTTCGACTGGGCCTATGTCGTCAACACGCGGGACTGGCCGCCGAATACGCCGCAGACGCTCGACAGCCTGGGTCAGACGATCGACAGCCTGATCGGTTCGACCGCCTTCCCCTGACCGGCGCGCGGCGATCCCGACAAACAGAGGAGGATGCGATGGACGCCAACGAGGTGTTCGACCGGCCGGCGCAGCGGCGCTGGTGGTTGCTGAACAAGGCGCTGGAGACGGCGTCGTTCGACGACGCGATCAGGCTGGCCCAGGCTGCCGAGGACTTCGTCTTCGCCGGCGCGGGCAGGATCGCTGCGGTGCCCGCCGCCGCCGGCGCCGAGCCGCCGCCGGCGGAGCCGGCCATGCCCGAAGCGGCTGACGCCGCGGCCGCGCCGGACGAGGCGGCGGAGGAGGCAACGACCCTGGCCAGCTACCTCTCGGTGCTGGCCACTCCGGACGACGTCGTGCGCTACCTGCGGCAGCGCGACAACGTCGTGGTTTCCGCCGGCGAGGGCATGTATCTGGTCAACGCCCGCTTCCGCGAGAGCCTGGCCGAACTGGTCCGGCGGGCCAACCGGATGCGGTCGCACCAGAAGCTGCCGCCTTTCGAGCTGCTGCCGGCGACGCCGCTGCCCGCCCTGGCCGTCGGCAACGGCCGCGGCGGGCCGAACGCGCTATCGGCCGGCGGGGCCGGTCACTGATCGCGCAGACGGGCGGCGGACGGCGGTCGGAATCGCCTGACCGCCGTGCCCCGCCTGATCAGCGCGTCGAGCCCGCTCTGCGGCTCGCCGAAGCGGACCCGCCGGCGGTGCGCCGCCAGCAGAACTTCCGCCGCCCGAGCGACCACCAGAGCTTGCGCCAGCGGGACGTGCTTGACCGCCTCGCCCAGCAGCCACAGGCGCCGCCGCTTGGGATCGTGCACGCAGTCCGCCGGCACGGCGCTCGCCAGATCCTCCCACATCGCCGCCGCATCCAGGCGCAGCCCCTCGCGAAGCCGCCGGGAAAACCGGCCGACGATCTCTGACGCTTGCGCTAATCGCGCCTCACCTGTCAAAGCCTCGCTCCACACCGGGTGTATTCGGCCGGCAAGTTTGTGCAACCGACCGCAATGGCGCGCGAATATTGCGTGAATGCGCTGTTAATTATTGTCTACAAGTTGTACAAATCGATCGCCAGGACGAGCTACCCACAGCGGAACCCGTGCTGCCCTTGGCGCTCGCCGATTGGAGAAAGGCGTACGCACAAAGGTTTAAGTAAAAGGGTGTAGCGGTCCCCTTTGGCGCAACCTCTGCGGCGGTGAGGCCGCGGAAGGATTCCCTCGATAACGCGTGAATAAACCGTGAAATTCTTCGAATTCTGTGTTAAAAAAGTTCGTTTCATCGCGTATGAGGGTCTCTCCCCAGGAAAGACCCGCATATCCCCTGACCCACCGGCACGAGGATGCGAGCGATGACCGAATCAGCGGCCGTGATTAACCTCAAGTCGTCGGCCCGCCCGATGGCGGACCGCGAAAAACCGCAATTGGTAAAATTTTATATTCTAGGCGATATGCGAATCCTCGTTCCGGGGGGCGGCAACATTCTACCGCGGGCGCGAAAATCGCGGGCGATTTTAGCGATTTTGTGTCTCGCCGGAGGTAAGCCGGTGTCGCGCAGCCGGTTGATTGCGCTCCTTTGGGACCGCTCGGGCGATGTCCAGGCGCGGATGAGCCTGCGCCATGCCCTTTCGGAATTGAACAGCCTGATCAACGGCCGGGTGCCGAACTTGATCGAGATCGACCGCGAATCGGTGCGCCTCAACACCCAGCTCTGCTGGATCGACGCCTTTGCCGCGCCCGACCACGCCGAGCGGCTGCTCGCCGACCTCGACGGGATTTCGCCGGCCTTCGACCACTGGCTGGCGGGGGAGCGGGCGCGTTTCGAGGACCAGCAGCGCGCCACCCTCGAGGAGGATCTCGAGCGCTTGGCGAAGGAGGACGCGGCGCCGCAGCTCTTGGCCGCGGCCGCCCGCAAGCTGATCAACTTCGAGCCGACTCACGAAGGCGCGGTGCGCGCGCTGATGACCGCATTCATGAAGATGGGCGACCTGCCCCAGGCGGTGCGCGAATACGAGCGCTGCCGCCAGGCGCTGCGCACGATGCTCGACCTGCCGCCGTCGAAGGAGACGGTGGCGCTGTACGAGGCGATCCGGCTGATGGCGTCGAGCCGCGCGGTCGCGGCGCAGCAGAAGCGGCCGCAGGCGGCGGCCGAGGCGGGCGGCGGCGCGCCGCCGGGCGAAAACTTCGCCGCGACCCCGGCCGCAACCGCGGTGCAGGGACCGATCCACCAGCCGTCGATCGCGGTGTTGCTGTTCCGCAACCTGTCGGGCGAGCGGGCCTACGATTATGCCGGCGAGGGCCTGGTCGAAGACCTGATCCAGGCGCTGTCGCGGGTGCCCAACTTCTTCGTCATCTCGCGGCTGTCGACGATGGCATTCCGCGACCAGAACCGCCTGCCCCGGGAGATCGGCGAGGCGCTCGGCGTGCAGTATGTCCTGTCGGGCAGCATGCGGGTGATCAGCGACCGCCTGCGCCTGACGATGGAATTGACCGACACGCACCGCGGCGCGGTGCTGTGGGCGTCGCGCCTCGACGAGAAGTTCTTCGATTTGCTCGAAGTGCAGCAGCGCGTCGCCGACGCCATCGTCCGGCGCATCGCCCCCTATGTCCACGCCGCCGAACTGAAGCGGACGCGGGCCAAGCGGCCGGGCGATCTCGAGGCCTACGATTTGTTCCTGCGGGCGCAGGAGAACATGCACAACTCCTCGCGCGCCGTGTTCGACAGCTCCGAGCAACTGTTCGACGAGGTCATCGCGCGCGATCCGAACTATGCCGGCGCGCTCGCCTGGCGGGCCTACTGGCATGTATTGCGGGTCGGGCAGGGCTGGTCGCCCGATCCGGCGCACGATACCGCCCAGGCCGACTATTTCGCCCAGCGCGCGATCGAATGCGACAGCACCGAGCCGATGGCCTTTGCCGTGCGCGGCCATATCGCCTCTTACCTGCACAAGGATTTCGAGCTGGCCCACCGCTGCTTCGAGACGGCGCTCGAGCTCAACCCCAACGCCGCCCAGGCCTGGCTGTGGCGCGCGGCGGCGCACGCCTGGATGGGCGAGGGCGGCCGCGCCGTCGAGGAGATCAACAAGGCGATGGCGCTGTCGCCTTACGACCCGCTGATGTACGCCTATAGCGGCATCGCCGGGATGGCCTACCTCGCCGACGGACAATACGAGCGCGCCGTCGAATGCGCCCGCCGCTGCATGCGCGAGAACGAGACCTACACGCATGCCTACCGGCTGCTCGCCATCGCCTCGCAGCTCGCCGGGCGCGAAGAGCAGGCGCGCGACGCGGTGCGCCAGCTGCTGAAGCTCGAACCGCGGCTGACCGTGGAGAGCTTCCGCAAGCGCTATCCCGGCAGCGCCAGCCCCCATGCCGACCTGTATTGTCATGCGCTGGCGGCCGCGGGGCTTCCCGTGTCGGCCAAGTCGCTTTCGCTGAAGACCCTATCGCCCGCAAGTTAACGGGGTCGGGCCCCGTGCCGCCTTGGCGTTTATATTGGCGCGAGTGTCGGCGAGAGCAGACGTGAATTTCACTCGTTATTCACGTCTGCTCGATGGCTATTTCACGCTGAGCTACCGCTTTCATCGGCAAGCTCGACCTCGATGGCGGGTCGATTTTACCCGTTCGGCAACCGAGGAGATATAACGATGGCATTGATCGATCGGAACGCGCAGACCCTGACCCCGCCGAAGCCCGAGATCGCCGACCGCGGAACGGTTCGGCTCGGCAGCGGCTCGATCACCGCCGGCTTCCCGCCGCTCAAGATGCCGAAGCCTGAGACCGCCGATCGCGGCACCGTACGGCTCGGCAGCGGCTCGATTACCGCGGCGTTTCCCGTCCGCCGGTAGTATCCTGGCGCCGTGGCCGGCCACGGAGCGCCAGGATGACAGCAGAGGACAATCCGCTGATCTGCCGGTTCTACCGGCTCATCCCTGACGCTCCGGCCCCGCGCCGGGCCGACCGCTCGGCGGACGGCATGCTCCCGGTGCGCGGCTACCGCTATTGCGAGGCGCTGGCGAGCGCCTCGGCGTTCGGCTGGTACGTCTATCCGCCGCTCAGTTTCAGCCTCGTCTGGGACGGGGTCGAGACCGCCTGGACCTATGAGGGGGCGGACGGGTGGTATGCGCTGCGCGGGGCGCAATATCCCGGGTTCCGCGAATTCTTCGAGAATGCCGCGCCCGGCCCGGTAAAGCCGCTGGCGCCGCCGTTCCTGGTCGCGGCGCGCGAGCCCGGCGTGGTGCAGATCTGGAGCGGCTACCTGGCGCGGACCGCGCCGGGATGGGCGCTGCTGCTGCGCGGCCCCGCCAACATCCCCAAGAACCAGGGCTACGACCATTTCGAGGGCATCGTCGAAGCCGACACCTGGTTCGGCCCGCTGTTCACCAATGTCCGGCTGACCCGCACCAACGCGCCGGTCGAGTTCCACGTGCGCTACCCGCTGTTCCAGGTGCAGCCGCTGCGCCGGGAAAGCTATCGCGAGCCGTCCTTCGAGGTCGTCGGCTTCGAGTCGCTCGACGCCGCGGACTGGGCGCGTTTCGCGGCGACGATGCAGCCCAACACCGACCAGATGCGCATGCTCGGCCACTATGCCGTCGATACCCGCCGCCGGCTGCGCGCCGCGTCAGCCGGTCCGCCGTCCGGTGCTGACCCCGATCGCGACGATCACGAGCCCGGCGCCGATTAGCGCCTCGGCGCCGCTGCGCTCGCCGAGCACGGCCCAGCCGAGCAGCGCCGCCCAGACCGGCTGCAGATAGGCCACCAGCGCCGACGGTACCGCCGCCGCCCGGGTCAGCAGCCGCAGATACATCGCCGTCGGCACCGCCGAGCACAGCACCCCGACGACGATCAGCCACAGCCAGACATCGGCGGACTGGCGCGCCGGGGCAAAGGTCTCGATCGCCAGCGAGATGGCCGCGGCGATCACCGCGCCGCAGGTCTGCTGGCCGCAGGCGAGGACCGCCGAATCGGTGGCCCGCATGCGCCGGCGATAGACGGTGCCGGCGGCATAGGACAGGGCGGTGAGCAGCATCGCGCCGATGCCGATCATCGAGCCGCGCCCGCCGAACACCGCAAGCGGCCCGATGATCAGCAGGATGCCGAAAAATCCGGTGACGATGCCGACAAGCTGGCGGAGCTGAAAGCGCTCGTCCTCGAACAGGAAATGCGCCAGCACTGCCACCATCACGGGCACCGCCGCCTGGCTCATCGCCACCGTGGCGCTGTCGAGGTGGCGCGCGGCGACGGCGGTCAGCACGTTGGCCAGCCAGCCGTTGGTCGTGCCCAGCACGATCATGTGCCCGAAATCGCTCCACCCCGATTGCCGCGAGCGCGTCGCCGCGGCGCGCGCCGGTGCACGGCGCACCGCCAGCCATGCGAGCAATGCCACGGCGGCAATAAAACCGCGCTCGGCGGCAAAAGCGAATGGCGGCACCTCCGGCGTAATCAGTTTGACGAAAAGGAAACTGCCGCCCCAGGTCCCAGAGATAACCGCCAGATTTAGCCATAGACCGGACCTATTTAACGTCGTTTCTTTGTTAATCACCGCCGATCCCATCGCGTTAAAGTTATGAATGACCCCGGTTGGGTAAACGTTTATCTCCCTGAAGTGCAGCATTGTTGACGATACGGGACGGCCTGGAAGAAAACGACCTCTCTTTCGTGCGATGCCCACAAAAACGCGGGAGATCGCCGGCCCCTCGACGCAGCCGGGACTACGGCGAGGGGGTCGGACCGCGATAACGACTAGGCATACCAGTGGCGCTATTATAGCGCACTGCGCGATTTTTTCAATCTCATTTAGATCGGGAGAATCGCGTATGCAACCGATATTGATGAACTTGCAACATCGGCCCGCTCGCCTCATATTCCCGTACTACTCGATCCCGGGCGGGCGGCGGGCCAGCGCCGCCTGCCGGGTTGCCAGGAAGCGGCCGTCCCAGCGTGTCCATAGACACAAGAATATTCCGATACTTTTTTAAACCCCAGGGCGGTTCTGTTGTTTTACAGGCAAGCCGTGTGCGTGCCCGGCAAGGGAGGACTGCGTGGCCCACTATAAATATTCCAAGGATTTAAGCCAGCTCAACGGCCGCGAGTTCGACGACATTCATCGACCGGGGGCGACCAGCCCCTATTCCGGCATCTACCGTTGCGAGGGCTGCGGCTGGAGCATCACCGCGCTGGCCTCGCAGCCGTTGCCGGGTGCCGATCATCATCAGCACACTTACCGGCAGGGCGAGATTCGCTGGCGCCTGGTGGTGCGCTCGCATTTCGCGTGAGCCGACGCCCGCCGGCATCGCCCTGCCACGGCCCGCAGGACCGCGAATGCAGCGGCGGGGGTTCCGGACAACGCTCGACTCGCCGTCGGAGGGTGGCCTCCCGCATCGGAAGAATGGCCGCTTCGGCGGGTCCGCTACGTAATTCCCCTAAGGACCATTCCCGATTTCGCGTGGGTCGGCATTTGTCCCATCGTCTTTTCCGCCCGCACGACGGAGGGACCAATGTTCGAGCAATTCGACGGCAACAGCGGAACGGTCAGGCCGGTCGCGCCGACCGGCCAAGTCCACGAGCTGCTCGAATTGGAGCAGATCGGGGTGCGTCGCTGTTTTGCCCGCGACACCGAGATCTACGCGGAGGGCGATCGCTCGGATTGCTGGTTCAGGGTCGTCTCCGGAACCGTCCGCATCTGCAAGCTGATGGTCGACGGCAGACGCCACATCGCCGAGTTCTGTTTTTCCGGCGACTGCTTCGGGCTCGACACGCAGCCGCAACGCAATTTCGCCGCCGAAGCCGTCAGCGACGTCATCGTTCTGCGCTTTCCGCGCGCGCCGACGCAGCGCCTGATCGAAAAACGGCCGGATCTTTCGCAGCGCCTGTGCAACCTGACCATGCGATGTCTCGCGCAGGCGCAGGGCCGCATGCTGCTGCTCGGGCGGATGACCGCCCCGGAGCGCGTCGCGAGCTTTCTGCTGGAGCTCGCCGAACGGCGCGACTCGATCCGCGTCATCGACGTGCCGATGCCCCGCACCGACATCGCCGATTATCTCGGCCTGACGGTCGAGACCGTGTGCCGCGTGCTGTCGGCATTCAAGCGCGAGCGGATGATCGCGATGCCGAACCCCCACCGCATCCAGATCTGCGATCGCGAGGCGCTCGAGGCGATGCGGGAGATCTGACCGTGGCTGCTTTCGAAGCGACCGTTCAGCCTCCGGCTCGGTGCAAGACGGTCTGTATCGTCGAGGACGACGCTCCCGTCCGGGACTCGCTGTCCGTGCTGCTCGAAATACGCGGCCTGACGGTCCTCGCCTACGAGTCCGCCGCCGATTTTCTTGCCGACCAGGGCGGGCGGAGGGCCGGCTGCCTGATCGTCGATCAGAACATGCCGGGAATGTCGGGGCTCGAGCTGCTGGCGGCGCTGCGCGCCAACGGCAACCCGGTTCCGGCCATCATCCTGACAGGCCGGTCGAGCCCACACCTCGCCCAGCGCGCCTCCGCACTGGGCGTCGTGGCGATCCTGGAAAAGCCGCTGGTTCAAGCGGCGCTGACGGTACTCGTCTGCGCCATCCTGAAGCAGGGTGGATGACCGCGCCGGCAGAGGCGGCCGAAACTCGCGGAGCGGTGCCGGCAATCGACAGCGCCGCCCGCGCGGCCGCGCCAATTCTGCCCGACGGGCTATTCGGTTACATCGCCGCGACGTGCTGGCTGCACCAGGTCCCGCTGGTGGCCATTACCGTCGCGGTGTTTCTGCTCGAAGTGGTGCCGCTCGAATTGCAGCGCCGCGTCGTCAACGACGTGGTCAAGCACCGCCCGTACGGCGCGGTCGTCCTCCTGGGCGCCGCCTATGCCGGCGCGGTGCTGGTGCAGGGCGCGACCAAGCTGGCCCTCAATCTTTACCGCGCCTGGGTCGGCGAACGGGCCAAGCGCGACCTGCGCCGGCGCATCCACGCCTCGCTCGCGGCGACGGGCGCGCGAACGTCCTCCGACGAGGCCCACGGCACCGCGGTGTCGATGCTCGTCGCCGAAGTCGAGCCGATCGGCGGGTTCGTCGGCACCAGCGTGTCCGAACCGCTGCTGCAGGCCGGCATTCTGGGTACGGTGATCGCCTACATAATCCACCTCGATCCGTGGATGGGGGCCGCCGCCCTTGCCCTGTTCGTGCCGCAGCTTGTGTTCGTTCCGCTGATGCAGCACGCCATGAACCGCCGCACCGGCGCGCGCGTGTGGCTATTGCGCCAGATCGGCATCCGCGTCATTGCCGGCGGCGCTCCCGAAGCGGCCGACGCCGCCCGGATCGACCGCGTCTTTCGCCTCAACATGGGCATCTTCACGCTCAAGTTTACGATGAATTTGCTGATGAACCTGTGCAGCCACATGCAGGTGGTCAGCGCCCTGCTGCTCGGCGCATGGTGGGTTCTGCAAGGCAATCTGGAGATCGGCGGCGTCGTCGCCTTTATCTCCGGAGTAACCCGCCTCAACGATCCGTGGGGCGATCTGGTGAACTATTTTCGCGAACTAAGCGTCACCCGGGTCAAGTTTCGACTGCTCGCCGACGCCATCGCGCGCTGGCGTCCTTCGGCCGCGTGCGCATGGTGAGGCCCCGGTCGGCGGCGAGTTGACCTGCATCAAGGCCGATGGCGCGCGGTCGGGCCAGGCTGGTGCCGGATCAACGCCACGACGGAGGGACGCGGTGATCAAAACCATCCTGGTGCCCGCAACCGATCCTGCGGCGGATGCTGCGGTATTCGCGACGGCGCTCACGATCGCCCGGGCGTTCGCGGCGCACCTCGACGCGCTTCACGTGCAGCTCGATCCGCTCGAGGCGGCATTGGCGATGTCTGCCGCGGACGGAACCGGCAGCGCCACGATCCTCGACAGCCTGGTCGCCGAACTCGAGCAGAACGCGATGGCGCGCGCGGCCAACGCTCGAGCCGTTTTCACCGCGTTCTGCGAGCGCGAGGCGCTGGCGATCGCGGCGAACCCGGCACAGGCCGGGCGCGAGGCTTCGGCGCAATGGCATGTCGAAACCGGCCAGGAAGCGCGCTGGTTGACGGTCTACGGCATGACGGCCGATTTGATCGTCGCCGCGCGGCGGCGCACGGCGGGCGACGAAGCCGCCGCCCGTTTCATCCTGGAGACGCTGCTGCTCGAGACCGGCCGTCCGCTGCTGGTGCCGGCCGCCACGCCGCTGGCGGCGATGCCGGAGCGGGTGGCCATCGCCTGGAAGCCGACACCGCAGGCGGCGCGCGCGGTGGTTTGCGCCGGCCCATTCCTCGCCCGCGCGAAAGAAATCGTGGTCATCACGGTCGAAGAGGAAGGCAGGAGGTCGCGGGACGACGCCGATCGCCTCATGCGCTATCTCGCCTGGCACGGCAAGGGCGCCGTTGCGGCGCCGGTTTCACCCGGGGCGCGCGGCGGTGCGGCCGCTTTGCTCGCGGCGGCATCGCCCCGGGCGGATCTGCTCGTGATGGGCGGCTACGGCCACACCCGGCTGAGGGAATGGGTATTCGGGGGATTTACCCAGCATGTCTTGGCCGAAGCCCCGCTGCCGATCCTGATCGTCCATTAGGATTGCCCGGTGCGGGATGCCGGCGGCGGGATGGCGATGCCGGATGTCGGTTCGATCCAGACCAGGTGATCGCGCACCGCCTTGACGCCCGGCACGGTTTCCGCCGCCACGCGCGCCGCGGTCCGCTCGCGCTCGTCGGTAACCGTGCCGTAGAGATCGACAACGCCATCCGCGACCGCAATATTGATGCTGAAGCGCGGCCCCCAGGGCTCCTTCGCGACGATCGCGGCGATGCGTTCGCGGATTTCGCCGTCGCTCGCCGGCACCTCGGCCTCGGTCGCCGCCGCCTGAGCCAGCTTGTTGGCAAGCGCGCGGACCAGATCGGCGCGGCTGACGATCCCGACCAGCCGCCGCTTCTCGTCGATCACCGGCAGCCGCTTGACCCGGTGCCTCTCCATCAGGCGAACGACCGCTTCGAGCGGCTCTCGCGGTCCGATCGACACCACGCCGGCGGTCATCGCTTCGTTTACCCGGCGGGCGTGCGCGGCAACGTAATCGTCGGCGAGCCGCCCCGGCCCGATCAGCAGCTCCAGCCAGTGCGGCCGGCGGCGCGCGGTGCCGGTTTCGGCGCGCCGCAACAGATCGCCTTCGGTCAGCATGCCGACCACGGTCCCGTCCGGCCCCGTCACCGGCAGCCCGCTGATGCGGTGCCGCAGCATCAGCCGGGCCGCTTCGGCGATCGTCGCCTCGGCGTCTACCGTGATCGGTCGCCGGTTCATGATCTCTGCCGCCTGCATTGCCGATCTCCTGAATTTGCCTCGTCGCGAATGTCGCGTTTTCAGCGGACCACCAGCACGTCGCAGGCGATGCGCTCGGCAAAATCGTGCATCCGCCCGCCGGCGCCGGTCTCGATCACCAGCAGCTGGCAATCCAGCTCGGCGATCCGGCGTTCCAGATCGCGCGGCTCGTCGGACGCTCTCTCCAATTCCAGCCGCATCTGGGCCGTCGCCAGCCGTTCCTCAATCTCCGCCGGCAGAGACGGCTCGCTGGCCGCCACCGCCAGACAGACCACCCGCAAGCCCCCGTCGCGGGCCTCGGCCATCTGGAGGGCCGATTCGATCAGCCGCGCCGAAGAGGGGCCGTGCCGGCGCAGCAGGACGACGACGGAACCGCCGGTGGTGGAGCCGCGGCGGCACAACAGAAACGGCCCGGGGGCCGCATCGACCAATCCGAGCCAGCGGCACTCGGTGCGGAAGCCTTCGGCAACTGGTCGCGTCAGCGCGCCGGCCACAACCAAATCGCGCTCCGTTGCGGAGGCGAGCGCGGTCTCGGCCACGCCGCGGACAACCTCGAACGAGGGTTCGACGCCGAGCCGCTTTGCGGCCGCGAACAGCTCTTCGCGGGCATGTTCGGCCGCGGCATGAAACTGGGTTTCGATCAGCTCCGCGGTGAAGCGCGCGGTACCCGCATCGCGCGTGGTTTCCCGCGCGAACGGCAGGCGAGCCAGCCGCAACAACTCGTCGTCTTCGACAAACACGCCGTGCAGCGGCGCTTTGGCTCGCGCCGCGAGACGTGCCGCCGTGTCGATCGCGGTCAGGTTCTCGGATGTGGCATCGAGGGTGACGACAACGCGTTCGATCCGGCTGCTCATGCGTTCGTCCTCCGCAGGGACAGGGAGTTTGCGGCGGCCGCCGGCGGAGGGGATTGATCCTGGTCAATCCGTGCCGGACGAGGCCGGCAGCGTCCAATCGACCCTGACGAAGTATTCCGCCTCGTCGAAATGGAGATCGACCTCGCCGTGAAACGCTCGCTTCAGCGCTGCGCCAATGCGGCGCGGCAGGTGGATATCGGTCGTGAACACGACGAGCCCATCATCCGCTTCGGCGATGGCGATGACGCGGTTGAGCGGGTGCTCACGCGTTTCGGCCGCTTCCTCGTTGCGCACCAGGCCGACGATCTCGGCCCGGTGCTGCCGGGCAAAGCCGCCATGCAGGGTCACCGACCCCGCCGGCGATCCGTCCTTGATCCGCCGGCACGCCGGACAGACAATTTCGCGGGCTTCGTCCGGCTTCCGTCCCCACTGCCAGCGACCGTGCCGGTAGATGGCGCCGCATTGCGGACAAACCGTCGGCTCCGGCAGCTTCTGCTGCGCCTGGAGCGGATCGAGGATGCGGCCCTGCTGGGCCCGCCCGGCAATGCGCCGGCCGGACCGGAGGGAGGGGCTGGACTGCGACACGGCTGTCTCCTCGGCTCGCCGAACCCGCCGCGGCGAAGGCCGGGCGGTCGCGTTCGGTGTGGACGCACGGCAAGCTATGCCGGAGTTGTGGCGGGCGGATTGATGTCGATCAAACCGCTTCGCCGCCGTTGAGCCGAGGCTCGCCAGCGGAGACAGACAACCGCAATGCCACTCAGCATGACCTCTCCTGCCGCCCCGAAGGCGAAATTCTGGCAAGTGCCGCTGCGCGACCTCGAGCGCGAGCTCGGCAGCAATGCCGGCGGGCTCAGCACCGCGCAAGCGGCGGCGCAGCGACAGCGCCACGGCCCCAACGTCCTGGAGCGAAGCCGTCGCCTGTCCCTCCCGCTGAAATTCCTCAGCCGGTTCCGAAACCCGCTGGTGCTGATCCTGCTGGGCGCGGCCGGCGTCTCGGCGCTGACCGGCGATCTGACCGCTTTTTTCATCATCTCGACCATCGTGCTGGTCAGCGCCGTCCTCGACACGGTGCAGGAGTTCCGCGCCGAGGCGGCGGCCGAGCATCTCAAGGCCTCGGTGGCGCTGCGCGAGCAGGTGCTGCGCGACGGGAAAGAGGTGACGCTGCCCGGCGCCGAGCTGGTGCCGGGCGATGTCGTGCTGCTCGCCGCCGGCGATCTGGTGCCGGCCGACGGGCGGGTGATCGCGGCGCGCGACCTGTTCGTCAACGAGGCCTTGCTGACCGGGGAACCCCACCCGGCCGGCAAGCGTCCGCTCGACGGCGGCAGCCCGGGCCCCGAAATCTCGGATGCCGTCAACGCCGTCTTCATGGGCAGCTCGGTGGTCAACGGCGCGGGCCGCATGATGGTCTGCGCCACCGGCGGCGCGACCGAGCTGGGGCGGATCAGCAGCGCGCTGCGCCGGGCGCCGCCGCCCACCGCGCTCGAACAGGGAACCCACCGGTTCGGCATGCTGATCGTGCGGCTGACCGAGCTGCTGGTTCTCTTCGTCCTGCTCATCAACCTGATGTTCCACCGGCCGCTGCTCGAAAGCTTTCTTTTCGCCGTCGCCCTCGCGGTCGGGCTGACGCCGGAGCTGCTGCCGATGATCGTCTCGGTGACCCTGGCGCGCGGCGCGATCCGGATGGCCGAGGCCGAGGTGATCGTCAAGCGGCTCGGCGCGATCCACGACCTCGGCAGCATGAATATCCTGTGCACCGACAAGACCGGGACCTTGACCGAGGCCAAAATTCGCCTGGCCCGGCAGATCAGCCTGTCCGGTGCCGATTGCCCGCGCGTCGGCGAACTCGCCTGGCTCAACAGCCGCTTCCAAAACGGGCTGCGCAGCCCGCTCGACAGCGCCATCCTCGAAACCGCGCCGCCGGACCCCGGATGGGCAAAGATCGACGAGGTGCCGTTCGATTTCCAGCGCCGCCGAGTGTCGGTGCTGCTCGAGCGCGACGGCCGCCGCGTGCTGGTCACCAAGGGCGCGCCCGAGGATGTAATCGCGGCGGCAACCCGCTACGAGGAGCCGGGCCGATCCGTCCCGCAGCCGCTCGACCAGGCGGCGCGCGCCCGCGCCCAACAGACCTTTTCAGATTTGAGCGCCCAGGGCTACCGCGCGCTCGGCGTTGCCTGGCGGGAGTTTTCCGGCGATCGGGCGACGGTCGCCGACGAGAGCGAGCTGGTGTTTGCCGGCTTTGCGGTGTTTATCGACCCGCCGAAGGAAAGCGCCGGAGCCGCAATCGCCGCCCTCGAGGCGCGCGGCGTCGCGATCAAGATTCTCACCGGCGACAACGAGCGGGTGACCCAGCACCTGTGCGCCCAGCTCGGCATTCCCGTCGCCGGGCTGCTGACCGGCGCGCAGATCGACGCCCTCGGCGAACAGGCGCTCGCCGCGCGGCTCGCCGACACCGACCTGTTCTGCCGCGTCACGCCGATCCAGAAGAACCGGATCATGCTGGCGCTCAAGCGCCAGGGCCACGTCGTCGGCTTTCTCGGCGACGGGATCAACGATGCGCCGTCGCTGCATACCGCCGATGTCGGCATTTCGGTCGACAGCGCCGCCGACGTCGCCAAGGACGCGGCCGACATCATCCTGTTGAAGCAGGACCTGGGCGTTCTCGAGCGCGGCGTCAGCGAGGGCCGGCGCGCGTTCGGCAACATCATGAAATACATCATGATGGCAACCAGCTCGAACTTCGGAAACATGTTCTCGATGGCGGGGGCCTCGCTGATCCTGCCGTTCCTGCCGATGCTCCCGGTACAGGTGCTGCTCAACAACCTGCTTTACGACCTGTCCGAGCTGCCGATCCCGCTCGACGAGGTCGACGCCGAGGCGACAACGCGGCCCGAGCATTGGGACATCCGCTTCGTGCGCAATTTCATGCTGGTGCTCGGTCCGGTCAGCTCGCTCTTCGACTTTCTGACCTTTGCTCTTCTGCTGTTCGTATTTCGGGCGAACGAGGCGCAGTTTCAGACCGGCTGGTTCATCGAGTCGCTCGCCACGCAGGTCTTGGTGATCTTCGTCTTGCGCACCCGGCGCAACCCGCTGCGCAGCCGCCCCAGCCTGTTGCTGGCCTTTACCTCGGTCGCCGTCGTCGCAGCCGCGGTGGCGCTGCCCTACACCCAAGCGGGACGGTGGTTCGGCTTTGTGCCGCCGTCAATCGACTTCGTGCTGGCGATCGGCGCGCTCGTCGCGGTCTATCTGGTGCTCGCGCAGGCGGTCAAATCGGTGTTCTACCGCCTGCAGCGACCGCAAGGGATGCGGACCGCCGTGATCCTTCACCCGCATCTGCCGCTGCTCGCGCGGCGCTGATCCGGCCGACGCAGGATATTGATGCAGCTCAATTCGCAGACGCATCGTTCGCGCTAAAGCATCGCTCGTCCGCCCGTTTCGGCAAAGGGTAACGATGTCACGGCTGCCACTGTTGCCGATTGCCGGCTTCATGATTATTGCCGCGATGATGGCCGGCATTTTCTGGCTGGACAGCGGGCCGCAACGCGAACGCGTACCCTACAGCACCTTCGAAAAGCGTCTCAGCGCTGGCGAGCTGAAGTCGGCGACGGTCAGCGGCGACGAGATCCGGGCGACGCTCAACGACGGCACGGTGATCTTCACGACGCGGGTGCCGCGCGACCTGGCGGAGGAGTTCGACCGGCACGGCGTCGAGTTTTCCGGCGTCTCTACCGGGTCAGGGTGGGGTTGGCTGGTGTGGCTGCCGCTATTGATGCTGCTGCCGCTCCTGTTCCTGCGCGGCGGCGCGGGCGGGCTGATAGGGCCGGCGACGGCGATGACCCAGAGCAAGGCCAAGGTATTCACCGAAACCGAGACACGGACGCGGTTCGACGATGTCGCGGGCGTCGACGAAGCCAAGGAGGAGCTGAAGGAGATCGTCGCCTTCCTCAAGGACCCGAAAAGCTATGGCCGGCTCGGCGCGCATATCCCGAAAGGGGTGCTGCTGGTCGGACCGCCGGGAACCGGCAAGACGCTGTTGGCGCGCGCCGTCGCCGGCGAGGCCGGGGTGCCGTTTCTGTCGATCAACGGTTCGGAATTCGTCGAGCTGTTTGTCGGGGTCGGCGCCGCGCGTGTGCGCGACCTGTTCGAGCAAGGCCGCAAATCCGCGCCGGCGATTATCTTTATCGACGAGCTCGATGCGCTCGGCCATGCCCGCGGGGCGGCCCCGCGGATCGGCGGCAACGACGAGAAGGAACAGACGCTCAACCAGCTTCTGTCCGAGATGGACGGGTTCGACGCGACCGTCGGGCTGGTGGTGCTCGCGGCCACGAACCGGCCGGAAATCCTCGATCCGGCGCTGCTGCGCGCCGGCCGCTTCGACCGCCAGGTCCTGGTCGACCGGCCGGACAAGGCGGGCCGCATCCAGATCCTCAACATCTACCTGAGAAAAATCATTCTCGGTCCGGACGTGTCGGCGGAAGAAATCGCGGCGCTGACGCCGGGCTTCACCGGCGCCGACCTTGCCACCCTGGTCAACGAGGCGGCGTTGCTGGCGACCCGCCGCAACTCCGACAGAGTCGCTATTGCCGATTTCACGGCGGCGATCGAGCGCATCGTCGCCGGGCTCGAAAAGAAAAACCGGCTGCTGAGCCCCAAGGAGCGGGAGATCGTCGCCTATCACGAGATGGGGCACGCGCTGCTGTCGTCGGTGCTTCCCGGCGTCGATCGCGCGCAAAAGGTCTCGATCATCCCGCGCGGCATCGGCGCCCTCGGCTACACGATCCAGCGGCCCACCGAAGACCGCTTTCTGCTCACCGAGGACGAGCTCGAAAACAAGATGACGGTGCTGCTCGGCGGCCGTGCCGCCGAGCGCCTCATCTTCGGCAAGGTATCGACCGGCGCCGCCGACGACCTGGCAAAGGCTTCCGAGATGGCGCGAAGCGCGGCGGCGCAATACGGCATGGTGCCGTCGCTCGGCGACGTCGCCTATGACCGTCCACGCTCGCTGTTTCTGCAAGGCGGCCAGCCGCCCGGCTGGTTCGAGCGCAGCTATTCGGAAGAGACCGCGCGGGAAATCGATTGTGCGGTACGCAAGCTCGTCGCCCGCGCCTCGCAGCGGGCCAGCGACGAGCTGCAGGTCCGGCGCGACCTGCTGGAGCGCGGCGCCAAGGCGCTGCTCGAAAAAGAGACGCTTTTGGAGGCCGATTTGCGGGCCCTCCTGGCGCCGGCGCCGTCCCGAAAGCTGGGGCTGATCGCGGGTTGACGTGGATCAAGGCCGCGCCGGCCGCGGTCCCGCAAAATCGACCCGTCAGTTCGGGAGGTCGAATATGCAGAGCGATCACCAGATACGCCAAAACGTGCTCGACGAGCTTGACTTCGAGCCCAGCGTCAACGCGACCAATATCGGCGTCGGCGTCCATGCCGGTGTGGTTACCCTCAGCGGCTATGTGTCGAGCTACGCGGAGAAGGTTGCCGCGGAGCGCGCCGCACGGCGGGTCCGTGGCGTCAGAGCGATCGCCGAGGAGATCCAGGTTCGCCTGCCATCCGACAAGAAGGTTGCCGACGACCAGATCGCGAAGCGGGCGGTCGACATCCTGCGATGGCGCATCGGCGTTCCCGCGGACCGGATCGACGTCAAAGTCGAGCGGGGCATCGTCACGCTCAGCGGCGAGGTCGAGTGGCGTTACCAGCGGGAAGAAGCGGATGAGGCCATTCACCACCTCGGCGGTGTCGTCCAGGTCATCAACCTGATCCGCGTGACCTCGGCCGCCCAGGCGTTCGAGGTCAAAGACAAGATCGAGAAGGCGTTGCGCCGCAGCGCCGCGCTCGACGCCGCGCACATCACGGTCGAGACCGACGGCGGAAAGGTCGTCCTGCACGGCAAGGTGCATGCCTGGTTCGAGCGGCGCCTGGCCGAAGATGCGGCCTGGTCCGCACCCGGCGTCACCGACGTCGTCGATCATATCCAGGTCGCACCTTGATGGGGGCGCGGCTCGGTCTTCGCCGCTGCCCCGCAACACGTCCATCGTTCGAGAGGAAGACGAGAATGGCTAGCACACCCGTTGAAGTGAAAAAGGCAACGCCCGCCCCCGCGCCCGACTTGTGGCAGTCGTTCCGCCAGGAAATGGACCGGCTGTTCGAACGCTTCTCGGGCGGTTTCGGGCTGCCGACCATCCGCCGGCTGTTCGACAGCGAACCGGACTGGATTTACCGGAGCTCGTTCAGCTTCCCCAATCCGGCGGTCGATGTGACCGAGGACGACAAGGCCTACAAGGTGACCGCCGAGTTGCCGGGCCTCGAGGAGAAGGACGTCGAGGTCACCGTCACCGGCGATGCGCTGACGATCAGAGGCGAAAAGAAATACGAGAAGGAGGAGAGCACCAGAAACCGCCATATGTCGGAACGAGCCTACGGCTCATTTCAGCGCTCGTTCGCGCTACCCGAAGGGATCGACCGCGACAAGATCGGCGCGGATATGGCAAAGGGGGTGCTGACCGTCACCCTGCCGAAAACGTCGCAGGCGCAAAAGCAGCAGAAAATTGCCGTCAAGACCGGCGCGTAGCCGACCCTTTCACAACGAGAGCGGCGGTGCCGTGCGGCGGCCGCCGCCTCGCGGCGGCGCGCATTGGGCGATCCGCGCCGCGTCGCATCCTACCTGACGGTGGACCATGATTCGCACGATATTCGTTCCGGTTACCGCGGACCCGCCAGACGAGGCGCTGTTCGACACCGCGCTGCTGTTTGCGGAAAAGCTCAATGCCCATATTCGCACGGTTTTTATCCGGCCCGACCCCAATGCCTTCCCCGTCTTTCCCGAGATTTTGGGCGGGGAGCTCGGCGTCTATGCAGAGCTGGAGCACAGGCTCGATCAGGCGGGCAGCAATGCGCGGTACCGCTTCGACGCCTGGTGCCGGCAAAAGGGGCTGGCGACCGACGTCGCGCCGGGTTTTGCCGGCTGCTCCGCGAGCTGGTCGGAAGTTCCCGGCGAGATCGAGACGCTGGTCACTCGGTTCGGCCGGGTGAACGACCTGATCGTCGTGCGGCGGCCCGTTGCGGCGTCGCCTTCGGCGCAGCGTTGTTTCGACGCGGCGGTGTTCGGCAGCGGGCGTCCGACGGTCGTCGTACCCGAGGCGGCCGCATCCCATCCCACCGATCACATCATGATCGCGTGGAACGGCAGTCTCGAGGCGACCCGCGCGGTGGCGTCGGCAATGCCGATCCTGCATCTCGCAAAACGGGTGTCGATCTTTACCGCGCTGCAATACGGGATCGAGGCCGGGGATCTCGGCGACCTCGCCGAGGCCCTGCGCTGGCACGGCATCCGTACGCCCGAGGTGATCTTTCCCAAGAAAGGCGAGCCGACGGGGCCCGCCTTGATCGACGCCCTCGGCCGGCAGGGAGCCACGATGGCGGTGATGGGCGCCTATACGCACAGCCGGTTGCGGCAAAGTTTCCTCGGCGGCGTGACGGCACATCTGCTGACCCGTGCCGAGGTTCCGCTCCTGATGTGCCACTGAGCTCAGGGCGGCTTGGGCCTCACCCCGGCGGCGAGCGCCAGCCGGATCAGCTCGGACAGGCTGCGCGCTCCCGTCTTGTCCATCAACCGCGCCCTATGGACCTCGACCGTGCGCGGGCTGATCGCCAGGTCGTAGGCAATCGACTTGTTGGGCAAGCCGGCCAGCAGACCCTCCAGCACCTGCCGTTCGCGCGGCGACAACAGCTCCAGCCTTGCCGCCGCGGCGGCGGCTGCGGGGTTGCGGTCGTGTCCGGGGGCGAGCGCGCCGATCGCGTTCCCGACGCTGTCGAGGATCGTCTGGGCGGCGAAGGGTTTCTCGATAAAGTCGAGCGCCCCCGCCTTCATCGCCCGAACCGCCAGCGGCACGTCGCCGTGGCCAGTGATGATGATCATCGGAAAGGCGAGTGCGCGCTCGGCCAGGCGCTGCTGCAATTCGAGTCCGTCCATCTCGGGCATTCGGATGTCGGCGATTAGCACCCCCGGCGGCAAGTCCGCCGCCGCGGTAAGGAAGCTGGGCGCGGAGGCGAAACTGCGCACGGCGAACCCGTCGCCCTCGATGAGCACCGACAGCGAGTCGCGCACGGCTTCATCGTCGTCGACAATGTAGACATGCGGTTTATCAGGCATCGGCGGGCTCGTCCTGGCTCGCGGGCGGCAGCGTCAGGCGAAAGATCGCACCCCCGGCGGGCTGCGTGTCGACGGTCAAACGACCGTGATGCGCCTCGACGATTTCGCGGCAGATCGACAGGCCGAGGCCCAGCCCGGTTTTCTTGGTGGTGGCAAACGGCTGAAACAACTGGTCGCGAAGTTCGGGTGCGATCCCGGGACCGGTATCGGCGACGCTGGTCTCGACGCCCCCATCGGTCGCCCGGGTCGCGATAATCAGCTCGCGGCGCTCAGCCTCTTCCATAGCCTCGACGGCATTGCGCACCAGATTCAGCACGACTTGCTGCATCTGCACGGAATTGACGATCACCGGCGGCAGGTCGGGCTGGAGTTCGAGCTGCACGCGGACGTTCGACTGGCGCGCGCCGAACAGCGCCAGCGCCAGCGCTTCCTCAACCAGTTTGTTGAGATTGGCGGTCCGCCGGTCGGTCTCGCCCTTGCTGACGAACTGGCGCAGCTGGCGGATGACCTCCCCGGCGCGCTGCGCCTGGGCGACCGCCTTCTCCATCAGATCGGCAATCCGCGCGGGGTCGCCGGTGCCGGCGGAGAGCAGGTGGCCACAGGCCTCCAGATAGTTGATCACCGCGGTAAGCGGCTGGTTCAGCTCGTGCGCCATGGTCGAAGCCATTTGGCCCAGCCCGCTGAGGCGCGAGGCGTGGAGCAGCTCGGTCTGCAGGTTCTCGATGCGGCGCTCGGCCGCCTGCCGCTCGGTCAGGTCACGGACAAAACCGGTAAAGAAACTGCCGCCCGGCGCGGCAAATTCGCCGACCGCGAGCTGCATCGGAAAGGTCTCGCCGTCTTTGCGCTGTCCGACGACGATGCGGCCGATGCCGATGATGCGGCGCTCGCGCGTGCGCAGATAGCGCGCCAGATAGTCGTCGTGCGCCTCGCGGTACGGCGCCGGCATCAGCATCTTGACGTTGCGCCCGATCACCTCATCTGCCGGATAGCCGAAAAGCCGTTCCGCCGCGGGGCTGAACGTTTGAACCGTTCCCTGCGCGTCGATGACGATAATGGCGTCCGGCACGGTCTCGACAATCGAGCGCCAGCGCAGTTCGCTTTCGCGCAGCGCGTTCTCCGCCGCCTTTCGCTCGGTGATGTCGCGCATGATGCCGACAAAGATCGTCTCGTCGCCGTCTCGCATCTCGCCGACCGACAGATCCATCGGGAAGACCGAGCCGTCCTTGCGCCGGCCCGACACCTCGCGCCCGATGCCGATGATCTTCTTGATCCCGGTACGCCGGTAATTGGCGAGATAGGAGTCGTGCGCCGCGGCGTAGGGCTCGGGCATCAGCATGTTGACGTTGCGCCCGACCAGTTCGTTCGGGCGGTAGCCGAAAATCTTCTCGGCGGCCCGGTTGACCGAGCGGATGGTGCCGCGGCTGTCGATAACCACGATTGCATCGACCGCCGTGTCGACGACGGCGCGATAAAGCGCGTCGCCCTGCCCGTTGCCGGTTTTCGACGAGATTGTTGTTGCCAAGGGTGCCGGACCCCACGCCGTCTTGCGTCTTTGCAGACTAGTCGAGGATCGGGACGACACCAAGCAGGACGACCGCAAGGGGGAATGTCAGTTCGGCTCGGAACCGATCCTCGTATCCCGCGGTGGGTCCAGTGTCTTGCAAACCCTGACCAGCGCGGGGTCGGCCGGGTCGGGACCGAGGGCAAAGCCCAGGGTTCGGCACATCTCCAGCATCCGCCGGTTTTCGGGCAACACCTCGCCGACCAGCTCGCCGATGCCGCGCGCCGCGGCGATCTCGATCAGCCGGGTCATCAGCCGGTAGCCGACGCCTCGGCCCTTGACGTCGCTGCGCACGGCAACGGCATATTCGGCGCTGCAGTTGTCGGGGTCGGCAAAGAAATGGGCGATGCCGAGCGCCACGCCGCCGCGCTCGGCGATCAGCCCCATCTCGCGGTCGTAATCGAGTTGCGACAGCCTGGCGGCGAGCGCATGCGTCAGGCCCTGCATCGGCGTGAAAAACCGCATCCGCAAGTCCTCGGGGTTCATGTGCGCGGCAAGGTCTTGCAGAAGCGGTTCGTCTTCCGGTCGCAGCGGCCGCACCCGCATGGCAGCACCGTCGCGCGTATGCTCTACGCTTTCGAGATGCTGCGGGTACGGGGCGATGGCCGGGCGCGGCGCTTCCGCCGCGGGTGCGACCCGGATTCGTGCGTCGATCGCGACCGCGCCGGCGGCGTCGGCGAGCAGCGGGTTGATGTCGAGCTCGCGGATTTCCGGATGGTCGATGGCAAGCTGGCCGATCCGGATCAGCACCTCGGCGACGGCGCCGATCTTTGCCGGCGGTACCCCGCGATAGCCTTGCAGCAGCGACCACACCCGCGTCCGCGCCATCTGGGCTCGGGCGAGAACCGGGTTGAGCGGCGGAAACTCCAGCGAGGTGTCGCGGAAGATTTCCACGGCCGTGCCGCCCTGGCCGAAGGCGACCAGCGGGCCGAACAGCGGGTCTGCGGCCAGCCCGACAAGCAGCTCGACCGCGCCCGGGCGACCGACCATCGTCTGCACGGCAAACCCGTGGATCCGGGCATCGGGACATGCCGCCTTGACCCTGGCGAGCATCGTTGTCGCCGCGGCGCGAACCGCATTTGCATCGCCGAGGTCGAGGGCGACGCCGCCGACATCGCTCTTATGGGCGATGTCCGGCGAGCGGATTTTCAGCACGGCAGGGAAGCCGAGTTCGGCGGCCGCCGCGGCGGCGTCGTCGGGGCCGGCGGCGATGCGGGTGCGAGCGATCGGAATGCCGTAGGCATCGAGCACGGCGCCCGCCGCCTCCGGCGCGAGCCAGGAATTGCCGCTGCCGAGGGCCTCCGCGATCAGCGCGCGCACCGCCGGGGCATCGGGCCGGAAATCGTCTGCCTGCGCCGGCGGCGTCTGCATCAGCAGGTCGCGGTTACGGCGGTAGCGCACGCGGTGCATAAACCCGCCGATCGCGGCATCGGGGGTATCGTAGCAGGCGATGCGGGCCTCGGCGAAGAGCCGGCGGGCCTCTCGCGCCGAATGTTCGCCGAGCCAGGCAGCAAACACGTTCTGGCCGGGCCGTTGCGGCGCGGCCCGGTTGATCGCGCCGATCGCCGCGGCCGCCGCCTCCGCCGGCTGTGCCAGGGCGGTCGGACAGTTGAGCACGAGCACGGCGTCGATCGTTTCGTCTGCCAGCAATGCGCCGAGCGCGGCGGCGTAGCGCGGACCGGCAGCGTCGCCGCCGATGTCGATCGGGTTGCCGCGGCTCCAGGTTGCCGGCAGCACGCGGTCGAGCCGCGCAAGCGTCGCGGGGGACAGCGCCGCCAGCGTGCCGCCGGCGGCGATCAGCGCATCGGCGGCGAGCACGCCGGCGCCGCCGCCGTTGGTCAGCATCGCCAGCCGCTCGCCCCGCTGGTCGCGGGTCAATGCCAGGGTCTCCGCGGCCTCGAACAGCTCGGCCATCGTATCGACGCGCAGCATGCCGGCGCGGCGGAAGGCGGCGTCGTAAACCGCGTCCGCCCCGGCGAGCGCGCCGGTATGCGAGCTGGCCGCCCATGCGCCTGCCGTCGACCGTCCGGCCTTGAGCACCAGCACCGGCTTGGTGCGCGAGGCCGCGCGCGCCGCCGACATGAATTTGCGGCCGTGCGTGACCGCTTCGACATAGAGCAGGATCGCCCTCGTCTCCGGGGCGGCGGCGAGGTAGTCGAGCAGATCGCCGAAATCGACATCGGCCATGTCGCCGAGCGAGACCACATGCGAAAATCCGATCCCGCGCGGCGCCGCCCAATCGAGCATGGCGGTGACGAGGGCCCCCGATTGGCTGACCAGCGCGATATCGCCGGCGGGCGGCGAGAGATGCGAGAAGCTGGCGTCGAGCCCGATCCGCGGCACCATGATGCCGAGACAGTTGGGTCCGACGAGGCGCAACAGGTGCGGCTTTGCCGCCTCGAGACTCTGCTGCTGCAAGGCGCGTCCGTCTTCGCCGAGCTCGCCGAAACCGCTGGTAATGACGACGGCGCCGCGGGTGCCCAGCGCGCCGAGCTCGGCAATCAGGGACGGCACGGTTTGCGGCGGCGTCGCAACGATCGCGAGATCGGGAGGCCGCGGCAAGCTGCCGACGCTCGAATAGACCGCGAGGCTGTCGATGGTCCGGTGGCGAGGGTTCACCAGCATCAGCTCGCCGCGGAAACCGGCTCGCCGCAGGTTGCGGAGGACCAGCGCGCCGACCGAACCGGGCCGCGGCGTGGCGCCGATCAGAGCGGCAGAACGAGGGGCGAAGATCTTGCTGAGGTTGCGGACCGACATTGCCGTTCTCCTACTTCAGCGTCGCCGAATCGTCCGCTCGGCGAATTGATCGCGATCAACGCGGAAGGACCGGCGGACCTCAGCGAAGCGACCGGCCAAACAGCTTCCTGACCAGCTCCAGCGCCAGCAGGACGGCAATGCCGCTGCCCAGCGCCACCGCGGCGTCGTCGGCATGCAGCGGACCGAAATGAAACAGATCGCGCGCCGGCGGAAAGGCGACAATGGCGGCAAGGATGGCGGCAGTGGCGCCGGCGATGCTCCACAGCGCCTTGTTCGGGCGTCGGAGCGCCGGCCACAGCGAGCTGCCGCGCGCCCGGTTCACCAGCACCAGGCCCAAATTCATCGCGACCAGCGCCGCAAAGGTGAGCGAACGGGCATCGTTTTCCGGGAGGCCGCGTCTGAGCGCGACAACGAACAGGATCGTCGTAAAGATCAGCACGGCCGCACCCTGGGCCAGGTTCCCGGCGACATAGCCGAAGGTGAACAGCGGCTGATCGGGGCGGCGCGGCGGGCGCCGCATGATGTCGCGCTCCTCGCCTTCCGCTTCGAACACGATCGAGCACATCGGGTCGATGACCAGTTCGAGAAAGGCGATGTGCAACGGCCAGAACAGCAGCGGCAGGCCGAAAACGAGCGGGATCAGCGCCAGGCCGGCGATCGGCACGTGGATCGCCAGGATGTAGGCCATCGCCTTGCGCAGATTGTCGTAAATCCGTCGCCCCAGGCGGATTGCGCCGACGATCGACGCGAAATCGTCGTCGAGCAGGACCAGCGAGGAGGCCTCGCGGGCGACGTCGGTGCCGCGCCCGCCCATCGCGATGCCGATGTGAGCGGCCTTCAGCGACGGCGCGTCGTTGACGCCGTCGCCGGTCATCGCAACGACCTCGCCCCCGGCCTTGAGCGCCTCGACGATGCGCAGCTTCTGTTCCGGCATGGTGCGCGCGAAGATTGTCGCGGTCCGCACGCACCGCGCCAGCTCGGCATCGGACATGGCGTCGAGATCGGCCCCGGTGACGACCTCCGCGTCGTCGAGCCCGGCCTGCGCGGCGACCGCGCGGGCGGTTTGCGGATAATCGCCGGTGATCATCGCCACCCGGATGCCGGCCGAGCGGCAATCGCGAACCGCCGCCGGCACATCCGGGCGCAACGGATCGGCAAGGCCGACCAGGCCAAGAAACCGCAGCCCCAGTTCGCGCGGCGTTTCCGGGCGAGGTGCGTGCCCCGCCAGGGCGGCCTGGGCAACGCCGAGAACCCGCATTCCCCGCCGCGCCATGTCGTCGACCGCACCGGCGAGCTGCGCGCGCTCCTCGCCGGACAGCTCGCACAGCTCGGCGATCGCTTCCGGCGCGCCTTTGGCGGCGGCGACGAAGCCGTCCCGGTCGGCCCGCCACACGTTCGTGACCGCGAGCAGATCCGGGCGCAAACCCTGATGCCACACCAGATCGAGCCGGCGATCGCCGAACGGGCCGGGGCAGGGCAGGCGGCCGCCGAGCGCATGAAAGGCCTTTTCCATCGGATCGACCGGGCTCTGCGCGCTGGCGAGGATGCCGCAGCGAACCAGGCCGGCAAACTCGACCGGCAACGGTTCCCGGCTGTCGGCCCGCCATGTCTGTGCCCCGGAGCGCAATTCGACGATGCTCATCCGGTTCTGCGTGAGGGTTCCGGTTTTGTCGGTGCACAAGACGGTGGCGGAGCCGAGCGTCTCGATTGCCGATATCCGGCGGGTCAGCACGCGGGCATGCGAAATGCGCCATGCCCCCATCACCATGAACACGGTCAGCACCAGCGGGAATTCCTCGGGCAGCATCGACATGCCCAAGGCGATGCCGCTCAACGCCGCATCGAACCAGCCGCCGCGCAGCAGCGCGTAAAGCGGCACGGCGGCGGCGCTGAGAGTGAGGCTGACTGCCGCGAACCGCCGCACCAGGCGGCCGGTTTCGGCCTGCAGCCGCGGCGGCTCGACCGGCATCGCCGCGATCGCCAGCCCGATCCGGCCGATCTCGCTGCGCCGGCCGGTGGCGGTCACCACCGCCCGTCCATGGCCGCGCACGACCAGGCTGGCCGAAAAGACCTGCGGCAGGTCGTCGCCGCCGGGGCGTGCCGCCGGCGCCCGGGCGGTCGAGGCGACCTTGCGCACCGGCGCCGACTCCCCGGTCAAAAGCGATTCGTCCGTCATCAAATCGTAGGCCTCGACCACGGTGGCGTCGGCCGGCACGCGATCGCCCTCCGCCAGCAGGACGAGGTCGCCGCGGACGACGTCGGCGCCGGCGATCCGTTTTTCGACGCCGTCGCGGATGACCAGCGCGCGCGGACTGGTCAGCTCGCGCAGACTTTCGAGCACCCGTTCGGTACGGGCCTCCTGCACCACCGCGATACCGACCGAGGTGGAGGCGAAGAGGAACAAAATCACCGCTTCCCGCAAATCGCCGATGAGCAGGTAGACGGCGCCGGCGACGAGCAGCAGCGCGAACACCGGCTGGCGCAGGATCTCGCCGACGATGCGCACAAACGTGCGACGCTCCGGCCGGGGCAGGAGGTTCGGCCCGTCTTCCGAAAGCCGCGCTGCGGCCTCTTGCGCGGTCAGTCCGTCGAGGCCGCCGCCCGCCTGCCGCATGTCGACGCTCCTGGGTTCCAAGACGCGGCCCTTGCCGCGACAACGACCCTGCCGGCCGGGATGGCGGATTGCCGGACTAGAGCCGGCCGATCTCGTAGTCCTCGATCGAATAGCCGAGCTGCGCCAGCGCCTCCTCGAGGTAGTCGGCAAGCAGCGGCGTGCCAACCAGATAGTCGGCCTCCTTCGCGTCGTGGATGCGCCGGGCCTCCGCGAGCGCGGCGCGCCATTCCTCCTTGCCGTAATCGCCGCGGCCGAGCCAGGTCAGGGCCAGCAGCTCGATCCGCTGCTCGTCGTCGAGGGAATTGATGGCGTCGACCAGTTCCTGGCGGTTCAGGCCGTCGCGCTCTGCGGCGGCGAGCGGCTCCGCGTCGGACTCGGCGTCGGGTTCGGGAATTCCGGCGTCGTACTCGCGCGCCTTGATGATGATGTAGGCGAGCGTTTCGAGAGGAACGGTCAACATTCGCTCAGTCTCCGAGTTTCGACGATCGGCTCGGCCCGGCCGCGGTCCGGCACGCTAGTCCGGCGCGTTCGAGCGGCCATTGATGCAGGTCAAAATGCGGGCGCCGGCGCCCGCTCCCGCCTTCAACCGACGCCGGCGTTGCCGCCTCCGCCGCGACCGGCGGGTCGGCCCGCTGATCCAGATCAATGCCGGGCCGCGCGTGCCGCCGGATGGTCTGCCGAAAGAGGTGGAAAATGGCGATGAACGTATCGGATGTGATGTCGCGCGGCGTGCTTTCGCTCAGCCCGCACGACCCGGTCCGCAAGGCGGCCGAGCTGATGTTGCGTTACGGCGTCAACGGCTTTCCCGTGCTCGATCGGGGAAGGATCGTCGGGATCGTCACGCAAGGCGATTTCCTGCGCCGGGCCGAAACCGGCACCGACTGCCGCGCGCGGCTGGCCGAGTTGTTTACCGATGTCGGGCGTCTCGCCGAGGAATACGTGCGTTCGCATGCGCGCACCGTCGGCGACATCATGACGCGCGATGTGGTCACGGTTTCACCCGACGCGCCGTTGCGCGATGCGGTCGAGCTGATGGTGCGGCATCGCATCAGACGGCTGCCCGTCGTCGATGCGAACGGCATGGTCGGGATCATTACCCGGTCCGACCTGCTGCACGCGTTCCTCATCGCTTCGTCCAAGGGCGCAGCGGTAGCCCTCGACGACGAGGCCATCGCCAATCGCTTGAAGAGCGAGCTCGAGCGGCAGCCCTGGCTCGCCAGAGTTCTGGTCACGCCGTCGGTGCAAAACGGCGTGGTCGTGCTGAGCGGCACGGTCTGCGACACGCGGCAGCGCACCGCGCTGCGGGTCGCCGCGGAAAACATCCCAGGGGTCAAGCGGGTCGTCGACGACCTCAGCGAGAGCGGTGCGGCTCCTTTGGGCTGAACCCTTTTTCCGGTTCACGTCAGCCGCCGCCCGTCGCGGCCGGCGCAACCCCGGCCGCGTCCGGCACTCGCCGTCGGTACCGGAGTGGCGGAGGGAGCGTCCGCCATACAGGCTTTCAGCCGCATTCGGCAGCCTTCGGAATCGCCTTTCGTAAGCAAGCGCTTAGCACCCTCCTTGCTTCGCGGGGTTTCATTTGCCTTCGGCTGGAACCGCGTGTAGAGTATGGTTCATTGTATGGGACAAAGGGCGCGGCGGCGATGGCGCGGGCGATCAACCGGCTCAAGGACGTGACGGTACGGAAGGCGAGCCGCCCGGGCTTTCTGGCGGATGGCGCCGGTCTCTACCTGCGGATCGGCCCGACCGGGGCGAAATCGTGGGTCTTTCGATATCGGCGCGGCGGCCGGCTGCACGATCTGGGATTGGGATCACTCTCTACCGTGACACTGGCCGAGGCGCGCGAGAAGGCGCTGGCGTGCCGGCGGCTGCGGCTGGCCGGTATCGACCCGATAGAGGATCGACGCGCCGGCGCGATCAAGGCGGCGCTCGACGCGGCCCGCACGATGACCTTCAAGCAATGTGCCGAAGCCTACATCGCCGCGCACCGAGCCGGCTGGCGAAATCCCAAACACGCGGCGCAGTGGGCGACGACCTTGGATGCGTACGTCTACCCGGTGTTCGGCGACCAGCCGGTTCAGGCGATTGACACCGGCTTTGTCATGCGTGCGGTCGAGCCGATCTGGACCGCGAAGCCCGAGACGGCGAGCCGGGTGCGCGGTCGCATCGAAAGCGTTCTCGATTGGGCGACGGCCAGGGGATACCGGCAGGGCGAAAATCCGGCGCGGTGGCGCGGCCATCTGGAAAACCTGCTGCCGGCGCGCAGCAAGGTTCGCCGGGTCGAGCATCATGCCGCGCTACCTTACGGCGAAATCGCTGCTTTCATGGGCGAGCTTCGGGCGCGCGATGGCGTCGCGGCTCGGGCGCTCGAATTCGCGATCCTGACCGCGGCGAGAACGGGCGAGGTTGTCGGCGCGCGGTGGGATGAAATCGACATCGCCGAGAAGGTTTGGACGATCCCGGGCGCCCGGATGAAGGCCGGCCGCGAGCATCGGGTGCCACTAAGCGCGCCCGCGCTGGCGATCGTCGAGGACATGGCCGAGATATGTCAGAGTGAATTTATCTTTCCCGGCGGCAAGGCGCGACAACCGCTGTCGTCGATGGCTCTCCTGATGACGCTGCGGCGGATGGGCTGCGACAACTTGACGGTGCACGGCTTCCGCTCAACTTTCCGCGATTGGGCCGCCGAGCGCACCGGCTTTCCGGCCGACGTTGCCGAGATGGCGCTGGCGCACACGGTCGCCGATAAGGTTGAGGCGGCGTACCGTCGCGGCGATCTGTTCGAGAAGCGCCGGCAATTGGCTGAGGCTTGGGCGAAGTTCTGCGCCGAGGCGCCGGGCGGCCACGTGATCCCGTTGCGGCAGCCTAAGCTATTGTAATTGTTGAGCTGAACATCTGTGAACACTATTGCGCCTCTTTGCCTGCGCGTGTAAAATCTCAGCAGCGCCGCCGGCTTCACGGGCGTCCGCCCTACTTCCTGCGCAACGGAAGGAACATCGCGCACCGCACTGCGGTGCCGCGCCAGCGCAGGATTGAAAATGAACACGTCGGAAATCTCGCGCCCGATCTGGGTCCGGCCGCGCGAGGCTGCTCGTCTCAGCGGCATCGGCTTAACTCGCTTCTATGACCTGATCCGCACCGGTGAAGTCATCTCGGTGAAACGCGGCCGGATGCGGCTCGTGTCGGTCGCCTCCATCGAGCAGCTTGCCGAGCGAATCGGCAAATCGGCAGCTTGAACGATGGCCGAAAAACCGCACCCGCCGGTCTCGCGAACCGGCGGGGCGGCAGGATTTGCGCAGGCTGGGAAACGGCCGCAGCGTAACCCTGTCGCATTCAAAACGCAACAACGGCGGCGCCCCTCTGTCGGGCTGCTGCGGATCGGCGCCGCGGTAGGCTTCGGCCTGAGGCCCGGGGGTGGACGATGACGCTCCACGTCCTCGCCACCGGCACGCTGCTTGCCGACCCCGTGGCGCGCCAAGGCGCGAAGGGCCAATTCGCCACGGCCACCATCCGCGTCGCGACCGATGACGGCGCAGTCCTCGTCTCCGCGGTTGCCTTCGGACGCCTGGCCGACGACCTGCTCGACCGGCGCGCCGGCGATGCTGTCGCCATTGCGGGGCGGGCGCGGCTGACGGAATGGACTGGCCGAGACGGCACTGAGCATCACGGCGTCTCTGTCGTAGTCGAACAGCTCGCCTCAGCCGCCGCGGTGCGGCGGGCCGATGCCGACCGGCGCAGCGAAGCGGCAAAGCGCGGACAGCACCGAGGCGCAGATGAGCCAGCCGACCCGGGGGGTATGCCATGACGCCCCTCGACACAGCGCTACTCTACGCCGCGCGGCATTGGCCGGTATTTCCGTGCCGCGCTGCCGAGCCGGGCCGCAAGCGCCCGTTGTGCCCGCACGGCTTTCGCGATGCCACAACCGATCGCGACCTGATCGCGGCTTGGTGGACGAAATGGCCGGAGGCGCTAATCGGGGTGCCAACCGGCGACGCCTCGGGCGTCGTTGTCCTCGACATTGACGTCAAAGACCCTGCGGCTAACGGGTTCGACACGCTGGACGATCTCGGCCACGCGATCCTGCCCGATACGCCGATGGCACATACCGCGAGCGGCGGCCTTCACGTCTATTTCTTGAACCCCGAGCGCGAGCTGCGATGCTCGGCCGGGCTGATCGGGCCGGGCCTCGATGTCCGCGCCACAGGCGGTTACGTCATCGCGCCGTCGCCGGGGTCGGGCTATCTGTGGGACCCCATCGCCAATCCGCAAACAGTCGCGTTCGCTCCGGCGCCGGAGTGGTTATGGCCGCACCGGCCATCGCGGCCACCGATCAGCGGTCGGGTCGAGCCGGTGACCGGCTTGTCGCCTTATGCCGAGGCGGCGATCGAATCAGCCTGCCGCGCCATCGCCACCGCCGGCCCGGGGCGGCAGGAAATAACGCTCAATGCGGAATGTTTCAGCATCGGTACCGCCGCCGGCGCCGGCCTGATCCCGCACGATATCGCCCTTCAGGCACTTTTGCGAGCCGCGGCCAGGATGCCCGACCACAACCCGGCGATGCCGTGGCGGCTCGACGAAATCGAAGCCAAGGTGCGGCGCGCCTTCAAGCATGGCGTCGCCCGGCCCAGGGAGGCTCGCCATGGGCTTTCTTGACGAAATTGAGGGCGTCGCCGAGGCGCGAGCCGCGTATCGCGAGGCGCATGCTTCCCGTACCGCTGAGCCGCACAATGCGATCAAGCTTGTCGCCTTCGACGAAATGCGCGCCCGCCTGAATGACGGCTACCTTGTCAAAAACCTACTGGGTGCCGCGTCGATGGCCGTGTTGTACGGTGAATCCGGGACCGGGAAGACTTTCCTCGCTCTCCACTTGGCTCTCTGCATCGCCGCCGGCTCCGAATTCTTCAAACGACGAGTTCGCCGAGCGGGCGTCATTTACATCGCGGCAGAGGCCGGCAAGAGCATCGAAAATCGCATCGCCGCCGCAAAGCACGCGATCGAATTTCCGAGTGCGATGCCATTCGCCGCGGTCGAAACGCCGCTCGATTTGTGCGCGGAAACCGCTGATACCGAGCCTCTGATCGAGGCCGTCCGCAACGCCGCTCTCGGCTTTCCGGTCGAACTCATCGTCGTCGATACCCTGTCTCGGGTGATGGCCGGCGGAAACGAAAATCAGCCGGACGACATGGGCGCCTTCGTCCGCAACATCGACAGGCTCCGCGCCGAAACCGGCGCCGCCGTCCTGATCGTGCACCATAGCGGGAAAGACGCCAGCCGCGGCGCCCGCGGCCACAGCCTGCTCCGGGCCGCCACCGACACCGAGATAGAAATCACTCGCGACGATGCCAGCAAGATCGCCACCGCCCGGGTGACCAAGCAGCGAAATTTCGCAACTGACGGCACATTGACCTTCTCGTTGCGCCCGGTCGAACTCGGCACCGATCAGGATGGCGACCCGATCAATTCATGCGTCCTTGAGGAAACCGAGACAAGTGTAGCGCCGGCGCCGAAAGCAAAACCGCTCCCGGCGGCCCAAAAGCGCGCCCTGCAACTTCTCACCGAAGCAGTCAACCGGGACGGCGAAGTCCCGCCGGCGAGCAACTTCATCCCCGCCAATACCAGGTGCGTGCCCGAGACGCTGTGGCGACAGCACTGCTATCTCGGCGCCATATCCGCCGGCAACCAGGATGCCCGGCAGCGAGCATTTAAGCGCGCCGCAGAGGCACTGGTCGCTGCCGGGCGCGTCGGGAAATGGGGAGCCTACGTGTGGCTGACATGAGGCCCCGGAGCCTGCCGGACAAACCGGACAGAACGGACAGATGTCCGGGCCGTTACCCGGACAGAACGGACACACCGTATATATACGGTGTCCGTCTTGTCCGGTGTCCGGGGGCGGCACATGTCCGGTGCGGCCCGACCCGTCCCTCCTGGCCGATCTCGACAGATGCGACATGATCGGCCGGGCGCACCTTCCTCGGCAGCCCCGTGGGAGGGGCAGCAAGGCGGCCGAGGAAATGGTCGGCACCGAGGCGGCCGCTGAGCGCGTGGGATGCCCGCACACGCGCGAAACGCGCCGACCCCTATCCGAGACCACCGACCACGTTTCCCGCGTTCACGCGCCTCCGCAGCGCGCCGTTGTGGCCGACGATGGCCGGGCGCTTCGGCTGACGGTCTACCGGGGCGCCGAACCCCTGGCGGCAGTCGATCTCGACCCGGTCCGCGCCCTGGCGCTGGTGCAAGACCTCCTCGACGCGGCGCGGCGGCGGCTGGTGCGATGCACGATCTCGCCGACCTGATCGCCCGGGCGCGGGCGCGCGATCCCGAAGCCGGTGCCGCTTTGGCCGACATCGTGGCGCGGCTGTTGAGTCGACGCGCCGAACGCGATAGCGCCATTGTCGCGCTGGCGCGGCTGCTCGGCCCCGATTTGTCGATCCGGCGCCAGGCCGAGGCGGTGGCGCGGCGGCTGCGGCGCTACCGCTCGGCGCCCGGCGAAACGTCGCCCGAGCGCGTGCTGATGAGCCGCATCGCCGGCAGCGGCGACAAGCTGCCCGGAGCCGAGACGATTCGGAAAATCATCGCACGATCAGAGAGTTACGTGGGTAAACCGAAATCCCCACCGGCTGATTTATCCTCGTGAGGCTACCTGATGAGGGTGCTATGACGCTGCAATTCTGCGGAGACCTGGACCTGAAGCTTGGCCGGCGCGTCGTGTCGCTGCGCCCGGCGGAGGCGTTCGATCTCGCCGAGGACCTCATTCGCCGCGCGACGCGTGCGATCATCGTCGATGAAGCCGACCGCGCCGCCGTGCGCGAAGTCGTGGACCGCAACGAGAAAGGCTCGGCGTGCTGACCGGTATCGAGCTTGCCGCGATCCTCGGCGCCGCGCTGGTGCAGCCGCAAGGGGAGGTGTTGCGCTTTCTGGCGGAGGCGGGGCTGTTGCCGCCCGGCCAGGACGACGCGCTCGACACGCCGCATGTCGCCACGGTGGTGCTGGCGCTGCTCGGCATTGTCGAGCCTCGGCACGCCGCCGCCGAGGCGCACTACCTGGCCGGCTTCGAATACGTTGCCAACTTCCGGCGACGAGCCGTTGGCGGCGCTGTCGTTTCGGAATGGCTTCCAAAATCCGCGGTCGGCAACCCGCTGGGGCCGACCGTCGCCGAGGCAATCGACGCCATGCGCACCGGCGGGTTCTGGCAGGCGGGCGGGGCCGCGCCGTACCGGCTATGCCGCGTGCGCGACGCCACGGGCGACCTGGTTTTTCTCGAAACGTATCGCCGCGCCGGCGAGGCCGCGGTGGTCGAGGGGCTGGTCTACGCCGCCACGAACGGCGGCACCCTGCGGCACGGCGCGCTTTCGATGCGGATCGAGGTCGCGCTCGACTGGCTTCTGATCCGCGAGCTTGCGGAGCGATTGGGGCCGCTTCCTGCGGCTGCGGCCGACCCGGTTGGCGACGCGCCGGCGATGGAATTGAGGGCGAACTGATGCCGAAGGCCAAGGTCGCGCCGCTCGACCCGAGGGAAGAATTCAAAATTCGGGACGCAACGCTGATCGGGGAGCATTCCGAGGCCGTTTTCGAACCCTTTTCGCGGCATGTCGCGGAGGCCGATTTCGTCCGCGTGCACCGCTCGCGCGGCGAACCCGTCGTGATGATGTCGTGCGCGATGTGGCGGCGCGTCCTGCTCACAATCGAAGCAGCCGGAGGGGGCTGATGCCGGTCCTGCGGAACGCCCGGCACGAACGGTTTGCGCAAGAGCTGGCGAGCGGAAAAAGCTCCGTAGCCGCATACGTCGCGGCCGGCTTCAAACCGAACCGCGGCAACGCCGTCACGTTAAAGAACAAGCCAATCATTTCAAAACGCGTTGCCGAAATCCTGGCCGCGCGCGAGACGAGCGAGCAAAAAGCATTGCAGCGCGCCATCGAGCGGTCGGCGATCACCAAGGAGCGCGTGCTGACCGAACTGGGCAAGATCGCATTTGCGAACATGGGCGACTACACGCGGGTCGTCGGCGCCGAGCGGGTCGTCGATCTTTCGGGTGTGACGGACGATCAGCTTGCCGCGGTTCAGGAATTGATCGTCGAGGCTGCGCGCGACGTGCGGCGCGTGCGGATCAAGCTGGCCGATAAGCGGGCGGCGCTGGTCGATCTGGCGCGGCATCTCGGGATGTTCGTCGAACGGCATGAACATAGCGGCCCCGGTGGGGGGCCGATTGAGACCAAGGTGGACATCGAGCTGCGTCAACGGCGCGCGCAAGAGCTTCTCGACCAGGTGTTCGCAGAGCAGGGAAAGGGTGAGTGATGTCGGTCATTCAGATTAACCTCGAACGGCTTGGAAATGCCCGTTGGATCGGTGGCGTATATGGGCCGCGCGGCGGGCGAGAGATTAAAACCGACGATCTCGACGCGGCGCTCGATCTCGTTCGCGATGCGGTGGCGAAGGTGGGTCAACCATCGCCGCCGGCGCCTCCGATCGTGCCGGTTCCGTTCGAGGTGCCGGTGCCGCAGCCGCAGCCGCAGCCGCACTTTACCCGGCGCCCCCGTCGCGGATCGGGGAAATGAGCCTGTTCGACCAAATTGGCGCGCTTGGGATGCCGGGGCTGGGCGCCGGCATGTCCGCATTTTCCGTTCCCGCGACGTGGCGATCCGCTTACGACCAGCTCGTTGCGAGTTTGCAAGCGGTGCAAAAGGGGGGCGCCCCGGGGAGCTGGCCGAGGCGCACGGCGCTGCCATGGCTGGATGACGCGCTGAACGGCCTGCAGATGATGAAGCCGCCGCCGTCGGCGGTGATCCCGGGCCGGATTCAGTTTCCCATCGCGCCCGGGGGCGCTTTGGTGGGGTGGTCATACTGAGGGAAGCCCAATGCTGTTCAGCGACATTCTGCCCGGCATTCTGAGCGCGCTGGCGCAGCGGACCGCCCCGGTCGGCGGTCCGGTCGTGCCAGCATTGCCGAAGGCGGCATCGAACGCGACCGCGATGTATCTGCCGCCGGTCAAGGTGCCATATACCGATCCGGCGGCGATGCTGAACGCCATCGCCAACGCAAGCGGCATGCCTTCAGAAATCGCGCTGCGACAGGCGCAGGCGAACCTTTACGGAATGCAAGGCGCGCAGACCGCGGCGCTCGTTGATCTTTACCGGAGCGCCATGGAGCCGCCGCCGCCCGAGTTCGGGGGCGCCGCCGGTTCGCCGGCGGGGACGGGCGGGGCGTCGGGGTCGTCGCCTTCGGCGCCTCCTTTAGGCACTCCTGCGCCGAGCGCTCCGGCCGCGGCATCGCCTCCAAAAGAGCCGAAAGCGTCGCTCCTCAACACCAACGGCAGCGACTGGTGGAAGCCGATTGTCGGGACGGCGAATTTCGCAAAGAATTCCGGCATCTTCGGCGATCCGACGCAACCCGGCTGGGAAGAGAACAACATCGTCACGGTGAAAAGCCCGAGCGGCGCGACGTTCCGGGTCAACAAGCTGGCGGCGCCGAGCTTCGCCGGCTTTCTCGCCGATCTTGACGCCGAGGGCTACAAAGTCGCCTCGGGCGGCAGCTACAATATTCGCAACATCCGCGGCGGCGACACGCTGAGCGAACATGCTTTCGGGAATGCAATCGACATCAACCCGGCCGCCAACCCGATGCAGCCCAACTTGAAAACCGACTTGCCGGCCAATGTGAGCGAGCTGGCGGCGAAGTGGGGGCTGACCTGGGGCGGCGACTGGAAAAGCCGCAAGGACCCGATGCATTTCGAGTGGGCCGGCGTCAACCCGTTGACGGGAGTAGATTATCGCGCGAACGTGGCGGAGCCGCCGCGGCCGGTGCAGGTGGCGCAGGCGACGCCGCAGACGATGACAGACGTGCCGGCAAGCGCTTTCGCTGCGCTGGTGCCGGGTGTTTCGAACCTGGTGCCCGGCGGGGCCGGGCTGCCGCCGATCAGCCCGGAATATCTCGCCTGGGCGCGGCGGCAGGATCAGATCAATGCGCTGCTCGGGCGCCGCAATCCGGTGTCCATCGAGAACGTTTTGCAGATGGCGCCGGGCGGGGCGCTGTCGCCGCAATACCTCGCGGCGGCGGCGGCGGCGAAGGGCTGGGGCGGTCTCGGGCCGGAGCTCGCAAAAGCTTGGAACACGCCGCAAGTCGCGCGGCCCGGCAGCGGGATTTTTGTCGGAGGCCGCATGATCGGCGCGATGCCTACCCTGGAAACTGTGACGGATTCGGCGACCGGGCAGAAGGTCTATCGCTACATCTCGCCGATGACTGGCGCGCCGGCGTTCGCGATGACGCGCGATCCGCAGACCGGCCAATACAGCGTGGCGCCCGGCGGCGGAAATACGGTCGCCGCACTCGGCCCGGGACAAGAGGAAGCGCTGAAGGGGCAGGCGGCGGCGCTGAACAAGGAGTATGGAGAGGTCGTCTCGGGCTATCAAACGGCTTACAAATCGCTGCCGGCGCTGCTGTCGCTGCAAAGCTCGCTGGCGAGCTTCCGGACCGGCCCGAGTGCGGCGACCCGGCTTAGTGTGCAACGGGCGTGGCAGGATTTCGCGCAGGCGGTCGGGCTGCCGGCCGACAGCGATCTCGCCAAGACGATCGCGAGCGGTGAAATCATCAACAAGTCGGGCACATGGCTGGGCTTCAACCTGGCGAGGACGCTGGGCAGCCGCGAGGCGCAGATGATCGTCGAGCAGTCGATCCGAGCCAACCCGAACCTGCTCGGCAGCCCGGAGGGCAATGAGAAGCTGGTCGGCCTGATCCGCGAAGGCTTGCAGCGGGACATGGATCGTCGGGCGTTTTATGACAACTGGTTTACGGCGCACCATAACTTTGCCGGGGCTGCAACTGCATTCGATCAGGCGGCGCCGGTCGAGATGTACGAGACACGCATCCTGCCGGCGCAGCCGTCGAGCAAGGCCGCCTATGACGCTTTGCGACCCGGTACCACCTATATCGCGCCGGACGGCTCGACCCGGATCAAACCGCCTGATCCGCAATATGCACAATTCCTGCCGAGGGCGCAGTGACAGCCGATTGGTGGACGGCCGATCCCGTTGTTGCCGGGACGGGTGCGCCGCCGGCGGCGTCCGCCTCCGGCGATGCTGGGAACTGGTGGGCGCAAGACGCGCTGGCGCCGCAGCAAATGGCGGCGTCGTCGCGGGGCAATGCCGAGCCGCCGGCCAGGCAGGGCGGCCTCCTTCGTAACCTCGCGGCGGGGGCAAACGAGGCGGTAGCCGGCGCTCTCGGCGCCCCCGTCGATGCGGCGGCATGGCTGATCAACCGGATCGCGTCTCCTTTCACCGGCACGGCTGGCGAGGAATTCGGGCCGGAAACCAGGCTCTCGGTGCCGCCGTCGATGGCGAACGTGCCGCAGCCGCCGCCGCCGCACCCGATGGTCCAAAACCCTGTCGGCGGCTCGGATTGGCTCAAGGCGGCGTTCGGACTGCTCGGGGCCGATCCGCGCAATGTCGGGGTCAACACCGTGCCCGAGGCGGTGGCGCGGAACGTCGGCGCCGCGGCGGCGGACATGGTGGCGCCGTACCTGGGGGCGCGAGCGCTGATCGCACGGGGCATCGGCGTGCCTGCACCCGAAGGAGCGCCGTTGAGCCTTGGCGGAGCGACGGTGCAGATGCTGGGCGGTCCTGCCGGCCCTGATGCCGGGCTGCTGCGCACCGGACTGGGCGCCGCCGGCAACGCCGCGGTCGGGCGCCGGCGCCTCGCTCGGCGGGCAAGGGGCTGAGGCGCTGCTGCCGGAGAATTCGCCCTATCGGCCGCTTGCCAACATTGCCGGGCAGATGCTCGGAGGCGGCCTGGTGGCCGGCGGCATGGGCTTGGGGAAGGCCGCTATCAATACCGGCGTCGATCAGGCGCGCGAGATGCTGGGACTGATGCTGCCGAGCCGAGCGGAAGGGATTGCGGCAAACCGGCTGGCGGCGGCGGCAAGCGATCCCGCGGCGGTGGCGCGAGCGCTGTCGGAGGATCGGCCGGAACTGGTGCCGGGATCGAGGCCGACGACGTATCAGGTTACCGGCGATCAAGGTCTCGGCCGGCTGCAAGCGGAACTGCCGCAAGGGCCTTTTGAGGCACGAACGGCAGAACAGAACACGGCGCGCGTCGCTGGGCTTTCCAACGTAGCGGCGGGAAACCCCGGGGCGGTGCGCGATCTTCTGCAACAGCGTCTCGCCGGGATCGATGCGGCGGGCGACCGGGCGGATGCGGCGGCGCGACAGAAGGCGCAGCAGGCTTTGGAACAGGCCGGCGGCAATCTCAATCGCGAAGATTATGGCGCGGCGATGCGCGACCAGCTTGAGGCGGCGAAAGCCGAGACGAAACGGCAGGAAGGGAGGTTGTGGGACGCCATCGATCCGGGCGGGACACTGACAATCGACGGCATGCCGGTGCGCGAGCGTGCGCGAGAGATAGTCGGGGACATTCCCGACACGGCGGCCCCGCCGGGCAGCGAGGAAGCGGCGATTTATCGCGCAACGCAACTTTTGGGGACCGCGACGCCGTTCCGGAACTTCGCGGCCCTGCGCTCGCGGCTGTTGGAAGCGATCCGCCAGGAGCGCGCCTCCAATGGGCAATCTCAAGCGCTGCGCCGCATGCAGCAGTTGCGTTCGGCGATGGACGATGCAATATCGAGCATGTCGGCGAAAGCTGCGCAGGGCGACCCTGGATTGTTCGGCCGGATCGGCCAGGAGCAGGGCACATTCTATGGACCCGGAGCTTCCGAAGGCAGCACAACGGCACTGGGGGGCTACCCTGGCGCAAGTTCTACGCACGATGCCGGTTTGCGATCACAAGCCGTTTATGGCGTTCCTGGAGCAGCGGGCGCGGCGTCGCGGCGATTTGGAAATGATTCTGGAAGTGCGGGCGTACCGCCGCCGCCTCGACCCCAAGATATCGTCCAATTCCTAGCCGCCCGCGGCGGGTTGCTCGATCAAGGTGGCGAGCTTCGCGCCCGCGATCTGAACCGGCCGAACAAGGGGATCTCGGGCATCCTGTCGCGGTCCACCGGCATGCCGCTCGACACGGCGCGCGAGATTGCGGCCGAGGAAGGCTTTCTTCATCCCGACAGCGACGTAAACGACCTGCTTGACGCCATCGACCGCACGTTACATGGGCTGCCGGTCTTTTCCGATCGCGACGCGACGGCGGCGGCGGACTGGCTGGCCTACGAAAACGCGCGCCGCAAGGGAGCCTTGGAGCCGGAGGAAATGCCGCCGCTGCCGGGCGCGCCGGCGAACTGGGACGCGGCGGCGGCTGCGCGATATCGGGCGGCGGCAGACGCATCGCGAACGAGGGCGCAGACCTTTAACAACCCGATCATCGGGCCTGCGCTCCAGGAACGCGGCGGCGTTTACCGCATCGCCGAAAGCCGGTTGCCGGAACGGTTCCTTGGCACGCCGGAAGGTGTTCGAGCGTTCCTTGCCGGCGGCGGCGACCGCCGCACCCTGGTGGATGCGCTGATCGGCGATCTCAAACAGTCGGCGCTCGATCCGGACGGCACTCTGAATCCGCGCAAATTCGCGAGCTGGCAGGCGAAGCGGGGTGCCGCAATCCGGGCGCTGCCCGAAGTCGGGCCGATGCTGAACACGGTGGCCGATGCGCAAGTGGCGCTGGATCGGACGATGGCGGCGAGCCGGGCAGCGCGGCTGGATTTCCAACGCGGCGCGGCGCGGCATTTCCTCAACGCCGAGCCGATGCAGGCGGTGCAATCGGTGCTCGCCGGCAAGAACCCGGTTGGCGATATGAAGGCGCTGGCGGGGATGGTTGCCGGCGATCCCGAGGCTGCGGCCGGGCTGCAACGGGCCGTCGTCGAGTGGATTGCGCAGCGCGCGGTGCGGGCGCCGGCGGGTGACGCCGATGTCGGCACGATGAGCGCGAAGGCGTTGGGCGACCTTCTGGCGAAGCACGAGCCGGCATTGGCGCAGGTCTTTTCGCCCGACCAGATGACGGCTTTGCGCAACATTCTGGCCGACCTGCAACGTGCGGGGCGACCGCTGCCGGCGGGAGAGGCGGCGGGCGGCCGGTCGCTGTTGCGCGGCATGTTCGGCCACGGGGTGGCAGGACTGGCCGGGCTGATCGGCTACCTGCACGGTGGGGCCGGGCACGGCGCGTTGAGCGCGCTGGCCGTCGAGGCTGGGAAGAAAGCGGTCGAGGCTCTGACACGCGCCGGCATCGAACGGCGGGATCAGCTTCTCACCGAGGCCCTTTTGCATCCCGAGCTTGCCCGGACGCTGCTGATGAAGGCAACACCGGCGAACCGGCCCTTCATCGCCCAGCGATTGCGGTCGCAGCTCGGGACACTGGCGCTGGCGGGTGCGGCACCCTCGACGCAGAAGCGCTAGAGCGGCACGGGCTGCGGCAAATCCGCGTCCAGTGGCCGCTGGTGCGCGGAAGCGGTCGGCCCCTTCCCCGGAATACCCTCGAAGCTTCCGCGCGCCTACGGCCTTCTGGCGCGTCCGGAGCAGCATCCGGGCAAGGGCGCCCTGCTGCGTTCCGCGAATTACCGCGGTAATTGAGCCGATGCCGGGGTCGACGCGGTGGGCACGCGCGGTTTCGGGCTTGCGGCGGGGCGCAGATCGGCGCATGGTGAGGGCGGCCCTTGAACAGGCTACGCAACGAGATGGCTTCAGCCTCAATCACGTCCGGCGGGCGCGTGCGCATGTCCAAGGCTTCGGCCCAAAGGCACGCGCGGGCGACTCGTTGCGCCTGTTCAACCGCCGGGCCGTCCTCTTGAACAGGAGCAACGAGATGGAAGGCAATCACACTGACGGCGCCGCCGGCCCGCAGGACGCCAAGATGCCGGCCCCGGTCCTCGAGATTACACCCGACGAAACGGTCGCCGGCCTCTACCGCGCCATTGCGCTGCGGCACCTCGCGCACTACGCGCAGGCCCGCGATTCGGCCGTGCGCGCCGGTGACAACTTCGCCGATCATCCGCCCGCGCCGTCGATGATCGAGCTGGTCGATCAATATATCGCCCTGGTCGAGGAACACAGCGCCCCCGCCATCGAGTCGGCACGCGCGGCGATCCCGGCCATCGAGCTTGCCACGTTGATCGCTTTCGACCTGCTGTTGACCAACAGATTGACGGACTTCATCACGGTCGGACCCGAATCCGATGCCGCGATGCAAATGCGGCTGCTTGTCAACGTCTCGGCATGGGCGAACAGCGTGGCGATGCGGGAGCTGGCCGATCAGGTCAGGATGAAGGCGGTGCGCGAGACCGTCGTGGCGATCGAGAAGGAACGGGCGAAGGGCGTCTCTCTCGACGATGCCTTTGACGCAGTGATGGCGCGGCGGCGCGAGAAGGGAAGCGAACTGGCGGCGCCGGCGGCCGGGTGATCGCTCTGCCGCGGCGCTTCCGCAGGGCACCGCGCGCGCAGGACCCCGCTCGGGCAACCGGGCGGGGTTTTGCGTACCGGGAAGGCGGCCGAAGGCCCCTCGGCGACCGCTTGAGTATGGTTTGAAGTATGGTATCGATGCATAGGTCTCAGAATATCGTGTTGATATTACTTACATATTTCCCATGAGATGGCGGAGGGAGCGGGATTCGAACCCGCGATACGGTTGCCCGTATACACGCTCTCCAGGCGTGCGCCTTCGACCGCTCGGCCACCCCTCCGCACCGCCGCCTTCGGACGGGCCGTGCTAGTATAGCCGGCAACGGGGCGAACGGGCGCGCCAAAGCATGAGCTACCTGACCTTCCGCGTCGAGATCACCCGCGACGAATCGCGGCCGGCGGGGGACATTACCGCCGATATCACCGCCTATATCGACCGCGTTCCCGAGACCAACGAGGCCGAGTTCGGCCGCCTCAGCCGCGCCGCCAAGGGGGTGTGGAACAGCCGCCTGCAGTTTACCGGCGACTTCGCCGCGCTTGGCGAGGCGCTGGCGGCGATCGAGGCGGCCTTCCCCGGCATCGCGGAGATCCGCTGCTACGAATGGACGGTCGACGACGAGACCCCGGTGGCGCGGCCGCCGCTGCGCCGCCGCGGCGGCAAATGGCTCCCCGACGAGGCGGCAAATACGTAAACTCCCGCGCGAGCGCGGCGGGGAGACAAATACATGGTTGCGCGGGTGCGCACG
>Ga0209581_1000863_pt1 | contig 44297 bp, 46 predicted proteins | sample Coa_R2_FD_187160 | JGI IMG/M metagenome (GOLD analysis project Ga0209581, IMG submission 187160) | Surface soil microbial communities from Centralia Pennsylvania, which are recovering from an underground coalmine fire - Coalmine... | ecosystem: Environmental > Terrestrial > Soil > Unclassified ...
CGGCCTCGATCACTGTCGCGCACAAGGGCGGCCGGTCCATTCGCGAGGTGAACAGCGGCCCGTCCTTGCCGCGCACCTCGTTGCCTTCGCCTTCCCAGCGCTCGGCCTTCTTGAAATAGGGCAGCACATCGTCCCAGGCCCAGCCGCGGTTGCCGAGCTGGGCCCAGTGGTCGTAGTCCTCGGGCTGGCCGCGGATGTAGATCAGCCCGTTGATCGAGGACGACCCGCCGACCACCCGGCCGCGGGTATAGACGATGGCGCGGCCGTTGGTGCCGGGATCGGGTTCGGCGCGGAACTTCCAGGTCAGGGTGTCGTGGTCGAGCATCTTGAAGAACCCGGCCGGCACGTGGATCAGCGGGTTCCAGTCTTTGCCGCCCGCCTCGATCAACAGGACCGTGACGGCGGGGTCCTCGCTGAGCCGGTTGGCGAGCACGCAGCCCGCCGATCCCGCCCCGATGATGATGTAGTCCGCCTGCATGCTGCGCCCTCCCGCGGCCGGCCCGCCGTTTTCCCCAGTCTAGCGCATCGCGGCCGCGGCGACAGTGGCGCTTGCGCGGCCGCCGGTCATGTCGGATACACTGTCGTTTCGGTTGAACAGCGCCGGTTCATCGAACCTTTCCGCCCGAGGCTGATGCCACCCCCGACCGCGCCTCCGCCGATTGCCCGCGCGGCGCTGGACCTCGCGGCCTTGCCGCCGGTCGAGCGCCTCGACCGGTGGCGCGAGGCGCTGGAGCCGATCTTCGAGATCACGCCCGACCCGTCCTGCGACGGCGCCGCGTTTTCCGGCGCGATCGCGGCGGCGCATCTCGGCGACGCCCTGGTGTCGCAGGTGCGGTCGGGCCCGCAGCTCTTCGCGCGCAGCCGGGCTCACGCGCGGCGCACGGGTCTCGACCATTTCATGATCCAGACGTTCCGCCACGGCCGGCATGACGGGGCCTGCGGCGACAACCCGGTGCACCGCGGGCGCGGCGATGTCTGGGTACTGGACCTGGCGCAGGAGACGCGCACCCAGGCCAGTCGCTTCGTCAACATCACCTTGATCGTGCCGCGCGACCGCGTCCTGCCGCTGATCAAAGGCAGCGAGATTCACGGCGCCACGCTGCGCAGCGGCACGGCCGCGGCGCGGCTGATCGCGAACCATCTCGAAACCCTGGCCGTTGCCGCACCCGAACTGACCCTCGCGGAAGCGGCCGCCGCGGTCGATGCCGCGGGGCTGATGATCGCCGGGGCGTGGACAGGCCTGCGCGAGAGCCGCCCGGAGGTCGGCGCCGCCGTGCGGGCGACCGCGCGGCGCACCGTCTGCGACTACATCGACCGCCATCTCGCCGACGGCCGGCTGACCCCGGAGCGGCTGTCGCGGCTGTTCCGCATGTCGCGGGCGACGCTCTACCGGCTGTTCGAGGACGAAGGCGGGGTCGTGGCCTATATCTCGGGACGCCGGCTCGACCGCTGCCGCGCGCTTCTCGCGGCCGACCCCGCGCGGGAGCGAACCATCGGCGAGATCGCATTCAGCCACGGCTTTGCCAGCGAGGCGCATTTCAGCCGCGCGTTCCGCCGCCGCTTCGGGATGGCGCCGCGCGAGGCGCGGGGCTCGATCCGGGAAACCCCGTCGGCACCGCCCGGCGACATGCCTTCCACCGCCCGGGCGATCGCGGAGTGGATCGCCACTCTGCGCCGCCAGCGCCTGCGGCTCGCGGCGGGCTGAGCCGCCGGGCAGTTGAGACGGAGGGTCAAGCGGTTTGAGACGTTGCGACAAATCGGCGGCGCAGGTTCTTGCTATGGTTGCGCGGCCGCGGCGCTGTTTACGGTGGCGGTTTCAGGGGGATGCAGCATCGATGTTTCGGCGAGTGGCATGGCGACTGGGTTTCGCCTGTCTCGGTCCGCTGGTTTTTGCGCCGGCGGCGCGAGCCATTACCGTCAACGACTCCACGGCGGCAGGGGCCGGCGGCATCGCCAACTACTTCGACAGCGGCAACACGATGCCGAACGTCGTCGGCATCGGGCCGGCGGAAGGCGCGACCTATTGCACCGGAACCCTGATCGACTCGCGTACGGTGCTGACGGCGGCGCATTGCGTCACGCAGGACAATAATGTCTCCAACAGCATCACGCCGGGCGATCGGATCAGCGTGTCGCCGAATGCCGCCGACCCCGCGCCCACCGACGTCAAGATCAGCGGCGCCATCCGGGCGCCGGGATACAGTTTTCCGACCAACGACCTGGCGCTGATCTCGCTGGCCGCGCCGATCACCAACATCGCGCCGGTGACGTTGCTGAAGCCGGGCGATCCGCTGCCCGCCATCGGCACGCTGGTCGTGATGGTCGGCTATGGCGGTTCCGGCACCGGCACCACCGGCGCGACCGCACAGGACGCCAAGCGCCGCATCGCGCAAAGCTCGCTCGGCTATTACGGCTCGATCAGCGGCGGACCGGCCGCCGATGCGGGGGTGGCCAACACGGGCAGCGGCTCGAACCAGACCGTCTTCGAGGCGCAGTTCCGCAATCCCGATTCGCCGGGCAATCCCGACCTGTTCGGCCTCAATGCCGCCAACGTTCCGGTACGGCCGCTGGAGGGCGGCGTCGCCAGCGGCGACAGCGGCGGTCCCCTGTTCATCGTGACGGCGAACGGCCTTGTCGAGATCGGCACGGTTATCGGCGGTTCGAACCCGGGCGGCGTGAATGCCGGATACGGCGACACCAACCAGTGGACGCCGGTGCAGCTCTACGCGAATTTCATCGCGCAGAACGACGCCTTGCGGCTGTACTCGTCGAACCCCGGAAATTTCACCTGGAGCAACCCCGCCGCCTGGAGCGACAGCGTCGCCGGCGTCACCGCACAGGTGCCGAACAATACGGCCGGCACCGTCGCCGACTTTCTCAATGTCGCGAAGTATTACAACGTGACGCTCAATGCCGCCGGGACGATCACGCTCGACATCGACCCCACGATCGACCGGCTCAGCATCGCCGGCGCGTCGGCGCAGCTGACGATCCCGCAGAACCAGGTGCTGACGACGGTCGTCGGGTCGCAGGTGAGCGCCGGGACGCTGCTGGTGAACGGCGGGCTGACGACGCAAACCCTGTCGTTGACCGGCGGCGTGCTGAGCGGCATCGGCACCGTCACCGCCTCCGGCGGTGTGGTCAACGCCGCGACGGTCGCGCCCGGCACCGCCGCCGCGCTCGGCACGTTGACGATCGCCGGGGACTATACCCAGAGCGCCGCCGGCACGCTCGGCATTCGCCTGGGCGCCAACAACGCCTCGGACCGGCTCGCGGTCGGCGGCGCGGCGAACCTCGCCGGTGCGCTGAAGCTGACGGCGGCCAATGGCGGGTTCACGCCGGGCGGCAACTACACCGTGCTGACCGCCGCGGCGGTTTCGGGAACCTTCGCCGCGCCGACCCCGCTCTCCCTCTTTCTGACGGCGTCGCCGAGCTATTCGGGAACTGCGGTGCAGCTCTCGATTGTGCAGTCGCAGAGCCTGGCTGCGGGGGCAACGACCCATAACGAGCTCGCGGTCGCCAACGCGTTGACGCAGATCGGCGACAGCGCGACCGGTACGCTGCAGACCGGCATCGGCGACCTGCTGAACAGCCAGACGACCGGGCAGGCGGAAAAGGGCCTGACCGAATTCGGCGCCGACGGCAACGGCAGCGGCGATGTCGTCGGCAACCAGCTCGCCGGTAGCCTGGCGGCGGCCCGGCTGGTCGGCAACGCGCTCGACGATCATCTCGCGATGCTGCGCGGCGACGACTTTTCGCTCGGCACGATCGCAGCGGCCGGCATGCACGCGATCGGCTACCGGCTCGCCAGCCGCGCCGGGGGGCAGCTTGCCGCAGCCTTCGCGACCGACGCGCCGGGCGGAACCGGGGCGGTTCCCGCCGGGCCGACCCCGTCCAGCCCGTTCAGGCTCTGGGCACAGGGTATTGGCGGCTGGCAGAACCTGCGCAGCGACGGCCAGGTGCCGGGAATGACGCAATCGATCGGCGGCGTCATCGCCGGGGCTGACGTCGCGGTCGCAGCGGTCCCCGGCCTGAAGGCCGGGGCGGCGTTCGCGTTCACCTCGGGCAGCCTCGGCGGCGGCGGCGAAAGCGGCACCACCGATGCCTACCGCTTCGCGCTCTACGGCACCCAGAGCCTCGGCGCGGCGTTTATCGAGGGCCGGGTCGGCTACGGCCACGATGCCATGAGCACGAGCCGGTTTATCGATTTTGCCGGTCTCAATCTGGCGCCCACGGCAAGCACCACGGGCGACGAAGTCTCCACCCGGTTCGGGGCCGGTTACGGGTTCGCTGCCGGCCGGGTGCGGCTGGAGCCGAGCGCGGCCGTCGCCTTCGATCACGTCTCGCGCGGCGGCTTCAGCGAGAACGGCGCCGGGACGCTGGGGCTGAATGTCGGCGCCGGCAGCCTCGACAGCCTGCGCCTGTCGCTCGGCGCCCGCGCGGCGGCGGCGTACGATCTCGGCGGCGGCTTCGTCGCCCGCCCGACCGTCCAGGCGCGCTTCGAAGAGCATGTTCTCGACGAGCAGCCGAATTCGACGATGTCGTTCATCGGCGCCCCGGCCGTACCCTTCCTCATCCAGGGGGTCAAGCCGGGCCGGCAATCCGCGCTGCTGAACGGCGGCGTGACGATCGGCAACGGCAGCGGCGTCGCGATGTTCGCCGCCTATACCGCCGAGCTGCGCGCACACGAGACCACCCAGGCGGTCGTCGGCGGCCTCCGCATCACCTGGTAGCGCGTCGGACCGACGTGCGCCGGCAAGGCGATGCTACCGCGACGACGACCGCCGGGCCTCGGCGAGATAGCGCCTGACAATGCTGCTCGGCACGTGGGCGACGGCGTCCGGCTCCAGCACCGGCTGTTCGATCGCCGGTTGGCCGCCGTACTGCCGCTGCCTCTCGCGGCGCAGCTCGTCCAGGCGAAGCCGGATCGCCTCGAAATCGTCGGCGGCGCGGATGCGTCTCATCGGTTCGTCCTCATGCGAAATGCGGCATGACCTCGGCGGCCATCAGCTCGTGCGTCTCCAGATCGTTGCGGTAGTCGCTGTTGATCAGCAGATCGACGCCGATGTCGCGGTATCGGCCGACCAGCTCGATCGCCTCGGACACGGTGCCGACGAAGCCGCGCAGCGGGCCCCGTGCCGACAGGCGCTCGCGCTTTGCCGCGACGCCGGCCGCATCGCGGGCCAGCAGCCAGCTGTTGTTGTGGGTCTTTTCGATCGTACCGAAATCGCGCCCGGCCGCATCGCAGTGGCGGCGGAGCACGTCGAACTTGTGCTTCACGGTTTCGACGTCGCCGCCGACATTGCAGAGATCGCCGAGCCGCGCCACCGCGCGCAAGGTCAGCTGCTCGCCGCCGCCGGCGATCAGCACCGGCGGGTGCGGCTTCTGCACCGGCTTGGGTTCGAGGATCGCTTCCTCGACATGGAAATAGCGGCCGCGGAAGCTTGTCCGCGGTTGCGCCCAGAGGGCGAGGATCAGCCGGACGGCTTCCTCCATCTGGCGGATGCGGGTCGCCGGCCGCGGCGGGAATTCCCAGCCGTATTGCCGGTATTCGGTCTCGAAATAGCCGGCGCCGATGCCGAGCGTCAGCCGGCCGCGGCTGATCTGGTCGACGCCGGCGGCGATCTTGGCGAGATGCGCCGGGTTGCGGTAGCCGACCGATGTCGCCAGCGTCGCGAGGCGGATGCGGCCGGTGACCGCGGCGAGCGCCGCAAGCGCCGTCCAGCCTTCGAGAAACGGCTCATCGGCCGCGCCGACGCCGGGAATCTGGATCAGGTGATCCATGACCGAGAACCAGACAAAACCGTGGGTCTCCGCCCATTGCGCCTTTTCCTTGAGGCGGTCGAACGCGCCGGCCGGGTCCGCGCCGTAGACCCAGGACGGGTTGTGAATGCCGAATTTCATCGCGGGCTCCGCGTCGGGGGCATGACGGCGCCGCCGCCGCCATGCCCCCATAGTCGCGCGGTCAGGCCGTCCTGATCCAGACCGCTTTGACGTTGAGGTACTCGTCCATCTGCTGGATGCCGGATTCGCGGCCGTATCCGCTCATCTTGTACCCGCCGAACGGGACCGCCGGGTCCATCGCCTGATAGCAGTTGATCCACACCGAGCCGGCGCGCAGTCCCTTGGCGAGGCGGTGCGCCTTCGACACGTCGCGGGTCCACACGCCGCTGCCGAGGCCGAATGGGGTCGCGTCGCCGCGCCGGCCTCCTACAAACTTTGCCGCCCCTCCCTGTTCGCCTCCATCTCGATATACGTTGCGTTTGGTTTCGATTTCGCCCGGCGCGTCACGCCGCCAACGGATCCGTGCCGCGATCGAGCAAGGCCAGATAGTCCGAATAGGCGTAGATCCGGCCGCGTTGCCGTCCCGTGGTCTCGCGCACGACGTTGATCTTGGCGAGATTTTCGAGCGCCGTGCTGGCGGTCGGGAAAGAGACGGCGAGTTTCTCGGAGACAGTCTGGATGGTGACGATCGGGCTGGCTTGCATCAATTCGTGGACGCGGAGCGCGGATGGGGCCGCGCGGCCGAGGCCGGCGATCTGCTGTCGGTGAGCATCGAACATGGCGATCAGATCGCGTGCGGTCGCGGCAGCCTGTTCCGCGGTTTCCGCGACGCCGGTCAGGAAGAACTCCATCCAGGTTTCCCACGTCCCAGCCTGGCGGACCTCCTGCAGGAGCCGGTAATAGTCGTCACGCCGGGATTTCAGGAACAGGCTGAGATAGAGGATCGGCTCGCGCAGCACCCCCGCCTCGCACAGGATCAGCGTGATGAGCAGCCGACCCAGGCGTCCATTGCCATCGAGAAAAGGGTGAATCGTCTCGAACTGGACGTGGGCCAGGCCCGCCCGGATGAGCGGGGGCAGCGCCGCATCCTCGCTGTGCAGGAAGCGCTCGAGCGCATTGAGGCATTCGTCCAGCCGATTCGGCGGCGGCGGCACGAACAGCGCGTTGCCGGGCCGGGTTCCGCCGATCCAGTTCTGCGAGCGGCGAAACTCGCCCGGTTGCTTTGCCGCGCCCCGTCCCGACTTGAGCAGGATGGCGTGCATTTCGCGAATCAGCCGGAGTGACAACGGAAATCCGCCGCGCATTCGGGAGACGCCATGCTCGATCGCCGCGACGTAATTCGAAACCTCGGTCACGTCATCGAGTTCGACGGCCGGCGCCTCATGATTTTCGAACAGCAGCAGGTCAGACAGCGAGGATTGCGTCCCCTCGATCTGCGAGGACAGCAGGGCTTCCTTGCGGACATACATGTAGAGGAACAAAGGCGGGGAGGGCAGGATCGTCGTCACGCCGTCCAGGCGCCCGACCGCGGCAATGGCGCGTTCGTAGACCTGCATGAACCGTCCGAGTTCGAGCGGCGGATTCGGCGGCAGCGGGGCAGGCACATAGGCGCGCACGCGCTCGCCTCCCGCGCTCGTTTCGACATAGGCCCCGAGCCTTTGGTTCTCTCCGTTCGGCACACGCGATCCTTTAATTAGCTTGTTCTGCTATTAAAGTATATCGCCATACATCTTAATAGCGGGCGGGACTAATTCAAGGCTGCCGGCATGCTGGGCATCTACACGGAAAGGGGACTGAGACCGCGATAGGAACCGACGCGGTTGAAGCTCGGTAAGTCCCGGCCCATTGGACTGGGGCCGCGCCGTCGTGCGCGAGATCGCGGAGATCCATTCACACAATGCGATTCCCCGCCGGCGCTTACCCGAGTTGCTTACCCGCCTGCGGACGGCCCTTGGGGTCAGCACGATCCATTGCCTGAGTTCGCCGTTCGTTGCGATGCACTGGCGACGCCAGATCTAGGGCTAACAATGGCACCGGTCGCCAAAAGCCGGTCTTCGCGAGCTTACCCCTTGCTTACCCGATAAACGGCGGCGCCCCAGGTAAGCAAAGACGGCCCCGAAGGACCGTCGTTAACAATCTGATTTCCCTGAGAAAATTTGGAGCGGGCGAAGGGATTCGAACCCTCGACCCCAACCTTGGCAAGGTTGTGCTCTACCCCTGAGCTACGCCCGCCTCCGGCGGTTCCATATCATGCCGGGGGAGGGGGTGCGCAAGGCCCTGTCGAAGCCCTTGCATCGCCCCGGCCCGGGCGCCATCGTTGGGCGATGCCGCTCAGTCCCGACGCGCTCTTCGCCCGCCTCGACGGGCTCGGCATCCCGCACCGCACCCACCGCCATCCGCCGGTCTTCACCGTCGCCGAGGCGGCGGCGTTGCGCGGCGCGCTGCCGGGCGGGCACACCAAGAACCTGTTCCTCAAGGACAAGAAGGGCGGGCTGTGGCTCGCGGTGATGCTCGAGACGCGCCGCACCGACCTGAAGCGGCTGGCCGAGGCGCTCGGCGCGCCGCGCTTCTCGTTCGGCTCGGCCGAGGCGCTCTACGACGCGCTCGGGGTCGCCCCGGGCAGCGTGACGCCGTTCGCCCTTGCCAACGATCCGGCGCAGCGCGTGCAGGTCGTGCTCGACCGGGCGATGCTCGAGTGCGACCCGCTCAACTTCCATCCTCTCACCAACGACCGCGCCACCGCGATCGCGCCGGGCGACCTGTTGCGCTTCATCGCGGAGTGCGGCCATGTCCCGAGGGTGCTCGACCTCGATCCGCTGGAGCGCGCCGCGCCGGCCGGCTAGCGCTTGTTTTCGCCGGCCGGTGCCGCCATGTTGTTGGCTAATTCCCGGGAGGGTGCGGATGGCGAATGAACCTCTTATCGGCGGTCTCGGCGGCGGCAACGGCGCGTCCGCGCCGCCTCCGATCAAGGACGTGACGACGGCCGACTTCATGGCCGAGGTCGTCGACGCCTCGTTCGACCAGCCGGTCATCGTCGATTTCTGGGCGCCGTGGTGCGGCCCGTGCAAGCAATTGGGGCCGATCCTCGAAAAGGTCGTGCGCAGCGCCAACGGCGCGGTGCGCATGGTCAAGCTCAACATCGACGAAAACCCCGAAGTGGCGCAGCAGATGCGCATCCAGTCGATCCCGGCGGTCTATGCCTTCAAGGACGGCCGTCCGGTCGACGGCTTTGTCGGTGCCCTGCCGGAAAGCCAGGTCAAGGCCTTTGTCCAGCGCCTTGGCGGCGGTGCCGGCGGTCCGTCGCCGGTCGACGAAGCCCTGGCGATGGCCAAGGAGGCGCTGCAGTCGGGGGATCACGCCAGCGCCGCCGCGCTCTATTCGCAGGTGGTGCAGCACGAGCCCGACAATGCCGAGGCGCTCGGCGGCCTCGCCCGCGCCCTCGTCGCCCGCGGCGACCTCGCCAAGGCGCGCCAGACCCTCGGCCGCGTCGCCAAGGAGCAGCAGAACCACGCCGAGGTGGCGGCGGCGCGCTCGGCCCTCGAACTCGCCGAGCAGGCGCAAAAGGCGATGGGCTCGGCCGACAAGCTGCGCGCCCGGATCGCCGCCAACGCCGACGACCACGAGGCCCGGTTCGAGCTTGCCACCGCCCTGTTCGGCGCCGGCCGGCGCGAGGAGGCGATCGACGAGCTGCTCGTCCTGTTCAAGCGCGACCGCGAATGGAACGAGCAGGCGGCGCGCAAACAGCTCCTCAAATTCTTCGAGGCGATGGGGGCGAGCGACCCGTTGACCGTGTCGGCGCGGCGGCGCCTGTCGTCGCTGATGTTCTCATGAGCCGGGAGGGGCCGTCATGCTGCCCGACATCCTGCCGATCTTCCCGCTGACCGGGGTGTTGCTGCTGCCGCGCAGCCGCCTGCCGCTCAACATCTTCGAGCCGCGCTACCTGGCGATGACGCGGGACGCGATGGCCGGCGACCGGCTGATCGGCATGGTCCAGCCGAGCGACCCCTACGAGGGCGGGATGAACCCCGCGGTCTACCCGACCGGCTGCGCCGGCCGCATCACCGCGTTCAACGAGACCGAGGACGGCCGCTACCTGATCACCCTGACCGGCGTGTCGCGCTTTCGCATCCGCGAGGAATTGCCGCTGCTGTCCGGCTATCGCCGCGTCGTTCCCGACTGGAGCGAGTTCGCCGGCGACCTCGACCCCGCGGCCGAGCCGGGCTTCGACCGCGCCCGCCTGATCCGCGGGCTGCGCGGCTTTTTCGAACAGCGCGGCATCGAGGCGGACTGGAAGGTCATCGACCAGGCGCCGGGCGAGCACCTTGTCCATTCGATCGCGATGCTGTGCCCGTTCGCGCCGAGCGAAAAACAGGCGCTGCTCGATTCGGCGGACCTCTCGGCCCGCGCCCGGCTGCTGACCAGCCTGGTCGAGATGGCGACGCTGGCTCCCACCGCCGACGGCGGCACGACGAGGCACTGACATGGACGCGGCGACCGAGATCGACCCCAAGCTGCTGGAAATCCTGGTCTGCCCGCTGACCAAGGCGCCGCTGCGCTACGACCGCGAGGCGCAGGAGCTGATCAGCGACGAGGCCGGGCTCGCCTATCCGATCCGCGACGGCATCCCGATCATGCTGGTGGACGAGGCGCGCAACCTGCGCGACGAGGCGGCGCCGCAGCGATGACCGGCGCGCCGTGGCCGGTCGAACTGCGCCTGAAGCGCGCCGAGAAGGTGCTCGAGGTCAGCTTCGACGACGGCAAGCGCTTTTCCCTGCCGGCCGAATACCTGCGCGTCGAGAGCCCGTCCGCCGAGGTCCAGGGCCACGGCCCGGGGCAGCGCGTCACCGTCGCCGGCCGCGCCCATGTCGGCATCATCGCGCTGGAGCCAGTCGGCAATTACGCGGTCAGGATCAAGTTCGACGACCTGCACGACACCGGCATCTATTCCTGGGACTACCTCTACCAGCTCGGCGTCGAGCAGCCGAAGCGCTGGCGCGACTACCTCGCCGCCCTCGCCGCGAAAGGGCTGAAGCGCGAGCCTTGAAAAAAGCCGCCGGAGCGCACAGGCGGCGTAAGCACCGAGCCCTCCGCGTCCTTCGCGTATCCTCCGCGTCCTTTGCGTTGAGGCGTGTCTTGACCGGCTACAGCGCCTCCCCGCGCGCCAGCCGCGGCCGGTCGCCGAGCATCCCCATCGCGTGCCGCATCAACAGCCGCTTCAGCGGCGGCAGGCGGTTGACCGCGGCGAGGCCGAGCCCGCGCACCAGTTTGACCGCGGGCAGCGTCGTCGAGAACAGGCGGTTGAGCCCGTCGGTCACCGCCGCCAGCACGACCGCGTCGGCGCGGCGCCAGCGCTGGTATTCCGTCAGCACCTCGGGCGCGCCGATATCGAGGCCGAGCCGGCGCGCATCGACGATCAATTCGGCCAGCGCGGCGACGTCGCGCAGGCCGAGATTGAGCCCCTGCCCGGCGATGGGATGGATCACGTGCGCCGCCTCGCCGACCAGGGCAAGGCGCGGGGCGATGTAGGATTCCGCCTGCATCAAAGCCAGAGGATAGGTCCAGCGCGGCCCGACCGGTTCGAGCGCCCCGAGAAAATCGCCGAAGCGCGCGGCCAGCTCGGCGGCGAATTCCGCCCCGGGCAGGGCCAGCAGGCGCGGCGCCAGATCCTTCGCCTCGGTCCACACGATCGAGCTGCGGTTGCCGGTCATCGGCAGGATCGCGAACGGCCCCGCCGGCAGGAAATGCTCGACCGCGATGCCGGCATGCGGCCGCTCGTGCGCGACGGTGACGACGATGCCGACCTGGTCGTAGCGCCATTCGAGCGTGGCGATGCCGGCGGCGCGGCGCAGCGGCGACTCCTTGCCGTCGGCGGCGGCGACGAGGCGGGCGCGCACCGTCTCGCCGCCGCCCAGCGCCGCGACCATGCCGCCGCGCGCCGGCGCCGCCTGCGCCACCGCCTGCGGCGAGACCAGGCGCAGCCCGGCAAGGCGCCGCGCCCGGTCGAGCAGGACGCGCCGCAGCACCCGGTTCTCGACGATGTAGCCGAGCGGCACCGCCTCGCCCAGCTCGCGATGGTCGTAATGCAGGAACAGCGGCGAATCGTCGTCGGCGACCCGGATTTCGCGGATCGGCTCGGCCTCGCCGGCGAGCTCCGGCCACACCCCGATGCCGTCGAGGATCAGCTTCGAGCCGTAGGCGATCGCCGAGGTGCGGCCGTCGAACCTGTCGTCGAGCATCGCCGACAGGTCCTGGCGGTCGACCAGCATGACGGAGAGCCCGGCGGCGGCGCAGGCAATGGCCAGCGCCATGCCGTTAAGCCCGCCCCCGGCGATCAGCAGCTCGACATCGTCGACCATCGTCCGAGCATACATGCCGCCCTGCTATACCGGCGATAAGATTCCGGTATTTTGATTATCGCCCGGCGGCGGCTACCCTGCCGGCAAAGACAGCGGGAGCGAGACGATGCGGTTTGGACTTTTCGGCAGCGCGCAGGCCAGGCGGCCCGGGCCGGGCACGGAACTGACCGACAGCAGCCAGGGCTTCCGCGAGTGGATCGAGAACAATGTCGAGGCCGAGGCGCTCGGCTATTATTCCACCTTCGTCGTCGAGCACCATTTCACCGGCTTCGGCCAGGTCTCGGCCAGCCTCAACCTGCTGACCTGGCTCGGCGCGCGCACGACGACGCTCAGGCTCGGCACTGCCGTGCTGGTATTGCCGTGGCACAACCCGGTCCTCCTCGCCGAGCAGGCCGCGACCCTCGACCTGCTGTCCGGCGGGCGGCTCGATTTCGGCGTCGGCAAAGGCTACCGCTACAACGAGTTCGCCGGGTTCTGCTGCCCGATGGAGGAGGCCGACGCCCGCTTCGACGAGTCGATGGCGGTCATCACCAAGGCCTTCACCAGCGACGAGCCGTTCAGCCATCGCGGCCGCTTCTGGCAATACGACAATATCGTCGTCGAGCCGCCGACCGCGCAGCGCCCGCACCCGCCGTTCTGGATGGGCGCCGGCAGCGAGCGCTCGGTGCGCCAGGTCGCCGAGCGCGGCTACAATCTGCTGCTCGGGCAATACGACATGCCTGACGACGTCGTGCGCTTCATCGCCCAGTTCCGCGCCGACGTCATCGCCCGCGGCCGCACCTACGACCCGATGGAAGTCGGCGTCGCCCGGGCGGTGCATTTCGCCGACACCAAGGAGGAGCTCGACGCCGCCCTGGAGCGGCGCTTCCAGGGCCATATGCGGATCAACCGCCTGGCCGAGCGGCCGGGCGACGAGCGCGCCCGCTTTGCCCGCCACGACGAAAAGGAAATCCGCCACCTGTGCAACGAGACCGCGATCTTCGGCACCGCCGACCGGATCGCCGACAAGCTCGAGGCGCTGCGCGCCGGCGGCGCCGAATACGTCATCGTCAATTTCGGCGGCTCGCGCACCAACATCCGCCGCTTCGCGCGGGAGATCATGCCGCATTTCGCGGATCGCCCGCGGCTGGCGGACGCCGCCAAGTAGGCGAGCCGCGGGCCCGGCGATGACGGCCGACTCCAGGCTGGCGGCGACCGCACTGACCGCCGAGGTGGCGCTGCGCTGGTATATCGGCGCCATCGGCAAAATGTACGCCGCCCCGGTGCCGGGCGCCGGCGCGCCGCCGCGCCCGCCCGCCCCGGCCTCGCCCGAAACCGGCGAGGCGCAACCGCCGGCGGCCGGTGCTATGATGTCGCCAGCCGATTTCTGACCGGGAGAGCACGATGTCGGAGCAAGCGCCGCGCCTCAGCCATGTCGGGCTGTACGTCAAAGACGTGCCGAAGATGATCGATTTCTACACCAACGTGCTCGGCTTCGTCGTCAGCGACGGGGCGGAGGACGGGCGGATCACCTTCCTGTCGCGCAACCCGTCGGACCACCACCAGGTGGTGCTGGTGCGCGGGCGCCAGACCGGCGACGACACGCCGATGGTGCAGCAGGTGTCGTTCAACGTCGGCACCCTCGCCAACGTCAAGAAGGTGTACCGCAAGGTCAAGGCGGCCGGGTGCAAGGTCATCGACCCGCGCTGCCACGGCAATGCCTGGTCGGTCTATTTCAGCGATCCCGAGGGCAACCGCATCGAGATGTTCTGCGACACCCCGTGGTACGTGCCGCAGCCGCTCGGCTACGAGATCGACCTCGACAAGTCGGAGGACGAGCTCTACCGCGAGACCGAGGCGATCTGCCGCGCCAAGCCCGGCTTCAAGCCGATGGAGGAATGGCGCGCCGAAATCGCCCGCAAGATCGCCGCCAAGCTGGAGGCGTGAGCGGGCGGCTCACGGCCCGGAGAGGTCGCCGCCGAACGGCTCGTCGAGGTCGCGCCGCGCGTCGAGCACCCGCACGATCTCCGGCGCGCCGTCGCGCAGGCGGTAGAACACGACGTGCGCCCGCACCGCGAGCGAGCGCAGGCCCGGCCGCACCTCGTCGCGCGCCCGTCCGCCGAGCGGATAGCGGGCGATCGAGCCGCAGGCGCCGCCGATCTGCCGCACGGCATTGTCGGCGGTCTGCGGCCCGGCGACCTCGGCGTAATAGGTCCAGATGTCCGACAGGTCGGCGCGCGCCTCGGGCGACCAGGTCGGCGGCCGGCTGCGCTCCGGCATTACCGCGCGTGCTGTTCTTCGATAAAGCTGTCGCTGTCGAGGGGTTTGCCCCGGCCGGCGTCGAGCGAGCGGAGTCCCCGGTCGAGCTCCGCCCTGAGCCCGCGCAATTTTTCCATATGCGACAGGAGCCCGCGGCCGATCTGTTCCTGATCCGCCTCGGACAGCCGTTCCACCTCGGCAATCGCTCGTTCGAGGAGCCTGGTCACGCCCGGATTATAGCCGCTTCCGCCGCCGGCAAAAGGAAAACGCCCGGGCGACCGCCGGCCGGGGAGGCTTTAAATGTGCATCACATGTCATCATGCTTGCCACATGACAGTCATGATGCAAATCCGCAACGTCGCGGATGCGCTGCATTGCCGGCTCAAGTCGCGCGCGACGCTGGCCGGCATGTCGCTGTCGGACTATCTGCTGAGCGGGCTGCGCCAGGTGGCGGAGCGGCCGGCGCGCGACGCCCCGCTGCTGACGCGGGACCGGCGCCTGGCCGCCGCTGCCGGCCATCGGCGCGGATCGAGCCGGTATAGCCGCGGCGGGGATAATCGCCCTTAACCCGCCGCTCCCGAGCGGCTAGCATTGGCGCCTTCTTGGCGTGGAGGCGCTTATGCCCGCTCGCACCGGCCGGCAATACATCGCCGGGCTCAAGGAACAGGACCGCGAGATCTGGCTCAACGGCGAACGGGTCAAGGATGTGACGACGCATCCCGGGCTCAAGAACGGGGTGCGGGCGATCGCCCGGCTCTACGACATGCAGCACGACCCCAAACTCAAGAAGGTGATGACCTACAAGTCGCCGACCAGCGGCGACCGGGTCGGCCGCTCGTTCTCGAACCCGAAGACCCGCGACGAGCTCGAGACCCGCACCAAGATGATGCTGAACTGGGCGCGCGCCTCGTGCGGCATGATGGGCCGCTCGCCCGACTTCATGAACGTCACCTTCGCCGCCTGGGGCGCGGCCGCCGATTTCTTCGGCGAGAAGCGGCCCGAGTTCGGCGTCAATATGCGCAACTATGTCGAGTACCTGCGCGAGAACGACATCGTTCTGACCCATGCGCTGATCAACCTGCAGCGCAGCCGCAACGTCTCCGGCATGTTCAACCTCGAAGGCGGCACCGCGCTCGAGGTCGTGCGCGAGACCTCGGCCGGCATTGTCGTCCGCGGCGCCCGCATCCTTGCCACCCTGGCGCCGCTGTCCGACGAGATCGCGGTCTACTCGCCGCGGCTGGCCCGCCACAGCGAGGACCACTCGCCGTTTGCGGTCAATTTCTCGATCCCGTGCTCGACGCCGGGCCTCAAGTTCCAGTGCCGCGACACGTTCGATCTCGGCCGCTCGCATTTCGACGCGCCGGTCGCCTCGCGCTTCGAGGAGATGGACTGCATCGTCTTCTTCGACGATGTCGTCGTGCCGTGGGAGCGGGTGTTTTTGCTCTACGACGTCGAGCGCCTCAACGCGACGCCGCACGTCACCCATTCGACCGCCCATTCGGCGCATCAGGGGGCGGCGAAGAACCTCGCCAAATGCGAGTTCGTGCTCGGCATCGCCCTGCTGATGACCCAGGCGCTCGGCAATGCGCACCTGCCGCATACCGAGGAGCGCATCGGCGAGCTGATGCTGACGACCGAGCTCACCCGCGCCTGCATGCGCGCCGCCGAGGCCGATGCCGAGATCGACCAGTGGGGCGTCATGTGCCCGGCGATCCTGCCGGCCGAATGCACCCGCAACCTGTTCATGACCGCCTATCCGCGGATGATCGAGATCCTCCAGCTCCTCGGCTCGTCGAGCTTCCTGCTGACCCCGAGCGAAAAGGACCTGGCCGGGCCGCTGGCGCCGCAGATCGAGCAGTACCTCGCCACCGACTCGATCTCGGCGCGCGACCGGGTGCGGCTGTTCCGCCTCGCCTGGGATGTCGCCGGCAGCGCCTTCGGCAGCCGCCAGGTGCTGTACGAGCGCTTCTTCGCCAGCGACCCCTTGACCCGGGCGCGGGCGATGGCGGCGGTCTACCCGAAGGGCGAGGCGATGGAGCGGGTCCTGGAGTTCCTGGGCCGCAGCGAGGAAGAGTGGTAGGATCGCCGAGCGGCTTCGACAAGCGAGGGCACCATGGCCAAGCGACCGATGTATCTCCAGCACGTCAATCTCTACGTGCGCAACGCCGAGCGTTCGAAGCAGTGGTACGAAGACCTGCTCGGGCTGCACACCTACGAGTACCGGCCGGGCTGGGCGGCGTTCATGTCGGCCGATACCGAGCAGTCGCACGAGATCGCGCTGATGCAGTTGGGCGACGATGCGCCGCTGCAGCAGAAGCGTCAGGTCGGGCTCAACCATCTGGCCTGGCGGCTGGAGAGCCTCGACGATCTCAAGGAGTTCTATTACCGGCTGAAGGAAAAGGGCCAGCCGATCGAGCGCGTCGCCGATCACGGCATCTCGCTCGGCATCTATCTGCGCGATCCGGACGGCAACGGCGTCGAGGTGTTCTACGAGTTGCCGCGCGCCGAATGGCCGGTCGACTACCACGTGTTCACCCCGGAAAAGACGGGCCGCGGCCGCTTCCCCGGCCCGTGGGACGCCGAGGTGATCTCCAACCTGGCGCCGGCGCCGCAGCCCGCCGCCGCGGAGTAGCCGCGCGCCGCATATGCGCAGCCACCGGATCGCCGCGATCGGCGGCGACGGCATCGGCCCCGAAGTCGTCGCCGCCGGGCTGCAGGCGCTCGCCGTCTGCGCCGAGCGCGACGGCGGCTTCGCCCTCGAGGTCGAGCACTTCGACTGGGGCTCGGACTACTACCGCCGCCACGGCATGATGATGCCGGCCGACGGCGCCGACCGGCTGCGCGCCTTCGACGCGATCCTGTTCGGCGCGGTCGGCTCGCCCGGCATCCCCGACCACGTCACCCTGTGGGGACTGCGCTTGGCGATCTGCCAGCCGCTCGACCAGTACGCCAATGTCCGGCCGACCCGCATCCTGCCCGGCATTGTGAGCCCCTTGCGCCACGTCTCCGGGCCGGAGCTCGACTGGGTCATCGTGCGCGAGAATTCCGAGGGCGAATACGCCGGGGTCGGCGGCCGCGTGCATCGCGGCATGGCGGCGGAAACCGCCACCGACGTGTCGGTGATGACCCGCGCCGGGGTCGCGCGGATCATGCGCTTCGCCTTTGCGCTGGCCCGCTCGCGGCCGCGCAAATTGCTCACCGTCGTCACCAAGTCCAACGCCCAGCGCCACGCGATGGTGATGTGGGACGAGATCGCCGCCGAGGTCGCCGCCGAGTTCCCCGATGTCACCTGGGACAAGATGCTGGTCGATGCGATGACGATGCGCATGACGCTGAAGCCGCAGACCATCGACACCATCGTCGCCACCAACCTGCACGCCGACATTTTGTCCGACCTCGCCGCCGCGCTCGCCGGCTCCATCGGCATCGCGCCGACCGCCAACCTCAACCCCGAGCGCACCGCCCCGTCGATGTTCGAACCGATCCACGGCTCGGCCTTCGACATCGCCGGCAAGGGCATCGCCAACCCGATCGGCACGTTCTGGACCGCGGCGATGATGCTCGACCATCTCGGCGAGGCGCCGGCCGCGGCGCGGCTGATGCGCGCGGTCGAGCGGGTCACCGCCGATCCGCGCTGCCACACCCCCGATCTCGGCGGCAGCGCGACGACGCAGCAGGTCACCGACGCGGTGTGCGAGGCGCTGCGCCGCGCCAACGATTGAGAGGGACGATGCCGACCGCACCGCCGCTTGCTCCGACCGCGCATCTGGCGATCCGTCCCGACTGGCTGGCGGCGCGGCAGGAAGAGGTGATCGAGCCCGAACTGCCGATCGTCGATCCGCACCATCATCTCGTCGACCGGCCCGAGACCGGCCGCTACCTGCTGCCCGAGCTGCTCGCCGACCTCAATACGGGCCACAACGTCGTCGCCACGGTCTATCTCGAATGGCTGTCGATGTACCGCGCCGACGGTCCGGCCGAGCTGCGCCCGGTCGGCGAGGTCGAGTTCGCCAACGGCGTCGCGGCGATGGCGGCGAGCGGCGCGTTCGGCAAGACCCGGGTCTGCGCCGGCATCGTCGGCACCGCCGACCTGTCGCTCGGCGCCGCGGTCGAAAAGGTGCTGGAGGCCGAGATCGCGGCCGGCGGCGGCCGCTTCCGCGGCATCCGCTACATCACCGCCACCCATCCCGCGCAGGCGCAATGGGGCTCGCCGGTGCTGCGGCCGGAGGGCCTGCTGCGCCAGCCTAAGGTGCGCGAGGGCTTCGCCAGATTGGCGCCGCTGGGCCTCAGCTTCGACGCCTGGATGTACCACACCCAGCTCGGCGAGCTGGTCGATCTGGCGCGCGCCTTTCCCGAGACGCCGATCGTGCTCGACCATGTCGGCGGACCGATCGGGCTCGGTCCCTATGCCGGAAGGCGCGACGAGGTGTTCGCCGAATGGAAGGCGCGGATCGGCGAATTGGCCGCCTGCCCCAACGTCTGCATCAAGCTCGGCGGGCTCGGCATGCGTATGTTCGGGTTCGACGTGCATCTCGGCGACATCGCCCCATCCTCGGAGCAGCTTGCCGCCGCCTGGCGCCCTTATGTCGAGACCTGCATCGCCGCCTTCGGGGTCGAGCGCGCGATGTTCGAGAGCAACTTCCCGGTCGACAAGGGAAGCTGCGGCTATCAGGCGCTGTGGAACGCGATGAAGCGCATCGCCGCCAATTATTCCGCCGCCGAGAAGGCGGCGCTGTTCTCCGGCACGGCGACCCGCTTCTACCGGCTGTGATGCGGGCGGCGGCGGTCGCTGCCGCGCTTGTGCTGTTTGCCGCGCCCGCGCGGGCCGAGCCGCTGTGCCGGCTGGTCGAGGCCCAGGCCGCCGCCCATGGGCTGCCGGTCGAGTTCCTGTCGCGGCTGCTGTGGACCGAGAGCCGCTTCCGCAGCGAGGTGACCAGTCCCAAGGGCGCCGAGGGCGTCGCCCAGTTCATGCCCGGCACCGCGGCGGCGCGCGGCCTTGCCGATCCGCGCGACCCGGCCGGGGCGGTCGCCGCGGCGGCGCGGCTCCTCGCCGAGCTCGATCGCCGCTTCGGCAATCTCGGCCTCGCCGCCGCCGCCTATAATGCCGGCGCCGCGCGGGTCGAGAAATTCCTGCACGGCGGCGCCCTGCCGGACGAGACGCGGCGCTACGTCGCCGCGATCACCGGCCGCCCGGTCGAGGCCTGGCGCGGCGCCTCCGACGCCGCGCCGCCGCCGGCCGCGCCCGGCGCCTGCGACGCGCTGATCGCCGCGCTGGTCCGCCGCGAGCGCCAGGCCCCGCCGGCGCCGTCGTGGCAGACCCGGCTCGACGGCGGCCTGTCGCGCGCGATCGCACTGCTCGCCAGCCTCCCGCCGCGCGCCCCGCCGTCGCCCGCCGCCGAGGCCCTGTGCGGCGACATCCGCGCCCTCGGCGCCGCCTGCGCGGTCGAGGCCCGCTGATCACTTCTTCCCCGCCGCCGCCTCTGCCTCGGCATAGGCCGCCTTCAGCATCGCGTCGTCGGGGCGGAATCTCAGCGCGCGGCCATAGGCGTCGCGGGCCTTGTCCGGCTCGCCCAGCACCATGTAGGAGCGCCCGAGCCGGACCCAGCCGTCGGGGTCGTCGGGGTTGCGCTCCAGTTTGGCGGCGAGATTGGCGACCATGCCGCGGATCATCGCCTCGCGCTCCTGCGGCGAGGCATTGGCCGTCGCCTTTGCCACCGCCGCGACGGTGTCGCGGTCCGGCATCGCGCTCGGCGCGGGCGGGGGCGGCCCGCCGCCGGCCTTGGCCTGGGCTTCGGCGATGCGCTGCCTGACCAGCGGCAGCCAGTCGGCATCCGCCGGCGCGTCCTTGGCGAGGTCGCTCCAGCCCTTGAGCGCCGCCTTGGCGTCGCCGTGCTGGAAATCGTACAGCGCCAGGTAATAGCGCGAGCGCGCCGCCGCCTCGGGGTCGCTGAGCCCGGCGGCAAACGCCGCCTTCGCCTCGTCGGTGACGACGCCGCCGGCGAGCAGGACCTGCGCCTCGCCGTAATCGCCGAGGATTTCCGGCTTCTTCCCGGACAACTCGGCGGCGTGGCGATAGGCCTCGACCGCCTCGGGATAGCGGCCGAGCCCGATCTCGGTGCGGCCGAGCAATTCCCAGCCGGCGAGGTCGTCCGGGTGGTCGCGGAGATGCGCGTTGAGCCGGCGCACCGCCTCGGCCATGTCGATATGCGGTGCGGTCTCCGCCTGGCGCGCGGCGAGCGGCTGGTCGGGCGCCGCCGGCGAGCCGATCTGCCAGTACAGCACCAGCGCCGCGAACGGCACCGCCAGGATCGCCACCGTCGCGGCGGCGAGCCAGGCCGGCGGCAGCGGCCTTGCCGCCGCCGGGGCCGGGTTCAGCGCCAGGATGCGGCGGCCGATCTCGGCCCGCGCCGCGGCGGCCTCGGCCTCGTCGATCAGCCCGCGTCCGACATCGCGCTCGATCTCGGCGAGCTGGTCGCGATACACCGCGAGGTTGTAGGCGTCGCTCGATTCGGCGCGACGCTGGCGCAGCAGCAAGGGCAGCAGCAGCAGGGCGGTCGCCAGCGAGGCGAGCCCGAACAGCGCGACGGCAAACCCCATGCTCATCGCCCGCCGCTCCCCTTGAGCAGCGCGTCGAGGCGGCGCCGCTCGTCTTCCGACAAGGGCGGCGCCGGCGCGGGCGCGGGCCGGCCCCGATAGAAGCGGCCGATCATCGCGACGCCGAACAGCACGATCAGCACGGGCCCGCCCCACAACAGCAGCGTGCCGGTCTCCAGCGGCGGCTTCAGCAGCACGAAATCGCCGTAGCGCGAGCGGATATAGGCGATCACCTGGTCGTCGCTGTCGCCGGCGGCGATGCGCTCGCGCACCAGCACGCGCAGGTCGTGCGCCAGATCGGCATCGGAATCGTCGACCGACTGGTTGCGGCACACCAGGCAGCGCAATTCCTTCGATACCTCGCGCGCCCGCGCTTCGAGCTTCGGGTCGGCGAGCATCTCGTCGGGCCGCACCGCCAGCGCCGGGTGCCCCAGCGCCGCCCACAGCAGGATCGACAGCAGCGCCAGCCGGGTCATTTTTCGAGCCGCGCGACCAGCGGCAGGATGGTGCGCTCGACCACCTCCTGCGTCAGCGGCCCGACATGCTTGTAGCGGATGCGCCCGAGGCGATCGACGAGAAAGGTTTCCGGCACGCCGTACATGCCCCATTCGATCCCGACCCGCCCGGCGTCGCTGCCGATCTTGACGTAGGGGTTGCCGAGCTCGGCGAGATAGGCGAGCCCGGCCTCGCTCTTGTCCTTGTAGTCGATGCCGTAGATCGGCACCCGCTTGCTCTGCGCCAGCGCGTTCAGCACCGGCTGCTCGGTGCGGCACGGGGCGCACCACGAGGCAAAGGCGTTGACCAGGCTGACATGGCCCTTGAGGTCGGCCGAGGAGAACCCCGCGCCGTCTTCGGGGCGCAGCGGCGGCAGCGCGAAATCCGGCACCTCCTGGTCGATCAGCGCCGAGGGCAGGATGTTGGGGTCGATGCCGAGGCCGCGGTAGAACGCCGCCGCGAGCAAGACGAACAGCGCGGCCGGCAGCAGGTAGAGCCAGCGTCGCCGCATCACTCTGCGGCCTGTGCCGCCGCCGCGGCCGGCCGGCGGCGCCGGGCCGGGGCGCCGACGCGATGGCGCCGGTCGCTCAGCGACACGATGCCGCCGAACGCCATCGCCAGCCCGCCGAGCCAGATCCACGGCACCAGCGGGTTGTAGTAGAGGCGCAGCACGTAGCCGCCCTTGCCGTCCGGGTCGCCGAGCACGGCGTAGACATCGGCGAGCAGGTTGGTGCGGATCGCCGCCCCGGTCGCGGTCCCGTTCTCGACCGGGTAGAAGCGCTTTTCCGGGTGCATGACGGCGATCTCGCGGCCGTCGTAAAGCAGCCGCATCTCGGCCTCGGTAGCGGTGAAGTCGGGCCCCGGCACCTCCTTCACCGCGTCGAACAGGATCGTGTAGCCGGCCAGTTCGACCGCGTCGCCGGGCTTGGCGGCGACGATCTTCTCCTCTGTCCACGACACCGAGCCGGTGATGCCGACGAGCAGGATCGCCATGCCGCCATGGGCAAAGCTCATCCCCCAGGCGGCGCGCGGCAGATTGACCGCGCGGCGCAGCACCGCACCGAACGGCTCGCGGAACAGGCGCACCCGCTCGGCGAACTCGCTGACGGTGCCGACGAACAGCCAGGCCGCCAGCGCCATGCCGCAGGCCGGCCCGACGGCATGCGCGCCCTTGACGATCAGCGTCGCCAGCAGCGCCAGCGCGACCGCGACAAAGGCGAATTTGAGCCGCGCCAGCGCCGCCCACAAATCGCCGCGCTTCCACGGCAGCATCGGTCCCACCGCCATCGCCGCCAGCAGCGGCACCATGATCGGGCCGAAGGTCAGATCGTAATAAGGCGGGCCGACCGACACCTTCTGGTGCGCCACGACGTCGAGAAACAGCGGGTAGAGGGTGCCGAGAAACACCGTCGCCGCGGCGCTCGCCAGCAGCAGATTGTTGAGCAGCAGCGCGCCTTCGCGCGAGATCGGGGCGAACAGCCCGCTGCCGGTCAGCTTCGGCGCGCGCACCGCGTATAGCGCCAGCGCGCCGCCGCTGTAGACGCTCAGCAGAAGGAGGATGAACACGCCGCGCCGCGGGTCGGAGGCGAAGGCGTGGACCGAGGTCAACACCCCCGAGCGCACCAGGAAGGTGCCGATCAGGCTCAGCGAGAAGGTGACGATCGCCAGCAGGATCGTCCAGCTTTTCAGCGTCTCGCGCTTCTCGACGACGATCGCCGAATGCAGCAGCGCGGTGCCGGCCAGCCACGGCATGAACGAGGCGTTCTCGACCGGGTCCCAGTACCACCAGCCGCCCCAGCCCAGCGTGTAATAGGCCCACCAGCTGCCCATCGCGATGCCGACGGTCAGCGCGCACCACGCCGCCAGCGTCCACGGCCGCACCCAGCGCGCCCAGGCCGGATCGACCCGGCCCTCGATCAGCGCGGCAATCGCGAAGCAGAACGAGATCGAGAACCCGACATAGCCGAGATAGAGGCAGGGCGGATGAAACGCGAGGCCGCGGTCCTGCAGGATCGGGTTGAGCCCGTTGCCGTCGGCCGGGGCCGGCAGCAGCCGCAGGAACGGGTTCGAGGTCAACAGGATGAACAGCAGAAAGCCGAACCCGATCATCGCCTGCACCGCCAGCACCCGGGCGCGCAGCGGCGGCGGCAGGTTGCGGCCGAAGCCGGCGACCGCGGCGCCGAACAGGCCGAGCATGAACACCCACAGGAGCATCGAGCCCTCGTGGTTGCTCCACAGCCCGGTCAGTTTGTAGATCAGCGGCTTGTTGACGCTCGAATTGGTCGCGACGTTGACCAGCGAGAAATCGCTGACGGCATAGGCGTGCATCAGCGCAAAAAAGGCGATCGCGATGAACAGGAACTGGCCGAGCGCGGCCGGCCGCGCCAGCGCGATCAGCGCGCCGTCGCCGCGCGCCGCGCCGATCAGCGGCAGGCTCATCTGCACCGCGGCGATGCACAGCGCCAGTACCAGCGCGAAATGGCCGATCTCGTCGATCATCGTGCCGCGTCTCTTACCATGAAACCCCGGGCCGCGCCGGGATGACATGAGCGCGCGGGCGCTATCCCGCGGCGATCAGCGCGGTCAGCTCGGCCGGCATGCTCAGCATCGGGTAGTGGCCGGTGTCGAGTTCGTCCCAGCCCGCCTTCAACCGTTCGGCGGTGCGGCGCTGATGCGCCTCGCCCGGGTTCTGCGCGCGCCGGCACCAGATCACCTTGGCCTGCCACGGCAGGTCCCAGAAGCGGTCGAGCTTGACCGGAATTTCATAGATGCCGGCGGGGTGCATCGTATAGCGTTCGAGCGCCCAGGCGCGGGTCTTCGGGTCGAGGTCGGCGAACAGGCGGTTCTCGGCGTCCTCGCGGGTCGGGCCGCTGACGATGCCGTGCGGCTGCGCCGTCGAGCGGGTGACGATGTCGCGGATGCGCTCGCCGGGAAACAGCGCCAGCGCGTCGACGAAGACCAGCCGGGCGATGCGGTCGCGCGCCAGTTCGGCGACGCGGCAGGCGACCATGCCGCCCGAGCTGGTGCCGACCAGCACGACATCGTGAAGGTCCTCGTAGAACAGCAGCCGGGCGACCTCGTCGGCATGGCTCTCGGTGGTGATCCCGGGGCGCGCCGCGCCCTGGCGCTCGCCGCAGCCGTCGAGGCTCGGGGCATAGACGTTGTGCCCCGAGCCGCGCAGCCGCCCGGCCACCTCCTTCCAGATCCAGCCGCCCTGGTAGGAGCCGTGGATCAGCACGAAATCGGCCATGCGCGTTCTCCCTTATGAGCCGCCGCCGGTCACGTCGATGGTCTCGCCGGTGACGAAATCGGCGTCCGCGGAGGCGAGGAAACAGATCACCCGCGCCTGGTCGACCGCCTCGGCGACGCGGCGCAGCGGCGTCTTGTCGATCTCGGCGGCCTTGGCCTCCTGGCTGCGCCGCTCCCAATGCGGGCGGATGCGCTCGGTCAGCGTGATGCTCGGCGCGATCGCGTTGATGGTGATGCCGTACGGCCCCAGCTCGTAGCTGAGCTTCTTGGTGAAGGCGATGATGCCGCCCTTGGCCGCGGCATAGGCGGCCGAGGACGAGACGCTGCGCCCGCGCCCGGCGATCGAGGCGAGGTTGACGATCTTGCCGCTGCGCTGGCGCTGCATCACCGGCACCACCGCATGGGTGAACAGAAAGGTGCCGGAAAGGTTGAAGTCGATCAGCTTCTGCCAGTCGGCAAAGCTCAGCTCCTCGACCGTCGCGCCGGGCTTGGCGACGATCGTGCTGCCGCCGACCGCGTTGACCAGGATGTCGATCCGCCCGAACTCGGCGGCGGCCGCGGCCACGGTCGCCTCCACCTGGGCCGGGTCGAGCGCGTCGCACGGTCTGGCATGGGCGCGGCCGCCGGCCTCGCGCAGCGCCGCCATCGCCGCCTCCAGCCGCTCCGCGTTGTTGTCGACGCCGACGACGATCGCGCCTTCCTTGGCCATGATGTCGGCGGTGGCGCGGCCGATGCCGCTGGCGACCGCGGTGATCAGCGCGACCTTGTCGGTAAAGCGCATCGCTCCCCCCTTTGCCCGGCCGCCTCGTTGCGGGCATCTTAGGGGAACGCGAGGCGAGGGGAAGGGACAAGCGATGCAGATCGGGATGCATTTGCCGCAGGCCGGCAGCCAGGCCACGCCGGCCTTGATCAGGCGCCACGCCCGGCGCGCGGAGGATTTGGGCCTCAGCGACGTCTGGGTCAGCGAGCACATCATCGTGCCGCGCAAGCAGTTTCCCCGCTCGCCCTTGTTCTACGATCCGGTGCTGACGCTGACCTGGGTCGCCGCGGTGACCGAGCGGGTGCGCCTCGGCACGAGCGTGCTGGTCTTGCCGATGCGCCACCCGCTGCCCTTGGCCAAGGAGCTGTCGACGCTGCACAATTTGTCCGGCGGCCGGCTGATCCTCGGGGTCGGGGTCGGCTGGCTCGAACCGGAATTCGCCGCCCTCGGCGTGCCGTTCCACGAGCGCGGCCGGCGCATGGACGAAGGCATCGCGATGATGAAGGCGGTGTGGTCGCAGGACCCGGTGACCTTCGAGGCCAGATACATCCCGGCCGAGATCCGGGAGATGACGATGCTGCCGCAGCCGGTCAGCCCGATCCCGATGTGGCACGGCAGCCGCAGCGAAGCGGCGCACCGCCGCACCGTCAGGATCGGCGACGGCTGGCACGGCAGCCAGGTGACGCCGGCCGAGGCGGCCGAGGTGGTCAAGCGCCTGCGCCGCGACCGCCCCGAGCCCGAATTCACCATCTCGGTGCGCAGCCACTGGGACGGCCGCGACATCGGCATGATGAAGGAGCGCGTCGCCGCCTATGCCGAGGCCGGGGTCCAGCACATCATGGTCCATCCCCAGGACCGCGAGGTCGACGACTGGGACGCCGTCCTCGAAGGCGTGGGCAAGGTGGCGGCCGGTTAGAGCGGGATCGGGTTCTCCCAGCGCAGTCCGGGGAAGCGCGCAAAATCGCCATCGGTCGAGCACAGGGTCAGCCCGTGTTCGACCGCCAGGGCGGCGAGGTGGGCGTCGTGCACCAGATTGCCGCGGACATTCGGCAGCGCCAGAAATCCGGCAAGTACCTCGGCGTGCCGCCCAGTCGGGTGCGGCACCCAGGCCACGTGAGAACTCAGCCAGTTCCCGACCTGGTCCCAGGCTCTTTGCATCTCCACAGGTCGGGGAAAGATGCGCGGATGGGTCGCAACGCGGAGGAATGCCAGCAGGCTCGGCCAGGGAAGACCGACCGGGGTCGAGCCCGCCAATCGCTTCTCCAGCCAGTCCCTTGCCGAGCGATGCCGGGTCGCCGCGTCGTTGTAGGCGTAGATCAGCAGGTTCGCGTCGACGAGGATCGTCAACGATATTTCTCGGCGTCGAGGTCGGCGAGGACCTGGCCGATGCAATCGAAATTGGTCAGGGGCGGACCCAAATCCACCGGTCGGGTGAACGGTCCTTTGCGCGGTTTTGCGGGCGCCGCGGCCATGTCGTGAAGGCCGCGCCGCAGCGCCTCGTTGACCAGTCTTTTGAGGCTGCCGTCGCCCTGGCGCCGGAGCCGGTCGAGCGCGGCCGCCACATCGTCGTCGATCGTCAAGGTGGTTCTCATGCCGTTTCGGATAAGGGCGCGCCGGCAGTGATGTCAAGCCGCGGCGCTTCCCGGTATGCTCCCGGAAAGCCGAGGGAGACACCGCCATGCCGACCTTCCGCCCGACGCCCGATCTCGACATGCATTACCGGGTCGACGATTTCACCGACCCGTGGACCCGGCCGGACACCGTCCTGCTGCTGCACGGCAATGCCGAAAGCGGGCTGGCCTGGTGGGGCTGGGTGCCGAAGCTGGCGCGGCATTACCGGGTGGTGCGGCCCGACATGCGCGGCTTCGGCGACTCGACGCCGATGCCGCGCGACTATCCCTGGACGCTCGACCGGCTGGTCGAGGATTTCTGCCTGCTGATGGACCATCTCGGCGTCGCGCGGTTCCATCTCGTCGGCGCCAAGATCGGCGGCACCGTCGCCCGCGCCTTTGCCGCGCGCCGGCCGGAGCGGGTCAAGACCCTGACCGTCGTCGGCTCGCCGCCGCCGTTCCGCGACGGCGCGGCGGAGAACGTGCCGAACCTGGTCAGGATGTTCGAGGAGCACGGCGTCGAATACTGGGCGCGGCAGAACATGGCCAGCCGGCTCGGCAGCGCCTTTCCCCGGGAGGGCCACGAGTTCTGGGTCAAATACATGGGCCGCACCGCGGTCTCGACCCAGCTCGGCTTCATGGGCACGATCGCCTGCGCCGATATCCGCGCCGACATCCCCAAGATCAGGTGCCCGACCCTGGTCATCACCACCGAGAATTCGGGGCTCGGCCCGGTCGCCGCGATGCGCGCCTGGCAGGAGCAGATTCCCGGTTCGGAACTGGTGGTGTTTCCCGGCGATTCCTACCACGTCGCGGCGACGCATGCCGACCCGGCGGCCGATGCGACGCTCGACTTCCTCAAGCGGAGGGGTGGCTGATGTACAAGGCATCCGCCGGGGTCGTGCTGCCGACCTCGATCATCGGCTCGCTGCCGCGCCCGGCCTGGCACACCGCGGTGCTCGGCAATCGCAGCTTTCTCGAGGCGATGGTCAACGCCCGCTGGCGCGAGCAGTACGAGGACGCGGTCTCGGCCCATCTGCGCGCGCAGGAGATCGCCGGGCTCGACATCTGCACCGACGGCGATGCGCATTACGACGAGGAGGTCGGCGGGTTTTCGTGGCAGAGCTATCCGCTCACCCACATGGCGGGGTTGTCGCGCGAGGCGGCGCTGACCCCGCCGGCGGTCGCGGCTGCCGCGCCGCCGCGCGGTCACATCCTGCACGACCAGCTCGAGGCGCGGGTGCTGCCGCGCATCGTCGGGCCGCTCGGGCCGGGCAACCTGCAATACGCGGCGATGTGGAAGACGGCGCAACGGCTGACCCGCAAGCCGGTCAAGTTCGGCACGATCATGCCCGAGCTGCTCGCCGCCGCGGTCGCCGACGAGCACTACAAGGACCCGGTCGAGCGCTGCTGGGCGTTTTCCGAGGCGATCAACCGGGAATTGCACAGCCTCGCCGATGCCGGCTGCCCGGTGATCCAGCTCGAGGAGCCGCAGATCCACATGGTGCCGGCGCGCGGCAAGCCGTTCGGCCGGCTGGACATCGCCGATCTGGTCAAGCTGTTCAACAACACCGTCAAGGGGCTGCGCGCCAAGACCGAGGTATGGTGCCATACCTGCTGGGGCAACCCGGCGCAGCAGCGCATCTTCCGCGACGTGCAGAGCTACCAGCCGACGCTGGCGGCGCTGAACGAGGTCGATGCCGACGCGATCACCTTCGAGACCTGCTCGTCCGGCCCCGGCGACCTCGCGGCGATCGGCGGCACCATCGGCGGCAAGAAGATCGTCATCGGCGTCATCGACCACCATACCCTGCAGATCGAGCGCCCCGACAAGGTCGCCGAGCTGATCCGTACGGCGCTGCGCCACATCCCGGCCGAACGGCTGGTGATCTCGTCGGATTGTGGGATGGGGCGGGAAGGGATGAGCCGCCGCCATGCCCAGTACAAGATGGTGGCGATGGTGCTGGGCACCAACGCGGTGCGCAAGGAGCTGGGCCTGCCCGAGGCCGAATGCCTCGCCGCCGATCCGCGCTATTCGCTGGCCGGCTGATCGGCTCGGGTGAGGCGCGCGGCTAGTCTAGTAGCCCGGCTGGGGCGAGGGGCCGGCGCCGCGCCGCTCGGCCATGAACTGGTCGAACTCGGCCTTGTCCTTGGCGTGGCGCAGGCGGTCGAGAAAGGCGAGAAACTCGCGCTGCTCGTCTTCGAGCCGGCGCAAGGTCTCTTCGCGGTATTCGTCGAACGCGCGGTTGCCGCTCGACGGATAGGCCGAGCTGCGGATCGGGCCGGTCCACTGCGCCGCCCGCTGCTGCATGCGCTCGAGGCCCTGCTGCATGCGTTCCACCCCGCGCTGCCAGCGCTCCATGCGCCGCTGCCAGCGTTCCGGGCCGTAATGTTGAGACGACCAGCACCCCATGATGCGCCCACTCCCGAACAGATAGCCGAGGATTACCAGCCCGACGGGCCAGCAGAGGATGAAACCCAATACGGTCACGGCGATCCAGGCAGGCTTGCCGATATCGTCGAGCCGATCAGCGAGGGTCATCGCGACACCATGTAAATGTTTCTAACATTCACTTAGGCCCGCGAAAAGAGGCTGTCAAGGGCGCCGCTCGGCGATCACGCCAAGCCCTTGAAGATAGATCAGGACTCCGGCCTCCAGCAGCTCCTCCGGGGTCATCGGCAGCGCCCGCCGGCCGCGGTCGCCGCGCGCAAACAGCGAGGCGATGCCGTGCGACAGCGCCCAGATATGCAGGCTCATCATCAGCGCCGGCGGGCGTTTCTCCGCCGGCAGCCGCGCGGCCAGCCCTTCCGAGGCCTGGCGCAAGACCTCGAAGGCGCGGTTGGCGGCCTCGCGCAGTCCCGGGTCGGCATCGAGCGGGATGCCGGCCTCGAACATCGCCGAGTAATGCGCCGGCTCGTCGCGGGCAAAGGCGAGATAGGCGCGGCCGACATTCTCGAAGGCGCGCAGCGGCTCGGGCCGGCCGCCGTCCCAGGCCCGGCGCAGCGCCGCCTCGAACAGTTCGAAGCCGCGCCGCGCGACATCGGCGAGCAGCGCCTCGCGATCGCGGAAATGGCGGTAGGGCGCGGCCGAGCTGACCCCGACCCAGCGCGCGGCGTCGGCAAAGGTGAACCCGGCCGGGCCCTTCTGCGCGATCAGGTCGAGCGCGGCGCGCACCAGCGCCTCGCGCAGATTGCCATGGTGATAGCCGCGCCGCCCGTCGCGCTCGCCATCGCCGCCGCCCCGCCGTGTCGACCAGCTCATGTTAGAGGCTTTTACATGAGCGCCGATGTTCTTGCGAGCGCAGCGAAAGGCGGGTCGTCATGGCGAGCGCGGCGAAGCAATCCCCCGGGAACGCCCCCGCGAACAGGGTTGCGCCGGCTGCGCCCGGCAATGACGGCGTCTCCGTGGCGGTGTCTACGCCGCGCCGCGCCGGTGCGAGAAGGCGGTCTCGGCGCTGGTGATGAATTCGAGCAGCGCCGCGCGGCCGTCCTCGTTCGCCCGCCGCGCCCGCAGGATCGCCGGGCCGACATCGGCCGGGTCGGTGACCCGCTCGCTCCAGCCGCCGAGGTCGCGGCCGATATTGGCATAGCTGCCGCCGAGGTCGCGCGTGCGGTAGCGCTCGTGGCTGAACGCCATCGCGTGGGTCTCGATCGCCATCGTCGAGTTGTTGAGCACGATCGTCGTAATCGGGATGCCGCTACGCGCCGCCGTCTCGAAATCCAGCCCGGTCATGCCGAACGCCGCGTCGCCCATGAAGTTGACGCACATCTTGTCGGGCGCCGCGATCTTGGCGCCGATCGCCAGGCCGAGCCCGGTGCCGAGCTGGTGCGACTTGCCCCAGCCGAGATAGCCGCGCGGCTTCCTGGCGACGTATATCGGCAGAAGCTGGTCGCGCGGGCTGCCCGAATCGTGGGTGACGATTGCGTCCTCCGAGGGGATGACGCGCATGAACTCCGACATGACGAAATACGGGTTGATCGGCCGCTCGGTCGAGCGGAGCTTGGCCTTCCAGCGTTCCTGCCAGGCCGCCTTGTGCTCGGCGATCGTCGCCCGCGCCGCGGTTGCGCGCGGCTTGCCGCCGAGCCGGTCCCGGACCGCCTCGATCAGTTGGCCGAGCGCCAGCTTGGCGTCGGCGAGGATCGGCAATGCGGTCGGGTGCGCCTTGTTGAGGTCGCGCGCGTCGTTGGTGATCTGGATGATCTGCTTGCCGTCGGGGATGATCGGCGTCGAGATGTTGTGCCGGGTCAGCGACGTGCCGACCGCGCAGATCACGTCGCTGGCGTGCAGGAAGTGCCGCCCGTGCCCGGTATAGACGGTGCCGCCCGAGCCCAGGGCCAGCGCGTGGTCTTCGGGAAAGGCGCTCTTGCCGTCGGTCGTCGTCATCACCGCCACGTCGAGCAGCTCGGCGAGCGCCAGCAATTCGTCGCAGGCCTCGGCGTAAAGCACGCCCTGCCCGGCGATCAGCATCGGGCATTGCGCGCCGAGCAGCAGCTTGGCCGCGTCTTCGATATCCGCGGGGTCGCCGGCCGAGCGGGTGCGCCGCACCGTCTCGTAATGCACGTCGTTGCCGGGGAACTCGGCGGTCATCACATCGGCCGGCACCTCGACCATGACCGGGCCGACGCGGCCGTTCTTCAGCGCGTTGAAGGCCCGCCGCACGGCGCCCACCGTGTGCTCGGGGAGCAGCACCGGCTCGACCTGCTTGGTCACCGAGGCGTAGGTGCGGGTCGAGTTGAACAGCGGAAACATCTGCGCCGTCTCGCGCGGATGGCCGAGCGGCAGCAGCAGGATCGGGGTCGAGTCGGAATAGGCCGAGGCGATGCCGGCAAAGGCGTTCTCCGCTCCCGGCCCGTATTGCATGGCAAAGACGCCGGGCGGCCGGCCGTTCAAAACCCGGGCGCAGCCGTCGGCCATGTGCACGCCGACCCGCTCCTGGCGGCAGATCACCGGGCGGATGCCGGCGGCCGCCGCGGCCTCGATGATCGGCGTCGTCGGAAAGCAGAACATCGTCGAGATGCCTTCGCGCTTCAGGATCTCGGTGATCGCGTCCATGACCAGCATCGGCGTCGCTCCCTTTCTCGAATCGCGCGGCGAGCGTAGCGCCACATCGCCGTCATTGCGAGGCGCGAAGCGAGGACGCAATCTTGCCGGGATTGCGCCGCCGCGCCGGCGACGACGGTCCGGGGGAGAGCCATGAAGATTGCCCGCATCGAGACGTTCATCCTCGGCACCGGCAGCGCGAAGGACCTGCTGCTGTGCCGGGTCGAGGCCGAGGACGGGACCTATGGCTGGGGCGAGGCCTATGTCACGCACGGCCGCGAGGAGGTCATCGCCACGCTGATCGACAAGATGGCGGCCCACGTCGTCGGCCGCGCCGTGTTCCAGATCCGCCACACCGGCCAGGTCATGTTCGACGATTTCGCGATCAAGCGCGGCTCGATGGAACTGCTCTCGGCGTGGAGCGCGATCGAGATCGCCTCGTGGGACATCGTCGGCAAGATCGCCGGGCTACCCGTCTACAATCTCTTGGGCGGCGCCTCGCGCGAGCGGGTGCGGGTCTATGCCAACGGCTGGGCCGGCCGCACGACGATCGCCGACGGGGTCGAGCGTGCGAAAAAGATCAAGGCGATGGGCTTTACCGCCGCGAAGTTCGACCCCTTCCCCGGGCCGTGGCGCAGCTTTGTCGACCGCCGCGACGAGGATTTCGCGATCGATTACGTGGCCGCAATGCGCGAGGCGCTGGGGCCCGATTTCGAGATTCTCGTCGAGGCGCACCGCCGCTTTGCGCCGCAGCACGCGATCCGCATCGGCCGCCGCCTCGAGGCGCTCGGCATCGAGTGGTACGAGGAGCCGTGCCTTGCCGACAACCTCGCCCTGCTCGCCGAGGTGCGCGACAAGGTCAATATCCCGATCGTCACCGGCGAGGCGCTCTATACCAAGGAGTCGTTCTGCGAGTGCCTGTCGCGCCGCGCCGCCGACATCCTAAACCCCGACATCTGCGCGATCGGCGGCATCTCGGCGCTGATGGACATCGCGGTGATGGCGCAGCCTCACGCGGTGGTCATGTCGCCGCACAACTACAACTCGCCGCTCGTCGGCATGGCCGCGACCCTGCATGTCTCGGCGGTGATCCCGAACTTCAAGATCACCGAGTATTTCGTCAATTTCGAGCCGGTCTGCGGCGAGATCGCCGCCCCCGGGCTCATTCGCGACGGCGGCTGGCTCGACCTGCCGACCGCGCCCGGCCTCGGCATCGACATCGACGTCGCCAGACTGCGCGCCCATCCCCATCGCGAGGTGACGGAAAAGGGCTTCCGCCAGTATTGGGAGGAATATCCGCGCAAGGGCTACCGGCCGAGCCTGCAAGGCGACATGGCCTCGCCCTGAGCGCCGCAGAGGAGGACGGATCATGGCGAAACTCGCGGGAAAGGTCGCGCTGATCACCGGCGCGGCGGGCGGCCAGGGAACCGCCGATGCGCGGCTGTTCGTGCGCGAAGGCGCCGCGGTGCTGCTCACCGACATCGACGAGGCGGCCGGACGGCGCCTTGCCGACGATCTGGTGCGCGAGGGCGGACGCGCCGCCTTCCGCCGCCACGACGTCGCCGACGAGGCGCAGTGGCAGGCGGCGGTGGCCGCGGCGCAGGCCGAGTTCGGCGGCCTGCACATCCTCGTCAACAATGCCGGCACGATCGCGCGGCAGGGCATCGTCGACACCACCCTCGAAGCCTGGAACCGCACCATCGCGGTCAACCTGACCGGGCCGCTGCTCGGCATGAAGCATGCCGCGCCGGCGATCCGCGACTGCGGCGGCGGCGCGATCGTCAACATCTCCTCGACCGCCGGCCTGACCGCCCATGACGACGCCGCCTACACCGCCAGCAAATGGGGGCTGCGCGGCCTCACCAAGACCGCGGTCCTGCAGTTCTCGGCCTGGAACATCCGGGTCAATTCGATCCATCCCGGCCAGATCGCCGATACCGGGTTTTTCCAGAGCGGCGGGCCGGCCTTCGCCCATGCCGCGCGCACCGCCATCCCGCTCGGCCGCCAGGGCCTGCCGATGGAATGCGCCGAGCTCGTGCTGTTCCTCGCCTCCGACGAAGCGAGCTTTATCAGCGGCGCCGAGATCGCCATCGACGGCGGCTATATCGCCGCCGGCACCGCCAATCTGCGCAACCGCGTGCGCCGCGACTTCGAGGCCGGACGCAACTGAGACCCGGTCCGCCGCCGTGTCGCTGCGGCGCCGCTACAGCCAGCTGGTATCCGCCTCCAGCCCCATCAGGTAGCGGCCGACCGTCTCGAAATGCTCCTGGCGGCCCTGAAGCTGCTGCGCCACGGTGTGGATGTCGCGGAACGGCCGCTCGAACGGGTTGACGTTGAAGATCGCGGTCGCCCCCGCCGCCTGGTAGAGGGTATCGACAACCTCGACCGATTGCTCGATGGCAAAGCTCGCCGCCAGGCGGATCGTCATGCGCTCGCCGAGCGTCAGCTCGCCGTCGCGCGCCGCCACCGCTTCGGTGATCTCCTCGAGCGAGCGCAGCAGGTAGCTGCGCACCGCGGCGAGCCGCGCCTCGGCATGGGCCACCTGCGACTGGGTCACGTTGTTGTCGCGCATCGTCACCCGCGCGCCGCGGGGAATCTTGTCGCGCGCCAGCACGATGAACTCGTCGAGGATGTGGCGGGCGATCCCCATCGCCACCGCGGCAAACCCGGCGGCGTAGAGCGACAGGTTGCTGAAGCGGTAGAGCAGCCCGCGCTCGCGGCGCACCGCATCGCCGCCGCGCGACGGCGCGTGCAGCGTATAGGCCTCGGGCACGAACAGGTCGGTCACCGAGAACTGGTCGCTGCCGGTACCGCGCAGCCCGAGCGTGTGCCAGATATCGGTAAAGGTGGTGGCGCTCTTCGGAAACAGCATCGTGCGCACCACCGGCGCGCCGCCGGCGTCGAGCAGCGCCGAGCCGTCCTCCTTCAGCACCGGCACGTGGCAGCCGAGCCAGCTCGCGTGATGGCTGCCGCTGGCAAAGGCCCAGGTCGCGGTGACCCGGTAGCCGCCGGGCACGATGCGCGCCTCGCCCGGCCCCGGTCCCCAGGCGAGGATGCCGCGCCGGTCGCCGAAAATCTCGCGCGCGACCTGCGGCGCCAGATAGGCCGCGGTCATCGAGCAGCCGGAGTTCTGGTTGACGCACCACGCCGTGCTGGCGTCGATGCGGGCGATGTCCTCGATGATCGGCACGTATTCGGCCGGCAGCAATTCGGCGCCGCCGAGCGAGCGCGGCAGCAGCAGGCGGAACAGCCCGTTGTCGATCAGCGCCTCGACCAGCGGCTCCGGCAATTCGCGCTCCTCGTCGACCCGCTCGCTCGCCGCCCGCAACAGCGGCGCCAGGTCCCGCACCCGGGCGCGGTAGTCGGCCCCGTCGGGCTCGCGGCGCGGCGGTCGGGCGGCGGCATCAGGCGGCATGTCGGTCCTCGTGCAAAGCCGTGGGCGACTTCACAAAGATCGCGGCCGGGTGTCAAGCCGACGCGGCGCACCCGTCCTAATGCTTTGTCAACGGTATCGGTGCAGGCTTCGCCTCATGGCGCGCGGCTCGATCAGGGTATGGCTGCTGCTGGCGGCGCTGTCGCTCGGCGATCTCGTCTGGGGCGCGGCCTCGGGGCTGCGCCTGTCGCATTGGCGGCCGCTCGCGCTCGGCGTGCTCGCCCTGTTTGCGATCATGCTGTTCTACCGCCTCTCCGGGCGCAGCGCCCGCATCGCGGCGATGGCCGAGGCGCCGCTGCAGTGGATCGTGTTCTCGATTGCCGGCGCGGTGCTGACCTATCTCGCCGCCGCCCATGCCGGGCCGCTGTGCGACCGCGAGCTGGCCGCCGCCGACGCCGCGCTCGGCTTCGACTGGAACGCCTGGTTCGCCTTCGTCAACCGGCATCCGGCGGTGAAATTCCCGCTTGCCTTCGCCTATGGCAGCCTGATGGCGCAGATCGTCCTGTCGGCCTTGTGGTTCGCCTGGCGCGGCGCCGATTCGCGCAACGGCGAGCTGCTGACCCATGTGATCGCCGCGCTCGCGGTCACCGCGGCGGTATGCTGGCGGCTGCCGGCGGTCGGTCCCGGCGCCGGCGTCCCCGCCATCGCCGCCCTCTATCTCGACGATTTCCTCGGCCTGCGCGCCGGCAGCCTGCATGCCTTCGACGTGATGAAATTGCAGGGCATCGTGGTTTTTCCGTCGTTTCACGCCACCTTGGCGGCGCTGTTCAGCTACGCCCATCGCGGCTCGCGCCTGTTTCTGCCGGTGGCCGCGCTCAACGCGGTGATGCTCGTCTCGATCCCGAGCGAAGGCGGCCACTACCTTGTCGATCTGTTTGCCGGGCTCGCCGTCGCCGCCGGCGTCGTCCTGGTCCTGCGCGGACTGCCCTTGCCGACCCCGGCGCTCGCACGGCGGAGGCAAATCGCCTAGACTCGGGCGCATGGCGATCCGTCAGCTGCCGCCCGTCGTCGTCAACCGCATCGCCGCCGGCGAGGTGATCGAGCGGCCGGCGGCGGCGGTCAAGGAGCTGATCGAGAATGCGATCGATGCCGGCGCCCGGCACATCGAGGTGGTGCTGCGCGACGGCGGCCAGAGCCTGATCGCGGTGGTCGACGACGGCGCCGGCATGAGCCGCGACGAATTGGTGCTCGCGGTCGAGCGCCACTGCACCTCGAAACTGCCCGACGACGATCTCCTGCACATCGCCGCGCTCGGCTTTCGCGGCGAGGCGCTGCCCTCGATCGGTGCGGTCAGCCGGCTCAGCATCGTCTCCCGCCCGCCCGGCGCCGGGAACGCCTGGGAGATCCGGGTCGAGGCCGGGGCCAAGCGGGCGCCGGTGCCGGCGGCGCACCCGCCGGGCACCCGGGTCGAGGTCCGCGACCTGTTCTTCGCCACCCCGGCGCGGCTCAAATTCCTCAAGACCGCGCGCAGCGAACGCGACCACGCCGTCGATGCGGTCAAGCGTCTGGCGATGGCCTATCCCGGCATCGCCTTCACCGTCACCGGCGACGATGGCCGCACCCTGCTGCGCCTGCCGGCCGAACCGCCCGGCGCGGCCGGCAGGCGCGCCCGCCTGGCGGCGCTGCTCGGCCGCGATTTCGCCGAGAACTCGGTCGCCGTCGAGGCCGAGCGCGAGGGCTACCGCCTCGCCGGGCTGATCGGTCTGCCCACCCTCAACCGCGGCCTGCCGCGCGACCAGTATCTCGTCGTCAACGGCCGCCCGGTGCGCGACCGGCTGCTGCACGGCGCGGTGCGCGCCGCCTATCAGGACGTGCTGGCGCGCGACCGCCATCCGGTCGTCGCCCTGTTTCTCGACGCGCCGCCCGAGGAGATCGACGTCAACGTCCATCCGGCCAAGGCCGAAATCCGCTTCCGCGAGGCCGGGCGGGTGCGCGGCCTTGTCGTCGGCGCCTTGCGCCACGCGCTGGGCGAGGCCGGGCACCGCGCCTCGACGACCGTGTCCGAGGCGGCGCTCGCCGCCTTCCGCGCCCCGGCCGCTCCCGGCTTTTCCTTTCCGCCGCCGCGCCCGTCGCCGGGCCTCGCCGAGCCCGCCGCCGACTTCCTCCGCCCCGACCCGCCGGCGGAGCCGGCGCCGCCGCCGCAGCCCGCGGCGGAGCCGCCGCTCGGCCGCGCGCGGGCGCAGCTTCACGGCACCTATATCGTCGCCGAGACCGCCTCGGGCATCGTCCTCGTCGATCAGCACGCGGCGCACGAGCGCCTCGTCTACGAGCGGATGAAAGAGGGGCTCGCGGCGCGCGGCGTCGCCCGCCAGACCCTGCTCCTGCCCGAGGTGGTCGAGCTCGACGCCGCGGCGGCGGCGCGGCTTGCCGCGCGGTCCGGCGAGCTGGCCGAGTTCGGTCTCGTGCTCGAAGCCTTCGGCCCCGGCGCGGTCATCGTTCGCGAGGTGCCGGCGCTGCTGCCCGGGCTCGACATCGCCGCGCTGGTGCGCGACCTCGCCGACGAGCTTGCCGAGTGGGACGCCGCCCTGTCCTTGAAGGAGCGGGTCGAGGCGGTGTGCGGCACGCTCGCCTGCCATTCCAGCGTGCGCGCCGGCCGCCGCCTCAGCCCGGCCGAGATGGACGCCCTCTTGCGCCAGATGGAGGCGACGCCCAACAGCGGCCAGTGCAACCACGGCCGCCCGACCTACGTCACCCTCGCCCTCGCCGATATCGAGCGCCTGTTCGGCCGGCGCTGATCTCCTACCCCGCCAGCACCGGCAGTTCGACATAGGACGGCGTCGCCCGGTCGTGGTGCACCCGGTTCGCCGCGACGCGGATGTCGCCGTCGCCGTCGCCGGCGAGCAGGGCGTGGCCGCTATTGGTGTTGCGCGCGCGGCGCGGAAAGTTGCTGCTGGTGACGTCGATCTCGATCCGGCTGCCGGCGGCGAGGCGGTGGTGGATATGGCCGAGCTCGACGGTGAGGCGCACGATCTCGCCCGGTTTCAGCGGCTCGGCCGCGCCGTTGCGCAGCATCGCCCGCTGCACCCCGTCCATCAGCAGCATCGCCCGGCCGTCGGGCAGCCGCTCGACCAGCTTGGCGACGAAATCGCTGTCCGGGGCGTCGCTGTCCACCGCCAGCGACACCCGCACGCTGCCGGCCAGCGTTATCGCGCGGTCGAGCGGCGCGCCGCTGTAGACCAGCCCGTAATCGGACAGGGCGCGGGCCGGGCGCTGGTCGCGCGGGCCGGCGTCGATCAGCATGTTGCGGCCGCCCAGGGTGGGGATCGGCCGCCGCGGGTCGTAGCGGTACTGCCGCGCCGGCCCCGCCGGCCCCGCCGCCGACAGGGTGCCGTCGCCGCACAGATACAACCGCAGCGGCCGGGTCCCGGGCGGCGGCCAGCGCTCGGCGTGAACCCAGTCGTCCGCCGCATAGCCGGTGCGGTCTTCGACCCAGGCGCGCGGCGAGTAATACACCGCCGGCTCGTCGATCAGCGGGCTCGGCCGGTCCCTGAGCCAGTAGTCGAACCAGGCGAAATAGGGGTCGCGCGGCCAGAAATTCTCGGCATAGACGAAATAGTGGTCGTTCGGGCCGATCCATAGTTTCTGCGTGCCGGTGCGCGCCTGAATGGCGTTGAACGCGGCAATGACGCTGGTCTGGAAGATGTCGTACCAGCTCGTCACGTGAAACCCGGGGATGTCGATGGTGCGCCGGAAATCGTGCGCGGCGCGGAACGCATCGGGCGCCGGGTGGCTGAGAATGTCGTCGAGAAACGGCTGCCACTGCGCAAAATCCGGATAGTGCAGCAGCGGCAGGCGCAGCCAGTCCTCGCTGGCGACAAAGGGCGGGTCGGCATGGCGGGCGGCGTCGAGCCGGTTGTAGCGCTCGGCCGCGCCGGCGGCGGCCCGCGCCATGCCGGCGGCGTCGAGCCCGGCCCGCGCCATCGCCGCCTCGCGATGCGCCGCGCCGAGGCCGGGGATGTTCTTCGCCACCCACAGCCACAGCCGCTCCATCTCGATCGCGTTGCCCTCGTAGACGACGTCGTCGTAGATCGACGAGCCGCCGGCCTGGGCGAAGAAGGCCTTGAGGCTCGGGTGCCGGGTCGAGGCGGCGGCAAAGGTCGTCGTCGCTCCGGCGGAGGAGCCCGACATGCCGATCCGGCCGTTGCTCCAGTCCTGGGCGGCGATCCACTCCAGCGTGTCGTAGCCGTCGGCCGCGTCGTCGGCATAGACGCGGTCCTCGCCTTCCGAGCCGTGGCGTCCGCGCGTGTCCTGGTAGATCGCGGCATAGCCGTGCTCGACGATGCGCCGCCAGCCGCGCAGGATCGAGCCGCGCATCGGCTCGGCCGGGTTCGGCAGCCAGGCATGCTCGAGGTCGAAGCGGTCGCGCGCGTCGGCGGCGGCGATGCCGTAGGGCGTCCGCTGCAGGATCGCCGGGCAGTGCGCGCCGCCGCCGTCGGGCAGGAACACGAAGGTGTTGAGCCTGGTGCCGTCGCGCATCGGCACCATCGCGTGGAATTTGCGCAGCGCGGTCAGCCTTCCTCGCCTTTGCCGGCAATCGCCTTTTCGAGGTCTTCGTACTCCTCGCATTCGGTGTTGCCGCAGATCGACTTGATGATGCGGAGCTGTGCCTTGGCCTTGGCGAGCTGGCCCTTGATCACGTAGGCCTCGCCGAGATACTCGCGGACCTGCGCGTAATGCGGGTCGAGCTTGACCGATTGCAGGTAGTAGCGGATGCCTTCGTCGGTCTTGCCCATCTTGCGCGTCGCATAGCCGCGATAGTTCAGCGCGACGGCGGTGTTGGGGTTCTGCATCGTGTCGAGCACTTCGATCGCCTCGGCGTAGCGTTTGGCCTTGGCCAGGACATAGGCATATTGCGCCAGCTCGGCGTCGGGCAGAACCCCCGCCTGCCGCTTGACGCAGCTCATCGAGCGCGCGTCGTACACCTCGCCCGGGCTGCAGGTCGTCGAGTCCGAGCCGCCGCCCCCGCCGCCGCCGTCGGCGCGCACCGGGCCGGCGAAGGCCAATACCAGGCCCAGCGCGGTGGCCGCCAGGCCGGGCCAGCGGGCGATTCTCGTGTCCAGTCGCATGATGTCCTCCTCCCTTGCGGAGAGCGGATCGCCGCAACGCGCCATTTTCGCCCATTTGCCGGGGCGCCCCAGTCACGTCTGCTTGAAGGCGCGGCGCGCTTCCGCAAAGATCGCCGGCCATGACCGCGACCGAGGCGGTGACGGCCTCCCGTTCCAACCAGCTCTCGCGCGGCATCGCCTACATGGTCGCCTCGACGGTGGCGTTCGCCGGGGTCAACGCGATCGTCAAATGGGAGGTCGCGCGCTACCCCGTCGGCGAGGTCGCCTTCTACCGCTCGCTGTTCGCCTTTGTCGCCGTCGCGGTGGCGATCCTGCCGCGCCGCGGTATCGCCGTGTTCCGCACCGCCCGATTGCGCGCGCATCTCCAGCGCGGGCTGTCGCAATTCGGCTCGATGACCTGCATCTTCATCGCCTTCAGCCTGATGCCGCTCGGCTCGGCGGTGGCGGTCAGCTTCGCCGCGCCGCTGTTCACCACCCTCCTGGCGATCGTCGTCCTCAAGGAAAAGGTCGGCATCCACCGCTGGTCGGCGCTCGCCCTCGGCTTTGTCGGCGTCCTCGTCATCGCCCATCCCGGCGCCGGCACCTTGCAGCCGGGCGCCGTTTTCGCGCTCGCCAACGCGATCCTGATCTCCAGCGTCGCGGTGGCGATCCGCAAGATGAGCGAGACCGAGTCGCCGGAGACGATGACGCTCTACCAGATGGCCATCATGACCGGCTGCACGCTGTTCCTGCTGCCGCTCGGCTTCACCAGCCCGGGTTGGCGCGACGCGGCGATGCTCGCCGGCGCCGGCATCGGCAACGGCATCGCCCAGATCTGGTGGACCCGCTCGCTGAGCCTGGCGCCGCCCTCGGCGGTGGTGCCGTTCAACTACCTGTCGCTGGTCTGGGCGATGATCCTCGGCTACCTCGTGTGGGGCGACGTGCCGGGCCTCGACCTGCTGCTCGGCGCCGCCATCGTCGTCGCCTCCGGGCTTTATATCCTGTGGCGCGAGACGCTGCGCCGCGCCGCCCGCCGCGCCTGACGCCTATCTCGGCGACACGCTGGTCGGCGTCGAACCGAGGCCGCCGTTGCCGTCGATATTGTTGTCGCCGTAGCTCTTCAGCACGCCGCTGCCGATGGTGATCAGCGCCTGGCCGTTGCCGGAGATCGTCGAGCGACCGAACAGCAGCGTCGAGTTGTTTTCCGCGGCGAGGCCGAATTGCGCGGTGTTGGCCACCGTCGTGTTCCGCACCATGACGGTGACGGGCGCGAAGGCGCCGGCGGCGCTGACCGCGTGGATGCCGGTCACCGTGTTGTCGGAGATCAGGCTGTCGGCGATTGTCGCCTGAACGGCAATCCCCGCGACGCTGCTGCGCCCGTCGACGAAGATGCCGGCCTGGTTGTCGTCGGTCGCTTCGACGTGCACGAATGAGGCGTTGACCGCGCCGCTTCCGCTCGTCACCTGCGGGACGACGTTGATGCCGACCTGGGCGTTGCTGGCGACCCGCGTATTCGAGACGTAAAGCCGGCTCGTATTTGTCGGTTGGAACTGGATGCCGGCAAAGGTGAACTGGCTGATCGTGCAGTCCTCGACGCTCAGCGACGCGCCGCTGTTGAAGACGATGCCGTTGGTGCCGGTACCGCCGCCGACGATGGTCAGGCCGCGCAGGACCACCTTGTCGTTGGCGCCGGCGTTGACGGTGACGGCATTGCCGCCGCCGGACGCGGTGATCGCGGCGGTGCTGGTCTGGTTGACGATGCTGACCGCCTGGGTGATCGTCACCGGCCCGTACCCGGCGGTGTCGAGCACGTAGATTTCGCCGCCGGGATTGGTCTGGGTCAGGGCGAAGGCAAAGGTGCGGCAAGGCTGCAGCACCGAGCACGGGTTGGTGTCGGCCCCGTGCGCGGAGACGAAGGTGCGCTGCGCCGCCGCCTCGGCCGCGAGCGGATACAGGGCGGCCGCCGCCGCCAGCAGGCGAAACATGCCGTTCATTGACCCCTCCCGAAGCTGCTTCAGCCGTCAAAACGGCCGCAGCAGACTACGGAAGAACGTCGCGGTCAATTTCCGGCGCAGGCGCGCGACCGGCGGTTGCGGCTACGCGGCGCGGAAGAAGCGTGTGGCGTTGTCCCACATCAGCTTCTTCCGGGTCTCGGGCTTCAGCGTCTTCCACGCCAGGATGTTGTCCACCGTGTGCGGGAACTGGCATTCGGAGTGGGGATAGTCCGAGGCGTACATCAGCACGTCGTCGCCGAGAAACTGCGTCACCGTGTTGAACATGTCCTCGCCTTCGTGGCGCTCGATGCTGCAGAAGAAGCGGCCGCTCTTGAGGTAGTCCTCGGGGTGGTGCTTCAGCTTGGCGGTGCTGCCGACATATTCGTACTGCTCGTTCATCCGCCGGCCCCAGAACGGCAGCCAGCCGAAGCCGCATTCGAGGATGCCGACGCGCAGCTTGGGATAGCGGTCCATGATGCCGCCGCCGATCACCGCGGCGATGAAGCGCATCGCGCCCCACGGGTGGGAGGCGAGGCGCCCCAGAAAGATGTTGTCCCACAGGTCGAAGCAGCCCGGGAAATAGGGCGGGGTCCAGGTAAAGCTGTGATGCGCGATCGGCAGGTCGTGCTCGTCGGCGGCGCGCCAGATCGGGTCGAGCGAGGGATGGTCGGCCGGGATGTCCTTGGTGACCAGCGGCATCACCGCCACCGCCCAGCGCGACTTGCCCCACTCCCTGATCTCCTTGACCGCGGCCTCGGGGTCGCGCGCCGAGGCGACGATCATGCTGGTCAGCCGCCCGGGATACTGCGCGCAGAAATCCTCCATGTGGCGGTGATAGGCGCGGATGACGCCGGTTTCGAGCGTCGGGTCCTCGTGGCCGACGAGGCTCGTCCATGCCGTCGGGATGAGGAAATGCGCGTCGGTGCCCTCGTCGTCCATGTCGGCGATGCGCGCGGCGGCCTGGTCGTCCTGGGTCCCGGCGCGCGGCTTCTGCGTGCCCATCCACACCGTGTCGCGGCCGGAATGGTCGGGGCGCGGCTCGGCCTCGCCGAGAATGCGTTTGTAGGAGATCTGGCCGAACCGGTAGACGTGCCGGTCGGGCGAGCTGCCCGGCGTGCCCGGGCGGATCGGCACGCGGTACGGCGCCAGATCGGCAAGGCGGGGCCGGAACGCGGGATCGACATACTTGTCGATGACTTCGGCGGACGGCTCGACATGGGTGTCCGCGTCGTAGACACGCAGCCCGTTGCGCATGGCGTCGCTCCCTCCCGATGTGGTTGCCGAATTTATACACCAGCGCCGGGGTGGCGGCGACCCCGTTACGCCCACCCCTCGGCGATCGTCTTGAGTCCGGAAAGGCTGCGCAGCGTGATCCGCCGCCGCACCGGCGTGCCGCTTCGCCGGCGTTGCGCCTACCCGCGGTTGGGCCGCCGGCGCCGGATTGACCTGGCTCAACCGATACGACGCCCGGCCGTACTACGCTCGTTCGGTCAGCGGAGGATCGTGCCGCCATGGATGATGTCGTTCTTGCCCGCGTCCTGCATGTGCTGGCGGTGATCGTGTGGATCGGCGGTCTCGCGATGGTGACCACCGTGGTGCTGCCGGCGATCCGCCGCGGCGAGTTCGGCGCCGACCCGCTGCACGCCTTTGCCGCGGTCGAGCGCCGCTTCCGCCTCCAGGTGCGCACCGCCATCGTCA
>Ga0209581_1000865_pt1 | contig 44253 bp, 43 predicted proteins | sample Coa_R2_FD_187160 | JGI IMG/M metagenome (GOLD analysis project Ga0209581, IMG submission 187160) | Surface soil microbial communities from Centralia Pennsylvania, which are recovering from an underground coalmine fire - Coalmine... | ecosystem: Environmental > Terrestrial > Soil > Unclassified ...
CCGTCGGGCGGTTCCTCGGGCGGGCGCGTCGTCGTCGCCGGGGCCGCCGGGCGCCGGGTCATCGACATCGATGCGGTGAGCGGGCGTGCCGCGCTGCTGCCATAGAGCCGGCGCCGCCGCCGGGTTCTCGCTGATCGAGGTGCTGGCGGCGCTGGTTGTCGCCGGGCTGGCGCTTGCCGCCGCCGCCGGGACGCTCGGCACCGGGCTGCGCGGCCACGCCACCGCGGCCGATGTCGACGCCGCTTTGGCCTTTGCCGAGGATTTGCTGGCGACCACCGGGGTCGCCGACGAATTGCGCCCCGGCGGCAGCGGCGGCAGTTTCGCCGGGCGCTTTGCCTGGCACCGCGACATTTCGCTCTACAGCGATCCGGCGGAGGGCCGGCTGCCGGAGCGGGACAGCGGGCTCAGGCTGTACCGCATCGCCGTTACCGTCGCGTGGGAGGACGGCACCGCGCGGCGGCGGATCGCGTACCGCATCGCCGTTACCGTCGCGTGGGAGGACGGCACCGCGCGGCGGCGGATCGCGCTGTCGACGCTGCGGCTCGCGCCATGACGCGGCGGCCGGCGGGGTTCACGCTGATCGAGGTGGTCGTCGCCCTGGCGCTGGCCGGGCTGGTCACCGTGATCCTGGTTGCGGGGCTGCGGCTGACCGCCGGCGGCGTCGCGCGGCTGACCGAACGCGCCGACCGGCTCGACGCCCGCTACAGCGTCGAGACGCTGCTGCGCCGGGCGCTCGAGGCGGCGGTGCCCGGCGTCTCGATCGGCGGCAAGCCGGGCTTTGCCGGAGCGCCCGCCAGCCTCGATTTCGTCACCCTCGCGGAAACCGGCGGCCCCGGGCTCTACCGCTTCGAGCTGGCGCTCGACGGCGCCGGCCTGGTATTGACGCGCCGGCTCGCCGTGCCGTTTGCCGAGCCCGAGCTGCGGCGCAGCGTGCTGGCGCCGCACGTGCGCCGCTTTGCCGTCGCCTATTTCGGCGCGCCGCTGCCGTCCGACCCGCCGTCGTGGCGCGACCGCTGGGAGGGGATCAGCTTCCTGCCGCGCCTCGTGCGCCTCACCATCGACACCGGCGACGGCGGCACCGACCTCCGCTTTCCGATCACGGTCAGGCTGTGGAATGCCGGCTGAGCGCGGCTCGATCACCCTGCTGGCGCTGTGGGCGGTGGCGATCGTCGCGGGACTGCTGACCGTCGCCGCGCTGGCGACGCGCAGCGAGATCGACATCGCCGGCAATGCGGTGGCGGCCAGCCGGGCGCGCCATGCCGCCGAGGCGGCGACCCAGCTCGGCCTGGCACGGCTGCTGCGCCGGCCGGAGGCGGCCTATGACGGCACGCCGCAGCCCTGGCAGGACGACGGCGCGGCGGTGACGCTGACGATCGCCGACGAAGCCGGCAAGATCGACGTCAACCAGGCGCCGCTCGCCCTGCTCGCCGGCCTGTTCGCGGCGGTCGGACGCCCGGCGGCGGAGGCGCATCTGCTCGCCTGCAACATCCTCGACCGCCGCGGCGAGGGCGCGCCCGACTGCCCGGAACCGGCGGGCCGCTCCTATCGCTTCGCCGCGCCCGAGGAATTGGCGCAGCTCCCCGGTTTCGGCGAGGCGCTGTACCGCCGCATCGCCGACAGCGTTACGGTGGCGAGCGGGGCGGCGGCGATCGACCCGGCGGTCGCCCCGCGCGACGTGCTGCTGGCGCTGCCGGGCGCGACCCCCGACCTGGTCGATTCCTACCTGAAGAGCCGCGCGGCATGGCGCGATTTCGGCCCCTCCGCCGATATGCTGAAGACCCTGCCGGCGGGTGCGCTGCTGTGGGTCAGCCCGCACCGCGATTTCACCATCGCCGCGCTCGCCCGGGTCGGCGGCCGGGCGCGCTATTGCGCCGAGCTGACGGTGCGGCTGACCGGGTTTGCGAAACAGCCCTACCGCATCCTCGCCTGGCGCGCGCCGCCGGTGCTAGACTCGCCGTCGGCCGGCAGATGACGATCGCTGCACCGCATCACGCAAAGAGCCTGGCGGAGCGCGCGCTCGGCTGGTGGCTCGGGGAGCTGGCCGGGCTCGCGCGCGACGCGGCCCGGGCGGCCGGGCTCGCCTCGCGCGGGGCGGTGACGATCACCGCCGGCGAGCGCTACTGGACGGTACGCGACCAGCGTCGCCTGATCGGCCGGATCGACCGCGCCGGCGAGGATGGCGCGCGGGCGCTGGCGGCGCTGATCCCCGAGGCGGCGCGGCGCCGACCGGTCGCGGTCGAGATCCCGCCCGAGCGGGTGTTGAGCCGGATCGTGCATTTCCCGCCCGGCGCCCGCGGCGAGCTCGACCGCATCGTCGGGTTCGAGATCGCGCGGCATTTCCCGTTTCCGGCCTCGCGGGTGTTTTTCCGCCACCGCATCGTCGGACGTGCCGACGCGCCGACGCTCGCGGTCGAGATCGTCGCGGTGCCGCGCGACATCGTCGCCGAGATCGGCGCCGGGCTGGCGGCCGCCGGGCTGTGCGCCGGCGCCGTCGCGGCCCTGCCGCAGGGCGGGGCCGAGCCGCTGCCGCTGCCGCGCGAGGCGCTCGGCCCGGCGCGCCGCCCGCTGCGGCCGATCCTGGCGCTCGCCGGACTGGCCGCGGCGGCGCTGTTGTCGTGTCCGCTGGCCCAGCATGTTCGGCTCGCCGCGCTCGACCGCGAGATCGCCGCGCTGAAGCCGCAGGCCGCGGCGGCGTTGCGGGCGCGCGAGCGCGACCGGCGCGACGGCGAGCGTCTCGCCGCGCTGGTGCGGCTGCGCGGGTCGCGGCCGCCGCTGATCGCCGTGCTCGACCGCTTGAGCCGCGCCGTGCCCGACGGCTCGTGGCTGCAATCGCTGTCGCTGTCGGGGCGCGAGCTGATCATCGACGGGCTGTCGCCCTCGGCGGCGACAATCGTGCTGGCGCTCGAACACGGCGGCGGGCTGTCCGACATCGTGTTCCGGGCGCCGATCACGCGCGAGGCCGGCGGGCTCGAGCATTTCCAGCTCGGCGCCACGGTCGCCGAGGCGGGCAAGTGATCGGCCGCGCCGCCGCGCTCGCGATCCTTGCGGCGCTGGCCGCGCTCGCCTGGTTCGGCCCGGTCGAGCTCTATCTCGGCGCGCTCGCCGCCGGACGCGACGAGATCGCCGCCAAACAGGCGGTGCTGCAGCGCTACCGCGCCCTCGCCGCCGCGCCGGCGCAGGCGGCGAAGGACGAGTCCGGCCTGCTGTTTCCCGCCATCCCCGATGCGCAGGCTCTGGCGGTGTTGCAGGAGACGGTCAAGAGCGCCGCCGCCGCCGCCCGGGTCGAGGTGCGCGGGCTGCAGGTCCTGCCGCCGGACGGGGCGCCGGGAGCGATGCGCATCGGCATCCGCATCAGCGCCGCCGGCGACGTCGCCGGGCTCGGGCGGCTGCTTTACGCGGTCGAGGCGGCGCGGCCGGTGCTCTATCCCGACAACCTGCATGTCCAGGCGCGCGGCGCCGCGCTCGAGTTCCAGCTCGACATTTCCGGCTTCAAGGCGGGGGCGTCGTGATTGCGGCGGTGCGCCCGGTCTTCGTCGCGGCCGGGGTGCTGGCGGCGCTGACGGTGTGGCCGTGGCTGCCGCCGCACGAGCCGCCGCCGCCGCGCGAGGCCGCCGCCGCGCCGCCTCCCGCGCTCGCCGCCCTGCCGCCGCCGTCGGCCCGCCGCCGCTGCGCGAGGCCGCCGCCGCGCCGCCTCCCGCGCTCGCCGCCCTGCCGCCGCCGTCGGCGTTCGCCGCGGTGACCGACCGGCCGCTGTTTTCGCCGAGCCGGCGGCCGGCGGCGGCGCCGGCCGGCGCGGCGCAGAGCCCGCTCGAAAGCCGCTACCGCCTGGTCGGCGTCGTCATTGCCGGCAGCGAGCGGCACGCCCTGGTCAGCGAGGGCAAGCGCCATCTCGAACTGCGCCTCGGCTCGACCCTCGAGGGCTGGGTCGTCACCGGCATCGCCGCCGACCGGGTTACCCTCGCGTCGCCGGCGGGCGAGGCGGTGCTGCGGCTCAAATAGGCTATTGCGCGCGCCGGATCAGCTCGTGCAGGGCGAGGCGCTGGTCGACCGAAAGCGGCCGCCCGTCGCCGCTTCTGACCAGCCGGCCCTCGGCGGTGATGTCGAGCCCGCCTTCGTCGAGCAGCCGCCGCAGTTGCAGCAGCAGCAGATCGAAGCCGCGCCCCTCCAGCGTCCAGCTCCGCACCGGGCCGCTGTCGAGGTGGATGAAATGGGAATCGGGGTACCAGCCGACCCCGCCGCGGCGCATCGCCCGGGCGCAGTGCGCCGCCTCGTCGAGCCGGGCCGGCAGGAACACGTCGAGCGCCTTGCCGTACATGTGCTGGCTGTGCTCGGCGACCCCGAAGGTGGTGCGCGCCAGCATCGCGTTGGTCTGCGGCGTGCGGTAGGCGGACAGGATCGTCGCCCGTTTCGCATCGACCGCATCCATCACCGCGGCGAGGAAATCGACGACGCCGATATCGATCGCGGTCGTCTCGCCGGAATAGTGGTCGCGCAGAAACACCGACAGCTCTTCCATCACCGGTGCGATCGGTCCGTTGTCGTCGCGATAGGTGCCGGAAAAGGTCTCGCCGGTATGGGCGTTGACCAGGTCGAGCCGGCGCCGCGCCGGCGGCGGCAGCGCCGCGCGCGCCGCGCCGCCCGGCAGGCACAGCGCCGCGCTCAGCCACAGGAACAGGCGCCGGTCCATCTACTTGACGAAGTCCTGGTTGCGCACCTGGTCGGTGACCCGGAACGGCCGGCCCGACGAATCGAGATACAGCTTTTTCATCTCGTCGAGGGTGAACGGGCGCGAGCCGATGCGGCCGAACACCGCGATCTGGTGCCCGGTCTCGTCGACGCCGCGGTCGCGTTCGAGCCCGCGCGACAGCGCCAGGGCCGGCGAGGCGGTCGGCTTCCAGGCGATCAGCTCCGGCTTCGGCGCCGGCGAAAAGCCGTAGAAATCGGGCTGGCTCGCCGGCGACATCAGCTGGATCACCTTGAGCCCGCCGGCGCCGTCGGCGACGTACGCGAACAGCGAGGCGTTGGTCGCGCCGATGACCACGTCGCGGGCGTCGGCGATCCGCCCCTCGGCGTTGTAGTTCATGTAGAGCCGCGGCTGCTCGGGGCGCTCGACATCGACGATGGCGAGGCCGTCGCGGCCGTTGGCGACATAGGCGTAGGTGCGCGAGACGAAGATGCGGTGCGCGTCGGCGAGCGGCACATGCGCGCCGGGCACGATCCGCGGGTGCAGCGGGTCGGTGATGTCGACCACGTCGAGCCCGCCGCCGTCGGTGACGAACAGATAGCGGAACTGCACCATCAGCCCGCGCGCATCGCGGATCGGGATCACCGCCATCACCTTGGGGTGCAGCGGGTCGTCCATGTCGAGCTCGACGATGCCGGCATCGGCGGCGATGTAGAAATGCGTGCCGGCGATGGTCAGGTAGCGGGCGCCGTTGAGGATGCCGCCCTCGTTCCAGGTCAGCGCCCGGGTCAGGAAGTTGTTGCGCGGCTCCTGGTCCTGCAGGGTGTTGACGTTGGTCAGGATCAGCCCCTCGCGCGCGTCGGTGATGGCGGCGTAGTTGTAGATCGGGTGCATGAGCTGCTCTTCGTTCTCGCCGCGCATCTCCTTGCCGTAGTTGTGCGACGGGTCGAGCATCTCGTTGACGCCGATATTGCGCAGCGGATTGATCGGCTGGTTGGTCGGCAGGGCGACGCAGGTGGCGTCCGCGGACGGAATGTGCGTGTCCTGGCCGAGCGGCGAGAACGGCGCGGTGATGATGCGCTCGGAAAACCCCTTGTTGGCGATGCTGGCGACGTCGTAGACGCGCATGCCCCGGGTGCCTTCAGAGACGTAGAGATATTCGCCGCGAAGCTGGATGCACTCGGCATCGTTGGAGGCGTGGCCGTGCGCCTCCGGCAATTCGCGGTTGGCCGCGAGGTGCCGCTTGTAGTCGTCGGGATAGGCGTAGCGTTCGAGATAGCTGCCGATCACCGCCTGCGGCTCGTCCCAGTGGGTGACGCGCACCGCCTCGATGTCGTGCGCCTCGCCGACCCAGGCGTTGTAGCCGACGAAGTTGACGAAGTCGGTGCCGAGCATCAGCAGCTGGGCCATGATCGCGTTGTTGTCGTTGGCCTCGGACAGGTGGCAGTCGGTGCAGGTCTTGGTTTCGGTGCGCCGCTCGGTGTGCGGGTAGTGCGGCGAGAAGGCCTGGCTCGAAAAGCCCGCCGCCGAGACCGGCGGCTGCTGCACGTAGATGTGCTCGCGGTTGATGTTGGTCGACGACAGCACCAGGGCCGAGCGCGAGGCGATCGGCGCGATGATGTGGTTCTTGATGCTGCCGTGGCGGCCGAGCTGGAACATGTCTTCGCGCGCCACCTCGGGGTTGTAGGTGGCGTAGTTGCGCGTCGTGCCGCCCTCGTAGAAATGGCGTTCGGTGTGCTGGTTGGCCTCGATCGGCAGGTGGCAGCCGGCGCAGCTCGTCGTCCACGACAGGTGGCAGGTGTAGCAGGCCATCTCGTCGCTGGGATGGGCGAGCTGGTTCGGCGGGATGCCGGGGCCCCAGCGCATCGACGTGCCCTTCGACATCAGCTTCGCGCGCGCCGCCCGCGGATTGTATTTCGGATTGCCCGGCGTCACCGTGTCCTTGACCAGGGTAACTTCCCATTCGAGGTCGGGATAGACCGCCGAGCGCTGGTAGAGGTGTCCGGCCCGCCATTCGAAGCGGGCGCGGCCGTCCTCGGTGCGCAGCAGCGACAGATCGGTGCCGCCCGGCGGCGCCGCCGGGCCGTGCGTCTTCAGGTCGGGGTATTTGGTGGCGGTGCCGTGACAGTCGGCGCAGGTGATCTCGATCGCCGCCTGCACCTCGGTATAGAGGTGGCCGCTGCCGTGCGAATCCTGCGAGAAGTGACAGTCGACGCACTGCATGCCGAAATCGACGTGGATCGATTCGAGGTGCACCGCCTTCTTGAATTTCTCCGGGTCGTTCGGGGAGATGATGTTGTTGGCGTCGTCGAGCAGGTTGCCCTTGCGGTCGCGCTTGTAGATCGCACGGAAATTCCAGCCGTGACCGTGATAGTCGGCGAACTGGGTGTCCTTGATCTGCGGGTTGAGGGTGCTGACCTCGGCGCTGAACTCGGGATCGGCCCAGTTGCCGCGCACCGCCGCGCCCTCCGGATTGCGCTCGTAGACCTTGCGCATCTCGGCGTCGGTGGGGTGCTTCTGCCGCTTCGGCCACATCTGCGGCGCCGCGGTCTCGTAGTCCCACATCGTGTAGCCGAGATAGGTGTTCAGGAACAGGTTGGGCTGGTGCATGTGGCAGATCATGCACTGGCTGGTCGGGATCGCCGCGGTCATCACGTGCTTGAGCGGATGGCCGGTCTCGCCCTTGCGGATGGTCGGGTCGATCGAGGCGCTGGTGCCGCGGTTGCCGAAGCGGGCATAGGGCCCGCTCGCCTCGATGTCGCGGTTGTTGGCATAGACGACATGGCACGAGGCGCAGCCCGAATTGCGGTAGTCGCCGGGGTTGTCGTTGGTGCCGAGAAACCAGGTCGTCGGGTCGTTGAGCCGGGTCTTGGTGATGTTGAGGATCGGGATCGCCACCCTGAGCCCGGTCGCCGGGCCGCGGTTCGACTGGCGCAGATCGGGCCGCCCGGGCTCTTCGAGAAGCTGGATCTCGCCGGTCGAGTTGGGGTTGCCGATCTCCGGGAATTGCGTGTTGATCGTGCGCCCGCCGCGCTCGAAGACGCGGAACACGTCGCCCGGCGGCACCGTCTCCCAGGCCGGCAGCGGCAGGATTTTCGGGATGATGCCGTGCTTGCGCATCTCGGCCGCCGACAGGTGCTCGGGGGTGTCGAGCTCGGCCGGCTTGCCGTCCGGGGTATAGGCCTCGCCGAGCAGCGAGCGCTTCAGCGGCAGGATGCCGTTGTTGTAGGCGCCGGCCGCCCAGAACATCGCGGTCGTCGCCATCAGGCTGCGCTCGGCGGCGGACAATTCCTTCAGGTGGCACACGCCGCAGGTCTGCCGCGCGATGCGGTAGTCGCTGGGATTGAGAAAGCGGATGAATTCGGGCGATTCCTTGTTGAGCAGCGTATAGGTGCGCGGCGGCTTGACGCTCGAGGGATAGTTCCACGCCTGCGGAAAGCGCGGGTGGACATGGGCGTCGTCGAGCGCCCGGCGGTATTCGGCGCTGCCCGGCGCCGCCCCGGGCGGCACCGTCACCGCCGGGTTGCCGCCGTGGCAATCGGCGCAGCCGAGGATGACGCCGGGCGCGGCATGCATCGTCACCGAATCGGTGGTGGTGTGACAGCTCATGCAGCCGGCGCTCTTGAGCTGCATCTCGGCCGCGGTCTCGCGCTTCGGCGCCGGCGGCGATTGGGCGAAGGCCGGCGCCATCGCGGCCAGGCACAGGAGGAATATGGTCGCGCCGAGCCGCATCGCCTCAATAGGTCACGATCAGGTTGGCGAGGACCGAGTAGAGCACGTTGCCGCCGAGAAACAGGCCGACCCCGCCGCCCGAATTATACAGCGCCTTCAACCCGCCGCCGGGCAGCAAGACGCCGCCCGACAGGCGCAGCACGATGTTGTTGCTGAACAGCGGCCGATAGGTCAGCGCCGCCGACAAATCGTAGCCGATCGAGCTCGGGATGTTGGCCTGGTGGCGCAATACTTCGAGCGTCGAGGTGTCGACGAAGCGCAGGTAGTTGGCGTTGGTCGAGAGGCGCAGCTCGGGAAGGATGTCGAAATCGGCGCCGATGCCGCCGAGCATGACCCCGGGATTGATGAAATTGGACTGGCCCTCGGTGGTCGACGAGCGCAGGTCGGCGAGCACCCCGTTGGCGTTGTTGAGCGCCACGCCGCCGCCGCCGATCAGCGGGATCGACTGGCGGATCCAGAAGCTGGTGTCTGCGCCGGCGAATTGCGGGTTCTCGACGATCGCGTCGAAGCCGCCGGCATGGCCGTCGCGCGGGTTGCCGTCGCCGCTCTGATACAGGCCGGAGGCGCGCACCCGCACCCAGTCGAAATCGATCGACGGCTCGGCGGCAAGGAAGAAGGCGTTGATCGAGGCGCCGCGATTGGCCGGGTCGGTGCTGAACTGGTTGTGGCTGAGATGGCCGAGCGCCCAGTAGGCCGAGGTGGTCAGGTTGAGCCGGCCGAAATGCCCGTCGCCGTTAAAACCGAGATAGTTGACGTGGTAGTTGACGCCGCGGTCGTCGCCGATCTGCGCCGGGCGCACGAGAAACCCGTTGTTGTCGTAATAGAACTCGCTGCCCTCCATGTTGTCGTTGCGGATGTAGGAAAGCTGCGAGGTGAATCCGGTGACCGGAAAATCCTGGCGGTACAGGTTGGCGACGTAGACCCAGTCGCGGCGCAGCGATTTGCCGACGTCGTTGAGCCCGCTGTTGGTGTCCTTCTCGATGCGCTGAAAGGCGGCGAGGTTGTACTGCCAGCGATTGGCGTCGCGGTTGCCGAAAAAGCGCAGGCCGAGCTGGTTGTCCTGGAACAGAAAGCCGCGGAAATCGGCGTTGAACGGCTGGATGCCGAGCCGCACCGAATCGAAGTCGTAATATTCCGAGACGTTGCGGATGTGATAGTCGACAAACGCCTCCTGCAGGCCGAGAAACTGATCGTTGCGGGTCTGGCCCTTCTGCGGGTTGATGTTGATGACGCCGATCTCGCCGACATGGGTGTGGTTGAAGTTGAACACCGGGGTCAGGCGGAATTCGATGTCGGGCGGCTTGAACGCGGTGTCGCCCTTGATCAGCGACAGGGTCAGGATGTCGGTCTCGGTGACGAGGCTGCGGCCGTATTTGCCGAAGGTGCTGTTTTCGTTGGGCCGCGCGGTGTATTGCGCGCCGATGCCGAGGGGCACGCGGGCGGGCTCGTAGAGCGTGTCGGAGATCGCCCCGATATTGAGGAACCAGTCCTCGCCGAAGATCGGCTTGTCGGCCTTCAGCGTGTTGGTGTTGTAGGGGTCGAGCGGGTTTTCGGCGCGGCCGAGCGCGTCGAGGATGCGCCAGCGGTCGGGCACCGGCAGGTAGCCGCCGCTCTCGAACGGCTTGGGCGGCGGCAGCGCCTCGGGGTTGACGATCGGCTCGACGCCGGAGGGCGGCGGCGGTTTGCCCGGCACCTGGCGGCCGGGCGCCTGCGGCAGCTCGGCGCCGACCAGCTCGTCGATGCCGCGGCGGTAGTCGCGCCAATAGGCGGCCTCCGCGGCGGCCTGCGCCGCCATCGCCTTCAGCGTCGAATCGGGCAGCTTCTTCTTCAGCACCGCTTCGAGCCGGGCGCGCGCCGCAGGATCGCTCAGCGCCTTTTCGAAGCTCGCCGCGTCGCTGCTGGTCGCGCGGTAGAGCCGGTCGGCCATCGCGCGGTAGCGGCGGAGCTGCGCCCCGCTCAATTCGCCGGTGGCGATGCCGGCGGCCGGGCTCGGCGTCGGCGACGCGGCGGCGGGCGGCGCCGGCGCCGCCAGCAGCAGACAGGCAACGATGACGCCTCGCCTCAGCACGGGTTCTGCACGTTGTTGTTAAGGAACGGCGCCGCCGGGCAGTTGACGTAGCGCAAATTGACGCCGCCCGGCGCCAGATTGTCGGCACGGATCGCGACCGGCGCGTTGTTCAGCGTCGACGGTCCGTTCTGGATGCCGAGGAACGAGATCATGCTGTCCTGCTGGATGCCGTCGCCGGACACGCCGATGGCGCCGACCAGGGTCGAGCCGCGATAGATCGGATAACCGCCGGAAAAAATCTGCAGCCCGTTGGCGAGCTGCGTCTTGCCGCCCGATACCGTCGGCAGCTCCGGGGCGCCGCCGATCCCGGTAAAGCCGCAGCCCTGCGGCGGCCGCGCGCCGGCGGTGCCGTTGACGATGTCGGCGGCGACGAGATCGACCTGCAGCCCGGTCGAGAAGATGCTCCAGTTGGCAAAGGGCAGGCTCAGCGAGCCGGGCGGCTTGCCGTCGATGCCGTCGGGATAGAACGGCCGGGCGATGTCGCCGATCGCCACTTCCGACCAGGCGATGCCGTCGGAAAACACGGTCGGCCCGACCAGCGCCTGCGAGCGGGTGATGTAGTCGGCGAAGGTCGCGGTCGCGGTGCTCGGCGAGGCGGCGGCGATATTGTTGATCCGCGCCGCCGCGTCGGTGCGGGAGAAGAACACCGCCGAGCGCGCCTTCTGGCGCGACACGTCGGCGCCGAACACCGGCGCGTCGGGGGTGCGCGCCTGGGCCAGCACATTGCCGTCGAGATCGACGATGGTGATGGTGACCTGGGCGAAGCTGTTGGTCGGAATGCGGATCGCGGCACGCGCCGAAAACGCGACGTTGAGCGCGCTGACCATCAATTGCCGCGCCTCCTCGGCGGTGATCGCGCCGGTCGCCGGGGCGAGGCCGGCCGTCGGCTGGTACAGCACGTGGCCGGCGCCGTCGGTGAAGACAAAGGCGGGAAAGGTGGTGCCGGGATAGATCGTCGCGGTCAGCGCCCCGTCGGGGGCGATGCCGGAGGCGCCGTCGCTGCTGCCGTAGGTCAGCCCGGCGATCGCGGTGTGGCCGGCGGCCGGGCCGGCGAAAAAGAACGGCACCGCCAGCGGCGTGAACGAGCCGGTCGCCGCGACCGGGGCGGCGAGGTTGGCGCTCGACGCGTCGGTGTATTGCAGGCTGAGCCCGTTGATCGCGATGTTGGGCGCGGTGATCGTCGGCGGCGCCTCGAAGCCGGTGACCCCGGCGATGGCGATGACCTCGTCGTCGTCGATCGGCGTGGCGAAGAAATTGGCGGCGTTGAGCGAATAGGTGCTTTCGCTCATCACTCCGATGCCGCCGACCAATACGCCGCCCTTGTAGATCGGCAGTCCGCCCGAATCGGCGGCGAAGCCGAGCGGCGAGGCGTGCGGGCCGGCATTGGCGGCGCCGGGAGTCGTCGCCGCGGCGGTGTTGAAATCCGAGCAGGTGAGCTGGCTGAACTGCACCCCGAACAGGGGCCCCGCGGGATTGCCGGCAACGCCCGGGTCGAAATGCTCCTGAACGATCTGGTTGGCGGTGCGGGTCGAAAAGGCGTTGCCGTTCGACGACAGGTAGGCGCCGGTCAGCGCCTTGCTGATCGCCGCCAGCGTCGTCGGCACCGCGTTCGGCGGCACCACGCTCGGGTTTTCGAGGCCGGTGGCGACGCCGCGGTTGGAGGTGATCGCCGAGATCGTCGTCGGCGCTCCCGGCATCTGCGCCACCGTCAGCACGTTGCCGACGCGGTCGACAACCGCGATCGTTGCCGGCTTGCCGCGCGCCGTGGCCTCGTGGATCGCCTGCAGCACGATCGTGTTGACGTCGCTTTCGGTCAGGTTCTGGCTCGGCGGGGCGACCTGCGGCGGGGTGATGTTGCCGCCCCCGCCCCCGCCGCCGCAGCCGCCGGGCGCGGCGAGCCACAGCGAGCCGAGCGCCACCGCCGCGCGCAGCCACGGGCGCCGCCACAGCGGTCGGCGCTCTTGGCCGGTCATCGGTAAACCCCCCATCCTCGATCCCCCCGCGCGCCGGGCCGCTCCCGCCCTAGCGGGCGGCGGACCCGGTCTCGCGCATCACTCCGAATTCCGTGTGGTGGAAGCCATGGCAGGTCGTGCAGGTCGATTGCACCTTCAGCGCGGCCCGCTCCGGGCCGTGGCAGCGCAGGCAGTTCTCCTTGCCGGGGATCAGCACGTCGCCGCTCGATGCAGACTGCCGGGCGGCGTGGCAATCCTCGCACGCGCTCGCGGCATGGCTGGCATGATTGAACCGCGCCTTCGGCAGAAACCGCGCCCGCATTACGACCGGCGCAACGATGCGCACCCGGGCGCTGGCCGCCGGCGCCATCGGCGACGGCAGGAATTTCGCCGTCTCGAACGCGCCCTGCGGCCCGCTGCCGAAGTGGCAATAAGCGCAGCCGCGCTTGTCGTCGAGGATCACCTCGCGCAGCGCCGCCTCGGCCCGTTGCGCGACCCAGGCGAGCGCGTCGCGGGGCAATTCGGCCGCCGGCGCCGGCGAGCCCGGGGCCCGGCGCACCAGCACCGGCGCGGCGGGCGGGGCGATGCCGCCCTGCAGGGCCTTGCCGGCATAATAGTTCCATACCGCCGCGACGATCCCCGAATCGTCGCCGTGCGGCACCACCGCGCCGGGCCACGGCAGGTCGGTGCGGTCGAATTTCAGCGCGTGGCACGACTTGCACTGGCGCTCGTAGGTGATCGGCAGAAAGCCGAGGCCGCCGGGCTCGGCGACATGGCAGTCGGCGCAGACCATCTCCTTGTAGCCGAGCGGCGGGAAGCCGCCTTTGACAAGATGGGCGGCGTGCGAGAAATGCAGCCCCGGCGCGTCGCGCGGCGGCGGCTTGCCGCCGAGCTCGACGCGGGCGAGCCGCCCGGTCGCCGAATCGGCGACCAGGGTGGCGCGGAACTGCGGATGCCCGGCGGGAAAGCTCGCGACGTCGCGGATGCCGGCGGCCGGCGCGGTCTCGGCGAGGTTCCTGTGGCAGTTGACGCACAGCGCCGCTTCCTGGATGACCAGCCCGCCGAGGCCGCGATGCTCTTCGTGGCAGGCGGTGCAGCGCGTGCCGTCGAGGCGGCCGCGCAGCGGGCCGAGTTCGGCGGTCTTCTCGGCGTGGGCGCCGACCCCGGCATGGCAGGCGAGGCAGGCGCCGTCGCGGACCGCGGTAAAGGCGGATTGGTGGCAGGCGGCGCAATCGGCGGCGAACTGGCGGTGCGTGTTCGACAGCTCGCCCGGGTTCCACGACAGCGTGAACAGCGCGGCGGCGGTCAGGCCGGGCTGCACCTCGCGCCAGGACGGCACCAGCCCGCCGGAATAGACGATGATCGGCACCGCCAGGCAGACCAGCGCAACCGCGGTGAAGCCGATCCACGACAGCACGCGCTTGCTCCAGGCCGCCGCGCCGAGGCCGATGCGCGACTGCGCGACCAGCATGTCGAGCGCATCGCCCATCGGCTGTACCAGCTCGATCGACAGCGCGGCGTCGTAATTTTCCGGCGGCTCGGCAAACAGCAGGCGGTAGGGGCCGATCAGCACCTCGTCGCCGGGCCCCACCGCGGCCATCGGCACGGTCGCGCCGTTGACCCGGATCGGCGCGTCGCCGCGCGCCTCGATGAAGAGCCCGCCGTCGCGCGACGCCAGCACCGCGGCGACCAGCGCGACCCGGATGTCGGGCAGCGCCACCTCGTTATTGGTGCCGCGGCCGAAGCTCACCCGCTCGGCATTGACCGACTGCGTGCGGTGCATCACCGCAGCGCCGCGCCGGGTCAGCAGGGTGACTTCGAGCTGCATCGCTCAGACCGCGCTCACCACAGGAAAAACACCGACACGATGTGGGCGAGAAGCGCCGCGAGCAGCGCGAAGGTCACCGGCACGTGGCAGTACAGCCAGATCTCCATCATCGCCTTGATCGCCACGTCGCGGCGGATGCGGGCGAGCAGCGCCGCCTTTTCGTCGAGCAGCACGCGGACCTGGCGGCGCGCCTCGGTCAGCGCCGCCGGCGCCGCCGCGAGCGAGGCGTCCATGCCGCGGATCGCCGCCGCGGTGGCGCAGTTCGGATAGCGGCCGCTGAGCTGCCGCCACACCGAGCCGCCGATCTCGGTCTCCTCCACCGCCCGCTCGATCAGCGCCGTCGTCGCGTTGTCGAGCGGCATCGCGCCGCGCCGCAGGTCCTCGTTGAGCGCGGCGATGCGGCCGAGCATCTGCGGCACGGTCATGTTGCCGCGGTTGGCGGTCATGATCCGCGGGTAATGGGCATAGCAGAACACGCCGAAGATGCCGCTGAGGATGACGACGCACATCAGCGCGTAGCACAGCGTGTGGATGTTCCAGCCGAAGTGGAAGCCGGTGTGCAGGGTCGCGATCAGCAGCAGCACGAGGCCGAGATAGACATGCGCCGACAGCCGCGCGGCGAGCCGCTCGCCGTGTTCGCGCTCCTGCTGCTGCGAGGTCGGCGCGACGCCGCGACGCCGCTGGCGGGCGGCGAGATAGCGCCGCCAGCGGCTCTCCTCGTAGCTGCGCTTCTTATAGCCGAACCAGGTCAGCCACAGGATCAGCAGGGCGCCGACCGTGCCGAGGATATAGCCGGCCCAGCTCCCGCCGTAGCGGCCGCCGAGCGGGCGGTCGGCGAGGTAGAGGACCAGCGAGGCCGCGCCGACGAGGACCGCGAGCTTCAAATAGCGGAAGCCGGCGAAGGCGAGGAACGATTCGTGCCGGCTGGCGCGCACGGCGGATGCCGGCGCGGCCGGTTCGGTGACGCTCATCCGCGGACCTGACGCATCACGTCGATGAACTGTCCCGGCTCGACGCGGATCGCCGCGCCGGTCGGGCAGGCGCGCACGCAGGCGGGGCCGCCGGCGATGCCCTTGCACATGTCGCACTTGACCGCGTGCTTGCCGCCCGTGCGCGCCGCCATGCCGGCGGCCGAGCGGTCCTCGCCCGGTCCCGGCCCGGAACCGAACAACAGCCAGCTCAACAGCCCCGGCTTGCGGGCCGGCACCGCCGCCATCTGGATGACGCCGTAGGGGCAGTTGCGCTCGCAATTGCCGCAGCCGATGCACTGGCCGTCGTCGATATAGACCTCGCCGGTCGGCTGCCGGTGGATCGCGTCGGGCGGGCAGTCCTGCATGCAGTGCGGGTCTTCGCAATGCCGGCACGAGGTCGGCACGTGCAGCATGCCGAAGGTGGGCCCAGCCTCGCGGTTGAGCCGGCTGACGCCGTGATGGGTCTCGGCGCAGGCCTTCTCGCAATTGTCGCAGCGCACGCACAGCGATTCGTCGATCAGCAGCACGTCGGTGGCCTCGGCGAGGCCCTGGTGCATCATGAATTCGATGACCTCGCCGCTGTCGTCGCCGGGATGGGTCGAGCGGTCCTGGGCGAGGTGCAGTTCGAGCTTCTGCTCGACCTTGCGGCGCAATTCGGGGTCGCGCTCGAGCAGCGCGCGGAAATGCGCGCTGTCCATGCGGATCGCTTCGGTGGCGATCGCCGCCTTGACCGTCGCGGTGCGCGGGCGCTGCATCATCAGCGCCATCTCGCCGACATAGTTGCCGGCCGGAACATAGGCGAGCACCACGTCGCGCCCGTTCTGGCGCACCGACACGGTGACCGACCCCTTGCGGATCAGGTAGACCGAATCGTCCTTGTCGTCGCCCTCCTGGATCAGCACCTCGTCGCGCTTGAATTCGACCACCGACGAGCTGGCGACGAGATCGGCGAGCAGGCGGTCCTCGACCTGCGGCGCCAGGTAGGTCTTGATCTGGCGAATCACCGCCTGGCCGTCGATGCCCTGCTTGACCTGCGGGTCCGAGCGCACCAGCCGGATCATCGTGTTGCGGTCGACCTCGAGCAGCACCGCGTTCTTGGTCGCCGCCACCGTCGCGGTGCGGCGGCGGCCCGAGATCAGCGCCATCTCGCCGAAAAACTCGCCGCGCGACAGGCGCACCATTTCGCCGCCCGGGCCGACCTGGATGCCGACCTCGCCGTCGAGGATCGAGTACAGCGAATTGGCGAAATCGTTGCGCCGGAACACGATGTCGCCGGCCGCGCAATTGTGCAGCGTCGAGTGGATCAGGAATTCGCGGATCTGCAGCGGGGTCAGCGAGGAAAACAGCGGCAGCCGCTCGCGAATCGCGGCGATCAACTCGCCGACGCTCATGTCGAGCCGCGCCTCGCGCAGCTTGGCCTGGAGCAGCGGCTCGTCGGCCGGCGCGATCGGGTTGCCCTCGATGTATTCGACGACCTCGTAGCCCTGGTTGAGGCAGTGCTTGATCAGCGGATAGCCGGCGAGCGCACCGATGATGTAAAGCCCCTTGACCTGCTGCGATTCGTAGGTTTCCGAAACCACCGGAAAGGCGTTCGGGTCGGCGCTGGGAAACACCACGCCGCAGCTTTCGACAAAGCGGCGCGGCGGCTGCGCGCCGATGCGCGCAATGATGCGGTCGCACGGCACCCGGGCGACGCCGTCGGCGGTCTCCAGCAGCAGCACCCCGGGTTCGATCGCCGAGGGTTTGGCGTTGACGTAATGCTGGATGTCGCCGCGCTTGATCGCCGCCTCGATCAGCGCGCGGTTGCCGGCCTTGGCGCGGGGAAAATCGGTGCCGGTGTTGACGATCGAGACGCTGTTGTTGACCGCCAGCGCAAGGGCGTTTTCGAGCCCGGCGTCGCCGACGCCGACGACGACGATCTCCTCGGCGGTGTATTCGTCGGGATCGTCGAGCTGGTATTGCACAAAGGGCAGCTCGGCGCCGGGAATGCGCAGGCGGTTGAGATTGCCCTGCACGCCGATCGCCAGCACGACATAGGCGGCGGTCAAGGTTTCGCCGCTGCCGAGGGTCAGGGTGAAATTTCCTTCGGCGCCTTCGATCTTGGCGACCTCGGCGTTGAGCCGGATATGGGCCCCCGCCGCGGCGATCCCGGCGGTCCAGGCGTCGATCACCTCTTCGCGCGATTCCTCCTTGAAGTCGAGATCGCTGCGCAGCGGCAGGATCTCCGGCGTCGCCATCACGTGCTTGCGCTTCTGGTACTTGAAGATCGTGTCGTTGAGATGGGCGCTGCGTTCGAGCAGCACGTGCGAGACGCCGCGCCTGGCGGCGCGGGCGGCGGCGCTCAGCCCGGCGGGTCCCGAGCCGACGATGGCGATCTTGAAATCCACGCCCAAGCGGCTGCCCCCCATCCGCGCCACCGCCGGGGAATTTACCAAGGCGGCCGCCCCTCCGGTAGGGCTTTCGCGCGCAATCCGAACGGTCGGGTCAACGCGCGGGCGAGCCGGCGGTCGTTTTGTCGGCGCGACGAACGCCGGCTCCGGCTGCCTGGCGGCTGCTGCGGCGCGCCCGCCGGCGGCCTGTCGCGAAGCGGAATCGCACGCCGCCGGCCAGACCTTATGCCGCGCCGCAGCGGCCAAGTCCATCGTCGCCCGCGCCCAAGTTTCGTGCGATCATGACGCGGTCGGAGGCGCTGGCGGGGAGATCGGAGGATGCGGCTGCCGCTCGGGGGTGCAGGGGCGCTCGCGCTGGTGCTGGTGCTGGCGCTGTCGGGATGCCTTGCGGGCAGCGGCGTCGATCCCCAGGACGCGGCGCCGCGCGCCGCCGCCGGCGCCGCGCTCGGCGCCGGGCTGGGCGCCGGGATCGGCTCGGTGTTCGCGATCAATCCGCTGGTCGGCGCCGGGATCGGGGCGGAGGCCGGCGGCGCGCTCGGCCTTGCCGCCGGGGTCGCCACCGCCCAGCCGGCGGTCGTCTACGCGCCGGTCGCGGTGCCGCAAGAGGCGGCGATGCCCGGCTTTTACGACGGCTGGGCGCCCGGCTCGCAGGCGCCGTCGGCCGCGTCCACGGTGCCGCCGCCGCTGCCCAGGGCCGGCTAGAGCCGAGGGGCGAGCGCGCGGCGAGAGGCGCTGAACGGCGATGCCGCTGCTGGCGATCCCGTACCCGGTGATCAATCCGGTTGCCCTGTCGCTCGGTCCGCTGGAGATCCGCTGGTATGCGCTGGCCTACATCGTCGGGCTGCTGATCGGCTGGCGCTACTGCCTGGCATTGGCCGAACGGCCGCCGCGCCTCGTCGGGCGCAAGGACATCGACGATTTCCTCGCCTGGGCGACCCTCGGGGTCGTGCTCGGCGGCCGCATCGGCTATGTCCTGTTTTATAATTTCGGCTATTTCGCCGCCCATCCGAGCGAGATACCGGCGATGTGGCATGGCGGCATGTCGTTCCACGGCGGCGCGCTCGGGGTGACCGCGGCGATTTTGTGGTTTACCCGGAAGCGCCGCCTGCCGGTGCTCGCCTTTGCCGATATCATCGCCGCCGCGATCCCGATCGGCCTGTTCTTCGGCCGGATCGCCAACTTCATCAATGACGAGTTGTGGGGTCGGGTGACCGACGTGCCGTGGGCGATGGTCTTTCCCAATGGCGGCCCGGTGCCGCGCCATCCGAGCCAGCTCTACGAGGCGTTTTTCGAAGGCATCGTGCTGTTCCTGCTGCTGCTCGCGGCCGAGCGGCGCGGCGCGCGCCGGCGGCCGGGGCTGATGACCGGGCTGTTTCTCGCCGGCTATGCGGCGGCGCGCATGTCGGGCGAATTGTTCCGCCAGCCGGACGCGCAGCTCGGCTTCCTGATCTTCGGGACGACGATGGGGCAGCTGCTGTCGCTCCCGCTGCTCGTCGCCGGTCTCTGGCTGATCGCCCGGGCGCGGCGTGTCGGCTGAGCGGCTGGCCCGGCGCATCGCCCGGCGCATCCGGGCGGAAGGACCGCTGTCGCTGGCGGCCTACATGGCGATGGCGCTGCACGACCCGGAAGACGGCTACTACGCGCGCCGCGACCCGCTGGGGCGCGCCGGCGACTTCACCACCGCGCCCGAGATCAGCCAGATATTCGGCGAGCTGATCGGTCTGTGGTGCGCCGATCTGTGGCAGCGCGGCGGCATGCCCGACCCGGTTCAGCTTGCCGAGCTGGGGCCGGGCCGCGGCACGCTGATGGCCGACCTGCTGCGCGCGGCGGCGACGGTTCCCGGGTTCCGCCGGGCGCTGCGCCTGACCTTGGTCGAGGCCAGCCCGCTGCTGCGCGCGGTGCAGCGCCGGCGCCTCGCCGAGGCGGAGCCGAATTTCGCCGACGACGTCTCCGGCATTCCGGACGGGCCGCTGCTGCTCGTCGCCAACGAATTCTTCGACGCCTTGCCGATCCGCCAGCTTGTGTGCACGCCCTCGGGCTGGGCGGAATGCGTCGTCACCCTCGACGAGGCCGGCGGCCTCGCCTTCGCCGCCGGGCCGCCGGTGCCGGCGGCGCTGGTGCCGGAGGCGCTGCGCGCGGCCGAGCCCGGCGCCGTCGTCGAGATCGCGCCGGCCGCGGCGGCGCTGGCCGCCGCGCTCGGCGAGCGGCTGGTCCGCCACAAGGGCGCGGCGCTGATCGTCGATTACGGCTATTTCCCGAGCCGCCTCGGCGCCAGCCTGGCGGCGGTGCGGGGGCACCGCCCGGCCGGCGTGCTCGAGGCGCCGGGCACCGCCGACCTCAGCGCCCACGTCGATTTCGCCACCCTCGCCGCGGCGGCGCGGGCCGCCGGCGCGGTCGTCTACGGCCCCGTGGTGCAGGGCGAATTCCTCGTTGCGCTCGGCGCCAAGCTGCGCCTCCAGGCCTTGCTCCGGGCGGCGCCGCCGGAACAGCGCGACGCGCTCGAACGCGGCCTCAGCCGCTTGATCGATCCTGGCGAGATGGGCACCCTGTTCAAGGCGATGGCGCTGGTCTCGCCGGGTCTGCCGGCGCCGGCGGGGTTCGCGGCCGAGACTGGAGCGGCGACGGGTGGGTGAGCAACGCGACGGCATGCTGAGGCTGGCGGCGCTCGACGGCGGCGGCGCGCGGCACGCCTTTTTCACCCGCCGCGGCGGGGTCAGCGAGGGGCTGTTCGCCTCGCTCAACTGCGGCTTCGGCTCCGGCGACGACCCGGACAGGGTGGCGCGCAACCGTGCCGCCGCGGCCGACCGGCTCGGCCTTCCCGCCGCGCGGCTGATCACCTGCAACCAGGTCCACAGCGCCGCGGTAGTGACGGTGACCGAGCCGTGGCCGGCGGGCGCCGCGCCGCGCGCCGACGGCATGGTGACCGCGGCGCCGGGGATCGCCCTCGGCATCCTCGCCGCCGATTGCGCCCCGGTGTTGTTCGCCGACCCCGCCGCCAGGGTGATCGGCGCCGCGCATGGCGGCTGGCGCGGCACGCTCGCCGGGGTGATGGAGGCGACCGTCGCCGGCATGGTCGCGCTCGGCGCCCGGGCGGAGCGCATCCGCGCCGGGATCGGGCCGTGCATCGCCCGCCGCTCCTATGAGGTCGGGCCCGAATTTCCCGGGCATTTCGCCGCCGACCCGGCGAGTGCCGGGTATTTCGAGCCGGCGCCGCGGCCCGGGCATTTCCTGTTCGACCTGCCCGGCTATATCGAACGCCGCCTCGCCGGGCTCGGCCTCGCCGCGGTCGAGCGGCTCGGCTGCGACACCGTGACCGACGCCGAGCGCTTTTTCAGCTATCGCCGCGCCCGCCTGCGCGGCGAGCGCGACTACGGCCGCGGCCTGGCGGCGATCCTGCTCGACTCCTAGGCGGCATGCCCCATCTGATCCTGTTCGCCGGGTTCTGTCTGTTGGGGCTCGTCGTCACCCTCTTTCTGCTATGAGGCGGGCGCGGCGGGTCCTGGCCGGGTGCGCCGCCGCCGCGCTGCTGGCCGGCTGCCAGCCGCTGCCGCATCCGTTCGCCGACGACCGGCCGCCGGCCGCCCTGCTGCGGGTGCGCGACAGCGCCGGGGTCGCGGTCGCCCCGGTCGCCGGCAAGCCGCGCGCGGTCGCCGAGCCGCTCGCCGGCGCGGTCGCTGCCGCGCTGCTCAAGCACGACATCCCGGCCAGCGCGCGCACCACCGGGCTCGCCAGCTATCTGCTCAACGGCCGCATCGAGGAGGTTCCGGCGTTGCATGGCCGCTCGATCGTCGTCGCCACGTGGCGGCTGCGCGACCCGTCCGGCCGCCTCGTCGCCGAGCGCCAGCAGCAGGTCGAGGCCGACAGCGCCGAATGGACGCAGGGCGCGGATAAGGCGGTCGCCGAGCTTGCCGCGCAAAGCGCCAACCTGCTGGCGCCGCTGCTTGTCGACCAGCCGCCGAAGATGGCGCCCGAGGGCGGCCGCACCCGCATTGTCGTCAGCGCGGTAACCGGTGCTCCCGGCGACGGCGACCGGGCGCTGGCGGCGGCGCTTGCCACGGTGCTGAAGCGGCGCGACCTCGACATCGCTGCCGGCGGCAAGCCCGAGCGGCCGGACGACCTCGTCATCGACGCCGAGGTCGCGGTCGCGCCGGCTGCGCCGGGCAAGCAGCACGTCAAGATCGTCTGGCGCGTGCGCCACGCCGACGGCAGCGAGATCGGCAACGTCGTCCAGGAAAACGACGTGCCCAAGGGCTCGCTCGACGCCGCCTGGGGCGACCTCGCCTACACCGTCGCGATCGCCGCCGAAAGCGGCATCGCCGACATCCTGGCGCGCGGCATGAAACTGCCCGACGCCCGGTCCTGAGCGGGCCGCGGCTGCGCTCGATTGCCTCCGCGGCGCCCTTTTGTTACAAGACATCGCGCGTGAAGCCAGGGGACCGGGCCCGTGGCGCCGCTCGTTGCCGCCACCGATGAAAATCCTGACCTGCAATAGCAATCGGCCGCTCGCCGAGGCGATCTCGGCCTATCTCGGCCTGCCGCTGACGAGCGCCAGCGTCCGCCGCTTCTCCGACATGGAGGTGTTCGTCGAGATTCACGAGAACGTCCGCGGCGAGGACGTGTTCGTGATCCAGTCGACCTCCTATCCGGCCAACGACCATCTGATGGAGCTGCTGGTCACCCTCGATGCGCTGAAGCGCGGCTCGGCGCGGCGCATCACCGCGGTGGTGCCGTATTACGGCTATGCCCGCCAGGACCGCAAATCCTCGCCGCGCTCGCCGATCTCGGCCAAGCTGGTGGCCAACCTGATCACCGTCGCCGGCGCCGACCGGGTGCTGACGATCGACCTCCATGCCGGGCAGATTCAGGGCTTCTTCGACATCCCGACCGACAATCTCTATGCCGAGCCGGTGCTGGTGAAGGACATCCGCGAGCACCATTCCGGCCACGACCTGGTCATCGTCTCGCCCGATGTCGGCGGCGTCTACCGGGCGCGCCAGATCGCCCGCCGCCTCGACGTCGACCTCGCGATCATCGACAAGCGGCGCGAGCGCGCCGGAGTCAGCGAGGTGATGAACATCATCGGCGACGTCGCCGGGCGGCGCTGCATCCTCGTCGACGACATCGTCGACAGCGCCGGCACCTTGTGCAATGCGGCCCAGGCGCTTGCCGAAAACGGTGCCGCCGGCGTATATGCCTACGCCACGCACGGGGTGCTCTCGGGCGGCGCGGTGGCGCGGGTTTCCGCCTCGCCGATCGAAATGCTGGTGCTGACCGACAGCATCGTCGCCACCGAGGCGGTGCGGCTGTCGCGCAATATCCGGCAGTTGACGATCGCGCCGCTGATGGCCGAGGCGATCCTGCGCATCAGCGAAGAGCGGTCGGTGTCGAGCCTGTTCACCTGAGCGGCCCGCCCGGCCACAAGGAAAGAGGATCATGCCCGAAATCACCAGCCTCAAGGCCGAGTTGCGCGAGCGCGCCGGCAAGGGCGCCGCACGCGCGGTGCGGCGCGCGGGGCGCGTCCCCGGCATCATCTACGGCGACGGCAAGGAGCCGGTGACGATCAGCCTGGAGCCGCGCGAGCTGGCGCGGGCGATCGCCCGGCCCGGGTTTTTCGCCACCCTCGTCGATGTCTCGGTCAACGGCACGGTGCACCGCACCCTGCCGCGCGAGGTGCAATACCATCCGGTCAGCGATGCGGCGCTGCATGTCGATTTCATGCGGGTCGGCGCCGGCGCCCGGGTCACCGTCACCGTGCCGGTCGCCTTCGTCAACCACGACCGCTCGATCGGCCTGCGCCGCGGCGGCATCCTCAATGTCGTGCGTCACGGCATCGAGGTGAGCTGCAGCGTCGATGCCATTCCCGACCGGATCGTCGTCGATCTCGACGGGCTCGACATCGGCGACAGCGTTCACATCAGCGCCCTCTCGCTGCCCGAAGGAGTGCGGCCGACGACGACCGAGCGCGATTTCACGATCGCCACGATCGGCGCCTCCTCGGCGGTGCGCGAAGAGGCGGCCCAGGCGGCGGCGACCGCGGCGGTGGCGCCGACCGAGGAGCAGCAGCCGGCGGCGGCGCCTGCGGGCGCCTGAGCCTGCGGCGGCCGCGCGGCGCGCGATGCGCCTTATTGTCGGCCTCGGCAATCCCGGCGCGCGTTATGCCCGCAACCGCCACAATATCGGCTTTGTCGTGGCCGATGCGGTGGCGCGGCGCTGGCAGTTTTCGCCCTACCGCAGCCGCTTCAAGGGCGAGCTCGCCGAAGGCACGATCGCCGGCGAGCGGCGCCTGCTGCTGAAGCCGCAGACCTTCATGAACGATTCGGGCGAGGCGGTGCTCGCGGCGATGAGCTTCTTCAAAATCCCGCCGGGCGACATCGTCGTCGTCCACGACGAGCTCGACTTGAAGCCCGGCAAGGTGCGCGTCAAGCGCGGCGGCGGCAATGCCGGGCATAACGGGCTGCGCTCGATCGACGCCCTGATCGGGCCGGATTACTGGCGCATCCGCATCGGTATCGGCCATCCCGGCGTGCGCGACCTGGTGATGCCCTACGTGCTGCAGAATTTCGCCGCCGACGAGGCGGACGGCTGGGTCGCGCCGGTGGTCGACGCGGTGGCGGAAACGCTTCCGCTCGTCCTCGCCGGCGACGCCGCAGGATTCATGAGCGAGGTGGCACGCCGCACCGCGCCGCCGCCGACCAAGGCCGAGGAATAGGTCATGGGCTTCAACTGCGGCATCCTCGGGCTGGCCAATGTCGGCAAGTCGGCTCTGTTCAACGCCCTGACCGCAACGGCGACGGCCGACGCGGCGAACTCTCCGTTCTCGACGCGCCGCCGACCAAGGCCGAGGAATAGGTCATGGGCTTCAACTGCGGCATCCTCGGGCTGGCCAATGTCGGCAAGTCGGCGCTGTTTAACGCCCTGACCGCAACGGCGACGGCCGACGCGGCGAACTATCCGTTCTCGACGCGCGAGCCCACCGTCGGCCGCGTCGCGGTGCCGGACGAGCGGCTCCAGGTCTGCGCCCGCCTCGCCAAGTCGGCCCGAATCGTGCCGACCCAGCTCGAATTCGTCGATATCGCCGGGCTGGTGCGCGGCGCGTCGAAAGGACAGGGGCTCGGCAACCAGTTTCTCGGCCATCTCCGCGAGGTCGATGCGATCGCCCATATCCTGCGCTGCTTCGAGGACGACAACGTCGTCCATGTCGAGGGCTCGGTCGATCCGATCCGCGATGCCGAGACGGTCGAGATGGAACTGATGCTGGCCGATCTCGACAGCCTCGAGCGCCGCGTCGTCGCCGCGCAGAAACGCGCCCGCGGCGGCGACCGCGAGGCCAAGGCGATGCTGGCGGTGATGGAGCCGGTCCTCGCCGGGCTGCGCGACGGCGTCCCCGCCCGCAAGGTGGCGCTTCCCCCGGAGCTGAAGGCCGGGCTCAAGGGGCTGCAGCTGCTCAGCGCCAAGCCGGTGCTCTACATCGCCAATGTCGACGAGGATTCGGCCGCCGCCGGCAACCCGCACAGCCGCCGGGTGTTCGACTACGCCGCCGCCGAGGGGGCGCCGGCGGTGATGATCTCGGCCGCGCTCGAGGCCGAGCTTGCCCAGCTTTCCGAAGCCGAGCGGCGCGACTATCTCGCCGCGCTCGGGCTCGGCGAAACCGGGCTCGACCGGGTGATCCGCAGCGGCTATGCGCTGCTCGACCTGATCACCTTCCTGACCGCCGGGCCGAAGGAGGCGCGCGCCTGGACCATCCCGCGCGGCACCAAGGCGCCGCAGGCCGCCGGCACGATCCACAGCGATTTCGAAAAGGGCTTCATCCGCGCCGAAACCATTGCCTATGCCGACTACGTCGCCTGCGGCGGCGAGCAGGGCGCCAAGGATGCCGGCAAGATGCGCCTCGAAGGCGCCGACTACGTCGTCGCCGACGGCGACGTCATGCATTTCCGCTTCAATGTATGAGGTCGGCGTATTACATAGGTGTAGCCAATTGCAGGTGACGCACGATGTCCGCCCCGATCTCCGTCAGGCTCGACGACGACATGCGCAAAATCCTCGAGTCCGAGGCGGAACGCCGCCAGATCGGCCTGTCGACCCTGCTGCGCGAGATCGCGACAAAGGCGGCACGGGAGGTCCGTCGTCAACGCATCCGCGAGCAGACAAAAGCGGTTGCGGACTATGTCGCCAGCTCGCCTGAAGCACAGGAGTTCTTCGAATTCTGGGGAACCCCCCGGATGGAGATATAGGCTCCGTGCGCTTCATCCCGGGCCAGATCGTGCTGGCGGATTGGCGCGATGCGCTGTCGAAGGAACCCAAGCTGCGGCCGGCGGTCGTCGTTCAAGACAGCGACATGTTCGACGAAAATTATCCGAACGTCATCCTGGTCCCGTTGAGCGAGAACAGGCTGATGGTCGCCGCCGATTTATCGGTACCGATCGAGCCGACCCCGGAAAACGGCTGCACCAAGCGCTGCTATGCGCTGTCGCCGTCGGTGGCGGCGACCTCGGCGCGGCGGGTACGGCCGACCGGGTCGCACATCCTGCCCGACCAGCTCGCCGAGATCCGGCGGCAGATCGCGTTCGCAATCGGAATCGAGTGAGGCGGCGGCACGGGAGGCAACGATGGCGACGGCGGTGGCGGCGTGGGATCGGCGCTGGGCGAGCGCGGAGGGGCGGGCCGACTGGATCGAGCCCGAGGCCGATGTCGTCGCGCTGCTGCCGGTGTTGAAGGAGCGCGGGGCGCGGCGGGTGCTCGACCTCGGCTGCGGCGTCGGCCGCCATGCGCTGTTCTTTGCCGAGCACGGCTTCGCGGTGTCGGCGATCGACGGCAGCGCCACCGGCATCGCGGTTGCCGGCGAGACCGCCCGCGCGCGCGGCCTCGCCCTCGATCTCCGCCAGGGCGATGCCGACGCCCTGCCGTTCGCCGACGGCGCCTTCGATTATGTGCTGTCGTGGAACGTCATCTACCACGGCACGCTCGGCGATGTCGGCCGCCGGCTCGCCGAAGTCTGGCGGGTGTTGCGGCCGGGCGGGCTGTACCAGGGCACGATGCTGCCGACCCGCAACGCCAATTACGGCATCGGCCGCCGCATCGCCCCGGACACCTTCGTCAACGACGCCATCGAAGAGCGCGCGCATCCGCACTGCTATTGCGACGCCGCCGGCCTCGTCGCGCTGTTCGCCGGTTTCGAGTTGCTGTCGCTGGTCCAGCGCCTGCACAAGAAGCCGGGCTCGTGGCACTGGCACATCCTGGCCGAGCGCCGGCCCGGCTGATCACGCCGCAGACAGGATCAGCTCGACGCCGTTGGCCTGCGCGGCGGGGATCGCCAGCGCGCCGTCCGCCCGATCGTCGAAGGGAACCTGCCACTGCGTCAGGTGGTCGGCGGCGCGGTCGCGGTCGGCAATCGTCAGGCGCAGCGCGGCGATGCCGGCCTCCGCGCCGCGGACGAAGCGGATGCGGTGCGGCCCCGCCTCCACCGTCGCCGCCTCGCCGTCGCCATGGACCGCGCCGTCGCCGAACAGCCGACGATAGGCGGGCAGCAGCGCCGCCGGGTCGGCCACCGACACGTCGATGCCGGCCAGTCCGGTGACGCCGTTGGCATGGACGAGCCATTGCGGGCGGCGTACCAGCTCCGGGGTCAGGTGGCCGCACAGAAAGGTGTCGAGCCCCGGGGTCTCCTCGGGCGGCAGGTTGATCAGGCTGAAGCGCGGCACCACCGTGCCCTCCGGCAGTTCGAGCTGGCGGCCGAGCGCACGCGGCGGCGCCGGATGCAGCCCGCGTGCGGCCAACGCCGCGGCGACCGCCTCGGGCGGCCCGGCAAGCGCGAAGGCGGGGCCGAGCGCGCCCTCGCCGCGCTCGAGAAACTGCCGCAGGCGGTGGCCGTAGGGGTCGGCTTCGACAAAGCCGAGCAGTTCGAGGTAGTCGCGGGCGAACATGATGCAGTAGTTCGCCGTGCCCTGGCCGAGATGACGGCCGCGCGGGGTCAGGGTGAAACCGAGCCGCTCCCAGCCGAGCCGGGCCCGTTCGAGGTCGCGCACGCCGACGATGACGTGGTCGATCCCGGCGATGCCGTGGTCCATGTCCGCCTCCCGCCTGCAATAGCCCTGGGCAAGCGTCGGCGAATCCGCTACGGGGGGCAAGGGTCGCTCTGCCGAGGGGAGGGGGTGGTGCGGGGCTTGCTGGGGATTGCGGCATTGCTGCTGATCGCCTGGGGGTTGAGCGAGGATCGCTTCCGGGTACGGCTGCGGGTCGTCGCCTTCGGGCTGCTGTTGCAGCTCGCTCTGGCCCTGCTGTTCCTCAAGTTTCCGCCGGCCAAGGCGGTGTTCCTGCTGCTCAACGACGGGGTCGAGGCGTTGCAGAAGGCGACCGACGCCGGCACCGGCTTCGTCTTCGGCTATCTCGGCGGCGGCGCGCTGCCGTTTGCCGAGACCAGGCCCGGCGCCAGCTTCATTTTCGCGTTCCGCGCGTTGCCGCTGGTGCTGGTGATCAGCGCCCTGGCGACCCTGCTGTTCTACTGGGGCGTGCTGCAGCGCATCGTCCAGGGCTTCGCCTGGGTCTTGCGCCATACCGTCGGGGTTGGCGGGCCGCTCGGCCTCGGCGCCGCGGTGCACATCTTTGTCGGGCATATCGAGGCGCCGCTGCTGATCCGTCCCTATCTCGTGCGCATGGAGCGCGGCGAACTGTTCGCGCTGATGAGCTGCGGCATGGCCGGCATCGCCGGCACGGTGATGGTGCTTTATGCCTCGATGCTGGGGCCGGTGATCCCGGACGCGCTCGGCAACATCCTCAGCGCCGCGGTCATCAGCACCCCGGCGGCGCTCGCCGTCGCCGCGCTGATGGTGCCGTTCCGGCCCGATCCGTCGGCGGCCGGCCGCCTCGTCATGCAGGACCGGCCGGCCAGCTCGATGGACGCGATCGCCCGCGGTACCGGCGACGGCATCGTGTTTCTCGCCAACATCATCGCCATGCTGGTCGTGCTCGTCGCCCTGGTCAGCCTGATCAACCTCGCGCTTGGCCTGCTGCCGGCGTGGGGCGGCGAGCCGGTGACGATTCAGCGCATCTTTGCCATGGGGTTCCGCCCGGTGATGTGGCTGATCGGCATCCCGTGGCAGGAAAGCGCGACGGCGGCGCAGCTGATGGGCACCAAGACGGTGCTCAACGAATTCATCGCCTACGTCGATTTCGCCCACCTGCCGGACGGCGCGCTGTCGCCGCATTCCCGGCTGATCATGACCTATGCGCTATGCGGCTTCGCCAATTTCGGCAGCCTCGGCATCCTGATCGGCGGCATGGGGGCGATGGTGCCCGAGCGCAAGGCCGAGGTCGTCGCTCTCGGCCTGCGTTCGATCCTGTCGGGCACGATGGCGACGCTGATCAGCGGGGCGGTGGTCGGCATGTTGTGATCGCTACCCGCGCCCCGCGCGCGATGTTATTATCTCAACCCGAGTTCTAGCGCGGAGGTAGAATGTCCGGCCGCGGCGGCAGTCCGGGCCCGGCGGCGTTGGCGCCGCCCTTCACCGATGTGCGGCTGCAGGACGCCTATACCTACTGGCGCGCCAAGGCCGCAGCCGCGGGGCGCGATCTGCCGGGGCGCGCCGACATCGACCCGACCGAGATACCGCGCCTGTTGCCCGACGTGATGCTGGTCGACGTGCTGCCCGAGGGGCGCTACCGCTATCGCCTGATCGGCACCGAGAACAGCGCCGCCCACGGCGTTTCCGCGACCGGGCGCTTTCTCGACGAGGTGCTTCCCGGGACCGATTACAAGGCGCATGTCATCGCCCTTTACGACGAGGCGGTCGGCACGCGCCGGGCGCTTTATTCCGAATGCCTGTTCCTGTCGCCGCAGCGCGGCGCGCCCGAGCGCCACACCAAGGTCTTGTTCATGCCGCTCTCCGACGACGGCCAGCGGGTCAACATGGTGTTCGTCGTCCAGGTCTTTCTCTATATCGAGCAGGCGACGCGGGCGCGCCATTTCATCGATGCGCCGCCCTATCGCGAAATCGTGCACGTCCTCTTGTAGCGGCCCGCCCCGGATTCCCCGCCCGCTTCCGCGGCGCGACGGGAAGGCGTGGCCGCGGTCGCAGGACGCGTGCTCTACACCTGCTGGATCGCCGACAGCAGCCAGTGGCCGCCGCGGCTGCGCACGAAGGTCCACAACTCTTCGGCCTCGACCGGCTGGCGCGGATTGCCGCTGACCACGAAGTCCGGATCGCCCGGATTGCGCCCGAGCCGGACGACGTAATCGATCGCGCTCCAGCGCATCAGCGCGCTCGCGTATTCGAGGTCGCCCTCGTCCCATGCCTCGGTGATATCGCCCTTCAGGAGCTGTACGTTGGTGACGATGTTCTGCACCCCCTGGCTCGAGTTCTTCGTCAGCTCTTCCGAGAAGTAGCCGAGCATCTCCGGCGTCATCAGCGGCCGCAGCCTGCCGAGATCGGCCTGGCCCCAGGCTTCCTGAACGGCGGCGTGAAGGCGCTGAAAGGCGTCGAGATCGGCGTCGGTGACCGTGGTGTCGCGGCCGCGGAAGCGCCCTGCCACCGGCGCGGCCGCAGCTCCCACCGAGCGCGGCATAGCGCCGCCGCCGCCGGCAAAGGCGCCGGCGAGCAGGCGGATCAGCAGGAAAATGAGCCCGCCGATGATCAGCAGCGTGAACAGGCCGCCGAGCGCATGGCCGAAAAACCCGCCGCCGAACAGCGAGGCGCCGATGAACCCGCCGAACAGCCCGGTCAGGAACGGGTGGCGCGAGAAGAAGCTGCCGCCGGCATAGGCCGGGCTCGACGGGCTGCCGTAGCTGGGCGCGGTGCTGCGCGACAGCGGCGCGGCGTGGTTCGGCTCCCAGGTGCGGCTGCCGCGGCTGCCGAAGCTCGACCCGCTGCTGCCGTACGAGCTGCCGGCGCGGGCTTCGGCAAGGCTCGGCGCCAGCGCCAGGCCGAGGCAGAATATCAGCGACAGGACCAGGGGCCAGCGGCGGGATGGGTGCGGCATCGGTTTATCCGTCTGCGAGCGCAAGGATGCGTCGATCGGCAGCATATAGGGTGGCGGGCGGCTTGCGGCAATGTCGCTCGATCGGCTTGATCAACCGGGCGTTTCTCCCCAAATCAGCGGAGCACGGATGAATCGCCGCCGCCGGGTGCCGTATCCGGGCCCGGCCCGCGGTCTCGCTCACCGCCGAGGAGCCGCACGATGTCGCGCATGACCTTGTTCAATTCCCCCCTGCTGCTCGGGTTCGAGCATTTCGAGCGCGCCCTCGACCGGGTCAGCAAAATCTCCAGCGACGGCTATCCGCCGTACAACATCGAACAGCTCGACGAGAACAACCTGCGCATCACCCTCGCGGTCGCCGGCTTCACGATGGAGGATCTGATGCTCACCGTCGAGGACAACCAGCTCGTCGTCCGCGGCAAGCAGAACGACGACACGGAGCGCGTCTATCTCCATCGCGGCATCGCCGCGCGCCAGTTCCAGCGCTCGTTCGTGCTGGCCGAAGGCATCGAGGTCAAAGGCGCCTGGCTCGACAACGGGCTGCTCAACATCGACCTGATGCGGCCGCAGGTCGAGGCGCGGGTGCGCACGATCGAGATTCGCGGGCCGGAGCGGCGGCCCGCCGCCGGCGCGGTGCGGCTGCGTCCCGCCGGGTCGGGCGAAGGATAGCCAGCCGGCTCAGGCCGCGTGGCTTTCGGTCGCCACCGTGAGCAGCGCGTAGAGCGCGTCGGGATTGTCGGTGCCGCGCAGTTTCTCGCACATCGCGCGGTCGCGCAGCAGGCGCGAGATGCGGGCGAGCGCGGTCAGGTGACCGGACCCGGCCTCGGCCGGCGCCAGCAGCACGAACACCAGATCGACCGGCTGGTCGTCGATCGCCTCGAACGGGATCGCCCGTTCGAGCCGGGCGAACAGGCCGCACGGCCGCGACAGCTCGGAGAAGCGCCCGTGCGGCACGGCGACGCCGTGGCCGATGCCGGTGCTGCCGAGCCGCTCGCGCTCGGCGAGAACCTCGTAGATGTGCCGCTCGGACAGCTCGGTCAGCGCCGCGGCGCGGCGCGCCAGCTCCTGCAGAACCTGCCGCTTGTTGGCCGCGCGCAACGGCGCGACCGCGCCGCGCGGCGACAAAAGCTCGGCAATCTCCATCAGGCCCTGCGCTCCCCGCTGCCGTCGTTTGCTGCCGACGGCGAAAAACTGGCGCTGCCCGCGGCGCCGTTCAAGCCGGTTTGGCGGCTCATAAGGCGAGGAGCTTGTCCCGGCGGCGCTGCACCGAGGACGGGATGCGCATCGCCTCGCGGTATTTGGCGACAGTGCGGCGGGCGATGTCGACCCCCTCCTGCTGCAGCAATTCGACGATGCGCTCGTCAGACAGCGTGTTTTCCGCCGGCTCGCTGTCGATCAAGCCCTTGATGCGGAACCGCACCGCTTCGGCCGAATGCGATTCGCCGCCACGCGAGGCGGCGATCGCCGAGGTGAAGAAGTATTTCAGCTCGAACAGGCCGCGCGGCGTGGCGATGTATTTGTTGGTGGTAACCCGGCTGATCGTGCTTTCGTGCATGCCGATCGCGTCGGCGATGTCGCGCAGGATCAGCGGCCGCAGCGCCTGCACCCCGTGGCGGAAGAACCCGTCCTGCTGGCGCACGATCTCGGTAGCCACTTTGAGAATCGTCGTCGCCCTTTGGTGCAGGGATTTGACCAGCCAGTTCGCCGCCTGCAGCCGCTCGGCGAGGTAGTCGCGCTCGGCCTTGCCGCGCGCCCTTCGGCTGATCCGCGCGTAATAGCGGTTGTTGACCAGCACCCGCGGCAGGGTCTCGCTGTTCAGCTCGACCAGCCAGCCGCCGTCCGGCTGCGCCCGCATGAGGATGTCGGGCACGATCGCCTGGGCCAGCGGCGGATCGAAAGCGAGACCCGGGCGCGGGTCCAGCGACTTGATCTCGGCGATCATCTCGGCGAGGTCCTCGGCATCGACCCCGCACACCCGCAGCAGCGCCGCGCCGTCGCGCGCCGCCAGCAGCGGCAGGTGGTCGAGCAGCGCCTGCATCGCCGGGTCGAGCCGGTTGCGGTCGCGCAGCTGCAGGGCCAGGCATTCGGGCAGCGAGCGGGCAAAGACGCCGGGCGGGTCGAGCTCCTGCAGGCGGGCGAGGACGCGGTCGAGATGGTCCCGGGTGCAGCCGAGCCGGGCCGCCGCCTCGTTCAGGTCGCCGCGCAGATAGCCGGCCTCGTCGAGCTGGTCGAGCAGGTGAATGGCGACGACGCGGTCGGCCTGGTCGGGCAGATCGGCGCCGATCTGTTCGATCAGGTGCTCGCGCAGGGTGCGCGGCGGCGCCGCCGCCTGGTCGAGCGCGGGCGCCGCGTCGCCGTCGAAGGCGCCGTTGCGGCCGCGCCACGGTGCGGCGTCGCCGGCAAACTCGGCCGAGCCGTCGCCCTCGGCGCCGGCGGCGGCGTGCCAGGGTTCGTCGGCCTCCGCCGCGGCCGCCGCGTCGGCGGCGACCGGCGGCTCGTCGGGCTCGCGCTCGCCGCGCTCCAGCAGCGGGTTCTGCTCGATCTCGGCATCGACGAAATCGGCCAGCTCCAGGTTGGAAAGCTGCAGCATCTTGATCGCCTGCTGCAGCTGCGGCGTCATCACCAGCGCCTGGGACTGGCGCAGTTCGAGGCGTTGCGACAAGCCGATGCGGTTCAACGGGACTTCGATCCGGACAGCGACGGATCGGCCTTATAGGCTGAATCTTTCGCCAAGGTAAACGCGCCTCACATCGGCGTCGGCGACGATCTCGTCGGGCGGCCCTTCCATCAGCACGCGGCCTTCGTGCAGGATATAGGCGCGATCGACGATCTTGAACGCCTCGCGCACGTTGTGGTCGGTGATCAGCACGCCGATGCCGCGATCCTTGAGATGGGCGACCAGGTCGCGGATGTCGTTCACCGCGATCGGGTCGATGCCGGCGAGCGGCTCGTCGAGCAGGATGAAATGCGGTTGCGTCGCCAGCGCCCGGGCGATCTCGACGCGGCGCCGCTCGCCGCCGGACAACGCCATCGCCGAGGCGCGGCGCAGATGGCTGATCGAGAATTCGGCGAGCAGGGCGTCGAGCATCGCCTCGCGCGCCTCGGCCTCCGGCTCGGCGACTTCGAGGATGGCGCGAATGTTCTGCTCCACCGTCAGCCCGCGAAAGATCGAGGCTTCCTGCGGCAAATAGCCGATGCCGAGGCGGGCGCGCCGGTACATCGGCAGGTCGGTGATGTCGATGCCGTCGAGCGCGACGGTGCCGGTGTCGGCGGCGATCAGCCCGGTGATGATGTAGAAGCAGGTGGTCTTGCCGGCGCCGTTCGGGCCCAACAGGCCGACCACCTCGCCGCGCTCGACCGAGATGTCGACGTCGCGCAGCACCGGGCGGCGCTTGAAGCTCTTGCCCAGGCCGCGGCCGACCAGCCCCGGGTTGTCCGCGACGAGCCGCGGGCCGCGCTCGGCGCCGCCGCCGACCCACGGCGGATCGAGCTCGGCGCTCGCGCGGCGCGGCTTCAGCGATCGCATCATGGCTTGGTTCCCGCATTTCCCTGCGCCGGGCCGGCCTTTGCCGGCGCGGCGTTGTCCGCATCGCGGCGGACGAACAGGCCCTGCACGCGGTGCGGCGGGCCGCCGCTCTCGCCGGCGGCGACCGGCATGATCCGGCTGACGTTGTGCTCGAGGTCCATCACCGCGTACTGGCCCTTGAGGATGCTCTTGTCGCGGGTGATGACGACGTTGCCGATCAGGGTGACGATGCCGCTGACGGCGTTGTAGACCCCGTAATCGCTCTGGCCGACATCGGGGCCGTTGGTGACGACGACATGGCCCTGGGCGTCGACCCGGGTCAATTTCGAGTCCGCCGCCTCGCTGCCGGGCGCCTTGTCGGACGGCGTCTTGGCCGCGGCCGGTCTGGCGCGCGGCGCCGCCGCGGTCTTCGCCGGCGCCGTCTTGGTCAGGTAGCCGGTGAGGATGTCGGCGCGCACCGTCTTGCCGTTGCGGGTCGCCACCGCGTCGCCGCGGGCGACAGCGATCTGCTTCGCATCGTACCAGTCGAAGGCGTCGCGCGCGGTGACCGTGTCGGTCGCGGTGGTCAGCTTCAGCGACTTGCCGGTGACCACGCCCACCCCCTGGTCGACGTCGTAGACGAGATGGTCGCCGGTCAGGACCTGGCCCTCGCGCTTCAGCGTCACATGGCCGTCGGCGTCGATGCGGTAGATCTCGGTGTTGCCGGTATTGCCGATCGTGCCGGGACGATTGCCGCCGCCCTTGCTCTCGCGATAGTGGGCGACGATCGTGTCGGCGTGCAGCTCGGTCGGCCCGCGCGAGGCGACGGCGTTGCCGCGGGCGATGTAGACCTTGGCGTTCTGCTGCCATTCGATGCCGGCATCGGCCTGGATCTGGATCGGCTGGCTGTCGCCGCCGGCGGCGGCGAGCTGCGCCCGGCCGCTGCCGGGCAGCAGCAGGGCAACAGCCGCCGCGATGGCGAGAAGGCGCCGCATCTAGCCGTTCTTCGCGTGCGCGGCCGGCTTGCGCGGGTGCTGGCGCGCGGCGGTGTGGGGCGCCGCGCGGTGCGCCGGCCCGTGTTGCACGGGACGGCGGGCCGCCGGGTGCCGCGCCGCTTCCGCCCTGGCCGCGGCGGCGAGGGCCGGCTTCGCCTCGCGCTCGACCGCGGCGGCTTGGTGCGCGACCGCCTGGGGCAGGGCCGGCGGCTCGCTCTTCGGCCCGGTCTGTTTGACCCCGTTCAGCAGCACGTCGGAACGGCCGGTGAAGACGATCGTGTCGCCCTTGTCGAGCACCCGGAACCCCTCGGCCCGGATGTCGCCGGAGGGGCCGTGGCCGTGGATCGGGTCGTCGCCCTGGGCGGTGTTGTCGGCGACGTTGACGCGGGCGGTGTCGGTGGTGAAGGTGGTGCCGTTCTGGTGGGTCAGCGTGACGTCGCCGAACAGGTCGAGGAGCTGCGCCTGCGACTGGTAGATGCCGGTGGCGGCGGTGACGACGACGGTGGCGCCGTTATGGGTCTTCAGCTCGGCCTGCGGCGCCTCCAGCGACATCAGGTCGCTGCGGTCGGGAACCTGGCGGCCGACCGCGGCGGTGACGACGAACGGCCGGTTCTCGCGGTCGGTCCCGGCATAGCGCGGGTTCAGCATGCGCAGCTCGCGCGCGTCGCGCAGGTCGAGCGCCGGCAGGGGAAAGCGCATGCGCTCCCATAACGGCGCCAGGCGCGGCCACATCGCGACGAGCAGCAGCAGCCCGAGCCCGAGCGCCGGCAGCACCACTTTGAGGCGGGCGACCCGGCGGCTATAGGCATTGCCCATCGCCAGCCCGGCGCGGCGCGCCAGCAGCCGCGCCGCGGCGGCGCCCGACGGGCGGGGCGGCGCCGTCATCCGCCGGATCGGCGCGGCGGACCTCATGCCACCCCGGCGCGCAGGCAGTCGTGCATGTGGAGAAAGCCGATCGGGCGCTGCGCCTCGTCGACGACGAACAGTGCGGTGATCGCCTGCCGGTTCATCGCGCCGAGCGCCTCGGCGGCAAGCGCGCCGGCGGCGATCGTCTTGGGCTCCGGATGCATCACCTCGGCGACGCGGCGGCCGAGGAGCCCCTCGTTCATGTGCCGGCGCAGATCGCCGTCGGTGATGACGCCGACCAGCCGCCCGTCGGCGGCGCAGACGCCGACGCAGCCGAAGCTCTTTTCGCTCATCACCAGGATCGCTTCCGACATCGCCGCCTCGGGCGCGACCAGCGGCACCGCCTCGCCGGCATGCATGATGTCGCCGACCTTGAGCAGCCGCCGGCCGAGGCTGCCGCCGGGGTGAAGGAGCTGGAAATCGGCGCTGGAAAACCCCTTGCGCTCCAGCAGCGCGATGGCGATCGCGTCGCCCAGCGCCAGCATCATCGTCGTCGAGGTGGTCGGCGCCAGCCCCATCGGGCAGGCCTCGGCCGCGGGCGGCAGATGCAGCACGGCGTCGGCGGCGGCGGCAAGCGTCGATTGGCGCTGTCCGGTGATCGCGATCAGCGGGATCTTGAAGCGGCGCGAATAGGCGATGATCGCCGACAGCTCGCCGGTCTCGCCGGAGTTCGACAGCGCGAGGATCGCGTCGTCGACGCCGATCATGCCGAGGTCGCCGTGGCTCGCCTCGGCCGGATGGACGAACTGCGCCGGGGTGCCGGTCGAGGCCAGGGTGGCGGCGATCTTGCGCGCGACATGGCCGCTTTTGCCGATGCCGGTGACAACGAGGCGGCCGCGCGCCGCGGCGCAGATGTCCAGCGCGGCGCCGAAGGCGGAATCGAGCGCGCCGGCGAGGCGTTCGAGCCCGGATACCTCGGCGCGAATCACCCGCCGCGCGACGGTGAGGTCGCTCGCTAGGCCGGTCTGTTCCGCTGTCCCCTCGGCTGCCAGCGTGGCTCGCATATCCTTATCCTAGCACAAATCCCCGGGCGGCATCCCCAAGGGGCGGCCCGGCGCCGCCGGCCTCAATGGGCAAAAACGTCCTGGTCCGGCCAGCCTTCGAGGTCGAGCCGTACTCGCGTCGGCAGGAATTCGAAGCAGCTTTGCGCCAGGTCGAGGCGGCCTTCGCGCGCCAGGATCGCATCGAGCCGGGCGCGCAGCGCGTGCAGGTGGAACACGTCGGCGGCGGCATAGCGCTGCTGCTCGTCGGTCAGGGAGGGGGCGCCCCAGTCCGAGCTCTGCTGCTGCTTCGACAGGTCGATGCCGAGCACGTCCTTGCACAGGTCGCGCAGCCCGTGCTTGTCGGTAAAGGTGCGGGCGAGGCGCGAGGCGATCTTGGTGCAATAGACCGGTGCCGCCATGACTCCCAGATAGCGGTACAGCATCGCCATGTCGAAGCGGGCGAAGTGGAACAGCTTCAGCGTGCCCGGGTCGCCGAGCAGTTTCTTCAGGCGCGGCGCGGCGTAGTCCTCCGGCGCGAACTGCACCAGATGGGCGGTGCCGTCGCCCGCGGAAAGCTGCACCAGGCACAGCCGGTCGCGGTGCGGGTTAAGGCCCATCGCCTCGGTGTCGACCGCAACGACCGGCCCGAGATCCAACCCCGCGGGCAGGTCCCCGCCGTAGAGCTGATAGGCGTTGCGCCGCGCTGCTGTGGTCGGGCCCTCGCTCACCGGTGCCTTTCGCGTTGCGGGCGACGAGAAGTTGGTGCGCCCGAGTGGAGTCGAACCACCACTCCTTTCGGAACACGGACCTGAACCGTGCGCGTCTGCCAATTCCGCCACGGGCGCATTCCGGGCGGCTGGGGAGATAAGCCGCAGGCCCCCGGGTTGTCAATGCACCGCCGCAGCGGCGGCCGGCGCGCGGGTCCGGCGGCGCCGCAACCGCACGTGGAACTGCCCGGCGCGGCGGTGTATCGTCCGCCGCGTCCGCGTCCCCGCACCACCCGCTCACGCCGCCGCGATGGACCACCCTGCGAGTGCCGCCGCCGTCGTGTTCGGCTGGAATCCGGCCTGGGTGGCGACCGCCCTGTTCGTCGTCAGCTACGGGCTGATCGCCGCCGAGCGCATCAACCGCTCGATCGTCGCCCTGCTCGGCGCCGGGCTGATGGTGATCAGCGGCGTGCTGACCCAGGACGAAGCGATTCGCGGCATCGACTTCAACACCATCGCACTGCTGACCGGGATGATGGTGATGGTGTCGATCGCGCGTCGCTGCGGCATGTTCGAATATCTGGCGATCTGGGCGGCAAAGCGCGGTCGTGCCCAGCCTTGGGCGATGCTGGCGATGCTGTCGCTGGCGACGGCGGTCGTCTCCGCCCTGCTCGACAACGTGACGACGGTATTGCTGATCGCGCCGGTGACCCTGGCGGTGACCCGGCAGCTCGAGGTGCCGGCCTACCCGTTCCTGTTCGCCGAGGTGTTTGCCTCGAACCTCGGCGGCACCGCGACGCTGATCGGCGATCCGCCCAACATCATCATCGGCTCCGCCGCCGGGCTCAGCTTCAACGATTTCGTCGCCCACCTCGCCCCGGTTGTCGCCGTCGCCACTGCCGCCCAGGTCGCGGCGACGCACCTGATCTGGGGCCGCCGGATGCGCGCCGCCCCCGAGGCGCGGGCGCGCGTCCTCGCGCTCGACGAAAGGAGCGCGATCGCCGACCCGCCGCTGATGCGCTATTCGCTGGCGGTGCTCGCCGCGGTCATCGCCGCGTTCGTCTTCGCCGCGCCGCTCGGCCTGCAGCCCGGCACGATCGCGCTGTTCGGCGCGGCGGTGCTGATGCTGCTGCACAATATCGAGCATCACCGCGAGCAGGAAAAACAGACCCTGCGGGTGACCGAGACGTTCAACGAGGTCGACTGGATCACGATCTTCTTCTTTCTCGGGCTGTTCGTCATCGTCCACGGGGTCGACGCCGCGGGGGTGCTGGCGAAGGCCGCCGCGGCGCTGATGCGCGCCACCGCCGGCGACCCGGCCGCCACCGCGGTGGCGATCCTGTGGGGCTCGGCGCTGCTCTCCTCGGCCATCGACAACATTCCGTTCGTCGCCGCGATGATCCCGCTGATCCGCGAGGTCGGGCCGCAGCTCGGCGGCGGCGGCCATGTGCTGCCGCTGTGGTGGGCGCTGTCGCTCGGCGCGTGCCTCGGCGGCAACGGCACGCTGATCGGCGCCTCGGCCAATCTCGCCGTCGCCGGGATCGCGGCGCGCAACGGCATCGAGTTCAGCTTTCTGACCTATACCCGGCATGCCTTCGGGCTGATGCTGATGAGTATTGCGATCTGCAATATTTATCTGTGGCTGCGTTACCTGTAGGAAGATGCCTATCGGAGAATCTTCAGGGGAGGACAAGTCATGCAACGGCGTTCCTTTATCGCGGCCGGCGGCGTCGGGCTGGCGGGAGCGGCGCTGGCGGCGCCGGCGATCGCGCAGAGCCAGCCCGAGATCAAGTGGCGGCTGGCGGCGAGCTGGCCGAAAAGCCTCGACACCCTTTACGGCGGCGCCGAGTTCCTGGCCAAGCGGGTGGCCGAGGCGACCGACGACAAGTTCCAGATCCGCGTCTTTGCCGGCGGCGAGATCGTGCCGGCGCTGCAGGTGCTCGACGCGGTCCAGAACAACACGGTCGAGATGGGCCATACCGCCAGCTATTACTATGTCGGCAAGGACCCCACCTTCGGTTTCGACTGTACCCTGCCGTTCGGGATGAACGCACGGCAGATGAATGCGTGGATGACGCATGGCGGCGGCATGGCGCTGCTGCGCGATTTCTTCAAAGGCTACAACATCGTCAACATCCCGGCGGGCAACACCGGGGCGCAGATGGGCGGCTGGTACCGCAAGGAGATCAAGACCGTCGACGACCTCAAGGGGCTGAAATTCCGCATCGCCGGCCTCGCCGGCGCAATCCTGACCAAGCTCGGCGTGGTACCGCAGGTCATCGCCGGCGGCGACATCTACCCGGCCCTGGAAAAGGGCACGATCGACGCGGCGGAGTGGGTCGGCCCCTACGACGACGAAAAGCTCGGCTTCTACAAGGTGGCCAAATACTACTACTACCCCGGATGGTGGGAGGGGCAGGCCAATCTCTCGGTCTACATCAATATCGGCCAGTGGGAGAAATTGCCGAAATCCTACCAGGCGATCCTCACCGCCGCCTGCGCCGAGGCCAATTCCTGGACGATCGGCAAATACGATACCGACAACGTCGCGGCGCTGCGCCGGCTGATCGCCAACGGCGCCGAACTGCGCCCGTTCTCGCGCGAAATCCTCGATGCCTGCTACCAGGCGGCACAGGAATACTATGCCGAGATCGCGGCCAAGAACGCCGCCTTCAAGAAGATCTACGAGCCGTGGAAAAAATTCCTCGACGACGAGCACCAGTGGTTCCGCGTCGAGGAGCAGCAGTTCGACAACTACATGCTGTCGCCGAAGAAGACCTGAGCCGGCGCTCGGCTATTTGAACTGAATCTGAGGAATCTCGCTCGGCGCCGTGTCGGGCACCTCGATGCGGATCTTGTTGGGGTCGATTTTCGGCCCGGCGTCGAGCGAGGCCAGCACCATCCCCGGAAAGGCGATGACGGTCGTCACCATCAGCAATTGCATGACGACGAACGGAATCGCACCCCAATAGATTTGCGCCGTCGTCACCCCCTTGATCAGCCGGCCGCTGAGCCGGTCGACATAGTCGCGCATCGGCGCCACGCTGCGGAAATAGAACAGGGCAAAGCCGAACGGCGGGTGCAGGAACGAGGTCTGCATGTTGATGCCGAGCAGCACGCCGAACCAGATCAAATCGATGCCGAGCTTGTCCGCCACCGGGCGCAGCAGCGGAATGACGATGAACGCCAGCTCGAAATAGTCGAGAAAGAACGCCAGCACGAAGACCATCGCGTTGACGACGACGAGAAAGCCGATCTGTCCGCCCGGCAGGTTGAGCAGCAGGTTCTCGACCCACAGATCGCCGTTGACCCCGCGGAAGGTCAGGGTGAACACCGACGAGCCGACCAGGATGAACATCACGAAGGCCGACAGCCGCGCGGTCGAATCCATCGCCTGGCGCAGCAGCGGCCAGCTCAGCCGGCGCTTGGCCAGCGCCAGCACCAGCGCGCCCGAGGCGCCCATCGCCCCGCCCTCGGTCGGGGTTGCAATGCCGACGAAGATCGTGCCGAGCACGAGGAAGATCAGCGCCAGCGGCGGCATCATGACGATGACCACCTGCTGCGCCAGCCGGCTCAGCAGGCGCAGGCCGAGATAGCGGTCGGCGAGGGCGACGAGATAGGCGACGAGGCCGGAGAGGCCGCAGGCCCAGATCGCGTGCATGCGATAGGTGAGGGCATAGGCGCCGATCGCGGCGGCCGCGGCCACCAGCGCCAGCGAGGGATAGCCGGCGGCGCCGTTCGGCTCGCGCAGGGTCAGCGCTTCCGGCGGCAAGGCGGGGGCCGAGCCCGGCCGGACGATGGTCATCGCCAGCACGTAGAGGGCGTAGAGCAGGGCCAGCGCCAGGCCGGGGATGAAGGCGCCCTGGTACATGTCGCCGACCGAGCGGCCGAGCTGGTCGGCCATGACGATCAGGACCAGACTCGGCGGGATGATCTGGGCCAGCGTGCCCGAGGCCGAGATGACCCCCGCCGCCAGCCGCCGGTCGTAGCCGTAGCGCAGCATGATCGGCAGTGAGATCAGCCCCATCGAAATGACCGAGGCCGCCACCACCCCGGTGGTGGCGGCGAGCAGCGCGCCGACAAAGACCGCGGCATAGGCCAGCCCGCCGCGCACCGGGCCGAACATCTGCCCGACGGTTTCGAGCAGGTCCTCGGCCATGCCGCTGCGTTCGAGAATGAGGCCCATGAAGGTGAAGAACGGGATCGCCAGCAGCGTGTCGTTGCGCATGATGCCGAACACGCGCTCCGGCAAGGCCTGCAGCAGCTCCGGCTTGAGCAGGCCGAGGTCGATGGCGATGAGCCCGAAAAACAACCCGTTGGCGGCCAGCGAGAACGCCGCCGGATAGCCGAGCAGCAGAAAGACGACGAGCGCCCCGAACATCAGGGGCGCGAGGTTGGCGACCAGGAACGCGGTCACTGCGGCGGGCTTTCCGCGTCCTCGAGGTGGGGATCGCGGTGGCGTTCGAGCGGATCGGGAATGCGGCCGAGCAGGAAGGCGGCGCGTTTGATAATTTCCGACAGGCCCTGCAGGCTCAGCAGGAAAAAGCCCACGGGAATGAGCAGCTTGACCGGCCAGCGCACGAGCCCGCCGGCGTCGCTCGAATATTCGTCGCGCACCCAGGATTCGACGAAGAGCGGCCACGACAGGACCATGATCGTCAACGCCATCGGCAGCAGGAAGAACAGGCCGCCGAGCAGGTCGATCCAGGCGCGCACCCGCGCCGGCAGCCGGCTGAATATGACGTCGATGCGGACGTGCTCGTTGTGCAGCAGGGTGTAGCCGGCGGCGAGCAGGAACACCGCCGAATAGAGATACCACTGCAGTTCGAGCCAGGCGTTCGAGCTGCGGTCGAAGGCATAGCGCACGCTCGCATTCGCCGCGCTGACGAGCACCGCGGCGAGCACCAGCCAGTACACCGCCCGGCCGACCAGGTTGTTCAGCCGGTCTATGGCGCGGGCGAGGCCCATCAGTACGGTCACGCTAATAGTCCACGGTACATTTCGCGCGTCGATTATGGCGGATTTGGGGTTCGATCACGACCTCGATCGCGGCGTCGATCCGCGCGCGGGCACCGGGTCCTCGGCGCCGCCCGGCATCCAGGCCATCCATCCGCCCGGGGACCGGGAACTGATTGGACGGGGACGCGCTCGCGCTCATCGCCGGCTCCTCGCGGTGTGCCGCCATATTGCCGAATTCGGCCGGGTTTGATAATGCGCCAGCCATGAAGCACCATCGCGTTGCGGTCCTTGGCGGCTCGGGGTTCATCGGCCGCTACGTCGTCAAGCGCCTGGCGGCGCGCGGCGAGCGCGTCGCCGTTGCCTGCCGCAACGCCGAGGCGGCGAAATTCCTGCGCCCGATGGGCGATGTCGGGCAGATCGCGCTGGTCAACGCGGCGATCGACGACGCGGCGGTGCTGCCGGCGCTGCTCGACGGCGCCGACGCGGTGGTCAATTGCGTCGGCATCCTGCGCGAGAGCGGGTCGCAGCGCTTCGACCGCATCCATCACACCGCGCCGGCGCGGCTGGCGCGGCTGGCGCGCGAGGCCGGGGTCGGACGGCTCGTCCACATTTCGGCGATCGGCGCCGATGCGCGCTCGGCCTCGGCCTATGCGCGCAGCAAGGCGGCGGGCGAGCAGGCGGTGCGCGACGCCTTCCCGACCGCGACGATCCTGCGCCCATCGGTCGTGTTCGGGCCCGAGGACCAGTTCTTCAACCGGTTTGCGGCGCTGGCGATGGTGCTGCCGGCGCTGCCGCTGATCGGCGGCGGCGAGACGCGGTTCCAGCCGGTCTATGTCGGCGACGTCGCCGATGCGGTGATGGCCTGCCTCGACGATGCGGCGACCGCCGGCCGCACCTACGAGCTCGGCGGCCCGAAGGTCTATACCTTCCGTGCGCTGATGGAATTGCTGCTGGCCGAGATCGGGCGCAAGCGGCTGCTGGTCAGCGTGCCGTTCGCGGTCGCCGCATTGCAGGCGCGGCTGATGGCGGTGCTGCCCAACCCGCCGCTTACCCCCGACCAGGTCGAGCTGTTGAAGAGCGACAACATCGTCTCGCCCGGCGAATTGAGCCTCGCCACGCTCGGCATCGCGCCGCAGGCGGTCGAGGCGATCCTGCCCACCTATCTCGACCGCTTCCGCCGCGGCGGCTGGTACGAACGCCCGCGCGCGGTGTAAAACCGGGTGCGGGCGCCTTGCCCGCTCACGAAAGGTCGCCGACGTGGAAGACACTCTTTACCTGGACCTCGCCTCCGGGCGGGTCGTCATCGAGATGCGTCCTGATCTCGCGCCCGGCCATTGCGCCCAGATCAAGGCTCTGGCGCGGCGCGGGTTTTACGACGGCGTCGTGTTCCACCGCGTCATCGAGGGGTTCATGGCGCAGACCGGCGACCCGACCGGCACCGGCACCGGCGGCTCGGGCAACCGGCTCAAGGCCGAGTTCTCGCGCGAGCCGCACCTGCGCGGCACCTGCTCGATGGCCCGCGCCCAGCATCCCGACAGCGCCGACAGCCAGTTTTTCATCTGCTTCGACGCCGCCCCGTTCCTCGACGGGCAGTACACCGT
>Ga0209581_1000867_pt1 | contig 44119 bp, 31 predicted proteins | sample Coa_R2_FD_187160 | JGI IMG/M metagenome (GOLD analysis project Ga0209581, IMG submission 187160) | Surface soil microbial communities from Centralia Pennsylvania, which are recovering from an underground coalmine fire - Coalmine... | ecosystem: Environmental > Terrestrial > Soil > Unclassified ...
CCCACGCGCTTCAGGAGGAGCGCACCCAGGCGCTCGCACGTGCCCGCGCCTCGGGCACGAACGTCACCGTGGCGCTGGTGGCGAAGGGCGTGTCCTTCGGCTCGCTCGTCGCCCACCCCGACGGGTCGGTCGACACGGCGGGCGTGGTGGGCGTCGATCCGGATCTGGTCGTCAAGCCCTTCTCCCGCAAGGGCATGATGCGCTCGGTGCGCGAATTCACGGTCAACGCCTTCAACCAGCACCACGGGATGCAGGCGGTCGAGCGCTTCGGCGAGGGGACCGATCCGGACGGCGACGGCGTCACCGACGAGCTGCTCGTGGGGGACGTGACCGCGGCGAGCATCTTCCAGGAGGCGCTGCCCGTCCCGGTCGAGATGCCGCCGGGCTGGAATGCGCGCGCGGTGCTGCGCGGGCGGCGCCTCTTCGCCCAGGTGGGCTGCACCTCGTGCCACGTCCCGGCGCTGCCGCTCGAGAGCACGATCTTCTGCGATCCCGATCCGCTCAACCCCTCCACCGGGCCGTTTGCGACCTTCAACGACACCTCGCAGTCGTACTGCTTCGACCTGCGGCAGACGAGCGGGCTGCGCGGCAACATGGTCGCGGCGTACACGGACTTGAAGCGCCACGTGATCTGCGACGCGAGCAAGCCCCAGCTCTGCAACGAGCCGACCTCGCCGCTGCAGACGAGCGACAGCATGCAGCCGGTGCCCCGCGACGAGTTCCTCACGGCGAAGCTCTGGGACGTCGGCAACTCGGCGCCGTGGGGCCATCGCGGCGATCTCGACACGATCTACGCCGCGATCGTGGCGCACGGCGGCGAGGCGGCGCCGGTGGAGGCGGCGTTCGAGGGGCTGCAGGCGGCGGACCAATCGGCGGTGGTCGCGTTCCTCAAGACGCTGGTGATGCCGATTGTCCCGAACGACCCGAATCCGCAGCAGGCGGGCTCGCCGCCGGCAGGGCCGCCCGCGGGCGACTGAGCGAGCGCCCTCGCCGCGGCGACGGGTGGCTGGCGCGCCGTCCCGATTGCCCCCGGCGGGCACGGGCTGCTAAGTGGCCTGATGCGCTGGATGCGCCCGTAGCTCAGCTGGATAGAGCGTCAGGCTTCGAACCTGCAGGTCCCCCGTTCGAGTCGGGGCGGGCGCGCTGCTACATCGTCGGGCGCACAAGGCATCTCCGCAATCCCGCCGACGGCTGCTCGGGCGCGCTCGGCGCTGGTGGCAGTAGTGGTGGCACGATGCGATGCGTCGCCGCGGCGGGCGAGCCGCTGAACCGCGTCGAGCCGTGCGCCGGCGAGAGGTGCGCGTAGCGTGTCGTCGTCGCGAGTGCCTTGTGCCCCGTCTGGTTGCCCTGGCGGAAGCCCGTGTGTAGGGCAACGGGGACCGTTGGCCTGGGTGGCAGCGGGCTTCTGTCAGCGCCGTTGTCCTTCCCTTGGGGCGCCGAAGCGGGTCAGGACGATCCGCGACCGCGCCGTTGCCCAGGCCCGCGACCAAGAACCCTTCGAGGCGGCGGGGAAGGGGCGACCCTGCCGCGCATTCTGCCCGAGTCGTTTTCGCGGTGCTGTCCATGGTGCTCCCCGCCGGGCCGGAAGCGCTCGCAGTCCCCTCGTCCCGTGGCGAGCACTGCGCGGCGAGGAAGCTGAAGGCCGCGGCAAAGGTTGCAGCACAGCTTGCGTGCTAACGAGGCGGGCGTCCTGACGGGCGCGGCGGTGGAGCAGGCGGCCGCATCCCGTCGGGCCCTCGCCGCCGTTGACTTCCCCCGAGAGCGTGTCGGCCCATGCAATCCGCGGTCACCGCGCTGGCAGCGGCGAGAGCAGCCCTCGGTCGATCAGCCCCTGGAAGTAACTCACCACGCTCGCCGCGAGCGCCCGGTCGCGGACGAGCAACCCGAGCTCGATGTTCCGTTCCAGCGCGGCCTCGGTGAGGTTGGCCGAGGTCACGAACACCGCTTCCTCGTCGGCCACGACCGCCTTGGCGTGCAGGACGCCGCCGGGAGCCTCCAGATCGAGCGCACGGGGATCGTAGAAGACCGCGGGGCGGGCTGAGCCAGGCCAGTCGGTCGTCCAGAAGCGGTCCGCGAACCGGCGCACGAGATGTTCTGCGGCCGTGGTGTCGCCGCGCCTGCGCTGGATGTTCAGCAGCAACGTTACGCGGAGATCGGGGACCGCATCCATCCGCCGGGCCAGCACCTCGAAGGCCCTGGGGCCGTCGAAGAAGACATACGTGCTCGCCCAGAGAGAGCTTCGGGCGGACCCGAGCAGCTCCTCGTACACGCGGCGCGTGTCGCGGGCGTAGAGACCCGGCACCTCGGGCCCCGACCACACCAGGTCCGGCCTTGGGGACCGGGAGGCAGCCTTCGCGATGGTGCGAAGCCACATCGCGGCGGCCGGCCCCGAGATCCCGAGCCGGTCGAGGTCGGCCAGCGCCTGGGCAGCCGAGTCTATCCTCTCGGTGTTCCCGAGCACCGAGCGCAGCGCAGCTGGAGCATATGGCGCGGACAGCAACCCGGACTCGAGGGCGCTCGCGAGGCGCTCGCAGAGATGCGGCGCGAGATCGACCAGACTGTCGCTCATCACTCGACGCGGAAGAATGCCGCGTCAGGGGTCCCGAGAACCGGCACCACCAGCGCCCGGTCGAGGTAGTCGTTGCGCATCTCGCAGGACGTTTCCGAGACCAGCGCGCAGGCGTGACAGGCGGCGCCGTGGAGCCAGCGCGCCTCCATGCTCGCGCCTGGATCGTGCTGGGAGCAGATCGGGTCGTTCGAGCAGAGCGCGCTCGTGCGCAGGGCCTGCGCCAGATGGTCTTCGAAGTGGCGCGCCTGCTGGACCAGCCCACCCAGCGTCCCCTCGGCATCCGGGCTCCCCGTGTAGAGCAAGATGCCGAAGCGCCCCGCCTCGGCGTCCGCGTAGATCCGCTCGTGGATCGAGCTCGCCGGATACCCGCAGCGCATGGCGAGGGACTGGATGAGCAGATGCGAGAGCGTGTGGAGCAGCACGTAGGGTCCACCGGGGAATGGCCGCTGGCTCTTGCGGTGCGCCGTCCAACGCCCGTGCCCGGCTGCGAGGCTGTCCAGACGGCGCTTGACGCCCGGATGATCGAGCCAGCTCTTCACGGCTTCCGCGCCCAGCTTCACGAACACGCCTTCCCCACGGTTCTCCACAGCGGGGAACCATGCTGGTTCGAGAGCGATCTGCGCGCGCTCGACGTCCGTGTCGTACTCCCCGTGGATGTCCGGCATCACGGCCTCCAGGCGCGTGAAGCCGATGAGCGCAAGGACCTCGCGCAGGCGGTGGAGCTGGATCACCGCCTCGATGCCTTTCGATCGGGGCGAGCGGCGCCAGACCCGGTCGGGCAGGCGCCGGGCATGGAAGTTGGGATCGACCGGCACGTCCTCGCCGAAGCCCTCGGGCGCCGCGAGGATGGCATCGAGCTCGGCCTGCTTCACGGGTCGCTCGCTCGGAGCGCCGACCTTCCGCCGCTCGATGGCTTCCAAAACCTCCTTTTCGCCGAAGGGGGCGAGCTTCTCCGCGATCCTGGGCTTTCTCTTCAAGAAGGCCAGCCCAGCGGCGTCCTCGACGATCTGGAGGTCATCCCAGAGCTCCGCTACGGCCATCTCGACCGCGCTGGCGCGCTCGGGCAGCGAGAGCACGCTCACGACCTGGGGGAAGTAGGCGTTCGACGCCGTGCGGATGAGGAGCCGGCTCGGTTGATTGCACTCCTCGCGCGCGTGCTTGCCGAGCCAGGGCCGCTCACCGCGGCACGTGCCGAGCGGGTTCGTCTCGAGCAGCGTCGCCTCGTAAAGGCTGCGCTGCTTGCGGCCACACTCGCAGCGGACGACCAGCTCCGCCAGGTCGCCGCTCGTGCCGCGCTCGTCGAGCCAGAGTTGGCGCCGGCACGTGTCCTCGGGCCCGTGCGCGAAGCGGCGCCAGTCGAGGTCGTCGACGTGCCCCCTTGGGCAGGCCCGCACGAAGCGGGTGGCGACCACCGCCCGGCCGTCGAACCGGCCCCGCTCGTCGAGCGCCTTCCGATGCACGAGCCGACGCGAGCGCTCGCGGTCCTCGGCGCCGCCCTCGTCCTGCACCACGAACCACTCGGGGAACCGCCAGGCGCCGATGCCCCGCGCCGGCTCGCGGGGATCGCTCGGATCGGGTGGCGGCGCGTAGAGCCGGGGAGCACGGATGCCGGTCATCGCCTCGAGCTTGCGGGCCAGCCTCGGCTCCACGATCTCCTCGAGGTCGCTGGGCTTTGGCCAGGTCTCGAGACCACCGACGACGGCGGAGTGCGCGGGCAGGTCGATCAGCGCGCCGGGCCCGTAGGTGGTGATGACCTGGCTGCGTCGGATCTGGCCGTGGGCCTTGCGGGTCACGCGCGATCCTCCACCTGGATCCCGCTCAGATCCTTCAAGAAGAGATTGACGTCGGGCTCCACGTCACGGAGCGAGCGATTGGCGCGGAACTTCCGGTGGTGCTCGGACTCGAAGTCCCGGTCGAGCATCTCCCGCAGGAGTGGCCGCGGCCCTGTCAGCTCGTACTTTTGGTACTGCACTCCCACACCGACCGCCCGGTAGTCCTCGATGATCGTTCGCCAGGAGTCGAGCAGGTCCACGACCCGGTTGTGGACGCTCCGGAGACGCTCCTCCCGCTCGGCGTCGTCCGCGAACGGCTGCTGGCACACTCGCTCGAGGAACACCCCGAGGAGCCGGCGCTCGAGCGCGGGGCGCACGTCCCCGATCCGTTCGACGCCCAGAGGTGGCGTGAGCTCGGGCTGGGCGTGCCGCGCGAGGCCCACCAGCGCGCCGGCGAATCCCCGATCGAGCGCGCGCGCCGAGAAGGGGGTCACGCTCCCGACCTCGACGGAGCGGTAAAACGTCTCGTGGTAGTGGCGGAAGCGCTCGTAGTGGGAGCGGTCGCGCGGTTTGTGGATGTTGAAGAGCGTGACGACGAGGCCCGGGCGCTGGTCGTCGCGGCCCACGCGGCTCGTGGCCTGAATGTACTCGGCGTGGGTCTTGGGCTGGCCGAGTACCACCATGAGTCCCAGCCGCGGAATGTCGAGCCCAACCGAGATCATGTTCGTCGCGATCGCACAGTCCACGCGTTGCGGGTCGTGAAACGGCGCCTCGAGCCTGCGGCGCGCCTCGGCCACCTTGTCGGTGGAGACGCGCGAGGTCAGCTCCACCACCTCGGAGAACGTCTTGCGGTCGCGGAAGAGCCCCGGCTCCTCGCCGATCCGCCGGCGCGCGCCGTAGGCCTTGAGCGTGTTCTGGACCTCCTCTTCCAGGATGCGCCGAGCCCCGCCGAGCTCGCGCAGGGAGTTGAAGTAGCCCACCACGGTCATGTACGGGTCGGCAGGGTTGGCCTTGTTTCCGTGCCCGCCCGCGTCGCGGTAGGCGCGCTCGGCGGCGCCCATGAGCGCGAGGTACGCCTTGCGCATCACGACCTTGGGATTCCGGCCCTGGGCGGCGACGCCGACGTAGAGGCGCGCGGGCACCTCCGGGGCGGGGACGGTCCGGGCGAAGAAGGAGTCGCGCCGGTCCGGCCCGGGCGGCGGGAAGACCTGCGTGAGCGGGCGCGCGAAGAGCGCCTGGATCTGGTCCTGGGCCCGGCGCACGGTAGCGGTGGACGCGACGATCTTGGGCCGCACCGCGCGGCCGTCGATCTCGCGCAGGCACAGCGCCTCGATCGCCGCCTCATAGAGGCCAGCCATCGTGCCGAGCGGCCCCGAGATCAGGTGCAGCTCGTCCTGGATCACGAGGTCCGGCGGTGGCAGCGGCGCGGGGAGGCGCGCGCCCCGGCCGGGTTCGGCGGCCCCGTAGAAGCCCGTCGCATCGTGCCGGTCCGCTCCCCCCAGGAGCACGCCCGCCTGTCCGACCCAGGGGAGCGAGGCGAACTTGTCTACGGTGGCGATGAGAAACGCCGGCAGCCGCCGGTAGAGCGGCTCGTCCACGGCGACGACCGGGAGCGCGCGGTCGCGCGAGAAGTCGCACTCGAAGTTTGCGCACACGATGCGCAGCTCCCGCGGCTGGTCGTCGTTGGGCAAGAGCGCGAAGGAGTCGGGCCCGAACCGAGTGCCGCACCACGGGCAGCTCTCGAGGGGAATCGGCGAAGGTTTCCCCTTCGGGTCGGCCTTGAACTGCCGCACCTTGGCCCGGGCCGAGTCCGAGCGGCCATCCCCCTTGCGCCCGAGGATGTTCGGTGTGGCCGCCTTGCCGACCCAGAGGCCGATCTCGAACGGCCATGCGCCGTAGCGCCCCGGGTTCCGCTCCCGCTCGAGCTCGAGGGCGCAGACGAGCCCCGCCGCGCGCGCGAGCTGATCGAGCGTCAGGAGCCGGAGCGTGTAGCGCATGATCACGCTCACGCCCGCGCCGGCGAGCCCCTGCTCCCCCGCGTGGCGCAGGCGCCGGAGCACCATCGCGAAGGCGGCCAGCGCCAGGTACGCCTCCGTCTTGCCGGAGCCGGTGGGGAAGAAGAGCAGGTCCACGGTGTGGCGGTCCGGGTGGCACGGATCGGCGAGGCCGGGGAGGTTGAGGAGGAGGAAGGCGAGTTGGAAGGCGCGCCAGTGCGGGGCCTCGATCCCAAGGCGCTTCGAGAGCGCTCGGGCCACCGCCCGGTTGGCCACCCGGAAGGCATCGAGCGCGTCCGCGTCCTGGCCAAGCAGGGCGATCCCCCGCTCGATCCGGTCCGCAGCGACAGTGGCCAGGCGGAGGAGTTCCTCGGCGGTTGCCCGGCGCTTGCCTCCAAGCGAGGCGATAGCGCGATCCCGCCTTTCGATCCAGGCGCGGTACTGCCGAACGAGGGGCGAAAGCGCCGTCATGGCCGCCGCACCGTCGGCGAGAGCCCCGAGTGCTTCCATCGAGAGTTCCACGCCGGGTACATCCACCGTCGCCGTCTTCTCGACCTCGGCGTCCGGGATCCACGCCGTGCGAAGCACCCGGCACGCGCCGTCCTCGATCTCCCACGCGGCCGACACGCCGTGGCCAGTCGCGTACTCGGGCGTGTCCGCGTAGTGCAGATCGGCCACCTGCTCGTCCCACTCCTCGGCGAAGGCCCCGCGCGGATCGGGTCGGGGCACGAAGGGATGATCGCCCCGCACCTCGATCTCGGCCTGGAAGGCGTACGCGCGATCGGGATTCTCCTCGTCGGGCCTGCGGTGGTTGACCAGAAAGACCGAGACCGACCGCGTTCCGGCCGGGATGAGGCCCGCGAGTTCCTCCCCAGCGATCGGCCGCTCGACGAGGTGGAGCTGGAGGCCGCCCGAGCCGGGCACGTCGCGCACCACCGGTTCGGACTTCCCCTCGAGCGCGAGCGAGACCGTGACCTCGCGCGGCGCGCGTTGCCAGACGGAAACCGCCTTGCCGTCCTGCCCCTGGATCTCCGCCTGCGCGTAGTCGCCCCAGCGCACCGTGACCTCGAGGGCCCGCGCCGCCCCGGGCACGAGGAAAAAGAGCCCCATCGAGGATGGGAAGTAGCCTTTCTTGGCAGCCTTGCGCTCTTCGCTCGATTCCTCGGCAAGGCCCGCGGTTTCGGGCACCAGCTCGAAGTCGTCGTCCTCATCGGCGTCGGCGCTCTTCGCGGGAGGCGTGCCGGATGGGATGAGGAAGCCCGTCAGGTACCAGTTCGACGGCCGCACCCAGCCCGGGAGCCGTTCCTCGGCGAACGTGTGTCCCGCCCCGGGCCCGACGAGGTCGAGCCGGAGGGCCTCGACGAGGCGCTCGCGCACCTCGAGCGAGGTTGCGGGTGCCGTGGTCGCCCTATCGAGCGTCATGGGTGCCCGCCCCGTGCGTCTCCAAATGCCGCCCTGGTCCTCGGAACAGCATCTATCGCATGAGGAAACCGTATCCCTCGGCTTCCGACAACAACTGCCGAGGAGTTGTAACGCCGACGCCTACTCTCAGTGATGAAGTGGCTTTCTGCAGTGTCATACTTGCAACAATGCCTGACTCCCTCGGAGGCAGCCATCGAACGACGCGGCGGTCAGCACGCCTGCGATCCGGCTCCAAAGCCGCGATCCTCGAGCACGCGCCGGGCGAGCAGGATCTGGTCCCTCGAAAAGCGCCGCTTGCGCTCGCCCCAGGCGTAGGTGGCGACCACCGTCGCCTCCTCGGTGTCGGCGCCCTCGCGGGTCATCACCCAGTGGACGGTCGCGAGGAGTTCCAGGCCGAACGGGGACTCGAATCCCTCCACGAGGTGTGCCACGCGGTCGAACCGGGCGCGGGTCTCCGGCCGCTTCTCGAGCACCGCCTCGGCGTCGTCCACCGCGCCGGGCACGAGTTCGAGCGGCTTCCCCGGCTCGTCGCCTCCGGCCGCGTACCCAGACACGTAGTAGCCGTCGATCGCAGCGAGGACGTGCCGCAGGTTCTCGGCGTAGGGCCCGTAGGGCCCCTTCGCGAGACGTAGCCTGAGCGGCTCACCGGCTTCCTGCATGAAGTACATCAGCTTGTGCACTTCGAGCAGCGTGACGAACGGATCGAGGAAACCTCGAAGATACCGATCCATGAGGCCTACCAGCGCAGCGCGGCCAGCTGTCATTGCGGGAGGCTTGCGCGCGCGCCGAACCGGCACTGCAACGGCGTCCCCAGACGGCTCGAAGACAACAACTTGGACGTCCTTCAGATGTCCCAAGGCGCGCTCGATGCGCGGGCGAACCTCGGACCAGTCAAGGCCGCCCAGCCCCGAGCCGAGCGGCGGGATGGCGATCGAACGGATACCCAGACGCTGGATCTCCTCCACCAAGGCCACGAGGCCAGCTTCGATGTCCTCGATCCGCGACTTGCCGCGCCAGTGGCGCTTGGTCGGGAAGTTGACGATGTACCGCGGGTTCGTGAGGCGGCCGGTCTCGAACACGAACATCCGCCCGGGCTGCATCTCGTTGCGTCTGCAGGCCGCGGCGTACGCCTTGAAGTTCTCCGGCCAGGCCTTCTTGAACTGGAGGGCGATGCCGCGGCCCATGAAGCCCACGCAGTTCACGGTATTGACCAGGGCCTCGGCTTCTTCGGAGAGGATGTCGCCCGTCTTGAATTCGATCATCGGGGCACCTCCCGCCTCAAAAGTACCACTCGAGCCGAACCTCGACCACGGGCCGATGACTTCCCCCCGCAATGGCGTTCTGGGCACGTCGGTGGATCGCGTCCGAATGTACACCGATCCGTTCGATCAGATCGAACGGGAGTCGCTCGTGCACCAGGAACTCGGCCTGCTTCCCTTCCTTCACGTCCGGCGCGCGGAAGTCCGTGGCCGCGATGGCGGTCCAGTCAAGCTCAGCGAGATCTTGGGTACGCGATCGGAACGACGCGTACTGTGCACCGGCATTGGAGAGCGAGAACGCCCAGCGGCGGCCACTCGCCTCGCACCAGGTGATGACCTGGTGGAGGTCGGCCTCGAGATGCACGATCGGCCCCTGGCCGCCGCGATAGCTGAGTTCCGGGTGGTTGGCCTTGTGAATCACGTACAGCATGATGGATCGTGGGCAGAAGTAGAACGGCACGTAGTCGCCGACCTTGGTGCCCGGATGGCAGGACACTTCCAGCACCTCGATCCGCCGCCGCTTGATCTCGGACATCCCGATGACCGTAGTCGCACCTCCGGATTGGGCAACGAGCCTGTCCGACAACAACTCCCCGCTGGAGGCGATGCGGGCGAGGTTGTCCACGTGCGTGATGTGGTAGATCATCGGGCGCGCTGGAGGCGGGGTCACTTGAACAGATCCTCCGTGGCTGCTCCCCGCTGCGGGCGGCCCGTCGCCTTCTTGCCGCCGCGCCTCTTTCTGGCCGCCGCCGCTGCGGCGCCGGAGGGGGATTCGAGGCGGGCGCGCTCGGCGTTGAGTTCGAGGAGCCGGGCGAGGACTTCCTCCTGGACCTCGTCGGGCCAGCGGTAGCGCCAGGGCTTCTTCCTGCGCGGGCTCCAGTCCTCCTCGTCGATCTCGTAGTCGAGGAAGAAGTCACAAGTCGTCGGGATGTCGGTCCAGCCGTAGGCTTCGAGGATGGCCCGGTCCATGGCGGCGTGGAGCTCGCGGAGCCTGAGGATGTCGGGGTCGGTCTCGTTCGGGTCGTGGAACCGGTTGTAGGTCCTGGTGAGGCCCGCGCTCTTCTTCACCATGAGCGCGGCGCGGAAGTCGTAGTAGGCCTTGCCGGCGGCTTCGAGGGCGGGGTGGGTCTCCCAGTTCTCGGGGAAGGGGAAGGTCTCGAAGCAGTCGGAGGGGGTGTAGCGGAGGTCGTCCTTCATGGTCGGCCCAAGAAAGGCCGACCAGATCTGATGGAAGCGCGACTGGAGAGCGCAGAAGGCAGAGTACGTCGTCGACGGGAACACGATGAGCGTGTGAGCGAAGACGATGTTGCTCGGCAGGAATGCCAGCGCTTGCACGTTCGAGGTCTGCGGAATCACCAGCACCCGCTCCAGCCACGCGATGGCGGCGTGGAGTTCGCGCCGGTCGGCACCGAACTGCCACCAGCGCTTCGCCACATCACGATTCCAGTTGTTCTTCGGCGGAAGCTGGACGCGCTCTGGCTTCACCTTCGCCTCGACGATCGCCATGAGCTCCGGCCACCGCCGCCGGCACTCCTCCTCGCTCCGCTCGCCGAAGTTGATGACGTAGCGGTGGTGGGCGTGCGTGGGGCTCGTGTTCACCTCCTCGCCGCCGATGTAGGGGAAGATGACCTCCCGGTAGCGCGGGTGGTCACGGAGCCGCGCGTCGATGGCTGCGATCCGTGCCGCCCTGTCCTCGGGTAGCGCCGAGGGGTCTCCGGCGAGGAGACGCCAGAGCTCCGCGAGCGGCGTCGCCACGCCCTTGGTGTCCGTGTCGTCGAACGTAAACCCCATGCCGAGGACGATGCTGCCTTGGAAGCTCTTCCCCACGTTCGCCGCGAGCCGTGCCGGGTCGTGGTGGCCGCCGCGATGGAAGAGGAACGCGGTGATCTTCGGCACCTCCCGCTCGTCGAGGCGTTTCGAGCCTGGGAAGGCGCCCTTCATCACGTGGACGACGCTCACCACGACGGCCGCCATGCCGGGCCACTTCACGCGCTTGCGGACGGCGTAGATCTCGCCGCCGTGCTGGCAGATCCAGCGGAGCCCCGACGCGCGGGTGTCGCCCTGGGCGATCGTGTTCGTCGCGATGAGCCCGAAGGCACCGCCCTCGCGCAGCAGGCTGAAGGCGCGGCGGTAGAAGTGGGCGACGAGGTCGGCGTTGCCGTGCGTCTCCTCGTGAATCGCCTGGAGCCAGTCCGGGTAGTGCGGGACGTTCCCCGCGGCGACCGTGTTCTTCCCCCCGAACGGCGGGTTTCCGATGATCGCGTCGAACCCCGGGTTCTCCCGCTCGAACACCTCCGGGAACTCGATCTCCCAGTGGAACGGCGCAAGCGGCGGGTCGGCCTGGCGCCGCTCCTCGAGGAAGGCGCGGTAGCGCTCGGCCTCGCCGCCCACGACCGCGTTCGCGAACTCGGCCCGCTTCCGCTCGCGCTCCCTGGGCTTCTCCGCCTCGAAGAACGCGGCCACCGCCAGGTCGCCGAGCAGCCGGACCTTCGACAGCTCGAACTGCGCCTCGTCCCAGAGGTCGCGGAGCTCGAAGTCCGAGATTCCCTCGCCCGCCTCGCGGATCTTCCGGCGCAGCCCGGACACCTTCTCCAGGTGCTCGCGGGCACGGATCGCTTCGAAACCTTCCTCGAAGTCGGGGGCGTCTGCCTTCCAGTGGAATGCTTCGAGCTGCCGGCGCGAGAGGCCCACCAGCGAGTCGCCGTGCCGGAGCGCGTGGTCCAGGAAGGTGAGCGGGTGGTCCTTCGCCAGCGTCACGAGCCAGAGCGACATCTTGGCCAGGTCCACGGCCACGGGGTTCCGGTCCACGCCGTACAGGCAGCGCTGCGCCACGAGCCGCCGCGCGAAGACCACCTCGTCCTCGTCGGGCGGAATGTCGGGCGCTTCGCCATGGGCGTGCCACGACTCGACCAGGGCATCGGCGAGGAAGCGGCACGCCTCGACGAGAAACGCCCCCGAGCCCATCGCCGGGTCGCACACCTTGAGGTCGAGGATCCGCTCGGGTCGCGGGGGCCGGCCGTCCGGCTCCCGCAGGCGGGCGAGGATCGGCTCGAGCGTCGTCCGCACGATGGGCTCGGTGAGCGAGCGCGGCGTGTAGTGCGAACCCGAGCGGCGCCGCTGCTCGCTCGGCTGGAGGACCATGGCGCCTCGGGGCACGAGGTCGGGGGTCGCGGCCTGGTCCACCACGGGCAGGAGTGCTGCGTGCAGGTCCTCGATCGTCGCGGCCTCCTTGACGCGCCGCTTCACGATGTCGGTGAGCTTGCGGTCGGCGCGCTCCTGGAGCCACTTCGCGCGCTTCGCCGCCGGCTCGGCGAGGAGCGCCTCGAGGTCCACGGTCGCGGGCGCGCCGTGCTTCTTCTGCGACTTGATCGCGACCGAGCGGCCGGTCGCCGTCTCGAGGCGAAACCCCATCATCGTCTCGTAGACGGAGCCGATCTGCTCGACGTCGAGCGCCCGGTATGAGATCCGCTCGCCGTCCAGCACCAGGAGCTTCTCGAGGACGCGGTAGATCGTGCCGTCGGGGACGAGCGGCGGGTTGATCCGCTCGTGGATCTGCCGCGCGCCGCCGCCGCGCCGCCCCTCGAGAAACTTGAAGCGGTCGGGGTCGAAGAGCGCGCCGTGGCGGGGTGGCAGGTGCATCCCCGCCGCTCGGGCGCCGTCGTGGACCATGCGGAACAGTGCCAGGAGCTGCGCCCAGGCCCCGTAGCGCTGGTCCATCGTGTCCGGGTAGAGCGCCGCATCCTCGCGCAGCCTTTCGAAGAGACCTGCCAGGGAATAGGAGCGGAGGAACGTCTCGTCCTCGGGCAGCATCTCTCGCTCCTCGGCATAGAGGAGGAAGACGAGGCGCAGGATGACGGTCAGGAGCGCGCGGTAGACCTTGTCGGGATGCTCGGCCAGGGGCTCGCGCAACAGCTCGCCCTTCGAGGCGTCGTGCGCCGCCTGGAAGCCGCGGAGGAGTTCGTAGAGGGCGTGCAGCACCTGCTCGGCGAGGCGCTCGGAGACCTCGTTCTGGAATTTCCGGCTGTCGGCGAGGAGCGCGGCGAGGCGCTGGTGGCGCGGAAGGGCCAGGAGCCGCCGTTCGCCGAGCAGCAGCCGTAGGGCCGCGCAGATCGGCCGGCCCATGGTCTCGACCATGTCGGCCACCTTGAAGTCGAGCCAGCCCGAGGATTCGCCGCGCGGCGCGGAGATGAGCCGGAGCACGCGGCCGTTGACGAGCAACCCAGCCGGGACGCCGGTCGCGCGCAGGAGCCGCTCCATGCGCGAATGCGGCGAGAGCTCCAGCCGGCCGCGGCTGCCCGTCGCGCGGTCGAAGTCCTCGCCGGGTTCGAGCACCTGGACCAGAAGCTGCCAGGCCACGGACCCGTCCTGGGGGTCGGGCTCGCGGACTGCGTAATCGGGCCGGAGCGTCTCGCCGGCGTCGGGGAGCGGGACCTCGAGCTCCGGCGGGATCGGGCTCTCCTCGTCGCCGGCGTAGCCCTTGGGCGAGAAGCTCCAGCCGAGGACAGACCGGGCGAACGCGCGGAAGTCGCGGATGCAGGTGTCAGGTTGCATCTCACCGGCGCGGTAACGCGGCGCGGCCTCGCGTACGCGATCGGGAAGGCCTGGATCGCCACCGAGACAGGCGCGGAGCAACCGCTGCCCTTCGACGTCGCTCCGGTCGAGGATCGCCCCGGCGCGCACGAGCGCCGGCGCGGAGACGACGAGCCCCGTCGGCCGGACGAACCCGAGCCACTCGAGGTGCGCCAGGACCTGCGGGTCGAGCTTGGCCACGGCTAACCCGTCTCCGGCCAGAGATACACCAGCCCCACGGGCTCTACGCGCTTGGCCTTCACCTCGTAGAACTCGCGGATCCGAGCAGGTTCGTGGGCTAGGTCGCGGTCGAACTGTTCGAGACGCGCGCGCCAGGCGCGGATGTCGGCCTCGAGCTGCCGCTTCTCTTCTTCGTCGAAACCCAGCGTGAGCTGCTCGAGAGGTCTCGATTCCACCTCGGCTAGCCGTTCCCGGACACGCTCGCGCTGGCGCTCGAGGGTCTCCACCAGCTCGCGCGCCTCGCGCTCCCCACGGCCGCGGAGCTTCTCGACGGCCGCCCGAGCCCACTCCTCGGCGCGCGGCTCGAGGTGGGGCAGCAGCTCCTCGATGTCACGGGGGGCCACCGCGAGGAGCTTCCGCTGGATCGCATCACCCGGGGCGCGGGCGGCGTTCTCCGCAAGCGACTGCTCGAGGAGGTCGAGGGTCTTCGCCTCCGCCTCCCGCGCGTAGGGCACGAGCGGCCCGCGGCGCTGAGAGGGCTCGATCCAGCGCGCCGTGACCGGGACGATTTCCTCGTGCAGCCGCTCGGCCCCGCGCCCGTAGAGCGAGAGCCGGCCGAGCAGGATCACGCGCGGGATCGAATCAGCGGCCTGGGCGAGACAGGCTCGCGAGAGGTCGTGGTAGACGAACCCCTGCGCACGGAAGTGGGCGAGCAGCCGCTGGGCCACCCGCTGCTCGAGGTGGAGGTGCACCGTGTCCTCGGTCAGCACACCGGCGTCCTCGAAGACGACGGGCCGGATGGGGGCCTCGCGCCGCCACTCGGCGAGCTTCTGGTCCGGCCTGCGCGGTGCGCGCAGGCTGTCGAGCGTCGCAGCCCAGCTCGGGTCGGTCTCCGCCCGCCGGTCGAGTGGCGGGAAGACGTAGACCCGGCGGCCGTGCTCGTCGGTCGCCTCGGCGAGCGGCCCGGCGCCGAGGATCTCGAGCGAGCAGGAGAGCGCCTCGCGGAAGGCAACAGCGTCGAATCGCACGAAAGCGCGCGATCGCTCGAGCAGGTCGCGGCAGCGCTCGATCTGGGCTTCGAGGTCCTTCTGGCGCTCGCGGGCCGATTCTAGCTCCTCTTGCGTGACGCGCCGTCGCGCCTCGTCGAGGTCAGCGGCCTCGATCTCGCGCGCCAGCCGCTCGGCGTCGCGGTGGCGGATGCCCTGGGAGAGCCGGCGCTCGATGTCGTCTTCGATGACCTTGGAGAGGCTACCCAGCTCGCGCTTGATGGTCTCGGTTTTCTTCACCAGGACTTCGAGCACCCGGTCCTCGGCCCGCTGGGGCAGGACAAAGTAGTGGCAGCGGACCTCCGGGGCCGGCTGGAGCTTGCGGTCGATGCGGCCGTTGCGCTGCTCGATGCGGCCCGGGTTCCAGGGGAGATCGAAGTGGAAGAGGTCGGTGCAGTGGGCCTGGAAGTTCAGCCCCTCGCGGGCGGCGTCGGTGGCGAGCAGGATCCGTAGCGGGTCCTTCGCCGGGTCCGTGTTGAAGCGCCGCTGGATCTCCTTTCGACGCGTGCTGCTGGTAAGGCCGTCGATGACCTCGATGCGCTCGTCCGCGCGGTCCGTGCCCTCGATCGCCTGCTCGAGGATGGTCTTCAGGTAACGCTTCGTCCCCTCGCGGTTCTCCGTGAAGATCAGCACGCGGCGGGGGAGCCATTGGGGCGGGGGGCCCGCTGGCCGCTGGCCGAACGGAGGAAGTTCCGGGCAGAGGTGCTCGCGGATCCAGCCGATGAGGTACCGGGTCTTGGCGTCCGGGAGGTGGCGGCTCCGCTCGGCGATCTCCTGCATGCGGTCGAGGAGGTCTTGCTCGCGGCGGCGGAGGGCTTCCGCGGCCGCGTCGCTGGGCGATTCGGCCTCCGCCGCGGCGGTGGCCGTTTCGACCTCGACCCTCTCCTCGGCTTCGGCCTCCTCGGGGGTCCACTGACTGCGCTCGTCGTCGGCATCGGGAGCAGAGGCGAAGCGCGCCGCGGCCTCCTCGCCGGCGCCCGTTGCGTCCGGGCGTCCCTTGGCCCACTCCCGCTCGACTGTCGCCCGGTGCACCTTGAGGCTGCGGGCGAAGGCCTCGACGGACGAGAGCAGACGCTGCTGGAGGCCGACCACGAGGAGCCCTGCCGCCGCCTGCGCGCGCTTCGTCGTGCTCGCGAAACGCTTCTCTCGGACAGTCCGGTACTCGTCCAAGAGCCGCGAGAGTACGAGCTCGGGAGCGTCCCCGGGCAGCCCATCGAGAGCGATGCGGACGACGTCGCGCCTGGGGAACCCGCCCTGGACCGCGCGGATGTCCTCCTTGAGACGGCGCACCATCACCTCTTCCAGCGCCTTGGTGCGGATCCTCACGCCACGGGTGAACCGGTACGGGTCGAGGATCTCCATGAGCGTCGAGAAGGAGTTCGAGTGCCCGTTGTGCGGTGTGGCCGAGAGGAAGAGGCGATGCTCGAAGCGGCCCGCGAGATCGCGGATGGCGCGCGTGAACTTGGTCTCGATGCCGTAGCGCCCTCCGCTTGCGGGCGCGGCGTGGTGGGCCTCGTCCAGGATGAGGAGGCTTCCAGGAAGGAAGCTCCCCAGCCACTCGCGCATCGGGTCCGCATAGGCGGGGTCGATGAGCAGGTTGTGGGAGACGAGGAAGCGGCTGTGGGTACGCCAGGGGTTCACGCCGAACCCGCGCTCGCGGCGCATGCGGGCGAGGTAGGCACGGTCGAGGATCTCGAACACGAGCCCGAACCGCTCCTCCAGCTCGGCCTTCCACTGTTCGAGCACCGACGGCGGCGCGGCGACGACGATGGTTTTGACCTTTCTGCGCAGCAGGAGCTCGCGCGCGATGAGCCCCGCTTCGATCGTCTTCCCGAGACCGGTGTCGTCCGCGATGAACAGACTGACACGCGGCAACCGCAGCGCCTTGCGCAGCGGTTCCATCTGGTAGGCGTCGAGCTTGATCCCCGCGCGGAAGGGCGACTGGAAGAGGTTCGGGTCGGTCGCGGTGACGCAGTTCCAGCGGAGTGTGTGGAAGAAGGCGGCGAATGTGGGCGGCGGATCGAAACCTCTCGCCGCGAGATCTTTCCAGCCCCCGTCCGTCAGGATCAGGCGGTCGGGCTCGTGGTCCCAAAAGACGTCGAGGACCTGGCCCTGATTGTCGTCGTCCGCGCACGCGAGCCGGACGATCGGCGAGTGGCCGGGCTGGGGCGGCGCGACGACCTCCTCCACGAGCCATCGCCGAGAGCGGACCTGGACCAGCTCGCCTGGTTCAGGCAGGCGCTCGGGGGGCGTCCCGGGCAGCGTGCCAAGGCCCACGGGGGTCACCCTCGTATTCTCCAACCCCGGAACTCGGGCACCTCATTCACGCCCGCCGCCGCGGAGGGCGCTCGGTAAGCTGAGGTTGGGAGCCCAACAACCTGCTGGCTCAGCGGCCGGTGCATAGCGACGTAGCATGCTTCGACGGCCACCCGTCGTGCAACCTGCGGTCGCGCGCTGCTCGAAGGAGGAGATGGCCCCGGTTCGCGACTGGTTTGCGGATGCGGACGAAGTTGTAGTAGGTCCAGGTCGCCATGCCAGTATGGAAGCTAGGTGGCGGGCACGCGGTGGCGGACGTCTTCTTACAGCATGGCGTTGGCCTGATCGGGCCAGGAGATGCAGGGCCCTGGGATGAGGGACGTGGCGATGACGAGTTCAACGGCCCCTCCGTCCGCCGGCTCGCCAGCGAGGTCCAGGTCGGCGGCGTGTTCCTGCTGCGCACGGCGATCGCCACGATCCGCGCGGTCGGGATCGTGGCCAGCGAGTACCTGTACCTCAACCAGTTCGACGACGTGAACGGGTGGGACCTGCAGCGTGCCCGCCGCGTACGCTGGCAACCGCTGCCGGAGCCCCATGATTTCCGCAATCCGGTCTTCGGCACAAACCCGCCGAGGCTCTCGTGCGTGCATAATCCCGCGGTTCTCCGCTACGCTGATTGGTTTTTTGAATGCCCAACCGGCGGACTGGCAGGAGGCGCCGTTGCTGGAGCTTCCCGCGGAGGAGGAGCGCCTGCAAGAGGAAGGCGTGCCGGCGCCCCTTCAAGAGCTCGTGACGGTTCTCGGTCGTACTTCAAGAGGCAGCTCGCGATACGCTGCCCAGAAGCGCGGGGTCGCGGTCGACCTCACAGCTTCTCAGGATCGAGGTCGGTGGCGCGGCCAGCAGTGCGCTCGGCGCGGGCTTCGGCGGCGAGCTTCCCAAGCGCCTCCCGTGAGCCAGCGAACTGCTGCGCCCAACGCTCTTCATCGCGGAGCTCGTCGAGCAACCAGCGTCCTACCCGATCTTGCTCCTCGGGCGGAAGGGCGGCCAGCTTCGCGATCGCAGCGTCCAATGTCTCGGTCACAATTTCAGTATACCCATTCCGCATACCCATTCCGCCGGGCGGGGCCCAACCCGGCGCCGTAGCCGCCGAGCGGCGCTGGCCTCCGCAGGTGACCTCCGGACAGCCTGTTCGCCGCCCGCGGCTGAGCGACGACCTCGTTGATGGTTCAGACCTTCCAGATCGTTACCGCCGTATGCCTTGGCCTCTTCGCCGGTGCCATGCTCCTTATCGGGGGAGCCCTCGTCCTGCCCAAACCGCTGCGCGATCTGGTCGGCGGGCTCAAGACGGCTCTCGAAGACAAGACTTGGCCGCTGCGCTACCTGGGGCCGCTGCGCTCCTACCCGCTCCGGCACGTGGCGTTCTCGCGGCACCACGACTCCTTCGCCGGCGGTGGCCTTCAGCGACTGCTCCTTGGTCCCCCCTTCGCGTCCCGGCCCGCCCACTCCAGCCGCGCGCGCAAGCCGCGAAGTGTGACACGGTGTCAAGGGATCGTCGGGCGCCGGCGTGGCGAGGCAGGCGCTGTGCGGCGTCCCGGTCGGCGCAAAAGTTGCTGTCGGGGAATCGCGATGGCCCCCGAGTCGGTCAACGAGCAGTCGGGTCACGCGGTGCGCATCCTCGTCGTCGACGACGAGCGCGGGGTGCGCCAGAGCCTGCGCTACCTCCTCGAGACGGCGGGCTACGTCGTCTTCGAGGCGCCGGACGGCCGGGATGTGGTCGAGAAGGTCCTTCGAGACGGGATCGCGCTCGTCATCACGGACCTCTTCATGCCCAACCGCGAGGGGATGGAGACGATCACGGCGCTGCGCCGCGCGTGCCCGGCGGTGCCGGTGATCGCCATCTCGGCGCACGGCCCGCAGTACCTCAAGGCCGCGCAGGGCCTCGGGGCGTGCCGCGCCCTCACGAAGCCCTTCGAATCCGAGCAGTTTTTGGAAACCGTCGCCGAAGTGCTGGGCCTGCCGCGGGCGGCCTAGCTAGCTCGCGCGCCGCGTGGGCGCGACCGCCTCAGGGACGCAGCGGGAAGATGCCCGTCCGACGGCCGTCCCATGGCGCGACTGCCTCGCCCAAAGCCGCCTCCCGGGCCGCGGGATCGCAGCGCAGGAAGCGCGAGCGCGCGAGCCAGCGCGGGTCGGGGTAATACGCGAAGAGCGCCGTCCCGTCGCGGATGCGCTCGATCACGCGCCGCTCGACGCCGCGCGGGAGCGCCGGGCAGCCCCAGCTCCGCCCGAGCTGCCCGTAGCGGGCGACGACCGTGCGGCTCACGTAGGGCGCACCGTGGACGACGATCTCGCGCTCGAGCGCGCGGTCGTTGAAGCCGGGCTCGAGGCCGATCAGCCGCAGCGACTCGCCGTGGGACCCCTCGTACACCTCCCCCGTGCGGAAGAGCCCGAGGCTCGACTGCCGCGAGCCGGGCTCGTTCGAGAAGGCGGCGGCGTAGGTGCCGCCGCTGCCCACCCCGTGGGCCACGAGCTCGTTGAAGAGCACACGCCGCGCGGCGAGGTCGATCACCCAGAGGCGCGGCACCGTCGAGGGGAGCGTGTAGTCGATGACGGTGAGCACGCGGCGGGCGAAGAGCCCGGGCGGCGCACAGCCGTAGGCCGCGAGCGCGAGTCGCAGCACCTGCGTGCGGGGCCACGGAAGCGGGGCGGTCGAGCCGACGACGCGCACCGCCGGGTGCCGTCGCCGTCCGGCCGCGGGCGAGGGGGCAAGGCACCCGAGCGCCAGCACCGCGAGCCACCACTCCACCCTCCGCCGAACCATCCTCGCCCCGGATGCGGATCCTTCTAGCCGGCGCCGCGCTCACATTCCAGCCGAGCCCTCACGGCACGAGGACAGCAGCCCCCTCGAGGCGGCCCGCGCGCAGGTCCTCGAGCGCCGTGTTGGCCTCGGCGAGCGCGTAGCGCCTGACCGTGGTGCGCACCGGCACCCGGGGGGCGAGCGCGAGAAAGGCCTTGCCGTCGGCGCGGGTGAGGTTGGCGACGGAGCGCAGGCTGCGCTCCTTCCAGAGGAGCGCGTAGGGGAAGGCGGGAATGTCGCTCATGTAGATGCCGCCGCACACGACGACGCCCCCGGGCGCCACGGCGCGCAGCGCGAGCGGCACCAGCGCGCCCACGGGCGCGAAGATGATCGCCGCGTCGAGCGGGACGGGCGGCATCGCGGTCGAGTCGCCCGCCCAGACGGCGCCGAGGTCGAGGGCGAAGCGGCGGGCGGCTTGGTCGCCCGGGCGAACGAAAGCATAGATCTGACGGCCCTCGTAGCGGGCGACCTGCGCCACGATGTGCGCGGCCGCGCCGAAGCCGTAGAGCCCGAGCCGGTGCGCATCGCCGGCCATGCGCAGCGCACGGTGGCCGATGAGCCCGGCGCAGAGCAGCGGCGCCGCATCGACGGCGGCGTACGGCGCGGGAATGGGGAAGCAAAAGCGCGCGTCGGCGACGGCGTACTCGGCATAGCCGCCGTCGCGCTGATAGCCGGTGAACTGCGCGCGCTCGCAGAGGTTCTCGCGCCCGCTCGTGCAGTAGGCGCACTGCCCGCACGTCCAGCCGAGCCAGGGCACGCCCACGCGCGTGCCCGGGGCAAGCCCCGCCGCGGCTCCCGCGGCGACCACCGTGCCCACGATCTCGTGCCCGGGCACGAGCGGCAGCTTGGGGTCCGGGAGCTCGCCGTCGACGACGTGCAAGTCCGTGCGGCACACGGCGCAGGCGTCGACCCGCAGCAGCACCTCGTCGGGTCCGGGGGTGGGCACGGGCAGCTCCGCAGCTCGCAGCGGCTGCCCCGGCCGGTCGAGCACCATGGCGCGCATGACCGAGGTGCATAGCGCCCTCCGCGTCCGCTGTCAGCGCCCGACCTTGCGGCGCGCGGCGTGATCGGTCATGAACGACGGCGCGGGGGCGGTGAGGGATGGATGTCCGATCGCCGCGCACTCGCGCAGGGCCTGCTCTGGTTCGTCGTCGCCAACATCGGCCTGCTCTTCGCCGACGCCTACGGGTATATCCTGGCCGCGGGCGGCGCGCGCTGGACGGCGGGCTGGCTCTTCGTGCACGTGGCGCTGCTCGCCCAGCTCGCGACGGCGATGCTGCTCGTGGCGGGGCTCGTCCTCGCGCTCGCCGCGCTGCCGGGCGGCACGAGGATCGCGGCGGTGCTCGCTACGGTGGCGGCGACGGCGCTCCAGGTGCTCCTCTACGTCGACCGCGGCGTGTACGCGCACTATCGCTTCCACGTGGGCGGCCTGGCGCTCGAGCTGCTCTGGATGCGAGGCGGGCTCGCGGCGCTCCACCTCTCGCCCGAGGATCCCCGCGTGTTCGCCGCCGGGGTGGCGGGCGTGCTCGGGCTCGAGGCGGGCGCGCTCGTCTGGCTCTGCCGGCGCGCCCGCCTACGGCCCTGGCCGACGGGGACGGTGGCACGGCGCTGGGTGCTCGCGACCGGCATCGTCGGCGGGCTCGTCCTGCTCGAGAAAGGGGTGTACGCCGCGTGCGACCTCTGGGAGGTGCGCGACGTCACGCGCGTGACGCGGATCGTGCCGCTCTACCAGCCGTTCACCATGGTCGGGTTCGCGCGCCATCACCTGGCGTTCGCGCCGCCCCCGATCGTCGCCGGGAAGACCGGCCTGCCGCACTACCCGCGCGCGCCGCTGCGTTTTGCGCCCGGCGCGCCGCGGCCGAACGTCCTCTGGATCGTGCTCGACAGCTGGCGAGCCGACACCTTCAACCCCGACAACACGCCCGCGCTCTGGCGCCTCGGCGAACGATCGCAGGTGTTCTTGGGTCACGTGAGCGGCGGCAACAACACCCGCTACGGGACGTTCAGCATGTTCTACGGGCTCTACGCGCTCGCCTTCGATGCGTTCGCGGCGGAGGCGCGCGGCCCGGTGCTCTTCGACGCGGCGCGGGCGCGCGGATACCGCCTGGGGGTGTACTCGACGAGCCGGCTTGCCTTCTCCGAGCTGCGCCGCACGGCGTTCGTCGCCGTGCAGGATGCGATCGGGCCGGTCTTCGCCGACTCCGGAATCGCCGCCAAGGACGCCGCGGCCGCGGAGGCGGTCGGGCGCTTTGCGACGGCGGCCGACCCGCGTCCGTTCTTCGCCGTCCTGCTCCTCGAGTCGACGCACGCGGGATACGACTTCGATCCCGCTCAGGCGCGCTACCGCCCGTACTCCGAGCGCATCGGCTTCCTCGGGCCCGGAGCGGGCGTGCGGCCGACGCCGGTGTGGAACCGCTATCGCAACGCCGTCGCCTACGCCGACACCGTGGTCGGCGGCCTCGTCGACTGGCTCGATGCCCACGGGCTCCTCGCGACGACCGTCGTCGTCGTCACCGGCGATCACGGCGAGGAGTTCAACGAGCACGGCTATTGGGGCCACAACGGCGCGTTCACGCCCGAGCAGCTCCGCGTGCCCCTCGTGCTCTACGTGCCTGGCCTCCCGCCAGCGCGCCACCAGGGCCTTTCGAGCCACCACGATCTCGCGCCGACGATCCTGGCGCTGCTCGGGGTCACCAACCCGCCCGAGGACTATAGCCTCGGGCGCCCCCTCCTCGACGCGCCGGGGGATCCGTATGCCGTCGCCTGCGGCGCAGACGAGTGCGCGGTCGTCGAAGGCGATCGCACGCTCACCTTCGGCGTGGGCGTGCACGATCCCGCGGGGATACAGGTGGCGGATGCGGCCGGTCGTCCGGTCCCGATCGGGCGCGCCGAGGCCGAGCGGTGCGCGGTCGAGGTCTTGGGGATGCTCACCCGCCTGAGCGGGTTCCTGCGCTGAGTCGCGGGCGGTCGGAGGGTTGACAGCCGGCCGCGCGGATCTAGCTTGGCAGCAGCGTAACCGCAGGAGGTGGAGCGATGGCGACCTACCGCGACCCGTTCGAACGGCTCCAGGCGGAGCTGGAGCAGATGGTGCAGCAGGCGTTTGCAGCCTTCGGCCCCGGGGGCGTCTATCCGCCCGTCAATGTTTTCGACGCCGGCGACGCCTTCGTGATCAAGGCCGAGCTGCCGGGGCTCGATCCGAAGGCGATCGAGCTCAGCGTGGAGGACGGCGCCCTCACGCTGCGCGGCGAGCGCAAGCTGCCCGAGCCGCAGGCTGGCGCGGCCTTCCATCGACAGGAGCGCGACGAGGGGGCGTTCCGCCGCGTGATCCGCATGCCGGCCCGGGTGATGCCCGATCAGTCGCAGGCGGAGTACCGCGACGGCGTCCTGACGGTGCGGCTGGCGAAGGCGCCGGAGAGCCGGCCGCGGCGCGTCGAGATCCAGGCGGCATAAGGAGGTGAGCAAGCATGACAGCGACCGAGCTGGAGACCAAGCCCAAGACGCAGATGGAGCCTCGACCCAAGCAGAAGGTCGAGCGCCGGGAGGAGAGCACGCGCCCTGGACAGTACTTCATGCCCGCCGTCGACATTCTCGAGACCGACGACGAGATGGTGCTGGTGGCCGACATGCCGGGCGTCCCCCCCGACGGGGTCGACGTGCAGCTCGACGGCGATCGGCTCACGATCGAGGGCCGGGTGCGTGCCGAGGACTACGCGGGCCTCAAGCCGCTGCACGTCGAGTACGTCGTCGGCGGCTATCACCGAACGTTCGCGCTCGGCGAGGCGATCGATCGCGACGGCATCCGCGCCTCGATGCAGCAGGGCGTGCTCACCCTGCACCTCCCGAAGGCCGAGCACGCGCGCGTCCGGCGCATCGAGGTGCGCGCCGGCTGAGGGGGCGCGCGGGCGGCGGCGGCGGCTCAGCGGTGCTTGGCCGAGGCGTTGCCGGAGCCGCCCCGCGCCCACGCCGTGCCACTACCCGCGTGGCCGCCGCGGCCGCCCGACGCCCAGCTTCCGCCGGTGCTCCAGCCTCCGCTGCGGCCGTCGGTGCCCGCCGTGGCCCAGCCGGTGCCCCCCGCACTCGAGGTGCCGGCGGCGGTGGCCCAGGCCGTCCCGCTGCCGGCCGTGGCCCGCCCGAGGGCGGCACGCGTATGGTCGAGCGTGCCGGCCGCGCTCGGGGCCGCGGTGCCGGCGAGCGTGTTGCCAATGCCCATCGCGGCCGTGCTGTCGACCATGGTCTGTGCCGCCGCCCCGGCCGCCGCGAGCAGCAGCGCCGCGAGCACGCCCGTCACCATCCGTCCCGTCATCGTCGTCGAGCATATCGGTGCCCGGCCGATGTCGAAAGCCGCGGCTGGCCGTGCGCGCTGGTGTGCGCTTCGCTTCAGCGCTCCGGGCCGGCGAGAGGCTCGAGCCCGCGGGCGGGGTCGAAGCCCGTCGCGTAGCCGCGCACGATGCCGCTGCCGTCGACGAAGACGAACGTCGGGGTGCCGGTAACGCCGTAGGCGATGAAGGTCGCGCGGGTTGTGTCGAGGGCGACGGTGTCGGGAAAGGGGGCCGTGAACGTGCGGAAGAAGGCATCGAGGGTCCGCGGCGGCTCGTCCGTGATCGCGACGAGTCGGGCGTCGTGCGCCGTCGCAAAGGCGCGCAGCGCGGGCAGGGCCGCCTTGCACGGCGCACACCACGTGGCCCAGAAGAAGAGCACGTGCGCCGAGCCGTCGGCGAGATCGGCCCGCGGCAGGCTCCCGCGGTAGGCGCGCACGTGCAGGCTCGGGGCGCGGCTGCCGACCTGGACGGGCCCGGGCAGCGACGGCTGCTTCGTCGGCAGCGCGCGCGGCACGAGCGTCACCGTGCGCCGAAGGCCGTCGCGCAGCACGACGAGCCGCGCCGGGCGATCGACGGGCGCGAGGAGCGTCCAGACGCGGATCTGGTTGCGCTCGGTAAACGGTGCCCCGGGCGGGCCGAGGACGACGTCGCCCGGTCGGAGCCCCGCGGCGAGCGCGGGCGAGTCGGGATAGACGGCCACCACCTCTGCCGCCCCGGCGGCGAGCGCGTGCGCGCGGCGCAGCCCCTCCGGGGCGTCTGCGAAGTTGATGCCCATCCAGGCCGGGGCGAGGGTGCGGGCGAGCGCGAGATCGTCGGCATACGGCGGGAGCGGCGGCTCGACCGCGAGCGCGGGCACGGGGGCGAGGCCGCGCTCGGGGAGCGTCAGGCGCTCGCACGCGACGAGCCCGGCGTAGGCGGCCCGTTCGGCGGGGGTGGCGCGTGTGGCGAGATACACGCGGCCCGCGATGGCTTCGAGGATCGCGCGCAGCCGCAGCACGCCGCCGAGCCGCACGTCCATGCGGTAGGCGGCGGCCGCCGTGCGCTCGGCACGATCGTGCAGGCGCGTGAGGCGTGCAAAGAGCGCGGGACGCGCGCGCACGAACGGCTCGAGCGCACCCAGGAGCTCGTGGGTCGCCCGCTGTCGCGCCGCGGGCGTCAGCGTCGACAAGGCGTCGGGCGCAAGCCGCGCGCGCCAGGCAGGGTGGGCGGCGACGAAGCGGGCGAGGGTCGTGGTGGCAGCGTCCCCGAGCCCGTTGCGCCAGGCACGCGCCTGGTTGCGGAGCTGCTCGGCGAGCGCTTGGAGCCGCTCGACGTTGCCGTCGAGCTCGGCGAGCGAGCGGGGGCTCGCCACCCCGAAGGCCGCTGCCACCTGGTCGACGAGGCGGAGGTCGTCCTCCGAGTCCGCCGGATTTGCCCACGCCGTGCGCAAAAGCTCGTCGGTGAGCGCCGCCGCCTGCGGCTCGCCGCCAGCGGCTCGCCGCAGCAGCTGCGCGAGGTAGAGGTCGGAGGTGCGCAGCGGCACGTCGGGCGTGCGGTCGGCCAAGAGGACCTCGCGATGGGCGGCGGCGAGGCTCGCGCCGTGGGCGAGCGCGGCGAGGAAATGGAACGAGTGGCCGACGTTGTTGCGCCCCCGGTTCTCTGGATAGCACCCGTAGGCGGGCCGATCGGCGGTGGACGAGAAGTAGCCGCAGATGCCGCCGGGATGAGCGGCATCCGGTGGCACGCGCAGGGTTGCGAACCCGCCCGAGTAGCACTGGGACATGAGCAGCACCACGCGGACGCCGGGGTCGAGTTGCGCGAGCAGATCGCGCAGCTCGTGCACCGAGACCGACGCGTCCGCCCCCCACAGCGTAATCCGGCTGTCGCTGCCGCCCGCGGGGTCCCGGCTCCCGTGGTCCGTCACGTAGAGGAGCAGCGTGTCGCCGGCCCGCAGGCGCCGCGCCGCCTCCGCGAACCAGGCCGTAAGCGCCGGGCGGGTGGCGGGCTCCACGCGGACGCCGTCGAGCGCGGTGTTCGCGAAGGTGACCGGCGGTGCGAGGGCGGCGCCCGCCGGCGTCTCGGCGATGAGCCAGAAGGCAGACTCGGGCTCGAGCTCGCGCACGGCGAGGTCGGGGGTGGGGTCCGTGCCGTCGCTGGCGAGGACGGTCACGTGCGCGGGCGGCACGCCAGCCGCGCGCAGCACCGCGAGGAGCTGCGCGAGATGCAGCACGTGCGACTGGTAGTTGTGGGTGCGATCGCCGCCGCCGCTTATGAGAAGCGCATAGAGGCGCGGCGGCGCGACGTGCGCGGGCACCGCCCCGCGGCATCCCGCGAGGCCGACGAGCGCAGCGAGCAGGAGCGCCCGGCGATGCGAGGCGACGGGGGGCATGCGTGCCGCAGGCACGCAGTCTAGCAGGCGGCGCCGCCGAAGGCTCGCAGTCCCTCAGACGCCGGGCGGCACCGAGGGGCGCTGCGCGGACGCGCTCGCGCCGTCGTGCCCCCCCGAGTTCCGCAGCCGCGTCCACGCCCGCACCAGCTCCGGACCGAAGGCGATCGAGACGGCCGCCCACGCCAGCAACCCGCCTACGATCCACTGGTGGAGCGTCATGGCGCGCGCATGTTCGCGCGCGTTGCGCTTCCAGGTCAAGGAAAAAACGCCGTCGCGGCGCGTCGAAACAGCATGCTTGCACCGGCGCGGCCGCGCGCGTGAGATGCGCCCATGACGCTTCGCCATGCGCCACTCCTGCTCGTCCTGCTCGCCGCGGTCGGCGCCTGTGCGCCGCGGCGGCCGCACGCCGTCGTCGGGCTGCTCGAGGACGGCGTCGCTGCGTTCGCGGCCCAGCACCCGCTCGCCGCCGGGGAGGCGATGCGCGTCGACGAGGTGGCGCGGACGCCGGCGGCGAGCTACCACGTGGTCCAGGCGCGCGGGGCAGAGTCGCCGCATCGCCACCTCGTCCACGACCTCACCGTCCACGTGCTCTCGGGCGGCGGCGTCCTGGTTCTCGCCCGTCGGCGGGTGACGCTGCGCGCGGGCGACGTGGTGCTGATCGCGCGCGGCGTGACGCACTGGTTCACCCCCGGCGGGCGAGAGCCGGCGGTGGCGCTCGCCGTCTTCACCCCGCCGCTCGACGGGCCGGATGCCGTGCCCGTCGACGTTGACTCCGCCGGGGACGGCGGCTAGACGCGAAGCACGCGCCGTGCGCGGAGGAGGTCGTATGACGATGGCTGGGAGCGTTCGACTGCTGCTGATCGCGGGCACGACGGCCGGACTGCTGGTCGGGGGATCGGTCGGGTGGGCGGCCGACAGCGTCACCGGCGAGGTCGTGGACCTCGCCTGCTACCTCCCACACGGGAGCAAGGGGGCGAGTCATCGCAAGTGCGCCGACACCTGCGCCAAGAAGGGCATGCCGCTCGGGCTCCTCACCGACGACAACCAGCTCTACCTCGTGCTCGAGGATCACGAGAACCCGAAGGCCTACGCCCAGGTGAAGGAAAAGGCGGCGGAGAAGATCACCATCGAGGGCGAGAAGGTGACCCGCGACGGCATGAACGCGATCGTCGCCGAAGCCGTGAAATGATCAGAAGAAGGCGTGCAGCTCGAGCCAGAGCTCGGGCTGGTTGAGCAGCGGCTGGTCCCGTGGCCCGTTGTTGATGCGGTACTGGATGCGGGGCTGGAGGAAGCGGTCGATGAACGGTTCGGCGCCGATCGCGTAGCGCGTCTGATCGTTCGCGTTCGAGACCTTGACGAACTCCGCCGTGCCGCGGAGATTGAGCCACCCGAACAGGAGCAGATCGAGCTCGCCGTAGGTGGCCCAGTCATCGCGCCGCCCGACGGTGGCGAGGTTGCGATCCTCGAACTTGTCGGCTTCCGCGAGATAGGTGAGCGGCCCGTAGTTCGAGCCCGCGTAGACGGCGTAGACGTCGCGCTTGTTGGTCTGCCGGGCGACGGAGCCACCCGCGATCACGTTGCGCACGACCGGGACGTCGGTGACGACGGCGTAACCGTTCAGCGTAGCCGCCACGTCGTTGTCGCCCGACTTGCCGTTGGTGATCGAGCTCGCGATGAAGAACGGCCCGGGCATCGTGCCGATCTCGATGCCCTCGTCGGGATTCTGGAAGGTGTAGCCGCTGCGCGCGCGGATGAACGCCTGGTCGTCCTGGACGCGCAGCCCGTAGGTGGGGAACAGGCGGCCCCCCTTGAAGTACGTGTTCCACGGCAGGAAGCCGCGCAGGAGCGCGAACGCCTCGCGGTTGTTGGCGACCCCGTTGAAGTTCTCGTCGGCGTAGATCGAGAGGATGTCCGGGTAGAGGTCGACCTCAAGGTAGGCGAGGAACTCGTTCACGCTGAGGTCGGTCGAGCGGAGGTCCCGGCGAAACGCGCGGTCCCCGTCGACGGTGCCCGCGGCAGTCGGCCGGTCGCGGAAGGTGAGGGTGGCGCGCGTGCGCAGATCGCCGCCGATCGAGACGTACGGCGTGACCTCCCCGGTAAACGGCTTGGTCCCGGGCGGGATGGGCAGGATCTGGAGATCGTGCAGGATGTCGTGGGCGTGGATCTGCGCGAACGCCGTCCGCTTGCCCCCGCCCGTCAAGTTCGTGTGGCAGTCGCTGCACTTCGCCCCCTCGCGGACCATGAGATAGGGCTCGGCCTCGGCCTCGGCCGGGAGCAGCGCACGCGCAAGCCCGGCCGCGAGAAGCATCACCGCCTCGATCCTCATCCCCACCCCCCGCGCCACGGTCGGGCGGCCGCGGGCCGGCCGCCGCGGTGGCCGACGTCAATGTCCGATGCGTGCGACGGTCGATCGGCTCAGTGGCCCGTCTCGAGAGCCGACTTGAGCGCCGCGAGGTGCTTGAGCTCCTCGGAGAGCTGCTTGAGCGTGTCGATCACGCGTCCCACCTCGCTCTGGGCCCACTCGATCTCCTGCTGGCTCACCTTCGCGAGCGCCCCGCGGAGCTGGTCGTAGAGGGTCACGAGCCCCTCCACGCCCGAGATGCCGGACTCCGCAATGCGACGGTTGACGTCGCGCGTGAAGTTGATGATCTGGTCCGTCTGACGAAGCATCTCTTCCATGGGTTCCTCCGGCGCCGTGCTGCGGGTTCGAGCGGCGTCCATAGCACCCCACCTCACGGGTGACAACGGGGACGCGCATCGCCGGCTTCGCCGCCGTCTGCGAGCCGATCGCCGTCGGCAGCGACACGGTTGCCCTCTGGCGCGTGGCCGACCTCGAGGCGCACGTCGACCGCACGGCACTGCTCGCGGGCGACGATGCCGCGGAGCCGCCGTACTGGGCGCACCTCTGGAGCGGCGCACGCGTGCTCGCCGCCGCCGTGCCGCCGGGGGCGGGACGCACGGTCGAGATCGGCTGCGGGCTCGGCCTGCCCGGGCTCGCGGCGGCGCGGCGGGGGGCGCGGGTCACGTTCGTCGACCGGGTGCCCGCGGCGCTCGCCTTCGTGCGCGCGAGCGCGGCGGCCAACGGCTGCGTCGTGGACACGGTGGCCGCCGACGCGACGACGGGCGCCGTGCGCGGCCCCTTCGACCTCGTGCTCGCGGCCGAGGTGCTCTACGACCGGAGCGCGTTTCGGGCGCTCGCGGGGACGCTCGCCGCGCTGCTCGCCCCGGGCGGGCGCGCGCTCCTCGCCGATGCCGGGCGCATCGATACCCGCGACTTCTACCAGGCGCTCGACGCCGTCGGGCTCCCCTGGGCCGCAACGGAGCATCGGGTGCGGGAGGAGGGAATGGTCATCGCCGTGCGCCTGGTCACCGTCGGTCCGCGCTGAGCCGCCGGTCAGGCGAGGCGGTACTTCTCGATCTTGCGGTAGAGGCGCTGGCGGTCGATGCCGAGAAGCCGCGCAGCCTCGTTTTTGTTGCCCCCGCTCTGTCTGAGCGCGGCCGCAATCGCGCGCCGCTCGACCTCGGCGAGGGGGAGCACGGGGCCCGACGGGGGCTCGCCCGGCGCGGCGATCCCCGGCGGGAGGTCGTCGAGCGTGATCATCTCGGCGCGCGAGACGGCAAAGGCACGCTCGATCGCGTTCTCGAGCTCGCGGATGTTGCCCGGCCAGTCGTGTTCGCACAGCCGCGCGAGCGCATCGGGCGCGATCCGCTTGGGTGCTACCTGGTACTCGGCCGAGAAGCGGCTGACGAAGTGATCGACGAGCGCCGGGATGTCCTCGCGGCGCTCGCGCAGCGGCGGCAGCTCGATGCGCACGACGTTCAGCCGATAGAAGAGGTCGGCGCGAAAGCGGCCCGCGCGCACCTCGGCCTCGAGATCGCGGTTGCTCGCCGCGATGAGCCGCACGTTCACCGGCACGGCGCGGCTCGAGCCGAGCGGCGTGACCTCGCGCTCCTGGATGGCGCGCAGAAACTTCGCCTGGAGCGTCGGCGGGATCTCCGCCACCTCGTCGAGGAGGAGCGTGCCCCCGTCGGCGGCGCGAAAGACGCCGTCGTGATCGCTCACCGCCCCGGTGAAGGCGCCGCGACGATGCCCGAAGAGCTGGCTGTCGAGCAGCGTCTCGGAGAGCCCGGCGCAATTGATGGCGACGAAGGGCGCCGTGGCGAGCGGGCCGCGGCGGTGGATGGTGCGCGCCACGAGCTCCTTGCCCGTCCCGCTCTCGCCGGTGAGCAGGACCGTGCTGCGGTTCTGGCTCACGGCGTCGATCAGCCGCACGACCGCCTGCATCGCCGGGCTCTGTCCGATCAGCTCGCCGACGCGGCGGAAGCGTCCGATCTCCTGCCGCAGCCGCGCGTTCTCGCGACGGAGCGCCTCCATCTCGAGCACCCGCTCGAGGGTGAGCAGGATCTGCTGCGGCGGCGCATCCTTGATGAGGTAGTCGGCCGCGCCGAGCTTCATCGCCTCGACCGCGGACTCGATCGTCCCGTAGCCGGTGAGCACGACGACGGCGCTCGCGAAGTGGCGGGCGTGCATGGCGCGCAGGAGCGCCATGCCGTCCATCACCGGCATCTTGAGGTCCGTGAGCACGATGTCGAAGGGCGCCTCGGCGAGGCGGGCGAGCGCGGCCTCGCCGTGGGGCGCGCACTCGACGCGGTAGCCGGCGCGCTCGAGGTTCTTGGCGAGGGTGCGCGCCATGTTGACCTCGTCCTCGACCAGCAGGACGCGCGCCGTCACCTGTGCCTCAGGGCTGCGCCGCCGCGTCGTCGTGGCAGGGGCACGGCAGCTCGATGATGAAGGTCGTGCCGACGCCGACCTGGCTCTTCACCTGGATCTCCCCGCGGTAGCGGCGCACGATCGAGTGGACGACCGAGAGGCCGAGGCCGGTCCCGAGCCCGGGGGCCTTGGTCGTATAGAAGGGGTTGAAGATATCCTGCAGCCGGGCGGCGGGGATGCCAACGCCCGTGTCGTGGACCTCCAGCCGCACGCGGTCCGTGCCCGCGCGCGCCGTGCGGAGAAGGAGGTCGCCCCCCTCGGGCATCGCCTGCACGGCGTTGGTGACGAGGTTCAGGACGATCTGGCGCATGGCGTTGGCGTTCACCACGCACGGCGGCACCGAGGCGAAGTCGGTCGTCACCCGCACGCCGTGGTCCTGGAGGTAGCGCTGGAGCAGCTGGAGCGTGCGACCGAGCAGCTCGTTGACGTCGACGCGCTCGAGCTCGGCGCTCGACTCGCGCGAGAACTCGAGCAGGTTCTTGATGATCGCCTGGGCGCGGCCGATCTCCTCCTCGGCGATGTGCAGGTCGTCGGCGATCTCGGGGTTCCCGGTATCGACGAGCTGGCGGAGGTCGTAGAGGGCGTTCATCACGATGGCGAGCGGGTTGCGCAGCTCGTGCGCGATGCCAGCGGCGAGCTGGCCGATCGCCGCCATTTTCTCCGATTGGATGAGCTGGCTCTCGAGACGCTGGCGCTCGGAGAGATCGACGCACATGAGGAGCAGCCAGTGCCGGTCGCCGTACTCGATGAAGCCGGCGTTGGCGAAGACCGGGATCGCCCGCCCGTCGCGCGCGACCAGGTGGAGATCGTCGCGGGCGGCCTGCCCCTGGCGCACGGCGGTGCGCCAGAGCGCCTCCGCACGCGAGCGCTCGGCGGGGGGCATGAGCTCGTGGAGGAGCTTCCCGGCGAGCGCCGTGCGCGGCACCCCGAGCAGCTCCTCGGCGACCTGGCTCGCGTCGAAGATCCGCCCCTCCCGCGCGTCCGCCATGAGGATGCAGGCGGGGGCCCGGTCGATGGCGCGGCGATAGCTCGCCTCCTGGGCGAGCATCTCTTCCTCGCGCGCCTCGACGAAGAAGTCGGTGATGTGCAGGACGCGGGCCCGGAATTCCTGCGCGAGCAGCTCGGAGAGCTCGTGGGCGTGCGCCGGGTCGGCCGCATACTCCTCGCGGAGCCCGTCCTGGAGGCGCTGGATGAAGCGCATCTGGGCCACGAGGAGGCGAGAGGCCGGGAAGCGGGAGATGAACCCCCGACGCGCGTGCTCGCGCAGCAGCCGGTAGGTCTCGATGTCCTCCGGATCCGCGATGTGGCGGGCCCAGCGCGCGATGGCCGCCGCCTGGTCCGCCTTGAGCTGCGGCCAGTCCTGCTCCTTGATGCCGAGCGCCCGGCCGATCTCCCGCATCCACGCGTCGAGGATGGCGGGGGTGCGGCGTTCGATGAAGGCCGCGAGCTCCCGGCGCAGGTCGCGGTGGTCCTCGGGCGCCCGCAGCAGCCCGCTCTCCCGCATGTAGGCCTTGATCCGCTCGAGGTGACGGACCAGGTCCGGATCGGGAGGATGCTCGCTCACTCTCCGTGCGATTAGCAGCTCCGCGCCGGTGTCGCCAGCCGACGCCGGAGCCGCAACCGCCGTCTCCCTGCGGTGTTGGAGACGTCATGTCGGCTTGCGCCGTCGCCTGGGAAGCCGCCGTCGGTTGTCCTAGAATCCGGCCACCCATGGTGCCCATCGGGGTGGGGGAGGTTCGACGCATGCATCGTGAGCCGGGGCCCGTGGCCGCGGCGACCCCGGCGGCCACGATGGCGTCCGCCGACCCCGACGTGGCCCTCATGCTGCGGGTCCAGGCGGGCGAGCAGGCCGCCTTTCAGGAGCTCTTCCGCAAGTACAGCCCGCGCGTGCTCCAGTACGTCCGGCGGATGCTCGCGAGCGACGCCCGCGCCGAAGAGGTCACGCAGGACGTCTTCGTGCAGGTCTTCCGGTTTCGCGGGCGCTACCGCCCCGAGAGCCGTTTCTCGACCTGGGTCTTTACCATCGCCACGAACCTCTGCCTGAACGAGCTCCGCCGGCCCGAACGCCAGCTCCGCGTCGACCTCTGGGACGATCGCGCGACCGAGGGCCGCCGCGAGGGCCCGAGCCTCGCCGACCCCGCCGCCGTCGGGCCGGAGGAGGGGACGTCGGCCCGCGAGCTCTCCGAGCGGCTCGATGCCGCCATCCGGCAGCTTCCCGAAAAGCAGCGGGCGGCGCTGCTCCTCTCCCGCATCGACGGCCTCGCCTACGCGGACGTCGCGAGCGCGCTCGGCTGCAGCGAGGGCGCGGTGAAGGCGCTCGTCTTCCGCGCCACCCAGAGCCTCAAGGCGGCGGTGCGGGAATTTCTCTGAGTCAAGGGAGGTCGTGCCCGATGCGTTGTGGACGTGCCCGACGGTGGATGGCGGCGGCGCTCGACGACGAGCTCACCGTGCGGCGGCGCCGTGCGCTCGACCGCCACCTCGCGCGCTGTGCGGCATGCCGGGACGAGATGGCCGTGAGCGGGCGGCTCGCCGAGGCGCTCGCCCGGCTGCCGATGACGGCCGAGGTGCCGGCGGCGGTCGAGCAGGCGACGCTTCGCCGTGTGCGGCTGCTCGCTGCCGACCAGGGCGAGCGCGCCCTGTGGCTGCGGGTCTTCGTGCCCGCGCTCGCCACCGCGGGCATCGTCGTGCTCGCCGTCCTCGGCACGCTGCGCCTGCCGTCCGGGCGGCCGGAGGTCCGGTCCGGCACCCGAGAGACCACGGCGGCGCGGCGCGCCGAGAAGCCGGTCGCGGTGGCGGAGGCCAGCCGGACGGCGCGCCCGGCCCGACACGGCCGGCCCCCCGGACCGCCCCCGGCGCTCGCCGCCGCCCCGGAGCTGTTCGTCGACCTGCCGCTCCTGCACAACATGGAGAAGCTCGAGCACTTCGACGCAATCCGCATGACCACGCTCGACGACGACACCTCGGGCGACGCGCGGCAGTCGAACGGATGAGGCGAGTGCTGCTCGTCGCGCTGCTCGGCCTCGCGCTCGGCGGGGCCTCCGCTGCCCGCGGGCAGTCCCGCGCCTGGGATCAGCTCACGCCCGAAGAGCAGTGGAAGGCGTGGCAGAACTACCAGCGCTACCAGCAGATCCCCGAGCCCAAGCGCCGGCTCCTCGATCAGCGCTTCGAGCAGTTCCGCGCGCTGCCGCCGGCCGAGCAGCAGCGGCTGCGCCAGCGCTACGAGGAGTATCAGCGCTTCGACCCGGCCCAGCGTCAGCGCTTCGAGGAGAAGTACCGCCGCTGGAAGGCGGGCCGCCACTGAGCGGGCGCTAGCTAGGGGATCACGACGATCTGCCCGCCCACGTGGGCCGGGTGGAGCTGACAGAGGAAGGGAAAGATCCCGACCTTGTCGGCGGTGAACTCGACGGTCTTGGGCTCGCCCTTCTGCACCACCTCGGCGACGCGGAAGGCGGGGATCGAGAAGCCGTGCTCGCCCGAGGGGGCGTTGTTGATGAGCTTGAGCGTGACCTTCGTCCCCTTCTTCACGGTGATCTCGCCCGGCAGCCAGATCTTGGTGCCCTCGTACTCGAGGTTCACGAGCGTGAAGCTCGCCGTGGGCGGCGCAGCCGGTCGGTTGGTCTTGGCCTCCCCGCCGGCCGCGAGCAGCCCGAGCACGAGCCCCATCAACACGCCGAGTCGTCGCATCCCGTATCCTCCTTCGCGGCCACCCCAGCACACCGCCGGGCGCAGTGCAACGCGGGAGCCGACGCTGCTATCATGACGCCCTTCGATGCGTCGCGAGGGACGATTTACGCTGCGGGCGGACTTCGCCCCCCAGGGCGACCAGCCGCAGGCGATTGCCACGCTCACCGCGGGTCTCCGCGCCGGCGCGCCGCACCAGGTCCTCCTCGGCGTCACCGGCAGCGGCAAGACGTTCACGATTTCGCACGTGATCGCCGCCGTGAACCGGCCGACGCTCGTGATCGCGCCGAACAAGACGCTCGCCGCCCAGCTCTACCACGAGTTCCGCACGTTCTTCCCCGACAACGCCGTACGCTACTTCGTGAGCTACTACGACTACTACCAGCCCGAGGCGTACGTGCCGGCGACCGACACGTACATCGAGAAGGACGCCTCGATCAACGACGAGATCGACAAGATGCGCCACGCCGCGACAAAGGCCCTGCTCGAGCGGCGGGACGTGATCGTCGTGGCGAGCGTGTCGTGCATCTACGGCCTCGGCTCGCCGGCCTCGTACTTCGACATGCTGGTCGTGGTCGAGCGCGGCGACACGGTCGAGCGCGACGCCCTGCTGCGCAAGCTCGTCGACATGCAGTACCAGCGCAGCGACCACGACTTCCACCGGGGCACGTTTCGGGTGCGCGGCGACGTGGTCGAGGTCTACCCGTCGTACGAGGAGGCGCGCGCGATCCGCATCGAGCTGTTCGGCGATACGGTCGACGCGATCAGCGAGATCGACCCGCTGCGCGGGCAGGTGCTCCGACGGCTCCCCCAGGTGGCGATCTACCCCGCGAGCCACTACGTGGCGACGGCGCCCACGATGCGGCGCGCGATCGAGAGCATCCGCGCCGAGCTGGCCGAGCGGCTCCAGGTCCTCGAGGCGCAGCACAAGCGCCTCGAAGCGCAGCGCCTGCGGCAGCGGACGCTCTACGACCTCGAGCTGCTCGAGGAGATGGGCTTCTGCCCGGGGATCGAGAACTACGCCCGGCACCTCGACGGGCGGGCCCCGGGCGCCCCCCCCTACACGCTGCTCGACTACTTCCCGAAGGACTTCCTCGTCGTGATCGACGAGAGCCACGTCACGATCCCGCAGATCGGCGGCATGTACCGCGGCGACCGCTCCCGCAAGGAGACGCTCGTCGAGTTCGGCTTCCGCCTCCCCTCGGCGCTCGACAATCGGCCGCTCAACTTCGAGGAGTTCGTCGCCCGCGTGCCGCAGGCGATCTACGTTTCCGCCACCCCCGGGGACTGGGAGCTCGCGCGCGCGGGCGGCCGCGTGGTCGAGCAGCTGATCCGCCCGACGGGCCTCACCGATCCGGCCATCGAGGTCCGGCCCGCCCGCCACCAGGTCGACGACCTCCTCGCGGAGGTGCGCGCCCGGGTCGCCGCCGGCGAGCGCGTGCTCGTGACGACGCTCACGAAGAAGATGGCCGAGGACCTCACCGACTACCTCCAGGACGTCGGCGTGCGGGTGCGCTACATCCACGCCGACGTGGAGACCATCGAGCGGGTCGAGATCATCCGCGATCTCCGCCGCGGCGCTTTCGACGTGCTCGTCGGCATCAACCTCCTGCGCGAAGGCCTGGACCTCCCCGAGGTGTCGCTGGTGGCCATCCTCGACGCGGACAAGGAGGGCTACCTGCGCTCCGAACGCTCGCTCATCCAGACGATGGGGCGGGCGGCGCGCAACGTGCGCGGCACGGTGCTCATGTACGCCGACGTGGTGACCGAGTCGATGCGGCGCGCGATCGACGAAACCGAGCGCCGGCGCGCCGTGCAGGAGGCCTACAACCGCGCCCACGGCATCACGCCGCAGACGATCCGCAAGGCGATCGGCGAGTCGCTGGTGATCGCCTGCGACGGGGAGGCGGCGAGCGGGTCGCTCGCTTGCGACGGCGACGCCGAGGACGCCGGCCTCGAGGACCCGAAGGCGATCGCACGCCGCATCGCCGCGCTCCGGCGCGAGATGAGCGCGGCGGCGCGGGCCCTCGACTTCGAGCGCGCGGCAGTGCTCCGCGACCGCGTCCGGGCGCTCGAAGGCCGTCTCCTCGGGCTGCCTGCGAGCGAGGTCGAGCCGGCTTGACTCGGCGGCGCGTGCAGGCCACCGTGAGCACCCCGCCCGCGCTTCCGTGAACACGAGGAACGCGATGGCTCCCGAGGATGGTCCCAAGGCGGCGCCCGACGGCCCGTCCGTGCTCGAGCAGCGCCTGGCTACCGTGCCCGCCGCCCCGGGCGTCTACCTGCTCAAGGACCGCCACGGCAAGGTGATCTACGTCGGCAAGGCGGTGAATCTCCGCGCCCGGGTGCGGACGTATCTGCGGGGCGGGGACGAGCGCAGCCAGGTGCGCTTCCTCGTCGGCAAGCTCGCGGACTTCGAGACGCTGGTCACGGCGAACGAGAAGGAAGCGCTGATCCTCGAGAACACGCTCATCAAGCAGTACAAGCCGCGCTACAACATCCGGCTGAAGGACGACAAGAGCTACGTGAGCGTCAAGGTCACGGTCGGCGACCGCTGGCCCCGCGTGCTCGTCACCCGCCGCATCGTGAAGGACGGGAGCCGCTACTTCGGCCCGTTTCACAGCGCGTCCGCCGTGCGCGAGACCCTGGACACGATCCGCAAGGTCTTCCCGCTGCGCACCTGCAGCGATCCGGTCTTTCGCAACCGCAGCCGCCCGTGCATCGAGTACGACATCCGGCGCTGCCTCGCGCCGTGCGTGCTCCCGGTCGACCCGGCCGCCTACGCCGAGCATCTCCGCCAGGCGATGCTGCTGCTCGAGGGGCGCAACCGCGAGGTGACCGCGGCGCTCCGCGAGCGCATGCACGCCGCGGCCGCCGCCGAGCGGTTCGAGGAGGCCGCGCGGCTGCGCGATCAGATCGCGGCCATCGAGAAGACCCAGGAGCACCAGCAGGTGCTGGCCCACTGGGGCGGCGACCAGGACGTCTTCGGCCTCTACCGCGAGGGCGGGGCGGTCGAGGTCCGCGTCCTCTTCGTGCGGCGCGGCGCCCTGGTCGCGACCCAGGCCTATGCATTCGACGACTGGGAGCTGCCCGACGCCGACATCCTCGAGGCCGTGCTCACGCAGTTCTACCACGCGAGCGACCGGGACGTCCCGGACGAGATTCTCCTCCCGGTGTCGATCTCCGACGCAGAGGTGCGCGCCGAATACCTGAGCGAGCGGCGCGGCCGCAAGGTCACGATCGTGGTGCCGCAGCGGGGCGACAAGCTGCGGCTGGTGACGATGGCGCAGGAGAACGCGCGCCAGGGCTTCGCCGAGCGGCGGCTGGCGGCCGAGCAGGGGGCGCGGCAGGTGGCGGACCTCGGGCGCACGCTGCGTTTGCGGACGCCGCCGCGGCGCATCGAGTGCGTCGACATCGCGACGTTCCAGGGGGGCGAGACGGTGGGCGCGGTCGTGGCCTTCCACGACGGCCAGCCCTTCAAGGACGGCTACCGGCGCTTTCGCATCCGCTCCGTGACGGGGACCGACGACTTCGCCTCGGTGGCCGAGGTGCTCCGGCGCCGCTTTCGGGCCGGGGCGACCGCGGCGGACCGCCCGGACCTGCTGGTGATCGACGGCGGGCCGGGACAGCTCGCGGCCGCGCGCGCGGTGCTGGCCGAGGTGGGCGTGCCGGAGCTGCCGCTGATCGGGCTCGCCAAGGAGCGCGTGGAACGGGATCCGACGGCGCGCGAGATCGCGCGGCGCCCGGAGCGGATCTTTCTGCCCGGGCGCAAGAACCCGCTCGTGCTGCGCGCGAACTCGACGGCCCTCTTCCTGCTCGCGCGCGTGCGCGACGAGGCGCACCGCTTCGCCAACACCTACCACCGGGCGCTGCGCGCGCGGGCGCGCGTCGCCTCGGCGCTCGATGCGGTGCCCGGCGTCGGCCCGCGCCGCCGCCGGGCGCTGCTGCGCCACTTCGGCAGCGTGCGACGGCTGCGCGAGGCGAGCGTCGACGAGCTCGCCCGCGTCCCGGGCATCACGGCGGCGCTGGCGGCCCGCATCCAGGAGCACCTGGCAGCGCACTGACGACCGAAGGACGCACCCGCCCGGCAAAGGAGACGCATGGCGGACGTGCGGGCGGGGCTGGGAACGGTGACGGCAGCGGTGCTGGCCGGCGAGCTTTTGGCCGCGCGGATCGCCGTGGCCCCGGGCCTCCTCGGCGCGGCGGCGGCGGTCGCTGGCGTGCTCTGGTGCCTCGCGTGGCGCGGCCGGCGGCTGCTCGGATGGGCGGCCATCGCGCTTGCGGCGGGAGCGGCGGGAGCGGCGCGGATGGCCGCGCTGCTCGCACTGCCGGCGGCGGCCGACGACGTGGCGCATCTCGCGCTTCCACGCCGCGCCGCCGTGGTCGGCCGGCTCGCCGCGGCGCCGGTGCAACGCGGCGAGCGCAGCGTCCTCGTGCTCGCCGTCGAGGCCGTCGACGGGAAGAGGGCCTCCGGGCTCCTGCGGGTGGGCGTGGGCGCCGGGCGGGTACCCTGGGGCTTCGGCGACCGCCTGCGCTTCGCGGCGACGCTTCGCAGGCCGCGGAACTTCGCCAACCCGGGGAGCTTCGACTACGTCGGCCATCTCGCCCGCCAGAAGATCCGCGTGACCGCCTTCGTCCGCGACGTCGCCGCCGTCGAGCGCCTGCCGGGACGCGCTCACGGACTGCGCGCGCGGCTCGAGCGCTGGCGGGCGCGGCTCGGGCGGCGGATCGCCGCTGCGGTGCCGGCGCCCGAGGCAGCGGTGCTCCAGGCGCTCGTGATCGGCGAGGAGGGCGGCATCCCGGCCGAGCTGCGCGAGGCGTTCAGCCGCGCCGGCGTGGTGCACGTGCTCTCGGTATCCGGCCTGCACGTCGGCATGGTCGCCGCGGCGAGCGTGCTGGCGGCGCGCGCGCTCCTCGCGCGCAGCGAGCGCCTCCTGCTCCTCCTCGACGTCGACCGCCTCGCGGCCGTGCTCGGTCTCGTGCCCGTGGCGCTCTACGCGGCGCTCGCGGGACTCGGGGTGGCGACGCTGCGCTCGGCGCTCATGGTGGCCGCCGCGGTGGTGGCGGGGCTGATCGGGCGGCGGGCCTGTGTGCTGCGCACGCTCGCGCTGGCCGCCCTCGTCCTGGCGCTCGTCTGGCCCGGCACCCCGCTCGACATCTCCTTTCAGCTCTCGTTCGTCTCTGTGCTGGCGATCGTGCTCGGCGCGCGCCGGGTCCCCGCGACGCGGGGCTGGCGCGGGCGGCTCGTGGCCGCGCTCGCCGTTTCGCCGAGCGCGCTCGTCGGGACGGCGCCGCTCGCGGCCTTCCATTTCCACCAGGTGTCGGTCGCGGGTCTCGTGGCGAACCCGCTCGTGATCCCGCTCTTCGGGTCGGTCGTGGTGGGCCTCGGCCTCGGCGGCGCCCTGGTGGAGCCCCTGGCGCCGGGGGTTGCGACGCGGCTGTTCGCAGCGGCCGGGCTGGCCCTCCGCCCGGGGCTCGCGCTCGTCTCGGCGCTCGGTCGCCCAGCGTGGGCGGCCGTCGACGTGCCGATCCCGAGCCCCCTCGAGCTCGGCCTGCTCTACGCCCTGCTCGGGGCGGCCTGGGCGCTGCCCCGCCGGGGCATGCGCATGCTCGCGCTGGCCGCCGCCCTGGGGCTCGCCGTGGACACGGCCTGGTGGGTGCACGAGCGCTTCGGGCGCGAGCGCCTGCGCGTCACCTTCCTCGACGTGGGGCAGGGCGACGCCGCCGTGGTCGAGCTGCCGAACGGCGCCGTGCTCGTTGTCGACGCGGGGGGGATGCCCGGCGGCGACTTCGACACCGGTGCGGCCATCGTCGGGCCGTTTCTCTGGACGCGCAAGATCCTCCGGGTCGATGCCCTCGTGATGACGCACGCGCATCCCGATCACTTTGGCGGCCTTTCCTACCTCCTCGCGCACCAGCACGTGGGCGAGTTCTGGTGGACGGGCATCCCCGGTCGCGGCGAGCGGTGGGCGCGGCTCGCGGCGACGCTCGCTGCGAGCCGCATCCCCGAGCGCGTGCTCGCGACCGGGGCGCCCGTGCCCGCGTTCGCCCGCGGCGTGGCGGTGCTGCACCCGCCGCCCGGCTGGCCCGGACGCTCGCTGAACGACGGCTCGCTCACGCTGCGGATCGCGCACGGCGCGGCGGGGATCCTCCTCACGGGCGACATCGAGGCTGGCGCGGAGCGCACGCTCCTGGGTGCGCCCGGGGCGCTCGCGAGCTGGGTCCTCAAGGTGCCGCACCACGGCAGCAGCACCTCGAGCGGGGCGGCGTGGGTGGCGGCGGTCGCGCCGGCTCTCGCGGTCATCTCGGTGGGCGCGGACAACCGCTACGGGCTGCCGGCGCCAGCCGTCGAGGCGCGCTACCGCCGCCGTGGGACCTGCGTGCTGCGCACCGACCGCTGCGGCGCGATCACGGTCGAGAGCGACGGGCGCGCGCCGAGGCTCTGGACGGCACGGCCGGGCTGCGGCTGCGGACGGCTCTAGGCCGCGTTCGTGAGGCCGTGGCGCAGCGCGTACATCACCAGGCCCACGCGGTCGCGGACGCCGAGCTTCTGGAAGATGTTCGTGAGGTGGGTCTTGACGGTCCGCTCGCTGATCGCCAGCAGCGCGCCCACCTCCTTGTTCTTGTTGCCCGAGGCGACCAGGCGGACGATCTCGAGCTCGCGCTCCGTGAGCCCGAGCTCGCTGCGCACGCTCGGGCTCTCCCCGTCGGGGCTCACGCGCGCGAGCTCCTCCACCAACACGCCGCTCATGCGCGGATCCATCCACATCTCGCCGCGGCACACGGTGCGGATCGCCTGCATGAGCGTCTGGCGTGCCGAATCCTTGAGGATCACGCCCTTCGCGCCGAGCTTGAAGGCGCGCACGTGCTCCTCCTTCTCGTCGCACGCGGTGAGCACGAGCACCTGGGTGCCGGGGCTGATGCGGAGCACGGCCGGGATGGCGTCGAGGCCGTTGCCCTGCGGCATGCGGATGTCGAGGAGCAGCACGTCGGGCCGCGTTTGCCAGACCAGCTCGACCACGTCCTCCGCGCTCTCGACGTCGGCGACGACCTCGATGTCGTCCTCCATCTCGAGGATCGTGCGCAGCCCCTCGCGGAAGAGCGTGTGGTCGTCGACGATCACGATCCGTCGCTTGCGAGACGTGAGAGTCATGCCTTCCTCCGATCGCCGGCCCGGAACCCCGTGCCCGATGGCGCCGGGACGACCAGTGAGACTTCTGCCCCCCGCCCGGGCTGGCTCCACACCCGCAGCGCGGCGCCGAGGGCGGCGGCGCGCTCCCGGATCGACCAGGGCGCCGCCGCCGGGGCGAGAAATCCGTCCGCGTCGATGGTGCCATTTCCGTTGCGGAAGCCGCAACCGTTGTCGCGCACGACGAGGGAGATGTGGGCGGGGCCCGTGGCGAGCTTGACGACGGCGCGCGTCGCGTGCCCGTGCCGGACGGCGTTGCGCAGGGCTTCGCGCACGATCTGGGTGAGCTCGTAGGACGTCGCGGGGGGCAGGGCGGGATCGACGGGCGGGCGCGCGAGGTGCACCTGCAGCCGCTCCCGCAGCGAGAACTCGGCGGCCAGTCGGTCGAGCGTCGCGCAGAGGTCGTGGCCCTCGGTGCCCGACCCGCGCAGCACCGCGAGGTAGTGCCGGACCTCGCGGTAGCCCCGGTCCACCGCCTGGTGCAGGTCTTCGAGCTCGCGCGGCACGCGCGCGGGATCGCGCTGGAGGAGGAGCTTGCACGCCTCCACCCGCAGGTCGATGCCGGCGAGCGACTGGATGAAGCCGTCGTGCAGATCGCGCGCGATCCGCGCCCGTTCCTCGAGGACGGCGACCTCCTCGGCCTTGGCCTGGAGACGGACGCCCTCGAAGCCCGCGGCCGCCTGGCCGACGAGCAGGAGCAGGAACTCGAGATCGTCGCGCGTGAACTTGCGGCGCGTCTCCCGCATGACGATCGCGCGGCCGCGCAGCGCCCCCTGGATCAGCACGGGGGCCACCAGCAGCGCCTGCGCGAGACCGTCGCCAGGGAGGGCCACGTCGGGCGGGATGACCTTGCGCTGCATGGCGCCGCTCACGACGTCGTAGCAGAGTGCCGTCGCCGGGCGGAGCTCGTTCGCGAGGAAGCCCTCGGTCGAGGCGGCAAACGGCAGCGGGAACGGGTCTCCGTCGGTGATCCGCAGCCCGATCCGCGAGCCCGTCGGCCGCCGCGTCATGTCCCAGGCGAAGAACTTCCCGCTCTCGGGGTCGCGCAGCACGAGGAGCGCGCGCTGGGCGGCGAAGTAGTCGAGCGCCCAGCGCATGAGCCGCGTGAAGCCCGAGGCCGGGGCCCGGTGTCGGCGGAAGATCGTCGTGAGATCCAGCATGAGGCCGAGCTTCTGCTTCGAGCGGCGCTCGTGCTCGCCGAGATAGGCGATGAGGTAGCCAAGGGCGAGGAGATAGACGGGACGGAACCAGTGGGCGCGCGCGAAGGGGAAGGCCTCGGCGTCGATCACGTGGCCGGCAAAGAGGATCAGGCCCGGATAGGAGAGCGCGAGCAGCACCGTGATGGGCGCGGACACGGCGAGCCCCCAGCGCACGCTCACGCTGGAGATCACGAACGTCCCGAGAAGGAAGAAGGGCGTGGCGCCGCCTTCGGTGAACAGCGTGATCACCACGATCCAGCCGATGTCGGCCGCGACGACCCAGCCGCGGCGCGCGAGGAGGAAGACGAGGAGGCTGAAGCCCACGTAGGCCGCGAGCACGATCCAGCCGAGATCGGGGCGAAACGCCGGCTGGCGCGGGTCGACGACGAAGACGGCCAGCGTCGTCGCCGCTACCAGCACGCGGCAGAAGGCAATGACGTTCTCGGTCTGCGCGAAGGCTTCGAGCGGTGCCCCGCGACGGAGGGCTCGCGGCCGATAGTAGGACGCCGGGCGCATCAGCGAGGGCAGCTTCACGGATGTCGCCTGGACGGAGCAACCCGTGTGCCACCGGCCGGGGCGGTCGGCGTGCACGGCTGCGCGGCAGGCGCTCGCACGGACGCAAGACCGGGAGAATCGGCAAGGTTCTCCCGTCGGTCCGGCCAAGTCGTTGACTT
>Ga0209581_1000868_pt1 | contig 44007 bp, 56 predicted proteins | sample Coa_R2_FD_187160 | JGI IMG/M metagenome (GOLD analysis project Ga0209581, IMG submission 187160) | Surface soil microbial communities from Centralia Pennsylvania, which are recovering from an underground coalmine fire - Coalmine... | ecosystem: Environmental > Terrestrial > Soil > Unclassified ...
CTCATGTGGGACTCGACGAGCAATCCATTTGTGCGCTTTTGTCAGCACCGCGCAGCGCTTGAACAGCAATGGCAGACACTTGAACAGGCCTGCCAGGAGCAAGACGACGCACGCTCTCGGCTCGCTGCTTCCTGGCACCAGCTAAGAACAGACCTGCTGCTTGAGGGCAGCGTTCTTCTCCTGGTGTTCGTCCTGCTTGGCAGTGAGCTCTGGATGCTGCGATGAGGAGCATGATGTTGTTTAGTTAGTCGGTTGGATCTCGATCAAGAAAGGTTCGTCCATGAGCAATCAACAGCCATGTACGCGGGAACAGCTCGCCGACGAGTATCACTGGAGTCAATTCCCCGAGTCCATCCAGGAACGGCTTTATGCCCACTATGTTGCCTATAGCCATCAGGGAAACTTCCAGCGAGCAGAACGCGACATCCAATCAGCCACAGACGCACTTTCCTGGGTCAACCGGGGGGAACCCCTCGCTCCTTTCCTGAAGGAACATCGACGGTATTTCGGTGAAGCATCCGCAGCCGATCTTGCCGACATAGCCGAACTCCTCGTCGCCCTGCAACAAGCGGCTTCGGCACAGAGCAATGAACCAGGAGGACCCAATGGAGTTCAACCAGGCATGGAAAGCTGACGAACGCTTTCAAAAGTTCGTCCTCCGGGTGACATCCGATGTGTACCTCCTGCCAGAGCAGCAAGGTCTGGTGGCCGATGCGCTCACCTGCCAATTGTGGCTGGTAGATTGGCAGCGTGAACAATTCCTGGCCCTGTGTGATGATCTGGGCGATGAGCAGTTTGCGCTGGTGTTGGCCTTGCTGGAGCGTTGGCCGTCTTACGTCCCCTATGAAATGCTCTTGCCACACATCGGCATTCAGCCAACTCAGCAGGATCTCGACGATCTGGAGCGCGTGCGCAGAAGCGGGCGGCCGGACGAATCGGAGGAGGAGCAGGCTCAGGAGGCAGAGGCACGAGCGCGCATTGAACCCCTGCTCCAGACGCTGCGTGACCTGCTTGGGGACTGTCGCGCCTACCTCTATCCGCTCGGCATTGACATCGGGGCCGTTCTCGATCATGGCCCGATTCTCACGCGCTACGTGGAACAAGCCGATGAGGCGTGATGCAAGGAGAAAGGAGGCCCTTTTGCCCTAAGAGATGAAGGAGCCTGGTCGTCTCGCCGCCAAGCAAAGCACCAGGCTCCGCTTTGCAGTTGACCGTGTATCGCGATCCCCTGCCTGCTCCATTGTAGCCAGGAAGTCGGGTGGTCGCAAGCTGGTGCTTCGAGAGAGAAGCACGTTCCTCAGTGTTTATGGAAGGATGTTATGCAAGTAACCTGGACCATTACCGATGACACGCGTATCCCCCTTGAAGAGGTACGCGCCCGCTTCACCCCCTTGTTGCCGCAGATTCACGATGGAATTGATCGCGTGATCAAGAATGGCAAGTATGTCTATGGTCGGTTTTCCGACCAACTCGAAGCCGCCCTGAAGGAGGCGTGGGAGGTGGAAGGGCAGGTGGTCTTGACCAAATCGGGGACGGATGCGCTCACGCTGGCTGCCTGGGCAGCCCATGTAGATGATGGGATCGGTGCAAACGGGGAAGACCGCCCGGTCGAAATTCTCTGCCCGAATCTCACCTTCCCAAGTTCGGCCACCGCTATGACGGTGGCCGGACTGCTGCGTCGGAATACCTACCGGATCGTTTTTATCGATATCGACTCGCGCACCCTCAATATTGACCCGGAAGCGGTGGAGGCTGCGCTCACGGCTTGGACTCGTGCCATAGTGGTACCACACCTCTATGGCAATCCGGCGGCGATGGAGCGCCTTCTCGATCTCGCGCAGAGGCATCATTTGAAGATCATCGAAGATACCTCTCAGGCTCATGGCGCGCGTTACCAGGGTCGCTTTGTTGGGACGCTTGGTCACACGGCGGCAGGTTCGCTCTATGTCTATAAAAATCTTGGAGGTCTGGGCGATCTTGGCTATTTGATCGTGCCAGCCGGGCAGGCTCACCAGCAGGCACTGCGCGATCGTGATCTCGGTCGAGATATGGGGAATCGCAACCTCTTTCATAGCCTCGGGCTGCGCACGCGCCCGGAGGAGGTCAACGCACTGGCAGCGTTGACGATGCTCCCCTATCTGGAGAAGAGTAATAGCCGCGCACGCCGCATCGTCGCTTTCTATCGGGAAGCGTTGCTCGATACGCCAGTCCGTTTTGTCGAGACTGAAGCAGGAAGCGAACCCGTGTATTGGCGCTGTACGCTTCTTTTGTCTTCCACCGAGATGCGAGATGCGTTCTGCCGGTATTTGGCTAGTCAGCAGATTGGCACGGAAATTGTGTATCCCTTTCCGGTGAGCGAACATGCAGTGTATCGTAATGGACAGGGGGATTTTCCTTGCCGGTTGGCCGAAGATGGTACGCCACATGCCTATGATGCATCCAGCCGCTTAGTATGTATTCCCTGCTGGCCGCAGATGAGCGATGGACAAGTGGGGCGGGTGGCAGAGGCGGTCAAGGCGTTTTTTGCGGAAGCGTGGAGGCGGGTATGATGACCGGAGGCCCTGGGCAGCAGGATGCGCCGATACGTATTCGCTGGCAACTGCTTATTGGGGTGCTGCTTCTTTTTCCTCTTGCTGCGTTGGTGTTGTTAGTGATCCCGCAGCCGTGGGCTAGTCTCTTGCTGTTTGGGCTAGTGATTATGTGCCTTGCTTTGCTTCGGCGGCTGGTGCTGCGGAGCCGTCAGGAGACGCGAAAGTAAGTGTGTGTGTGGCGGGATGTTCTTTCGCTTCCATCCCGCCAGTGCAAGAACAGGAGTCTTTCTATGTACCACCTGCTACTTGATCTGTATGGTTGCGATGCTGGCTTGCTAGCTGATGAGACTCATTTGTGCGCTGTCTTGTCTGCCTTGCTGGATCAGCTGCATGTGCCGCCGGTGAGTCTGGTCTTCCTGGCCTATATTGACCAGGTGCATGATCCCAAAGATGCGGGCCATTCTGGCTTTGTGGTCAGTGGAGGCGCACATTGTAGTTTGCATGCCTGGCCTGGCTATGGCATGTTGAATGTGGATGTTTTCAGTGGTGAAGCCTTTGATTCGCACGCGATTACGTCCTGGGTGGCTGAGCAGTTTCATGCAACCGATCAGGAACCGCGCTTCATTGAACGGGCGCTTCGTTCCCCTCGTCTTCCGAACCAGAACAATGTTGCTCATCGTACAGATGAGGGCAGCCCTTTGGTTCCCCACTCTCTCATAGGACATCGTGTTCGGATGATGGGGAGCCTTCTTCCCCCATTTCTTTGTGTCGGATAGGAGATCGTTCAGCAGCCCAAGAAGAGGAGGAACGTATGAATCCTGCCCCTGCCACGTTGTATGCATCCCTAGCTACACTGTATACTTCCTCCGATGAGGAGATTGTCCACTTTCTTCCTGAAGATCTGCTTGCAGCAGGTCAAATTCTGGCCCTCAACATGGCCCTTGGCACCCTTGCTCTGATCGCTCCTTTTCCCGAGAAGCCCTACCCGCGTCTGGATGGCGAACAACAATTTACGACCAGTGAGATGAACTTGGTGCTGCCGCTCCTCTATTCCTATCCACATTATTGCCCCTACGAGGTGCTGCTGGCGAGCTTCAATTATGGGAAAGTGACCGAGAAAGGGGTTGAGAAGGCCCGGAAGCACTTGCACGCGGCCCTGGAGGAGGGCATCTGGGACCAGGAAATGCGCCCGGTGCGCAATGTCCTCTCCCGCGCACGTTTGAAGCTGCGCCAGTTGCAGATCGATATTGTGTCTATTTTAGAGACAGGCTATGTCATGATGCGTGTCTCCGAACGCAAGCTGCTGGCGGATCGGTGATGGTTCGCGAGGCCGGTCCAACGTTGCGGGGCGCGCTCCAACGATTCGGCTCCATGAGAGGAGGTGTGACACCTGCATGGAGAGCGCTCTTGTGAAACAAAGGGATCACCTCTCAAAAATGTGTGGTGTCAGACAGGCAGACCTGCAAAAAAACGGGTATCCTTGAAGTAGGGACACGACGAGGGACGAACAGCACGTCTGTGAACCTGGGTCTAGGGATGCCCGTGAGGGCACAAAGAAGCGAGGCTCCGCGTTGAGGGCTTCGCTTCTTTGTACGCATCTCCCCAGCTCTGTACGTTCTCTGCTTTTTGGCGGTTTTGTGCTGCAAGACTAATGATATGAAAGAAGTGGGAAGTATTTGGGGGGCGTGTCTTCTGTTGAACCTCCTGGCGGCTATGCCGCCAGTATAGCATCACTGTCAAGGTGGGGCAATCGTGACCACCTGGCGCATCACGATTGCCCTGGTCTCCTTCCGGGTCGCCGCTCAACGCATGCCCGGTTGCGCCACAGGGGAGAGGGCAGCAGGTGCTGCTCTGGTTCCGCTCGCATCTATGAACGAGGGCGTCGGCGCAATAGGTCTGGGTTGAGCAATACTTCCAGCCCCAACTCCGGGTCACTTTTGGCGAGCTGTTTTTCAATGGTTCCTTGCGCGAGTTCTTCGGCCAGGGTCAGGATGGCCGTCACGACGGTATGCACTTGCTCCATCTGAGCGGCCAGGCGGTCAAGTTCCTGCTGTTGCGCGGTCGTCAGCGGGCCGGATCGCCAGCGACGGAGTTGCTCATCGAACAGCGGGAGATCGTTCTTGGCGGTGGTAAAGACGGTGCGAACGCGGTTCACCGTCGCATCATCGAGGACCCACGGCTTGGCCTTTGCCTCCAGCAGCGTCTCGTATTGCTCCTGGTCCGCCTGGAGCATCCCATCAATGTGGCTGGCAAGCATCGGCAAGGCGCTGATTGGTTGCCAGTGTGGCTCCTGGTCCCGGCCTGGTCTTCCTGGTCCTGATTGGTGTCCTGGTCGTTTCTTCTTTGCCATCGATGCACCTTTCACCTGTTTGCGCCAGTGTAGCACGCCTCACGGGAGAAAAGGAACAGACAGACCGGGACTATCGACTCATGACCGAGACCTGTCAGAACAGCTTTTCCCTCTGAAGTGGCTCAGTCGAAGCCCTGCGCGCTGCCGGTTGCGCCGTTATGAAACCGCATGGGGGCAGTGATCGCATGGCTGGAATTTTGCATGCCCGTGAAAGAGGTCGTAAAATTGGTGCTGACCTTGCCGGTCGAGCGCCCGCGAGATGACGCGGGGGCCGTCCTTCCAGTCTCCATGCTGGATGGCAAGACGCTGCTTTTCGATGGCGATGGCAACCGCTTTCTCAGAGATCTTGTGAAGTCGGCTGAACGAAGCGAGTGCGACATACTCCTTTGGCAACCGCTTTCTCGTTTTGGGCTTGCCTTTTCTTCGTTTTGTCTCTGTTTTTGAGTGTGTGACGCGCGTAAGCGGGGGTGGGGTGGTGGAGGGAGTGGAGGGGGTGGATGCGGGAGTGGGCGACGGGTGGGCGGCATCATTGCTCCCGATGGGGGAAGGGGCGGGGTGGGTGTCCGGGAGCGGGTTGATCTGCTGTGCGACTCCTTTCAGTTCGCGCTGCAGGGCATCGAAGCTCTGGCGAATCAGTTGCTCCAGTGCCTCGATCCGCTGATAGAGTGCGGTGGGCGTCACCTCTGCTGGCTCTGGTTCATCCTCTGAGGGCCTCGGCGGACGTGGGCGTTTGTGCTGATCGGCCAACAGGCAGACCTGCTCATAGGTGAGGAGCTTCTGGCGGGTATCATAATCGTCCCTCACCGGGGTGATGTTGGCCTTTTCTAGCCACTTGTCAAACGTTTTGGCATCCACTTTTAACAGCTTCAGGCATTGGGCTTTATTGTAGGTCTTCTGGCTCATCCTGTTTTTCTCCCAGGTAGTACGTCCTCTTCCAATGGAAACCGTTGGTACCCTTCAACTTCCCACGAACCCCTTAGTAATAACGCATAGGTCTGCTGAAAGCTCACATCTCCAATGGAGATCAAGGGATTCCACGCACCTTTATTGACGCACCAGGACACCCCATGAAGTCCTGCCTCCTTCCTTGACCTTCCCTGGATGAATCATGATTCTAGCGGGCTTCCAATGGCTTCCAGGGAACATAGACGCCTGCTACAAGCCATGCTATGCTATCAGTGTTGTAATGGTCTAACTCGTCCACTAACGAGTTGTAGGTTCGCTCTCTACGCCAGTGTGGGCAACCCCTGGAATCGAGCGAGGCTGGTCACCTGGATGCATGTGCTTGAGTTACTCGCTGGCATCCAAACGATGAGGAGTGGTTTCCTGAGCGCCTGCTGAGTCATCGCAGCACTCGAACAACTGGGAAGGCCTTCCCTGGCTGCATGGCGGTTGAGCCTTGCTCCTCCGGCAACCTGAAACGGCACGCTCCTATCGTTCGTTGTAACGCATCCTCATAGCGCATCCTCGTATCCAGGCCTCGTAGCGTGGGTCTGCCGGTGGTGAGAGTCCGTCGGCAGGAATCGGAAAGCGTCCTCGTAATGCGACCTTTGTAATGCATCGCTGCGCTTGTCTTATAGTCAGTGTTTTTGCTGCGGTTAGAGCGACCGCCAGGGAGTTCTAAACAGCAGAACACGCTGCTAAGGATGAAAAATAAAGCGCGGCCAGGGGGTCCCGTATGCATCCCGCCGGGCAACTCGGCACCGCATAGCGAACAAGATTCACCGTGATCGCTGTCTTCGTAGCGCGTCAATGTTCTACCTATAGAAGAGGAAGATCTGCACCAATGGGCAAGGCGCACCGCAAAAGCATTGTGCGCGAAGTCATCGAGCGCCTGGATGGCAAGATGGCGATTGGCGAATCACGCCGCAACGCCAAGATTGCGCTGCGCGAAGAGAACGGGCGCACCTGGTCAGTGTCCACTGGCCGTATCCATTCGCACAAAACGCGCGCCACGTATCAAGAGCAGACCATCCGCTTCGCGAAGTGGGTGCGTGCCGAACATCATATCATCAGTCTGGCGCAACTCGATCCACGAGCCGATGAACTGGCAACGGCCTATCTTGAGCAGCAACTCGCGGAGAAGAAAAGTCCGTACACGTTGCAAACGGAACGCTCTGCGCTACGCCTCTTTTTCAACAATCGGACCCTGGCCAGTACAGTGAAGATTCCGCGCCGTGAACGGAGCAAGATTACGCGCTCACGCGGCCCGAAGCAGCATGATCGCCATTTTCAGCCGGAGCATTGGCCGGAACTGGTCAAATTCGCCGAGGCCTGTGGTCTGCGCCGTCATGAACTGCGTAAGCTGTGTTGCCGGGACATTGGCTATCACAAAGGACGGCTCACCGTGCATGTGGCTTCTGGCAAGGGCGGCCTAGAGCGGTACGCGCCAGTGCTGGGAGGGCGTGAGACTGATGTGCTAGCAATGAGCGAGGGCCGCGACCCGGATGCGTTGGTGTTTGCGCGCATTCCTAAGCATTTTGATGTGCATGATCTGCGCCGCCAGTACGCGCAATCCTTGTATCTCCAGTATGCAGCTGGTCGGACACTCCCACCATCGCAAGGCCGTCTGAAACGGAAAGACTATGACCGGGCGGCTGCGGAGTGTGTGAGCGAGGCTCTTGGTCATCGGCGTGTGGACGTGGTGCTGCGGCATTATATGAGATAGATGCGAAATGTCCTTGAAAGCCACCTGAATTTGTGCCTGCTCCGACTTCTTCCGTTTTTTCTCGTGGTCTACTCGCGGCGTTCCCGTCTTTTTCCGTTGGCGTTCCCACATCATTCCTGGCCTCTTTGCTATGCTGGGCCTACAGGAACATCAGCGAGGAAGGAGAAATGAACATGCTCAGCGCGATGAATGAAGACGGTGAAGTCGTCGCTACCGAGATCACACGCTATGATGGCCCGTTTTATTGCCCCGTCTGCCGTGAGCAGGTGATGCTGAAGCAGGGGCTAAAAGTGGTGGCGCATTTTGCCCATTATTCGGATTCGACTTGCACCTATGCCGGTGAGCGAGAAAGCGTGCAGCACCAGCAAGCCAAACTGGACATCTACCAGGCGCTCTTGCAAGCTTCAGGTGTGAGCGAAGTGCGCCTGGAACGTCCGCTGCAAGACGCGCGGCCTGATGTGAGTTTTGCGCTGGAGAAGCAGCTCGTCGCCATCGAGGTGCAGGTGAGCCAATTGTCTCGCGACGATATCGCCAGGCGCACCATCGCTTATGCCCGCCAGGACATTGCTGTGTTATGGACGCCGCTCTTTTCTGGGGACTTCTTTTCACGCCGCTATGCGCCCAAAGATTGGGAACGCTACCTGCACCGGATGTACTTTGGCAAGGTCTACTATTGGCTCAAGGGGTTGAAGGTAGTACCGGTGCGCTTTGACGAGTACCAACTCGAACCAAACTGGTACGCCGGGGTGCGCCGCTCCAAACGCTATGTCACACCCACCCTGCTACCGGATCGCTCGCTGCTCGACCTGGCTCCAGTGTGGCGTAGTCAGTGGGGGGATGTGCCGCGAGCCAAGTTGTGGTGCGAACCCTGGCAGCAGCGCAGACATGACAACCAAGTTGATCACGTATGAGGTTCGACAAGGAACCAAGTGGTCAATTTAGCGATCCAGTTCTTTTTCACGAAGATAGTGCCGAACACTACGAATATAGTAATGCACCAGAGGAGAAGCCATGTCTAACTCCTTTGCTGCTTCTTCGCACGTTTTTCCCTCAAAAAGAACGAGTTGAATAAGATGCTTATTGCGTTCTGGGTTTCGGCGAGACTGGATATATTCTTCCAGAGCATCTACTACTCGACGCAACTTTTCTCTAGTTATGCTGAGTTCTTCAAGTGGGTCTGTTTGAGGCAATATAGCTTCAGATTCATCTTCGTCTTGTTGGAGCAGAACCTGTGAGGAGCTTATCTTCTTACTTAGGCGCAGGCCATCTATTCCGCGATTACGCGCAATTTTTGCTACCCAGTGTTGCAATTTTCCTTTAAACTGAAAACGGGGCAAATCTTTCATAACGGCGATCATCGTGGCCTGGGCAACCTCTTCTTTTAGCTCAGGTGAAAGAGACATGCGTTGTACTACGCTTCGCACAAAGTAATAGCACTCCTCCCAGTGAGGAGAGTCTGGATGAGCGAGCATTTCTTCGACCACTGATTTATCGTCAGGTCCTGGCCACCAATGCTGAATATTCCCCATTTATGTTCCTTTATCTTTATTTTCCCTTGAAATGCGCCATTGCCACTCGACAGCCTCAGTTGCCCATGTTAGTATTTTCAGATCTCCCTTCTGCTCGATTGCTTCGAGGCATTCCTGAGCGCGTGGATGAAAGCGCCGACGGCGTTCATGGAGTGCAGCGGCCAGTTGTTGTTCTTCATCTTTCCTACGTGCTGCCTGACGTTCGCGCCAGGCGCTTGTTCTACAAGCAGGTTTACCACAGTGATCAGGGCGTGGGAATCGCGTGGAATGGAACTTCTCTTTACAGTATTTACAGATGAATTGAGAGTCCATAGGTTGCATCTCCATACAAACGGAACCATCAAAGCCCCTGATGAAGGCTGGCCGTCTCTGCCGAATGCTCGACATCAGGGGCTAGCCTTCACCTACTGGGTATGCCGCCGACGCTTTGAACGGCCTTGTTTCTTTGAACGAGGCCGCTTGAAAGCAGGTGGAGTTGACGGACCGTTGCTCAGTGGAGATGATGTACGCCAGGGAGCAGCCCGCAGCAGCAGGACCAGGTAATAGAGGGCGCGGAGTGTCATCAACCCGATGTTCCAGATGATAGGATGACTATCTACCAGGGAAATGAGCTGGTCCACTTCTGATGGAGATGACAATGGTTTGAGCGATCGCCAGGGATTCACAATCTTTTCCTCCTTCATGGTCACAGACAAACCGTCGCCGACGAAAGCACAGAACCAGAGGGAAGAAAGACCCGGCAGTGATAGGTTGATAGGTATCACCAGAACGGCCTCCACAACTGGCAGAACTACGTCTTCGACAACAATCGATAGGGCGATTGACGGTCGAAGACCTGCCAGGCGGAGTACACGTAAAGCACTCCCTGGACGGCTTGCTTTCTCAGCGTCTTTCAGCAACCGACTCTGCCGCCAAGCACTCAAATCGGCGCTCTCCACACACTTCGATGACACGCCATCGCCTTCCTCGAGTAAATTATGCCTAAGAATGGGGAGGGAAAACAAGCACTTTGTCACCCAATTTCTCTGTAACAAGAAAATTGGTCAAAAAAACGTTTAAGTTTTCCGGTTCGCTAACGCCTATATATAGGGTCCTATTTAGCTGGAGCAAACAGTAATAAACGCAAGGAGACTTTTCGTTTTTCGACGCGTGTAGGCAAGGAGACTTTTAAGTTTTTTCGGTTTCAAACGCCGTAATAGATAGATGGCAAAATGGGCTGCTTTGCTTTCTCAGCGCCGGTCTCGCTGCCGCCGCCAAGCACTAGCAGCGAAGGCCATTCCACACGGGATGGCACAGCAGCCCGCCATAACCCCACAGCAGAAAACGAACCTCATTGTTCATGCTCGTTCTAAGCGGTACCCGCAGAAGCATTTTGTTTAATGTGAGTAGAGTGGTTGTGAGACGCCGCCGTGATGCGAACACGCTCCGCGCTCGCCGCCTGACTGGCTATACAAGCCATCAGCGCACTGCACCACGTAGCCATCACCGGGATCATCGGGTTCCCAAAAACTAGTGATGCAGGGAAAGTAACTGCAAAAGTCGGCTGGTGGGGTATAGATCAACTTGCCCGGCGTAAAATTATACCCCCACGGATTGCAATTGATGCCAGGACAGGTGGTTGGCTGTGGTGGTTGCGTCGGCTTCGGTGTAGGCCGAACGGTCGGGCCGACTGTCGGTTTCTGTGTAGCATGCGCTGTGGGGCTGACAGCACGAGTTGGTACCCTTGTGGGCTGCTGCCGGGTTGGAGATGCAGTGACCTGCTGTGCCTGGGCAAGTTGCTGCGTAGGGGTGGGCGTAGCAGCGGGTACAACCGCCTGGCTGCCAAAGGCGGCGCTGATACAGGAGAAGAACATCAGCAGAGCAAACACGATCCCGCACCCAAGACCAACTTTGGTCCTGGTCTTCTGCCCGCGAAACCACTGCATCATAGTGCTTCCTGTCCCCACTGCGCGACCACCACCAGCACCTCGTGCTGACGAATACTGAAATTGTCCTGGTTGTGACACCTGTGGCTGTGCCTGCCAGGATGACGCAAACGTGTTTGCTACGGTTGGCGCATCCGGGGAGCGTGGTTGACCTGGCGCGTAGAGAGAAGCTGGCGGCGTTTGCTGCATGAGCGCGGCAAGGGTCACCCCATCAAGCGGAAGCGCAAAGGTGCCGTTGAACTGGACCCGGTTCATCATAGAAGAAACCGACCAGCGATACGGACTGAAGAAGACTGCCGCCCGGATGTAGTCGCTATCGGTCAGTTGTGGCAACAGGGGCAGGCTGATGGTCTCAGTATGTTTTTCATTTCCCCGCTTTCCATAGAGGTGAATGGACACGACCTTCACATGCCTGCGGACGGTGTACCGCTCAAGCGTGTAAGTGGGGGTTCTCCAATCCTTCGGCGGTGGCGGTGCGGCGCTGACTTTAAGCGAGGTCTGGTGATGTCGTTTCTGCTGGCTCATAGTACCCCTTCTATCTCGCGTGGTGTTTCCCCTCTACTGGTAGAACGCTGAGAGCAGGAGGGAGTAACGTCCTCGCTTCGAGTATTTCAAGAATTTCATCTGCTTATGTAACGATACTGCCCAATCGTGACCACCTGGTCAATCGCGTTTGCTCCCTGTGGTGGCTGAATCAAGCACACTGGGAGCAAGGCAGCAAAAGCGCACCCAGCGTCGCTGATTGAGGATACACTGCGTCTCAGGAGATCCTCAATGAGATGAAATGGAGCATTAAAAGGGTACAAGCATTATCAACGAGCTTATGGGTTTTACGAGCAGGCATTACGGGCATACTGTCTGTAGAAGTCCGTCGTTGTTCATTATCGTCCATAGACGTCTTTTTCACCGCTTTGACGCACCAGCGAAAGAATGGTATCTTCGAGGAGATCAATGGTTGTTGTGTGTATGTGCGTCACGGTGTTTCTCCTCGAAGCAAACACCGCCAGGACGCAAGAAAGGAGGAGGTTATGGAACAGCTACAAAACACGGCATCACCACCTGCATCGACCACACCCTCAGCGTGGACGTTTCGTGAGGTGGTGGACGCAGCCATCGTTCTCGGCTGCATTCCCGCACTGGTGCTGAGCGTCATCTTTTGGGCGGTGGCTACGGCCTTCCCCACACTTGGTGGTGTGATGAGCTTACTGGTCACACTGCTGCAAGCGGTGATGGGAATGGTCCTGATCGTGCGCTATGTGGATATCACCGTCCTCAACATGCGCGCCTACAACCAGACGTTTTCCGAGGAGCGGATCATGGCGTCCGTTGGGGCTGGGTTCGTCTGCCTCGGGCTGGCGGTGAGCATCGTGGTCTGCCTTTCGACAGCTGGTTTGCTGGAAGGCTGGCACTATACGTTGCTGGCTGCGGAAGTCCTGTTGATTGGGTATCAAACCTGGCGCGTGTTTCTCGGCCCTGGCCACTAGAAAGGCAAGCAGCGAGCGAGACACTTCAGCGGTTCTTTCAAGCCAATGACGACGCGGGCTATCACTACTCCCTTATCCCAGGTGATAGCCCGCGTCGTCATTGGCTTGTGAGAAGTGCGAGCATGCAAGACATGTCTGGCGCACTCGTTCTTTTCGCTCTGCCTTTATGCGCTCTCGTTGCTCTACTGTTTCTGTCTGCCAATCATCTTCTTCAGCATAGGTATAGGCCTATCGGTACGATTCTGACGATAAAGTACGGTGTACCATATAATTGAGGCTGAGCTTACACATTTCATCAAAATCGCACCGATAGGCTCATGAGAATTTGTCAGTTCTGAACTAGCTCAGCTCCTTTTCATTTTCATCCACGCCTTCATCTGCCTCCCCGCTATACCAGGTACGCAGAAGAAACCCGGATGAAGTCACGTAACGAAGCAAAAAGGAGAGAATTTCTATCGCCTGCGCACTTTGAGCAGGAGAGATAGCCTCTGAAGAAAATACTCGCCCCGAACGGAGCAATGGAGTGAGGCGCTCAAACAGATGAAGCTTTTTATTCGCAGACATCTCTCGTGTCTGGAGAAGTCGCAAGACCTCCTGTATCGCAATTTCTTCCTCATCGGACAACATAGGCTTCATGTCCTGGAACGCCTGAATTGCCAGCTTCCCGGCGGCAACCAGTGTCTCTGATTGTACCTGGTTCTCCGATGGCCACCAGTGTTCATGCAACTCGTCTACATCCTGCTTTATAGCAAAAATACGCTTCTCAGGCGCATCTGTCGTCTGCCCCATGAGACGACAGATGCGTTCGAGTCGCTCCTGATTATGGACAAACAACGACGAAAGCTTACTCTCCTCTGCTAGAGCAGCACCTGAAAGAATAACATTCAAGCAAAGTCGAAAAATGTGACGTCCATACATAGTCAGCGAACGATAGGGTATCGGTGGCTGCCGACCTACATCCTTTCCCCTATAGATATCGGCGATACGCTTTTTGTCCCAGTCTATCGCATAAAACTGCTGATGCTGCGTTTTCCCTTTGTGTGCTATCGCCGAACGAGCGTTATAAAACTGTTCCAGCCAGCTATCGAGACGAGGTACAAAGCCGAGTAAGATCATCACGGTCTCACGAAAGCGGTCGGTGAGCTTCTCATTATTCTCCAGGTTGAGCAGACTTTCAAAGGCAATCGCCAGATCAAGGAGGGCCTCGGTATCATCAATATCTTTTGCAGTGCTGCGGTTATGCCATTCAAGCGCTGTAAAAATCCGCTCATTGAATTCAGCATTTTCATAGACGCTCCCTCGAAGCAGCCTCGTAACTGCCCAGTTTTTTGTTTGCTCTGCATACCGACCAACGTCAAAAGCCAAATCCTGACTAATATTGAGCGTCAGGTGGGGTACAGGTGGATAGAGTCTGCTTCCCATCGTCACCCAAAATGTCGAAGTCCCATTCAACACTCCTTCGTAGCCATCAATGTCCCGATCAGTCGGCAGCGGCTCCTGGGAGAGATTTTCAACGCCGTTGTCTATCTGGGGATCGTTGGGCCAGATAAGCCCAGTATAGACGCTACTGGGCTGGAATACATACATACTGGCGTGTTCACTATGCAGAAATGGCTCTCCCCTAGAAGGATGAGGCGTGGCATAGAGATAATTGATCAACGTTTGTGCCTCGTAGAGGTACTGAAGCAGACGAATATTATATTCACGGTCTTCCTGCAACGTCAAAAACGCATAGGTCATATGGGTGATATGCAGCTCTTCACGCAAGAAGAACATGGCAAACAGCGTTTTTAGGTGCGTCTGTTGTTCTAAGGAAAGCCCATTGAGGTCGTCATTGCTGCGAAAAAGAATACCTCGCAGGCGAACAGACCCACGGGTCTTCAAATACGGCAGCACTACAAAAACATCTGAGCTTTTCAGTTTGCCCACCATTTAGATCCTCTTTCTTCTTCCCAATACATCATGAGAACATAGTGTGCAAGCTCATTGGCGAGCCTGCCCATTACTACCACTGCTTCCTCTACTCGAAACACTTCACCATCTTAGATAGAAGTAGTAACATGGTGCTTTCGAACACGGCCCTGTACTATGCAAGCGGTCATGAAATGCAAAGGAGTAGAAGGCCGTCTATACCTCTTTCCTTATGACTCTTCGCCATTGACGACATATTTATAGAACGTGGTCCGGCTTTTGAAGTCGGTCATACGCATAATTTCGGCGATGGTATTTTGTCGGGCGGCATAGAGCGACTTGGCCCGCGCTAGGTTGCGCGGCTCGATGCGTTCAATCGCCTTGGGCCTGCCGCCGCGTCTACCTCGCGCTCGCGCCGCTTCCAGACCCGCCTGCGTCCGCTCCCGGATCACATCCCGCTCAAACTCGGCCCTCGCCGCCATGATATGAAAGAGTAGCTTGCCGGTGGGCGTCGTCGTATCGATCTGTTCCTTAAGGCTGCGCAGTTCAATGCCGCGTTCGGCGAACAGGTTCACCGTTTCGACCAGATACTTGAGCGAGCGGCCTATTGAGAGGGGATTTTGCGAGGGAGAAATGTTGCGACCCCCAATATTGGCTTTCTGCGAGGAAAAAAAGAGACTGGCCACTCTACCTTCTCTTGATAAGCAATCAAGCCGTCCTTACTGGCAAGTGCGGCAGCTTGAAGGCCCGATGTGATAGGGCAGACTAGCCAGCCTATAATAGATCAGAACCGCTTTGCATTGCCGCAAAACACGGGATGCGCTCACCAGCGGAGAACCCATCCATCGATCTATCTCGGTGTGAGAGTAAGTATATTGTGAAAACAGAGAGAGGAGAATACCATCCGCCCCACAATAAGTTGGCATTAAGTGGACATTTATTGAGCATGAAAAAGCGATTATTGTATCATTGTGATCAAACAGATCACATCAGGTATCAGTTTTACGTTTTGTGCTTCCCTAACCGAGTTTTTACTGATTTTCTCGTAATTTTATGTTACACTGAATCCACAACTGAATCTTGATATGCTTTCGTGGCTGTCCTTACTGGCAAAATAGGCGGCAGCTTGAAAGCAAACTCCGATGTGATAGGGCAGACTAGCGTGGCCAGCCTGTAAGGGTGCGCTTTCCTCTAAAGTGTCTCTCTCCGCTGCGCTCCATCCAGCGTCTCATCTTCCTGACGGCACAAGCAAGGGTCAGGAAGATGAAATGCTCGCCTTCAGGGTTGAACCAGCTATTTTGCCTGCTGTCACTCGCCTTTTCATCTGAAGAAAGACCTGTACGGAAAGGGAATCTATGAATGACAGTCCAGGTATGTGATCAACAGCAGGATGGCAGGCGCAGGCGGAAGCGCTTGGTCTTGACTAGCCTCGCTATCGTTGTCCTGATGACCATCGCCGTCATTTGGATAGCAAACCCTGGGAGTATGCTTGCCAACGTGTTTGGCACTGGCTTCACGCTCCTGGGGATACTCATCGCATTTCTCCAGTGGTACGCTCAGCCACAGGTCGCAGTGCCAGTACAGGCCGGAACAATATCAGCCCTGGAACACGGCCAGCCCTCTTACGAACAGATTGAAGGTGTGACGCTCGATGTTACAAAGCGCAAAGGTGCCCTGATCGTCTACACGAAAAGGAACCTACGTGGCTCTACCATCAACCTGAGCTTTGGTTTTCATAACAGCAACTTGAAGACGGACCTGGTTTCAAGCGTCATTGGCCGCAAAAAAAAAGGCAGCACCGTCTACGTCGCTGTTTTCCCATCATTGGAGCCAGGAGATTACACCGTTTACATAGACTCGCAGGAGTTCGTGACCAAAGTGAGCATTTTACCCGGTAGAGTGGCGGAGGTTGATTGGCGATGAGTGCGATGTACTCGAAACACACGCAGGAGAACGGTCTCCGGACCGCAGATGAGCGCATTCCAAATCTTCTACTGAGAAATGTGCGCAAACAAAACGGCTGGACACGGAAAGTTATGGCCGAGAAGCTAGGGGTAGCTGCTGTCTCGATAGGCCGGTGGGAACGGGGCGAAGTCGTTCCGAACCAGTATGACCGTGATCTGTTGTGCAAGCTCTTTCACATGAGTGCTGAAGAACTTGGGCTTTCTGGCGAGAAAGAAATACCGACCAGCGCATATGTTCAGGAATCGAGCCAACCTGATGAGGAGGACCGCCAATCAAATCGTCGTCCCTTTTCTGAGCAATTGAGATATGAGCGTCGAATTCGTGGGTGGTCTCAGACAGATGTAGCAGCGAGACTCAACTGTGATACAAAAACCATTACTCGTTGGGAAAGGGGTGTAATTCGTCCGCAACCTTACTATCGTCAACTGCTATGTGAACTCTTTGGTAAGAATGCCGAAGAGTTGGGGTTGACAGAATGGGCGTCACCGTCCACAGATGATCTAGCCAATCGATGGAGGGGTGGGGAAACAAGACACTACCGCACGGCACGCACTCTCATCCTCGATTTGCCTGTACTGTGTGGCGATTGTGCGCAACCCGGGATCACTGTCAGTCTCGAGACCCTCGTAATTGACCCAAAGAGAGGCTGCACGACCTTCTACTTTCGATTCACGAATCGAACAGCAGAAGATGCCGGTCTGAGTTTCGAAGGCCTCTCGCTAACCAACCCGGCTGGTGATTTTGTCCTCGGTCAGTCTGTCGGTTCGTTTCTTTTAGAGGCTGAACAATCGACCCGACTCTCAGTAGTCTTTGATTGGGTCCTAGAACGAAAGACGCTCTATAAATTCAACATGGTACTCATCAGGCCGGACAAGTGGAGAAACGCTTATCGACCTATTCCGCTCAAATTCTAATGCTACTCCTTTCATCTGTCAGAGGACCTCTGTCAGTCTCTCTTTCAGCAATATGCTTCACGTGGCGAAACAGCAGAAGAATCAATTGGGCTACCGGTGTAGTTCGTCCGAACTACACCGGTAGCCCAGCTGGAAAGCAAACATGACAATCTGTTCAGCCACGTTTGCTGTTGGATCATGAAATTGAGCAGGTCGTCAGGCACTACCTTGCCAACTGCGAGGAAAAAACCGGAGACAAGGGAGAAAACGCGCCTATGGGTATTTCTTGACCCATATAAACATACCCCTGCGCCAAAAGAGGCACCTAGAATCGCTTCTCAGGGCCTTGCCAGTGTCGCTTATCCTCGCCCTTCGCCTTGTTCGGCATTGACCACATATTTATAGAATGTGGCGCGACTCTTAAAGCCAGTGATGGCCATAATCTCCGCAACGGTATTCTGCTTCGCCGCGTACAACTGGCGCGCCCGTTCAAGCTGACCAGGGCGGAGTTTACTGGTTGCGCGAGGCCGGCCGCCATTTCTGCCCCTGGCGCGGGCGGCATCTAATCCGGCCTGCGTCCTCTCGCGGATAATGTCGCGCTCGAACTCGGCCAGCGCAGCGATCACATGGAACATCAGGCGGCCCGTCGGCGTGGTGGTATCGATATGCTCTTTGAGACTTCTCAACTCGATCCCACGCTCGGCCAGCGAATTCACCGTCTCGATCAACTCCTTGAGCGAGCGACCCAACCGGTCCAGTCGCCACACCACAATCACATCCCCTGCCCGCGCCACATCGAGCATGCGCAGGAACTCCGGGCGGTCGAAGCGTTTGCCGCTCATTTTATCGGTAAACGTCCGGTCACATTGCTCCACGCGCAGCGCATCTTCCTGCAAGGCCGTCACCTGCTTGTCTCTGGACACCCGGATATAGCCGAATTTCATTGCTCTTTGCTCCTTGCTGTTTATTGTTGTTGAGCCAATTGTACAGGAACTTATGGCATGTCGCAAGTTCCTGTACATTGATTTGCAGATGCCAAAATGAATAGCAAGGCTCCGGGCGTCCTCGTTTAACGCATGAATATGCGGTTGGCGCAATGGCTGAGTTCAGTAAAGGAACGTTTCGTGAACACAGTGAGGCGCTTCCAATGTTCACTTTGTGTACAGAAAGCAAGCTTGGATATGCTCATCCCTATTATCCCAGCTTTGCTAGAGGTGGTATGTCGCTTTCCGTCCGCCGTGCTTCGAGTTGTTCACGCATTTGCGCCATTGCCCTAGATGCTTCAGATTTGACTGTGCCGACTGGCTTGTTCATTTCCTCGGCGATCTGCTGATAGGTAATTTTCTCCGGGTCGGCTGCTGAGCTAGAAAGATACTTCCGCTCCACGATTGCTCGCCGGACTGGTGAAAGACCGGCAAGGAGGCGCTGTACTTCTCTGCGCGCCTCGACCATGGTTTCCCATCGCTCATGGCAGTACGCAGGGTCATCGTACCGTGTCAGCTCGCCCTCGACAAGTCCTTGTTCTTCGATCTCCTCTCCCAGCAGGCCGACGCTCAACTCCAGATGTGCTTCCCCTCTTTCGAGGCACTTGATGGCCTTGTTGCGGACAATGGTATAGAGCCATGCTCGCAATTGCAGGGTTGAGAGTTTTTCCTCGCGACTCTTCTCTGTACGGTATAACAGGTCTTTGTAAGCGCTGATCAAAGCCTCCTGAACCACATCTTCGGTAAGGTGAAGCAGGCGAGAACCCCACAACACGCCAGCAGCAACCTGATTGAGTTGTTTCCAGTAGACCTCCGCCACCCGGTTGAATCCAGCCTGTAGATCGCTCTTCATCCATTGAAGAAGTCGCTTATCGCGCTGGTTTCCCTCGGTTTTTTTCGTCGACTTTCCTGGTGTTGTCATCGCCCTTTCCCCCGCCTTCCCTGGTAGGCACGACGTTGTGGGCGTCGGCGCTGAGACCGGCGTCGAGCTTGGCGTGAAGCACGCCAAGCATAAATAATATCAATGATCGTCGTTCCCATCTCTGGATGGAATGCACACAGCACCAGGGCGACGAGAATAATCACGGTGGCGCAGATGATGACTAACAATAGCACAGGTTGGGGAACTGCGTCTAGCAGTTGAAGAAAGGTCGTCACGTCTTCAAATCCTCCACAATAACATCGATACCAGGCGAAGCGTTAGCAGCCAGACTGGAACCAGCCGGGTGAACCTCTTTGCACTGGGGAGCGTTCCGTATGTACTCCTACCTATGCGATGAAACATTGTGGAGGAAAAGGCGGCCAAAAAAACCCTTTTCAGAACCTTTTATATGATTCTAAATAATGAAAGTCATGCCAAAACAAAATGGTTGCAATTGGAGTGTTCCCAAATCGCCAAACGCTGTCTGTTATACAGAGCGCGATCATGACCCGCTAGTAAAGGCCTGTCAGTACTAGTGTGACGAACAAGCACGACGTCCCATAGAATGACAGATGAGTTTCAGATGAAGTGGCTCTAGAGGCCGTTCTCTTAGTGAGTATGGAAGGAAGAACACAGCCGTTACTACTGCTGTGCTACCACTGAGTTTAGACCAGTTTCGCATACTGTTAAAATGTACCGTGTTGTAACAAGAAGAAGGGATTGTGATGAGCAATCCCTTCTTCTTGCTGGGAGGCGAACTGGGTTCTCTTCCATCGCTCTGTCCGAGGGCTTCTCCGCTTGCTCAGCGGCCGAGAAACACGCGCCAGGTCTGGTAGCCAACGAGCAGGACTACGGCAGCCATCAGGGTATAGTGCCAGCCCTCCAGGGTCCCGGCCATCGAGAGGCAGACCACCAGACCAACCGCCAGTCCGAGGCAGACGGCCCCTGCTCCTACCGAGGCCATGATGCGCTCCTCCGAGAACGTCTGGTTATAGGCACGCCCATTGAGGACGCACACATCAACGTAGCGGACGATGAGGGTGATCGACATGAGCGCCAGCAGTAAGGTCACCAGCAAGCTCATGAAGCCCCCCATAGGAGGGAACGCGGTGGCGATGGCCCAGAAGATTACACTCAACACGAGGGCTGGGATGCACCCAAGGACGATGGCCATATCCACATACTCGCGGAAGCTGAAGTCCCGGCTGGCTGACGGTGCTGGCGCTGCTTCGGTTTGGATCTGTTCCATTTGCACACTCCTTTCTTGCGCCAAGTCGGCTCTCTCCAGGAGAAACACGATGACGCATCGATACACACCACGATCAGGCTTGCTCGACCATACCATTCTTTCGCTCGTGCGTCAAAGAGGTAACAAAGACGCCAGTGAACACTGATGGACGAAGATGAACGCCAGTGGACACTATGCCCGTTCTGCACGCTCGTAGAACCCATAACCTCGTTTATACAGGTAGCGTACTTTTCTCCTGTTAACTTCTATTTAGCCTTAAGAGAAGCCTGCGGTAATGGTCAGCACGTAGAGGAGGCCGAGGGCGACCGAGCAAGCCAGCACACTACTGCAAAGCAGCAGCGCACGCTGGGTGCGCTTTTCCTGCCCTGGTGTGTGCCTGGTGGGAGCAGCAACCAGGACTCCTCCCAGGGAAAAGAGGAAGCTGAGCGCCAGGCTGAGAGGAAAGAGAAACGCCGCGATAGGTGAGGGGGAGATAACGGGCGGCAGGAGAAGCCCGATCATGAGACGCAAAACAGGCAGCAAGAAGAGGCCGAGGCCGATGATCCCCAGCAACAGGCCCAGACGTGCTGGAAGGGCTGCTCCCGGCGGCGGGGACTGGTGGGAAAACCGAGAAGGGTCTGGCTGCTGCTCGCTCATCGTTGCTCCTTTTGCGTCAGTTTTTGTACTGGCAACGCCACTTATACCACCATGAGTATGGTGTGCTTCCTATACCACTCCAACAGCAGATTCATCGTACACAACGCAGAGATCCGCTGCTGATAACACCATAACAAGAGATGAGGGGCTAGCTGCTGCCCTGCTCATCCACCTGAAAAGAGCGTGGTGGTTCACCTTGTAGCTCGCGTAGAAAGCGTAGCCTCCGCGCCTGCTCAGCCATGAGGTCAATGTATGCAGCAGTCACTTGCTCGATGAGAACCCAACGCATCGGATGCTCCGGCGCGACTGGCGCACGGTCGTGAAGCAGCAATACGGTTTCATCGCAGAGCGCGGTATGCCCGGCCTCGCACATCTGTTTGGCAACCGCAACCTCGATGGTCAAATGCTGCAATTCGCAGGCGGTGGTGAATTCATACAGCGGAACGAAAATCGGAAGCGACCCATCTGCCAGGATCGAGAGAATCCACGCCTCGCGGAAATTCCAGGGCCGAGTGCTATGCAGGTGGTCGCTATACCGACGCGCCGGGTACATCGTCGAGCCAACATAGAAGAGATCATCGATCCGGGCATCATAGAGGCCGTAGACGACATACGTGATCGGCCTGCCGCAGCGCGAGTTCTGGCAGCGAGCTTCGTCGCCTTTGTGGGCGCAGTGATACTGAACGTCTAGCATCACTCTCCCCGCTCCGGCTCCGGCGCATCGACCTGTGGGTAGAGTTCGCGGTATCGCTGCCAGTTCTCGCGATAATACTGGCGGCCAAAATCCGTGATGCGCAACACGGAACGCTCTGTTGTGACGACACCTGCATCGCCAGGCCAGCGACGGCGCAGATACGGTTCATCTGTCACGGTTGCCTCCTCTACCAGTGGTCGATTTTGCCCCTGCACGCGATAGTCGCGCAGCCGCAACCAGGTGTTCCACCCGATGCCTTGCGGCCAGTCGCGCACTCCAGCTGCGCCAGCTTTGTAGGCATGAACCAGCGCTCGCCAATGCCACTCGCGCAGCGTGCCAGGGAGCAAGGCCTTCGGCTTTGGAAGGTTCAGTCCCTCGCGTACCACCTTGCGCCCTGCTTTCGTCATCTGCACAAAGAGGAGCGGGCTGCCCAGCGAACCAGGCTCGTACCTGCACAGGACGAGGCCGCGCCGCTCCAACGCTTCAAACGTCGAGCCGGTTCCCTGGTCCTGGTATCCGGCTTCTTGAATCCGCCGGAGCAGCGCAGAGCCGCTGGTATTGTAGGGTATCCAGCGCCACACGGAAGCAGGCGTGCTATTCCAGCGTCCACGCGCGCCAGCACTTCGCACATTGGCCTCCCGCGCCTGGTCAATTTCATAGATCGCCTGCAAATAGACCTGCTGGCGTTTGTTCAAATCCGCCCAGCCTGGTGTACCCTGCTTTTTTCTCATGGCTCCAGATGATTCACCCCCCTTTTTCCTGCGATGACGCATCTTCTTCCTCGTTCAATGCTGAAAAGCGCAGCAGTGTGTCTCTATGGGCAGAGAGCAGGTCAAGGAGTGCTGCGGCCTTTGTTGCATTCAACACCAGTTGGAAGCCATTCCAGTCCGAATACACGATCAAGGTGCCATTATCGAAGATCCGCGCTTCTGTATGCGCGTCAAGCTTACGCCTTTCTAGCGTGTCCAAATTGACTCCTTGCGCTTTTAACCTCGCCAGGAGCCGGGCTTTTTCATCACGTTGCTTGTCGTGTGGTTCCATCCTCTTCCTCATTCACGGAACCAATCCAGGCCCTCTTCCCATTCCGCCTCGAGGATGCGCCTGGCGTCTGGTATCTTGCTCAATTTGCTGATCCAGGTATCGATAGCCCGCCTGTGCGCTTTCAAATTTGGAAGCGTTTCAGGCGTGGCCTGCCGAATCTTTTCGGTCGTATCCCGTTGCGCCACCATCAAGATCGTCAAGAGTTGCCTGATGTCTTGTTCGTTCAAGATCAATTCTGCCATGTGAACCTCCTTCTTGATTGATCCTTCTGAAAAATGATGCACCCACGAAGTAATCAGATGCTTTTCGCGTAGCATATCAAAAAACTGCCGATCCTCGCGTGTGATGCGGTAGGGTTGCACATCGAGGACACACGCATCTTCTGGATCATCTCCCCCGAAGCGTATCCATCCTTGGGGAAAGCGTTCATAGAGTTCCTGAAACAGCGGTGCAAGATGTGCAAGATCGGTGTAATTATATTGGAGCGTGACTTTCATGATTTACTCCTCGTTTGCTTTCACATCCGGATTCTCGCCATCATTCATCCGGTTCACAGTGGTCAATCTGTTGGACAGCCTGGAACGCAGCCACGCTAGAAAATCGTCTTCCCGGTAGTGCTGGTACACGGTCTGCAGGTCGCCGATGCGCTTGCCCTGTACGATCACGTCGGCTTGCAGTCCCGCGTCCTGCCAGTCGATAGGCTCCACTGCATAGTGCAGTGCTTGGAATCCAGCGGTGAGCCAGAGGGCAGCCAGCCGCGCCCGTTCTCGCTCCTCGTCCACTTGCTCGTCGCCAGTCGGCTCTGCCGGGTGCAGCCAGGCTTCGCGCCGAGCCAGGACATCCTGCACCGGTTCGTAGCCATCGTTCTCGTGCGTGTTCCCAGTATGAATTTCCAGGATGCCGCCTCTCTGCCGAGCGCCAAACCACGCTTCGCCGTCCCACCAGTACAGTGCGCCAGCATGTGTTGGAAACGGCATCTCGCGCAAGCGCTGCGCCTTTTTTTCAGTGTTCTCAAAGGCAGCCCGGATAGCGTCAACCGGCGTGGGATATGGCCCTTCCCAATCACCGCCAAACCAGGTATACCCCCAGCCATAGGCGGGATCACTATGCGGAGTGACGGCGAGTCCAAGGCCAGCTAAGAAGACGAGGACATCTTCACTGGCGACCCGGTTGGAACTGCTGGCAACGCCTTTGACCACGCGAATGCGCTCCACATCGCTGCGACTGAGGTACGTTTTGCGATCCAGGGGAAACTTTTTGAGTTCGACGTCGGGCAATTGTCGAATATAGTAGTAGAGATTCGGACGGCTCATGCGCAGTTCTGTGGCTGCTTCGTCAATACTGATATAGGTTTGCTGTTCGCTCATATACCCTCGTTCGATGGTCTTTTTGGTTTTCCTGCTTCTCTCGAAAGTATACCCGTGTTTTTGATGATTGTCAAGTAGTAGAAATACAGTTTTTTACAAGTGTTTACATTATTAAACACTTGTAATGGTAACCATTCGTGACGGCCTGGCACAACACGAATGCAAAAAAGCTATGCGGAACGCCTGCAATGTGTTAGGATAGAAAAGCGAAAGAATGGAGACATTCCTACGTTCTCACTTTGAGAAATTAAGACATTCTCAAAGTCTAAAATTCTTAATGTAAGAGTGTAAGAGCTTGAGAATGTCTCAAATTTTTAATTTTTGAATTTCTTGATGTTTCAAATTGAGACATTCAGAATGTCTCAATTTGAAAATGTCTCATTCATGGAAGGAGTAAGTATGACACGCGTGATAGCATTAGCTAATCAAAAAGGCGGGGTTGGCAAAACGACAACGACTCGGAACCTGGGTGATGCTCTTGTTGAGCGAGGAAAACGCGTACTCTTGGGTGATCTGGATCAGCAGGGATCGTTAACAGCCTACTGTGGAGTAAACCCAGAGCGGTTACAAACTTCTCTCTATAATGTCTTTGCTTCCTATGTTGATTTTAATCGGGAGCCAGTTGCGCTCAAGCCAGTCATTCACACTATCAAGCCCGGCTTGGATTTGATACCAGCGAATGAGGAATTGGCTGCTCTAGACCTTGAATTGATTGGTGCCTACAGCCGGGAGCAAATTCTCCAGCGGGTACTGGCTCCGGTATTGTCCGACTATGATTATATTTTGCTGGATTGTCCGCCGAATCTTTCCTTATTGGTTGTCAATGCGCTGGTAGCAGCTACAGAAGTGATCATCGTGCTACAAACAGATTATCTCGCAACCCGTGGGGTACAGCGATTACTCAAAATTGTGACTGCAATTCAAAGCCGGTTGAATCCGTCCCTGGAGATTGATGGGATTCTGCTGACAATGGCCGATCAACGCACCCGGCACACACGCCAGATTATAGATGCAACCAGAACACGCTTCCAGGGAAAGGTGAGAGTATTTGAAACGATCACGAAAATGTCTGTCATTCTCAAGGATGCGCCGGTAACCGGTCAAAGTATTCTGGAGTTTGATGGGACCAGTGAGGCCGCGCAATCGTTTCGTGCGTTGGCAGCCGAAGTGGAGTCACTGGAATTAGGCGTACAGGAGGAGGGAGTGCGATAAATGGCAAAACAGAAAGTGAACATCTCCGGCGATATTTTCGATGAAGAACCAGGCGCAATCGCGAAGCTGACGGGTGCAGTGAAGGCCCGGTCAACAGAGCAGCAATCGTCAATCACTCCAGATCTGAGACCTGCAAGTGAGCCAGGAACTCCTGAGCAAGAGCAGAAGATTGTGCAAAAGCAGACCAGGAATGTCAAACCAACTTCGATTTATTTGACGCCCGCTCAGCTGCGCAAGCTAGACCAACTGGCCTATGAGTATAACGAGCAGACCAACAAACGAATCAACCGCAATGATATTATTCGGTATCTGGTTGACCGTTGCACACTTGAACACTTGCGTGGTCTTTAAGTATGAGTGGTTCCGGGTCTACACGCATCATTCCTGTGTTGTTTCGTCAGGAGCATCAAACAATGAGCTTTGCTCCTGCTGTTGCGCTGCCTTGAGCCGCCGTTTTTTCGTGGCTCTGCGCCGTTCCTCGACCATATGCCTGATTGAAGGCGCAGAAGGCAGATCTTCAGGAAGCGGCGCGTGAATGGCCTGGATCGCCTTGCGCACCTGGTCGCCCACAAAATAGTGTGTGCGGGCAGCCGCTTCCTGGTCGCTCACCTGGTCCCGGAGCAACTTCTGCTCCGTCTGTACATTTTTGAAGTCAATCGCGCTCAACTCTTCCCGCGTAATGTTATCGAGATAGTCTTCCCGTTCAGGAACGCCTTTGATTGCCTTTAACTCTTCAACCGTATGGCGATGCAGGCCCATATAACCGGCATCGATAAAGATGCCAAAGAATTCTGACTGGACCCCGGAGACGGCAGCCGCCTCGGCCAACGCTTTGTAGCTGTCGGAGACCTTGAGCCGCATTGCCAGACGTTCCTGTTGCTCCTTGAAGAGTTGTTGGATTTCATGTGAGCGGGTACTGACAGCAAAATAGACCTGGGCGGCGGCAATCTCCGCTTTGCGTGGATCGCCGTTCATGGCAATGAGATAGCACGCAAACCGGCTGAGATGATAATCATTTTGGGGGCGCTGCGCTCCAGAGCCGATGGAGACCATTTTACTGACGCCAGTAAAATGGTTTGCAACGATGTTGCCGCTTTCTTCGCAAGCGATCATCGCCTTTTTGATGACGCCCTCAAAGTTCTGCCACTTTTTCCCATATCCGAGCAGTGGCATGAGGTCCCGTGCTGACCAGTATTCCATGCCATAGACATTCGTCTGCTTGATCGCGTCGAAATCTGGCGATGACTTGCTCCTCATGACGTTCTCCAGTTACTCTACCCCAGCTCAGATCGTTTCTGATGGCTTGGGATGAACTCTGATAGCTTATTCAAAAACAATACCTGTGTTAGGATTATACGTTCTAGTTCTTCTAGATCAACACTTTCGTTAGGACCATGAATGCGTGCATCCAAGTCCTCTGCACCCCAAATGATGATTTCTGCTTGTGGGAATTGCTCACTGAGAACATTTGTAAGCGGTATAGAGGCTCCATCCCCAATTATCTCTATATTTTTGTTGTAGGCTTCCTGTAAAGCATATTGTGCAGCTTTGTATGCTGTACCATCTGTTTTTGCTACAAAACCATTGCTTGTATGGATATCGCTGATTACCACTTTTGCATGCCAGGGTGTGACCGATTTTATATGCTGCACAAGAATATCTAATGCGCGTTCTGCATTCTGATCCGGAGGTATACGGAGGTTTATTCGCGCTCGCGCTGCCTCAATAAGCGAATTAGAGGCTCCTTCTATTGCTGGCGCATCTAGCCCAATTACATTAATTGCATAGCTGGCCCATAACTGGGTACTGAGTGATCTATCACCAATAAGGTCAACACCAGGCAATAGACCTACTGCACGACGGAACGCTTCTTCTGGTATATTAGCTCCTTGCCAATCACTAGGAACTAAGCCTGGAACTTGAACGTTGCCATGTTGATCGTGCAATGTTGCAATAATCCTACAAAGTGTAATAAGGGCATCTGGTACTGGACCTCCGAAGACTCCATTGTGCTGTTGGCCGCTGAGAGTTCGTATTTCTATTGTTAGGGAGGCAGAGCCTCGCAAGGTTGTAGTGAGTGTTGGCTGGCCGACAGCGATGCTCCCGTGATCACATATGATAACAACATCGGCAAGGAAAAGGTCGGGACGCTTTGGAATGTATGATGGTAAACTGCTATCAAATTCCTCATCGCCTTCTATAACGATTTTGATTCCTACTGGAGGCCTGCCATTAAACGCCAGCATTGTTGCAAGGTGTGCAACAATGCCCGATTTATCATCGGCAGTACCACGACCATAGAGGCGTCCATTTTGGACTATTGGCTCAAATGGCGGACTATTCCATTCATGTATGCTACCTGGTGGTTGTACGTCATAATGTGCATAGAGCAGAACTGTTGGAGTACCTGGAGGACCAGGAATTTCTCCGTAGATAGCTGGATAGCCTCCGGAAAGATCCTTGATCTGATGTACTTGCTGAAAACCTGCTGCTTTTAATTGAGCTTCGGTAATTTGTGCAGCTTCCAGCACCCGCTCACGTGGATAGCCATCCGTAGCTATCGATGGTATACGTACTAACTGCTTTAAGATATCAATTGCGGTGGGCATGTTTTGATGTACAGTTAGCCGCATATTTTGCGTTGTAGTCATGTTTTACTCCTTAATAAGTTGCTGATGTGCTTGCTTCCATTCCGTAAGTAAATCGCTGTAATGGATCAGAATGGGAAAACCCGAATCAGCAACGCGAACTGAAAAAAGATTTTTTCCTTCCACAGGAGAGCGTAGTTGAGGAATACCCATTTTACGCATAAGCCGTATACCATCACTTGTGTATGACCTTGCTGTAATAGTTTCGATTTCAACTCCTCTTTTTGCCAATTCCAAAATAAAAGCAAACAGTCCTCTCACCAAACTTGCTCCGTATGTGTGCTTAATAGCTGGCTTATAGGAAGGATCAATGCAAAGCGCAATAATATACAGATGTAGTGGTTTTCCTGGCTCAAAGAGATCAACGTCGCTAGGTGAAATATCATTTAGGCCGATTTCGTCTTTCACAAATCGATCTATTGTCTCTTTCTTCATTGGAAGAAAACAAGCAAAGCCAACAACATTATGAGCAGCATCCCGAAGCACGAAGAACGTTTCAGGATTCTTTTTCATCCACCTTAAATAGGTTTCCTCAGTCAGTGTATCTACGTGAAACGTTCGTTTGTCAATATCAACAATTGTTGATATATCATCAGCGGTAGCCAGAGAAAAGAAGGAGGTGAGATGCTTTTTAGGTTTAGCTCCCGCCTCAAAGAAAGCTTTATCTGCATCAATAATGGCTTGTACTTCACTTTCTTTATAATACTTGTGCTTGCGCGTCTCTGGTCCATAGCGGTTCAATTTTCCCTGTTTTACATATCGTGATAGCATTGCATCATTGACATTTAATCTTTTTGCAGCCTCTCCCGCTGTTATGTATCCTTCTGGCGGTTTTGGTCGGGGCATTATAAGGTCTCGCTTTCAGTTTGCAGTAAATTTTGCCACACTATATCACAAATTTTACAATTCCGACAATCCCTATCAAAATTCTTTCCCATTAAAAGAACTTTACTTACAAGAACGCGCAGAGATCGGATTTGTAAAGTTTGTCGGGAAAGTCGGAAATTTGCCCCAAAAAACCTTGACAGTGTGGCAATAAAACCTGTACACTTACTTCTGTGGAAAAGTCGGAAAAGTCGGCATTGTAAGTATTTCTAGGATTTGAAAAATGACTGAACAAGAAGTGCGGGAAACCATGAAATTGTACGGTTGGTCTTTTTTACGACGGGAGCGAGGGAGCAAAAGTTACATCTATGCAGCCCGAAAGGAGCAAGGAAAGCGCAAAGAGATTTACATCATTTCATTTACAAAACTCACCCATCTTACACTTGTCAGGCTTGTAGAGAAGTTGGCACGTATAACGGCTTAGCATATTGGCATTTGTGTATTCAAGTTAGTAAGGAGATGAATTCATGACCCAGCAACTCTTCGGTACTGAGGAACTGGCCGCTTTCTGCGCCGTCCAACCGACCTCAGAAGAAGTGAGTGCGCTGCTCGCAAAACTTGGCTTCCACCTGACCTTTGAAATGGCCGAGCAACGCAGTGATCGTTTGCTCCTGCCACCACTGCCAGCACAGTACCATTACGAGGACAAGGCAGGCACCGAGGTGATCTACCTGGCCGGGCGCGATTATCCCTTGTACGAAGAAGATGGCGCGCATGACTATCCCGTCCATGCAAGCCGATTCTGGTTGGCCTGCGGGTCGGATCGGCAAGCATTTAACCTGGTCACAAACACGCTCTCGCTCACCTGGGGGCTGGTGTGGCAGCCTACCAGCATGTTTGAAGAAAGCGACATGAACGACGAGGGAAGGTTCCATCAGGAGGTGGCTTGAGATGTCACAACAGATGGCATTGATTCCCTCTTCTTTTATGGGGGTCACCGAATATCCGCGATCTCAGCCGGTCACGCTCCCCGGACAAGCTCAGGGAGTCTACATCACACTGGCCTCGACAGATTTCCAGTTCATCCTCAATAAAATCATTGGCTGGTTTCGCGATCGCGACGAGGTGGAACTGATCGATCACGGGATCTCCGATAAGGTCGGCTGCGGCTACATCATCCTCGAATGGACCGAGTGCGAAGTGGACCAGCTGTTCTGTGACATCCTGCGCGACGAGGAGATCGTCGCCGATTATACCGTCTACACGCGCGATCTCTAGTATTCACCATCTCTAAAGGAAAGGAATCCAACGTATGGCAACAACTCGCACAGCAAGCAGCGGTAGAGGGATGCACCTTCTGAGTTCGGTGGCCCACTGGCCTCCACTCGTGTATGTCCTGATTGGCTTGGCTACCGGAGGCATCTGGGCGCTAGGAACCTCCGTACAGGTCTTGACCAGTGAAGCCTGGATGATGAGTAAGCCGCTCGATCAAATTAACTTCTCCGCGTTTGAACAGCTGGTCCAGGCGGTTCAAGGCCAGCTTTCTCCGGCGATGTTGGTTCCCTTTATGTTTGGCTGGGGGGTCCAATTTGCCCTCATTGTGACTTCCATTGGCATTGAGTTGCCACGTGACCCTGCCTGGCGCTATTGGTTAGCCTGGATTGCCACCATTGGCCTGATCGTCGTCAACTCCTGTGGCGACTATGCCAGTTCGGCACCGTATGGCTTCTGGGGCCAGTGCGGCTTTACGCTGGTCATCTTCTTTGTCACCTTTTGTATGCTGCTCTTCAGCATTATGGCCTTCAAACACGCCTGGGCCGTGATGCGCAAACCTGCACCGTAACCGAACGCGACGTTGTCCAGATGTTGCCCGCCACGTTCGCTGTGAACTGGCGGGCTGGCGAGGGCCAGGAAGAACTCGACCGGAAAGGAGGCCTCCATGAAACGCGAGCAAGCACGCTTACACGAATTACGTCACCTGTCCTATGAAGACTACCTCCAGACCCCTGAGTGGCAAGAGACGCAAAAAGCGGCATTGAAACGAGCGGGGAATCGCTGTCAGATGTGCCGCGCCGGAAATGTGCCGCTCACCGTCTACCATACGACCTACAAAAACCTGGGATGTGAGCAGGAGAGCGATGTGCTTGTCCTATGCGAGGCCTGCTATGACGTCTTCGCGCAGCGACAAGCCGAGCTATCACCTGAGCCGACGACCGAGATGCTCAGCCAGCATCCTGCCACGCCTCACTTCTCATTTGGAAAACGGGCGCTGGTGTTCACGCCGTCTGCAGCCATCGGGGTCGGTCTGCCGGCGTTGCTGCATGCACCCTTGCCGGCAGAAGTTTTCGGCTTCGGCGCAGCTATCGCCCTCGCTATCAACAGCCCCAAGATCTATGCCGAGCTGCGAGATTCCTTGCCTGCTCCCCTCGTGGAGTTATTGGATGCGCAGGCCGAACGCAAGCGCGCACGCGCTGCCTCTGGCGAGTGGAGTAACTGGGATCGCCTGCTCGGTCGCCATCTGCGCGACGCCGTTCCAGAGCAGGAAGACGCGGAGGATACCACCATCGTTGACGAGGAAGACCTCGAGCGAGATGACCAGCAAGAGGAAGAGGACGAGCAATCGACAGCAGAAGATGACCTCTTCACGCCACCGGCTGCGCCTTCAGATGATCCGGCCATCAAACGGATCACGCTTGCGCAAATGCTCAAACATACGGAGCGCAACAGCTATGAGGTCTATCTTGGCCGCTCGCTCACCCTTCCTGGCGCGCCTGCGATCAAGGTCAACTTTTTCAAGCGCCATATCAAACTCATTGGAGCTAGCCAACATGGCAAATCCAGCATGGCCGCCGCGTTGCTGGAAGCCATTGCCGCTACCCATGATCCGACCATCGTGCAGTTTGCCCTGCTGGATCTGGAAGATAAGACCTCCCGGCTACTTGCGCATCTGCCACACGTCACACGTGTACGTAAACACGGCGAGAACATCCGGCTGCATGCACGCAGCCACGAGCAGGTGCTGGAACAGCTGGGCTATCTGTTAAGCCTGGTCGAGTATCGCTACTCGCTCTCGGAGGAGGAGCTAGAGCGGCAGCCGCTGCTGATCGTCTACATCGAGGAATTTATCGACCTGAAGGATTACTTCAAACTCCGCGTCGATGCCGTCGAGCGCGAGGAGAAAGAGCAGGCCAAACGCGATTACGCCCGGCTCATTTACTGTATCAAACAGCTTGCCCGGCGCGGCCTCAAAGTCTACGTGCAGCTCTTGCTCTGCGCGCAGGTTGATTACCGCGATGATGATTTGCAGGAGGCCTTAGTCAATATCACCTCCGGCATGTCCTTCTGTGTGCGTCCCAGCGCCGCGCAAGCCGCCGGTTTTTATCAGACTGAACTGATTACCCGCAACGCCCGCGAGAATAAGCTGGGGCAGGCGGTGGTAGAAATGCCGGATTGCAAAGACCTGATCCTGGCCCCAGAGTACGACTTACGGGCGCGTTTAAAGGCGCTGGCTCAGGCACAAAAACGCCCGCAAGCTGCTGCGCAGCCCGTTGTTGAACTGGCGCTGATGGAAGCAGACGAGGAAGACGAGGCGTTGCGCGAACGGCCTCTTGCTCCAGAGGCGGCCAAAATCACGCTACTTCCGGCACGCGCTGAGCAAAAACCCCAACCCAAACTTAAGGATGCCATTGCCTGCTGGAATGAACTGGTGGAAGCAGGCCAGAACCCGTCGCGCAATAACCTCCAGCAGGCGCTGATCGCCAAAGGCTTTGAATGCCGGGAAAACTGGGCACGCAAGTTCTATGAAGATATTCGCGACATGCTGCCAAAAGCAGATACCACGTCGGTAGGTGGGTAGGTGGGTAGGTGGGTGGTGAACCAAGCTATTCATTCAAGCTTGGTGTACGGAAATGAAGCGTCACCCACTCACCCACCCGCCCACCTACCCACCCACCTGGAGTTACAGATGAGGAGGAAGGACCCTATGACAACCATTCCGCAGCCACAGCAGCCACCCTCGCCCTCATGGCGCGAGCAAGCGATTGCCAAATCGGAAGGCATCACCGACGCCTGGGAAGTGACCAAGACCTATGCAGGCCGCCTGGCCGACTGGGTGCTGTTTGGCTGCATGATCTATAGCATTATTGAAATTCTGCCGGGCGTGAGCCTCTCGACACTCCTTACCAATGTGGTATTGGGCGTGCAGGTGGTCATGCTGGACGTAGGCGGCTTCAGTCTTGCCAGCATGGCGGAGCAGGCCCGCGAGCGGGGCGATGAACGCGCTGCGCGCCGCGCAGCCTGCACAGCCTGGGTACTGATCAGCATTATGATCCTGACCCTGCTCCTGGTCACGATTGGCCTGCTGTGGCCTATGACCAGGCCTATCACTGACGGCGCGGAAAAGGCCTTAATCCTGGTGCGCGTCATTCTGACGGTGATCTACGGCCACGTCATTCACGGCCTGCGGCGAGCGTCGATGAAAGCGCGTGCCAATCAGACGCAGGTAGAAGCCTTAGCCCAGCAGGTGGAAACCCTAGCGGCTACCGTCAACCAGCAGCTATACCGGCTTTCATCGGAACTTTCACAGATTGAGCAGCGCGTGCAACAACAGCTTTCATCCGGGCTTTCACACCTCGAACAGCAACTTTCAGCGGAGCTTTCATCGGCACAAGAAAACTTTCATCGGTATAAGAACGAGCTTGCATTGTTGCCGAACATGAAAGCGCATCTGGATCATCTTGAAAGCTCAACCACAGAGGAAATGCGCCAGGTGAAGGCCTCGCTCGACGTCTTGCAACAACAGGTGAAACGATCTGGACCGCAACCGCAGCCAGTGCGCCCCCGGTTGCATGCCCTGCCAGCCGCAACAAGCAACGAAGCCCGCTCACCGCGCAGGAAGACCGCAACGCAATCGCCTTCACAGGCTGCATCAGCGCAAAAATTTGATGCAAAAGCGTTTGTGTTCGCCTGTTTGCGCGAGAATCCTGAGTTCAAGCTTTCAGAAATCGAGCAACTGGCGCTTTCACGCGGCCAGGAACTTTCACAACCAACGGTCAGCCGGTATCGCAAGCTGTTTTTTGCACGCACCGACGAAAGCTCGACGATGCAAGATGAAAGTAGCGATGAAAGCTCAACCATGAAAGCTGAGCAGGACGATGAAAGTTCCTGTGAAAGTCTTGCAGTCAATCAGTAGGAGCAACCCATGAAAGCAAGCGTCTTTGTAGTGCGTCCAGTGTATGCAATAAAAGAAAAGCGCTTGACCTCTGCACAGTTTTTCCAGGACCAAGCAGAGAATCAAGCGCCGTTCTAGCGGAGGACCGCCGTGTTTATTATACATCATAACATAGGCAGCCTCCGCAGCGGAGGAAATAGGCCAAATGTCCAAGTATCAACGCAGGTGTTATTTCTGCCACCAGATAGGTCCACAAGAGGCCACTTACGCAGGCATCTGCTTACGCCATCGCATGCTCATCTCGTGTCGCTTTTTTCTTTTCCTTGTGGGTTCTCGTCTGCGCGGCCAGCTTCGCCGGATTGCGAGGTGGTGGCGATGATCCAGGAAACGCTCAGCTACCAGGTTGCGCCCGCGTATCGTTCCGATGTGACGCGCATCATCGGTATTCTCCAGCAACTGCAGCGCCTCTGTACCTATGATGCCTCGCTTGACGAGGTGATCGCAACCTTGCAGGACCTTCAACGCGAGTTTGGCGAGGACTGCCAGTTGGAAAGCATCATTCAGCGATTGGTCGGCCAGCAACTTGCGCCGCAACTTGCAGCACGCCGCACGAGAAAAGCAGAGGTGCTGCAATGACGGACAGACAGCAGCGCAAAGCACTGCTCGCTTCTGTGAACAACACCTGCCCTCGTTGTGGCGCGATCCATGGCCAGACCATTCGTAAGAGTGAGAGGACGGGCAATCTCTGGGTAACGTATCTCCAGATCATGCATCCGGATCATGACGCCTGGAACCCGGATGCCCGCAAGGAAATCGCCTGTAACGGCTGCCACATGAGCAACGACGGCCCGCTTCACACAGCGAACGCTCGCAAAACACGTGAGCTACGCAAAAACGGCCAGGCCAAACGCTACCAGCGCAACGGCCTCACGAACTATGAGTTGGTCAAAATCGCTGCCGGGCTGGGTATCGACCTAGTGTATGAACCAGACGAAGCAGGTGGAGCCTGGCACTGGCACAGCGAGATTTCTACTGGCAGCCACCGCGAAATGGCGATGGCACTCAGCCAAGCGCTTTACGATCTCGTTGCCACCTATCGCGAACTGGCGGTAGGGGCGCAAGCCAAACCGATTCAGCACAACCCTATTCCAGAGGAGGTCTACAACCAATGAGTGGATACTTTCATGCCTACTATGCGCCGTTTAAGCCTGGAGATCGCGTAGAGGTCCTGACCGGCAAAGAACAGGGCAAAACGGGCGTGGTGACGCGCCTGGGAAATCCGAAGGCGTTCGACGCCGATGACACCTCGTATTATGTGCGGCTCGATGGCGAGGAGCAGGAGTGCGCCAGGGCCTTCCATTATGATGATCTTGGGCTGGCTGACAATTAATGCCAGCGCACCAAAGGAGACAACACCCTATGCTGCAAACGATCTTTGCCATTCTCACCTGGTTGTTTTTGGTGAACCTGAGCGTGTATGGCTGCCTGGTCCTGACCGGCGCGTTCGTGTTTCTGTTCACAGGCGGAACCCGACCACGCTGGTATATCGCCTTGATGCAGGCGGCTCTGCGCTTCATGGGATGGAAGCCATAGGACGAAAGAAGAGGTGAGGCAGGCTTTGCTTGCTTCACCTCTTCTCTCGTTCTGTGCGCAAGGAGCTGGTGACTTGTGTCTATTGGAAATGGTAAGGGCCAGTGATCGAGAGGAGACCAGGAGGAAGAGTAGACATCACCAGTCAGGTCAAAATGTCTAGTGGTGTTCTTCCGTCTGCCAGGATAGAACAGGCATACTTACTTGAAAGAAGGGCGGATTAACAAATGTTAATTGGGCATACACATTTGTTATTGACGAATCGGCGCTGCCGCGTTACCATTGGAGCAGATGCGTCTTGCTCAGACTATCACGTTGCGAGGAGGCAGAAAGAACGCCTATCGATCAAACCAGAAGAATGCTTGCATTCACCGTATTGTACCAAAAATGAAAAAACCAGTGGTTGCCCGCCACTGATTTTTTCACCAATCTTGCAATTGAAACGCGCTGGAAGGTCCTCGCCAAACCAACCCAGAGCGAATAGATATCGTTCGCTCTGGATTATAACACAACTGACGGAATTTGTGAAGATGGCGGCAGTAGACAAGATGCCTACCGTTTCGATGTCTCACTGCACATCTTCTTCCTGGACACTAATGCGACCTTCCATGCGCCTATCTGAACCGTTTGTTGTAGGAGTATGCGTATGGAATCGACCCCTCGTATGAAACCACAGGAGGCACATGCCGCGCTGGTGGCGGACGACGCACTCGGTCGCGCTGTCATCGCCAGTAATCTCCAACACGGCTTTGTGCAAATTCCCGACCGGATTCTCAGCCATCCGCGCATTCCGCGCCGCGCCAAACTGGTCTACGCCGCGCTGCTCAAATATGCGCGCCAACAGGCTCGTTGCTGGCCGACGCAGGAGACCCTGGCCGCCGATTGCAGCATGAGCGTCGATACCGTGTATCGTGGTCTCAAAGACCTGCGCAGCCTCATTTACCGGGTTAATCCCGATACCCATGAGATTGTGATTGACACCATCTGCGAGGCCTGCCAGGCGTTGCAGGCACAGGAGAAAGATCCCAAGAAGCGGCGGCGCGTCCACTGCGGCCAACATTCGTATGGCCTGGTGCAATGGAAGCAGCGTGGCCTCAATAAGTCCAACGTTTACCAGATCGTGCCACTCTTTGCCAGCCTGGAAGAGTTAGAGGACCAGATCCGGCAAGCGGAGCAAGCAGAACAGGGGGATGATCAGGCCAATGCGAGTGGGAATCCGCAGTCTGCGGAATCAAGAAACCGCACAAAGCCAGATCAAGAAACCGCACAAAGCGGGACTAAACATATCGAGAGAGAAGATTCATATCAAGGGAATAGGGATTCGAACTCGAATGCTTCAAAAGAAGGTGTTTCGTATAGTCAAGAGCAAGTGGCTATAGGAATCGACCATGCCCAACCCAACACCCCATCATCACCTACGAATCCTGTTCCATCGAATCGAAACTCGAATCCCTCGAATCCCAAACAAAGCGCGGGCGCGGCGCGGGCAAAAGCGGCAACAGAGCATATTATTGAACAACACCTGCAAGCAGTGCGGGCATTGGCGGCTGCGGGTATTGACGTGGGACATTACCAGGAACTGGAACGCCAGTTTGCCCCGGAGCCAGAGGCCACTGCCGACTATCCCCTGCTCTCGCCGATGCTGAACCAACTCGTGCGCGACTGCTCCACCGATTTCAACGATGGAGAGCATGTCACCTCGAATCTGACTCGCGCTGCCCGGATCGTGGACTTCTGTGAACAGTATTATGGCGACAGCGAGGACAAGGTGATCGCGTTTTTCTATGAAGCGCGTAAAAAGGCCAAACGGGCAGCGGTGCAGGACCGCACTGACTCCGGCAAGCCAGCGCGCATGAAGTACTTCTTCGCCTGTTTGGAAAATACGGTGGGCTACCGGCAGCACTGCCCCAAGTGTGGTGAGACGTGCCGCCCTGAACCGACGACCAATGACGAAGATTTTTCCTACCATTGGGTCTGCGGACACTGCGGCCATGACTTTGTGGTGGTGCAACCCGCCACGAGTTGAGCGGCGACCCCGGATGCAGGCGGCGCAAGCGTGACCGCCTGGCGTATCACGATAGCCGAATAAAAAAGAGAGAACAAATGGAAGAGACGGCTTCCAGTAGTGTCACCTACTGTAAAAATCCAGGGTGCAGGCGGCTGCTCGCGCAGTCCGGCGGTGGGCATCGTCGCCGCGAATACTGCGGTGATGCCTGCCGACAGGCGGCACGTCGCCACCGGTTAGAGCAAGCGCATCGCGACGAGGTGAATCGGCGCTGGTCCCTGTTTACCCCGGAGACGCGCAACTTTTTAGATTGGCTCATGACGCGAGCAGGCAATGGCAAGGAACTGGCAGATGCCGTTGAAGCGGCGATCACCCGCGAACGGGATCGTGCTGCTGAGGCCTGCACCGCACAGCATGAGGAGCAACTGGCAACCATGCGCGACAAACACCTGGCGCGTGTGGAGAAGTTGAAAGCGCGCATTGCCGAGTTGGAGCAGGCAGCGGCGCAGCGCGTGCCGCGACAGGTTCTTTCAGCAGAGCAGGCGCGTGAACGAGCCAGATTGCATGGTGGCTATCTCGATAGCGCGTACCTTCCCCACACCGAACGCCTGTTTGTGAAGGTGTTCCAGGGCGGCGAGGTCGAGCCGATAGAGTTGCGAACCATCATCAATTATGAGCGGAAAGCGGCTACAGAGGAATACCAGCAACGGATCACCGAGTTGGAGCGCACCGTAGCCGAGTTGCAGGCTGCGCATGCTCTTCTGGAAAGAAACAATGAGAACTGTCAGCAGAAGTTGGCGCAGGCAGTGGAGCGGAATCACAAGCTGGAGAAGCAGGTGGACATTCAGCGCCGCCAGATCGGCCAGTATCACCAACGCTTCTATCCGTCCTCGCTGGCCGTTGCGCGACAGCGGTTCATGGCACTCGGCGCGGCACTAAACTACCGGATGTTACTCAAGTACGATGAGCAAGCGGTTGGTGTCCGCTCCGGTGAACAAGCCTGGAGTGAGTTCGCGACGACTGCCACCTACAAGGACCTTGCGCAAGGCATGCTCCAGGCGCAACATTTGTTTGATAATTTGGTGGCGCTGGGCATGCTCAGCACACGTGACGCGCCAGGCAGTCACGATAGCTGTGATGAAACAAATATACAATCGTAACGAAAAACACCCGGAGATCGGGCCGGGTCCTGAGTAACGATTGCACGTATGAAGAGGAAAAGAGCGATGAGCGACGAGCAACCGCGCTGCGGCAATCCTGACTGCGGTCTACCGCTCACGATTGTACGCGGCCACCGCAGACGGCAATATTGTGATGATGCCTGCAAAATGGCGGCACATCGCGCCCGTCTTGCCGCAGCGAACCAGGCGCGTTACGAGGCACTGCTGGCGGAACTGGCGCAGCGCGAACGTGAAGCATGGCGGCAGCGGTATGGAGAGCTTCCCGTCGAGGCCTTGGACCTGCTGCGTTCTCTGAAAAGTACCTATGGACCGGGACTGGCTGAACAGGTCGCCCACATCCTTGCTCTGGTGCGCGATGAGGCCGGGAAGCATGGAGTGGAGTACTAGGGGGTAGCAAACATCACATCTCGCGAGCGGCACCGGTGCGTTACGTTTGTTACAACACATCTGTATTTCTTCTAGCTCAAAACTACACATGTATATTTGAGAAGAAGGAAGAAAATGCGTTCTAGTGAAGAAAAGAGAGGTGATGTTCTATGTCGTTTTCAGAGTGGGTAGCACTCGGTCAGTTGATTATTGCGGCTCTAGGGTTGATCGTTGCAATTACAGGCGGGGTCTTAGCAATCCTGGGGTATCGTAAGGTGATTAAAAGCACTGATGAGAACGCACGCATACGACGGGCAGAAATAGAGCAAGCGGCAGGTATTCTCCAGGGCATAGAGCAACATTTCACGGGAAGTATTAAGCGCGACAAATATACCATTGTGGGTTTTATGCTTGTTATAATAGCTGGCTCTTTTTGGCTTGGACGTTATGTTTTTCGTGTAGAGGAACGGGTAAAGTGGCTGGAACAGGAAAAGAGGCGATGTGCATGATGAGGAGCACAAGCATCTGGCGAAGGAATAGAGCGGAGCAAACGTAACGCACCGGTGCCGCTCGCGAGATGTGACGATTGGTGAGGAACGTAATGGAGTTGGATTGGCTGATGAAATGAGAAGATATGGTTGGAAATTTTTCCATGCTTGCGCTTTTCAGGCCCTTTTGTTACACTAGAGAAACTCCAATTGAACCCTGGCCAAAGGATTTAAGCAATCCTTTGGCTTTTTTAGTGTTGTGAATTGGAGACGAATATGGAAAACAAGCACGAAGATCTCAACGACGATGAAAAGAGAACACGTAACTTTTTGGCAAGAGCAACGGTCTTCCTGATCCCTTTGCCTTTTCTTGCCTCTCTCATAACCAGGGATATAGCAATGGTCGGCACGAGTACCATCATTGGTGCAGCCGTAATCTGGGTCTACAAATATTATTTTTCTCAGCGATAATGTCCTCACTGTTTTGTGAGCATCTACCACCTCTTGGAAGAGACCCTTTGGCGAGGGGAGCAAACGTGACAGCCTGGTCAAACGGCATTGGCTGCTCAGGGTGAAAGCGCCGCATGTCGAAAAGCGGAAATGGACACTCTGGAAAGGAATGGTGATCGTCTGGTCGCTCACCGTTGCTGCTAGCCGCAGTGGATGCATGGTGTCGGCAGAGGTGAGAGGAGGCGCAGAGATGGGGTACACCTCTGCGCCCAAGAGAGAGGGCTATCGGGAGGGAAGTTGGGGAGGGAGAGAGGCCACCAGGAAAGATCTCGTTTGCTCCCCCTCCTTTTGCCCTGAACTATTCGCGAGTTGGTGGCTTTGGATACCAGGCAAGTGGGAGGGCCTGGTATCCAATCGCGGGCCCGTTCGTGGCAGAGAAAGAGCAAATGCCTGTGTATCCAAAACCATCAGAAGTATAGCATACTTTTGGTCTATATAGACCAAATACTTGAGAGAAAGCAGCGAGGGACATCCAAAAATTGCTCGATGTGTGTCAACCTTTTCTCCGCTTCTCCACTTCCTCCAGCACCGCCCGATGCGTCTGCTCGACGATCTCTGCATCCTCAACGGCTTTGCGCTGCCGCTCGCTTGCGTAGCCAGCCGCGTTGAGGATGCGTTCTTCTAACCACTCAGGGCACTCGAGGATCTGACACCACTTCAACAGAGTCGCACGATCGGCACCGCGCTCGCCTTTCATCACTTTACTGAGATAGCTACTTGAGCGGTGACCGGCGCGGCGCGCGAGTTCACTTTGTGACATATTGGCTAAGGTCAAGGCATCGTCCAGATATTTGCCCAACACGTTGAACTTCTCTCTCTTCACGACTGGCTTGCTCATCTGACTCCTTTACCAGTATAGCATATTTTTGGTCTTTGACAGACCAAAAATTATCGAATATACTTTGTGTGGACTTCCTGGACACCTGTATTATCGCACTGATCTGTCCTGGTAGTCCAAAAATGCTGCTGCTAGTACCAGTGGGGGAGCGGTTTGCGAGGATGGGTTGGTGTGAGGTGACGATTGGCATTGGGGGTATCGTGTAGGAGAGATGACCTGTTGGAAAGGGAGGAGTGATCGATGCATATCGGCATTGTCGAAGATGAGCCAGCTATCGCTGACATGTTGGTCGCCATGCTGGAGCTGGAGAGACATCAGGTGACGGTTTATCGCTCTGGATGGGGCTTTCTCCAAGCCTTCTCTTCTGGAGAGCGCTATGATGTCCTCTTGCTCGATGTGGGTTTGCCGGACGGCATCTCCGGCCTGGATATCCTTCAGACGCTTGCCTTGAAAGGAGTGCAGCTTCCCGTCCTGATCCTCACAGCGGCGGAGTATGAACTCGCCCGGGTCCATGACATCTACCCGGTGGTGGATCTCCTACGGAAGCCTTTCCGCCGTGTGACGCTTTTTGCCCACCTTGAACGGTTGGCAGTCCGATCTCAGCAGAAGCCAGCAGCGCTGGAAGACCTCGCTCATCCAGCCAAGCAGGGGGAACAGCGTCAAGAGCAATGAGCAGGCAGATGTTCCGTCTCTGGCTGGAAGAGGCCTCTGTGTCGTCTTTTTTTTGTGGTATGGCTATGGTGGTAATACGTGTGATTCTATACTAGTGGGAAAGGGTCTTCTCCACATGCATGTGGGAGCCCGACAACCTCATCTCTCCCATCAGCAGGAAGGAGTCGCACGATGTCAGAGGAGCAACCGATGTCCCGAAAAACGAATAGGTACATCATGGATCAGGAAAATGCGATGGAGATGGCACGTCTCCTGCTTCAGGACCGTGTTATTACGCAGGCCATGGCTGGGCTGTTGCCCGATTCGTTTGCTGCGGATGGCAGGCGCGAGGTGCTGGATATTGCCTGTGGCCCGGGTGGCTGGGTACTGGACGTCGCACAAAGCTATCCAACGATCCAGGTAACGGGCATTGACCTCGATCGTTCGCTCGTCGAATACGGACGAGTGCAGGCTGCGGCGCTGGGACTGGAAAACGCGCACTTCCGCGTCATGGATGCGACCAGGCCGCTCAAATTTGCCGACAGCTCCTTTGATCTGATCAACGCCCGTCTGTTATTTGGCTTTATGTTGCCTCAGCATTGGCCCAAGCTTGTGGCGGAGTGTTCGCGCATCTTACGACCAGGTGGTATGTTGCGTCTGACCGAGTGTGAGGCGGCAGTGACGAATTCAGCAGGGTTTGAGCAAATAGCAGGCTACTTGACGCAAGCGCTCAAGCTCGCTAGGCAGAGTTTTTCTCCTACTGGGACAACCATTGGGATCACGCCCATGTTGCGCCGCTTTTTGCAGGATGCAGGCTTTACCCATCTTCAGTCCAGGCCGTTTGTCATCGATTGGTCAGCAGGGACCGAAGCACATCAAAGCACGGTCGAGAATTTTTTTGTGGGATTCCAGCTCGTCCAGCCGTTCTTGCTCAAGATGCAGGTGGCCAGTGAGGAGCAGCTCGAGCAGGCGTATGAGCAGGCGAATCGGGAGCTCCAAGCCGACAATTTCTGTGGCTTGTGGTATTACTTGAGTGCGTGTGGAGAGAAGCCCAGCGCAGCGGGTTCTTAGCCGCGCCTATAGGGCGAGAGAGCGGAGTGACCTGTTTCACGCATTCTTTCCCAAGCGTTCTGCTGCCAGTGCGAGTCGGAAAAGGCTCAGTTTGGCTTGCGCCTGAAAAATCTCCTGCGCGATCTCGTCTCCTCCTCGTTCAGGACCGGGGAGCGCGGGAAACGGAAGCTGCGCGATCTGGTGGTCCCAGCGTTCCAGGTCGGCCTGACTGAGTTTCCACATCCAGTGTCCACTGCCTCGACTTCTTGTCGTGTGCGCCCAGCGAGCCGCGCCGAGTTGCCCAAGAGGGAGCCAGGGATGCTCCAGACTGGCCCCTGCCCATGGTGTCCAGAGAAGCGTCCCTGACGGTAGTTGCGTCGGCAGAGGGACAGGACACACTTGCACCGGTTCGGTCGGGCCATCCTGTCGCCAGCACCACCACAGCGGTTCCTCTTTTTCGACGGTTGAGGGCAGCCAATTGCGTTCGCGTGTGTCTACCATGCGTGCAATGAGCAGTGCTGCCGCGCTATCCACGGCTGGCCGCCCATGTCGTAGGTAGCGCAACAGTCCTCGATCTGCCCACAGACTCAGCGTTTGATTGCCCACCGGAGACTTGGTTGGCGTGTTGGCCGCGAGTTTGGTAAGGAACCAGGAAGTAGTCAGTTGGTCAGCCTGGACGAACGGCTTCATGATGAGATAGGCCGCTTTGCGGGCGTAGCGCACCTGCTGCTCCAGTTCCTGCCAGGAGAGTGAGACCCGTCGCGCACCTGGTTGGAGCGGTCGTTTGAGCAGATGAAGAAACATCGGGCGAGATAACGGCGCAAAGAGTGGATAGGCCGATTCAGGCAGCGTCTCATCGTATGTCACAACATTTCCCTCATATTGCTCTCTTGGCTGTATTGTACAACAGCAGAATCGCAGAAAACCAGAAGTGAACGTACAAAACCAGGAGTTTCGGGCAAAACTCTACCAGGTCTTGCAAATAACTTGAGTATATGTTACAGTTTATCAAGTTAATAAATGGAGAAATATCAATGTTTCTCTAGTTATTTGCATTGAAGCGATGCCTTGCTGCGCGAAAGAAAGGGGGGTGGTTCTCACTGGCCCTCGTGAAGCAGGGCAGTCGCCCGTGAAGAGGTATGGTTCTGAAAGATGCTTCTCATGTGGGACTCGACGAGCAATCCATTTGTGCGCTTTTGTCAGCACCGCGCAGCGCTTGAACAGCAATGGCAGACACTTGAACAGGCCTGCCAGGAGCAAGACGACGCACGCTCTCGGCTCGCTGCTTCCTGGCACCAGCTAAGAACAGACCTGCTGCTTGAGGG
>Ga0209581_1000871_pt1 | contig 43915 bp, 41 predicted proteins | sample Coa_R2_FD_187160 | JGI IMG/M metagenome (GOLD analysis project Ga0209581, IMG submission 187160) | Surface soil microbial communities from Centralia Pennsylvania, which are recovering from an underground coalmine fire - Coalmine... | ecosystem: Environmental > Terrestrial > Soil > Unclassified ...
AACAGCCCGATGCCGTTACAGCACCGCCTCGGCGATGACGCGCATGGCCGCGGCGTCGGCGCCGACCAGGACGAGCGAGCCGAGGGCGCCGTCGCGGGCGAGCGCCTGCCACGCCTGGAGGCGGTCGCGGATGCGCTCGGGCGGGCCGACCAGCGAAATCTCGTCGATCAGCGCGTCGGGCACGGCGGCGGCGGCCTCGGCGCGGCGGCCGGCGAGAAAATGCTCCTGGATCGCCGCCGCCGCCTCCTCGTAGCCGAGGCGGCAGGCCAGGTCGTTGTAGAAATTGCGGCCGCGCGCCCCCATGCCGCCGATATAGAGCGCCAGACCGGGGCGCAGCGAATCGCGGCACTGGGCGACGTCGTCGCCCATCGCCACCCGCACATAGGGGGCGAGGTCGAAATCGGCGAGGTCCGGCGAGCGGCCGGCGCGGACGCGGCCCTCGCGGATCGGCGCGACCGTCAGCGCCGCCTGTTCCGGCGACATGAAATAGGGCAAGGCGCCGTCGGCGACCTCGCCGGCGTTCCTGAGCCCGGCCGGCGAGTTCGGCGCGGTGTAGATCTTCAGGCTCGGGTCGCCGTGGACGATGCTGCGGAGCGGCTTGGCGAGCCCGGTCGAGCCCGGCCCGGTATAGGGGATCTCGTAATGCTCGCCGCGATGCTCGAGCGGCGCCTTGCGCTCGAGAATCTGGCGGATGATGGCGACGTATTCCTTCACCCGGGTGAGCGGCTTGCCGTAGGGCACGCCGTGCCAGCCCTCGACCACCTGCGGCCCGGACGGGCCGATGCCGCAGAGGAAGCGGTTGCCCGACAGGGCCTGCAGGGTCATCGCCGTCATCGCGGCGCAGGCCGGGGTGCGCGCCGGCATCTGCATGATGCCGGTGCCGGCCTTGATGCGGCTGGTGCGCGCCAGCACCCAGGCGACCGGGGTCACCGCGTCGGTGCCGTAGGCCTCGCCCGCCCACACCGCCTCGAAACCGAGGCGTTCGGCCTCCCAGACGAGGCCCATGTCGATGCCGCTGCCGGGCGACAGCTTCAAGGTGGCGGCGAGCTTCATGCGAGGTGCCCGGCGCCGGCGCGGGCGATGCGCTCGACCGAGCGCAGCCAGTCGTCGAGGGTGCGGTCGAACGGCTCGACCAGGACATGGCCGACCCCGGCGGCGGCGTAGGCGTCGAGCCGGGCGGCGAGCGCCGCCTCGTCCTTGCCGTCCCAGGCGGCGCGCAGCGAGATCGCGAAGCCGGGCTCGGGGCGCGCCGCGCGCAGCCGGCGGACGATCGGCGCCGCCTCCTCCGGCGAGGTGCGCGAGCCGTGCCAGCCGTCGAGGCTCAGCGCGCGGCGGATCGCCGCCTCGGAGCCGCCGCCGATCCAGATCGGGATCGGCACCTCGGGCCGCGGCAGGCTGCGCATGCGCTCGATCACCGCCGGGATGTACCTGGCCGAGAAGCTGACCGGGTCGTCCGACCACACCGCGCGCATCATCGCGATGCCCTCGTCCATGCGCCGGCCGCGCTCGCGGAACGGCACGCCGAGGGCGGCGAACTCGGCCTCGAGCCAGCCGACCCCGGCGCCGAGGATCAGCCGCCCCTGCGACAGGTTCTGCAGCGTCGCCAATTCCTTGGCGAGCGGCAGCGGGTGGCGCATCGGCAGGACCAGGACGCTGGTGCCGAGCCGCACCCGGCGGGTGAAGGCGGCGGCCCAGGTGAGGCTCAGCACCGGGTCGTAGAACACCGGCGAGGGCGGATAGGGCGCCCCCGCCGGCACGATGATGTGCTCGCTGGTCCAGACATCGGCGAAGCCCAGCTCCTCGGCCTGGATCGCGGCGCGGCGGATGCCGTCCGGCCCGGCCTTGCGGCCGATCTGCGGCAGGTGAATGCCGAGCTGCATGCGTTCCACTCCCCTTCCACCGGCGCGACGCCTCAATCCTTGCGCGCCAGGCGCCGCTCGACCCCCTGCGCGGCGAGGGTCAGCGGGAACAATACGACGAAATAGATCACCGCGATCAGCGTATAGGTCTCGAGCGGGCGGTAGGTCGCGGCGGTGATCATCTGGCCGTTATAGAGCAGGTCGGCGACGGCGATGGTCGAGACCAGCGAGGTGTTCTTGAGCTGGATGATCGACTGGTTCATGAACGGCGGGATCATCCGCCGCACCGCCTGGGGCAGGATGACGAGGCGCATCGCCTGCAGCCGTCTGAGCCCGAGCGCCGCCGCCGCGTCCCACTGGCCGCGCTCGATCGAGAGGACGCCGCCGCGCACGATCTCGGCATAAAAGGCGCCGGTGTAGAGCGACAAGACCAGCGTCGCCGCGACATGCGCCGGGATGTCGACGCCGATCACCACCGGCAGGGCGTAATAGAACCAGATGATCTGCACCAAGAGCGGGGTGCAGCGGAAAATCTCGACATAGGCGACGAGCGGCGCGGTGACGAGGCGGCTCGGCGACAGCCGCAGCAACCCGACGACAAGGCCGATGACGAGGCCGAGGGCGATCGTGCCGACGGTATAGGCCAGCGTCATCGCCAGCCCCTCGAGGAGCAGGAGGCGGTACGCCCACAGAAAGCCGAAGTCCCAGGAATAGGTCGGCGGGGTCACGGCTCCGCGGTCACAGCTCGACGTCGGGCGGGATGTCCTCGGGCTTGACTCCGTTGATCGCCAGCCCGGCATAAAGCCATTCGCGGATCTGCTGGATGCCGCGGTTGTAATCGACCCAGGCGTTGAGGAAATTGCGCCAGCGCTTGTCCGGTTCCATGCGGATGCCCATGCAGGTCGGCAACTGCACGCGCGGATGGTGCAGCATCTGGAACTCGCCGAGCGCCGGGTTCTTCTTGACCGCGGTAAGACCGAGATTGACCGCGAGGATGACGCAATCGGCGCGGCCCGACTGTACCGCGAGGATGCATTCGTCGCGCTGCTTGAAGCCGATGATCGTGGCGTGGCTGGCAAAGCGCCGCGCCGACAATTCGTGCACCGAGCCGATATCGACGGCGATCTTGACCGTCGGCTTGTCGAGCTCGGCCCAGTCGCTCGCCTTGAACCCCTTGCGCCCGACCATGCCGAAGCCGTGCAGGTAGAACGGATGGGTGAAGTCGATGACCAGCGCCCGCTTCGGCGTCGGGTTGAGCGAGAAGGCGAGGTCGATCTTGTCGGCCTGAAGGTCGAGCACCGAGTTGCCGTAGGTCGATTCGATGTACTCGACCTTGGCGTCGAACACGCCGGCGATGTCCTTGGCCATGTCGATGCACATGCCGGTCCATTCGCCGGTGGCGAGGTCCTTGTTGAAATAGGGCGCCTCGCCGACCAGCGCGGCGATGCGCAGAACCTTGGTCTTCTGGATGCGCTCGATCGTCGGCCCGGCGGCGGGCGGCTCGGCGGCGCGCGCCTCGCGCACCAAGAGGGCCGGCGCGCCGGCGGCGGTGGCGGCAAACAGGCGGCGTGACAGCATGGCCCCCTCCCCTGGTCTTGTCGGTCGCCACCGAGCTTAGCATGTTCCATGCTAGAGTGTTCCGCCCCCGTGCGAGGATGCGCGCCATGCCGGTCAACAAGCCCCATCTCGAATTCCACCGCATCGACATGGCGACGGGCTGGCAGAGGCCGGCGGGCTATCCCGAGGGGATCGAGCAGAAAATCCTCGCCGGCAGCCTCGACGAGACCGGCAAGACCGGCAGCCGCACGCGGCTGCTGCGCTTCCGGCCCGGGGTCTACACCACCGCGCCGTTCGTCCACGACTACTGGGAAGAGGTCTACCTGATCGCGGGCGACCTGACGGTCGGCAACGACGAACACGGCAACGGCGGCGAGAACTTCGCCGCCGGCACCTATGCCTGTCGCCCGCCGGGCGCCGTGCACGGCCCGTTCAAGTCGAACGGCGGGTGCCTGCTGCTGGAGAGCCACTACTACGCGGAGTGACGCGAGCGAGGCGGGCGCGCCCCGCCGGACCGGCCCTACCGCCAGTGCGGGTCGGTCCAGCCGGTCTCGTCGTATTCGCTCATGCAGCGGTCGACGAGGCCGATCATGCGGTCGAGATCGCCGTTGCGGCGGGCGCCGGTCAGCGCCTGGATGCGGATGTCCTCGTGATTGCCGGCATAGTTGCGCTCGTAAAGCTCGTGGCGGCCGCCGAATTCGCTGCCGACCGCGTCCCACAAGAGCTTCATGATCTTGATCCGCTCCTTGTAGCCGATGCCGTTGGAGCCGCGGACATAGCGCTGCAGCAGCGGGTCGATCGCGGGATTGGCGAAATCGCGCGACGAGGAGGGCAGAAAGATCAGCGCCGAGGCGACGATCTTTTCGATGATCTCCTTGATCCGCGAATAGGCGTCCGGCGCGAACACGCGGTAGGCCATCGCCGGCTGCAGATCGGGCAACAGCGCGTCGCCGACCCAGGGCTGCGGGTTCGACGCCATGCCGTCCGACAGCGACCAGAACAAATCGCGCCAGGCGACGATCTCGCCGAGCATCGCCTGGTTGCCGCGGAACTCGTCGCCGCCGGTGGCGCGCAGCGCCTTGGCGACGAGGCCGCAGATGAAGTCGAGCTTGACCGCGTAGCGGGTGCAGCCCTGGAAGCAGAACCCGTTCAGAAACCCGGAGCGCGGGTAGAAGGAGAGGATCTTTTCGGTGTCGCGGTGGACGAGGATGTTCTCCCACGGGATCAGCACCCTGTCCAAGACGAAGATGGCGTCGTTCTCGTCGAAGCGCGACGACAGCGGATAGTCGTAAGGGGTGCCGAGCCGGGTCGCGATCTCCTCGTAGGAATTGCGGCAGATCAGCTTCACCCCCGGCGCATCCATCGGCAGGATGAACATGATCGCCATGTCGGGGTCGCTGGTCGCGGTCGCCGCGTTCTGGCCGAGAAAGTTGTAGTGGGTCAGCGCCGCCGCGGTGGCGACGACCTTGGCGCCGGAAACGACGACGCCGGCGTCGGTCTCCTTGTCGATGGTGACGTAGACGTCCTTGACCTCGCTGGTCGGGCGGCCGCGATCGACCGGCGGGTTGACGATCGCGTGGTTCATGAACAGCACCGCGTCCTGCGCCCGCTTGTACCAGGCCCGGGCATTGGCGGCGAACTGGCCGTAATACTCGGCGTTGGCGCCGAGCGTGTTCATCAGCGCCGCCTTGTAGTCGGGGGTGCGGCCCATCCAGCCATAGGTCAGCCGCGCCCATTCGGCGATCGCCAGCTGCTGCGCCTTCAACTCGGCGGGTGAGCGGGCGACGCGGAAATAGCGGTGGGTGAAGCCGCCGGAACCGGTATCGGTCGGGCAGGTCAGCGCCGGCTGCCGCGCCGGGTCGTGCAGCGCGTCGTAGAGCCGGGCGAGCGAGCGCACCGCGTTGCGGAAGGCGGGATGCGCGGTGACGTCGCGCACCCGCTCGCCGTTGATGTAGACCTCGCGCCCGTCCTTCAGGCTGTCGATGTATTCCGCCCCGGTGAACGGGCGCGCGGCGGCGGCGATGTGCTGTTCGGGGATCATCCTGTCGTCTTCCGTGGCGGCGATGCCGGCATAGGGATTGGCCGGGCGGCGGGCGAGCGCGGCGAGCCGGGCGCGCACCGGACCGGGCGGCGGCAGCTCGCCGGAAAGGTAGCGGTAGAGGCTGGTGCGGCCGATCGCCAGGGCGGCGGCCGCGGCGGTCTTCCAGCGCCTGCCGTATTGCGGCATGAACAGGCGCCGGCAGCTCTCCGCAAACTGTTCCGACTGTTCCACGATTTATCGGAACAGATGGAACGGAACTTGTCAATGACGGGGCCGCGGCGACGGGGGATAATTCCGCCATGCAGGCCCTCGTCACCGGGTTCGAGCCGTTCGACGGCGACCGGATCAATCCGTCTTCCGCCGCCCTGAGGCGGCTGCCGGCGCGGCTCGGCGGGCTCTCGCTGGCGACGCGGGTGCTGCCCTGCGTGTTCGGCGAGGCGGCGGCGGCGCTGGAGGCGGCGATCGCGGAAACCGCGCCGGACCTGGTGCTGGCGGTCGGGCTTGCCGGCGGGCGGGCCGAACTGTCGCTCGAACGGGTGGCGATCAACCTCGACGACGCGCGCATCGCCGACAATGCCGGCAACCGCCCGATCGACCGCCCGGTCGTCGCCGGCGGGCCGGCCGCCTATTTCGCCACCCTGCCGATCAAGGCGGCGGTCGCGGCGCTGCGCGAGGCGGGGCTGCCGGCGGCGGTGTCGAACAGCGCCGGCACCTTTGTCTGCAACCACGTCTTCTACCGGCTGATGCACGCCGCGGCGACTGCCGCGCCGGGGTTCCGCGCCGGGTTTCTGCACGTGCCCTATCTGCCGGAACAGGCGGCGGAGCGGCCCGGCGCGCCGTCGCTGGCGCTCGACGACATCGCCCGCGGCATCGCCATCGTGCTCGCCGTCGCCGCCGCGCGGGCCGACGACATCGCCGCCGCCGAAGGCGCCATCAGCTAGCGGGAGGGAGGAGGAATGGTCGCTTTTGCCGGCTCGCACGTCGTCGTTACCGGCGGCACCGGGGCGCTCGGCAGCGCCGTCGTCGCGGCGCTGCGCCAGGCGGGGGCGCACTGCCACGTGACCAACCTGGTCGCCGCCGAGCTCGACCGCTTCGCCCACAAGGGCGACCCGCAGGTGACGGTGCATTCCGGCATCGACCTTGCCGACGAGGCCGCGGTGCGGCGGTTCTACGCCGCGCTGCCGCCGCTGTGGGCCTCGGTGCATCTTGCCGGCGGCTTTGCGATGGCGCCGGTCGGCGAGATGAGCGCGGCCGATTTCGAGGGGCAGTTCCGGCTCAACGCGCTGCCCTGTTTTCTCTGCTCGGCGGCGGCGGTGCGGGCGTTCCGTGCCCGCCGCGACGGGCGGAAGGGCGGCCGCATCGTCAACGTCGCGGCGCGCCCCGCGCTGGAGCCGCGGCTCGGCGCCGGGATGACCGCCTATGCCGCGGCGAAGGCCGCGGTTTCCGCCTTTACCCAGGCGCTCGGCGAGGAGCTGGCCGGCGAGGAGATCTGGGTCAACGCGGTGGCGCCGTCGATCCTCGACACCCCGGCCAACCGGGCGGCGATGCCCGATGCGCCACACGAGCGCTGGGTCGGGCTCGCGGCGATCGCCGAGGTGATCGCCTTTCTCGCCTCGCCCGACAACAAGGTGACGCGCGGCGCCGTGATCCCGGTTTATGGCGGCGCCTGAACCCGCAACGGAGGAAGCAGCATGGCCAAAGGCATCCTGATCGCGGCGATGAACATCGGCAACGCCGCCGAGGACGAGTTTCACGACTGGTACGACACCGAGCACCTGCCCGAGCGGGTCGCGGTGCCCGGCTTTCTCGCCTGCCGCCGCTGGATCGGCGCGAGCGATCCGAAAATCTCGGTGGCGACCTACGACCTCGAAACCGTCGGGGTCTTGCAGAGCCCGGGCTACCAAGCCATCGGCGGCGCCAACCTGTCGCCGTGGTCGAAGCGGGTGACCAGCCGGGTCGAGCGGCTGATGCGTTTCGAAGGCGAGCAGATCCTGCCCGGCGACCAGCTCCCGCCGGAGAACGCCGCCGCGCTGCTGCTCAACGCGATGAACGTCGTCCCCGAGCACGAGGCCGAATTCAACGAGTGGTACAATACCGAGCACATCCCGGCCCTGGCCGCGGTGCCGGGCTGCCTGTGCGCGCGGCGCTTCCGCGCGACCAGCGCCAACCGGCGCTATGTCGCGCTCTACCACCTGGCTTCGCCCGAGGTGCAGGCGAGCGCGGCGTGGAAGGCGGCGGCCAACACGCCGTGGACGGAGAAGCTGCGGCCGCATTTCCGCGACCACCTCCGCCTCGTCTGCAAGAGCTACGTGCGCGCCGCCTGAACACGCTGTCCTACGACTTCCTGACGCCGCCGGCACTGCTGGTGACGTTGTGCCTGGCCGGCGCCTGGCTCGCCTGGCGCCGGCCGGTGCCGGGGATTCTCGTCATGCTGGTCGCGGCGACATTCCTTTACGTCGCGGCGCTGCCGGTGGTCGCCTCGCTGTTGATCTCGCGGGTCGAAGCCTCCGTCCCGGCGACGAGCGACTTCGCGGCGGCGCAGGCGATCGTCGTGCTGGGCGGCGGCGTGCACCGCGGCGGCGCCGGCGAGCGCGACTCGCTCGGCTTCGATTCGCTCGGCCGCGTCGCGGCGGCGGCGCGCGCCTGGCGCCGGCTGCACCTGCCGGTGCTGGTCAGCGGCGGCGGCGGCCGCGGCGCGCGCGAGCCGGCGGCGCGGCTGATGCGGCAGGCGCTCGAAGACGATTTCGCGGTGCCGGTCGCCTGGGTCGAGGACGCCTCGCGCAACACCTACGAGAACGCGCTGTACAGCGCGCGCATCCTCAACGCCGCGCATATCGGCACGGTGGTCGTCGTCACCGACGCGTGGCACATGCCGCGCGCGCTGTGGGCCTTCGCCCGGGTCGGGCTGAAGCCGCTGCCCTGGCCGGGGCCGCGGCAGGGCCTCCTCTACGACCGCATCGACGATTTCCTGCCCAGCCTGTCGGCCCTGGCACAGACCGGCTACGCCGTGCACGAGCTGATCGGCGCGGCGTACTACCGGCTGCACTATTGAGCGGCGGGCGCGGCGATGACATGTTCACGGCGGGTTTTGCCATGCGGGAGACTGCGATGCGCCGCGAGGACCAGATCATCCAGGCGAAAAAGCTGCTGGCCTATCTCGACAGCCGCAGCACCGCCCTGGCCGAGACGATCTATCGCAACCCGGTGAGCGGCTATACCTGTCCGCAACAGGCGGCGCGCGAGCGCGAACTGTTCTTCCGCAAGGGGGTGATCAATATCGGCCTGTCGTGCCTGCTGCCGAAGCCGGGCGACTGGATGACGCACGACTATACCGGGCTGCCGCTGCTGCTGGCGCGGCGCGGCGACGGCTCGCTCGGCGCCTTTCTCAACGTCTGCCGCCACCGCGGCGCCCGCGTCGCCGAGGGCAGCGGCCATGCCGCGGCCGGTTTCACCTGTCCCTATCACGGCTGGTGCTACGGCCTCGACGGCGCCCTGGTGGCGCGGCCGGACGAGCCCTCCTTCGCCGCCGCCGAGCGGGCGACGCACGGGCTGACGCCGCTGCCGGCGGTCGAGAAATACGGGATGATCTGGGTCGGGCTCGAACCCGGCATGACGGTCGATGTCGACGCGAGGCTCGCCGGGCTTGGCACCGACCTCGCCGCCTACGGGCTGGAGACGTACCACCACTACGAGACCCGGGTGCTGCGCCGCAAGATGAACTGGAAGCTCGCCGTCGACACCTTCGGCGAGACCTATCATCTCCAGCATCTCCACCCCGAGACGGTCAGCCCGCTGTTCCACAGCAACCGCTGCACCTTCGACGCGTTCGGCCCGAATCACCGCATGGTGGCGGCGCGCCGGACCTTCGAGGAGCTGCGCGGCCTGCCCGAGGAGGAGTGGGACGTGCTCGACCACACGGTGGTGATCTGCGTGCTGTTTCCGAACACCGTGTTCACCTACCAGCGCGATCATGTCGAGACTTGGCACATGTTTCCCGGCGACAGCGCCGAGGAGACCGTCATGTACGTCTCGCTGTACATCCCCGAGCCGGTCGACAACCCCAAGGCCAAGCAGCACTGGGACAACAATTTCAACCTGTTGATGGCGACCGTCGAGCGCGAGGATTTCCCGACCTGCGAGGGCATGCAGCGCGGCTTCCACTCGGCGGCGCAGGACGCGATCACCTTCGGCCGCAACGAGCCGGCCCTGCAGCATTTCCACAAGAGCATCCGCGCCGCGCTCGCCGCCGCCTGAGCGGCCGGCGCCGGGCGTGCCGGCGCGGCCGAGCCTCGGCGCGATGTTCTGAGCCGGCCAAACATGGTAGCTCTGTCGCGCCCATGGATTTATCGGTCGTCATCCCGGTCAAGAACGAGGCGGGCAACATCGCGCCGCTGGTCGGCGAGATCGCGGCGGCGCTGCAGGGCGTGGATTACGAGATCGTCTATGTCGACGACGGCAGCGACGACGGCACCGCCGCCGAGATCGCCGCGCTGCGCCGCGACATGGCCAATCTGGTGCTGGTGCGCCACCGCCAGAGCTGCGGCCAGAGCGCGGCGATCCGCAGCGGGGTCAAGGCGGCGCGCGGCGCCTGGATCGCGACGCTCGACGGCGACGGGCAGAACGACCCGGCCGACATCCCGGAACTGTGGCGCCTCGCCCAGGCGGCGCCGCCGCGGCCGCCGCTGCTCCTCGCCGGGCGCCGGGCGCAGCGCCGCGACTCGTGGTCGAAGCGCGCCGCCTCGCGCGTCGCCAACGCGGTGCGCCGCCTGTTGCTGCACGACGACACCCCCGACACCGGCTGCGGCCTCAAGCTGATGCCGCGCGAGCTGTTTCTCGAGCTGCCCTATTTCGACCACATGCACCGCTTTCTGCCGGCCCTGGTGCTGCGCGCCGGCGGGGTGGTGCGCTCGGTGCCGGTCAACCACCGGCCGCGGGCCCGCGGCACCTCGAAATACGGCATTCTCGACCGGCTCGCGGTCGGCGTCACCGACCTGTTCGGGGTGATGTGGCTGCGCCGGCGCGGCTCGCGCCCGGCCCTGATCGATGACGGCTGACGCGGCGCTGCCGACCGCCCTGGCGCGGTGGCGCCGGGCCGGACGCATCGCCCTCCCGGCGGCGCTCGCCGCCGGCGCCGCGGCGGCGTGGCACTGGCGCTCCGAGCTCGACCCGGCGGCGCTCAGCGCGGCGATCGGGCGGGACCCGACGGCGCCGGCGGTCTTTCTCGCCATCCATATCGGCGCCAGCCTGTGCTTTGTGCCGCGCACCCTGATGGCGCTCGCCGCCGGGCTCGCCTTCGGCATGTGGTGGGGCACGCTGTGGGCGGCGCTCGGCAGCGTGCTCGGCGCGGTCGCCGGGTTTCTCGTCGCCCGCTACGTCAATTCCGGGCCGGTCGAGACGGTCAACTGGAGCTGGCTGCGCGGGGTCGAGCGCGGCGGCTGGCGGGCGGTGGCGACGATCCGGCTGATCCCGGTGATCCCGCACAGCCTGACCAATTACGCGCTCGGGCTGACCCGGATGCGGGTGCTGCCGTTCGCGGCGGGCTCGCTGCTCGGGCAGCTGCCGCTGACCGTCGCCTATACCGATCTCGGCGCCGCCGGCGAGCGGGCGATGCAGGGCGCCGGCGGCTGGACGGTGCCGACCCTGATCGGCGCCGCCGCGCTCGCCCTGTCGCTGCTGGTGCCGCTTATCGCGCGGCGGCGAACCCGGCGGCGGCAAGCGCCGCGGGGATAGGCCCGCCGCTCGCCCAGTCGAGCAGCTCGACGGTGTGGACCACCGGCAGCGCGCCGCCGGCGAGCTGGGTGATGCAGCCGATATTGCCGGCGGCGACGCAGGCGGCGCCGGTGGCCGCGATATGGCCGAGCTTGCGGTCGCGCAACGCCGCCGCCAGCTCCGGCTGCAGCAGGTTGTAGGTGCCGGCCGAGCCGCAGCACAGATGCCCCTCGGCGATATCGACCGCCTCGAACCCGGCGGCGGCGAGCAGCGCCTTCGGCTCGCGGTGCAGCTTCTGCCCGTGCTGCAGCGAGCAGGCGGAATGGTAGGCGACCCGCAGGCCGCCGCCGCTGCCGGCAAGGCCGAGCCTGGCCAGGACCTCGCAGATGTCGCGGGCCAATGCCGACACCCGCGCCGCCCGATCCGCCCAGGCGGCATCGGCGCGGAAGACGAAGCCGTAATCCTTCAGCATCGTGCCGCAGCCCGAGGCGGTGGCGACGATCACGTCGAGCGGCCCCGCCGCCTCCCAGGCGGCGATGGCGGCGCGGGCCAGCGCCTGCGCCGCCGCTTCGTCGCCGAGATGGTGGTTGAGCGCGCCGCAGCAGCCGCCGCCCGGCGCGACGACAACCTCGCAGCCGTGCCGGGTCAGCACCCGGATCGCCGCCTCGTTGATCTGCGGCGCCAGCACCTGCTGGGCGCAGCCGGCGAGCAGGGCGACGCGCAGCCGCCGCTCGCCGGCGGCGGCAAAGACCTGCGGCCGGTCGGCCGGCGACGGCGGCGGCACCCGCGACGGCGCCAGCGCCAACAGCGGCCGCAGCCGCCGCGGCAGCAGCGCGGCGAGCGGCTTGGCCCAGGCGGCGGCGAGCAGCGCCAGGCGGAACCGGCCCGGCCGCGGCAAGACCGCGCCGAGCAGCCGGCGCAGCAGCCGCTCGGCAAGCGGCCGGCGGTAGCGTTGCTCGATCACCCGGCGGCCGTGATCGACGAGGTGCATGTAATTGACCCCGGACGGGCAGGTGGTCATGCAGGCGAGGCAGGACAGGCAGCGGTCGATGTGGCGCACCGTTTCCGGACCCGGCGCAGCGCCGCTTTCGAGCATGTTCTTGATCAGGTAGATGCGGCCGCGCGGGCTGTCCAATTCGTCGCCGAGCAGGACATAGGTGGGGCAGGTCGCGGTGCAGAAGCCGCAATGCACGCAGGCGCGAAGGATCTTCTCCGAGGCGGCGATGTCCGGATCGGCGAGCTGGGCGAGGGTGAATTCGGTGCGCACCTAAAGCCCCTCGATCATGCGGCCGGGATTGAGGATATGCCGGGGGTCGAACCCCTCCTTGACCCGGCGGGTCAAGGCGGCCAGCGCCGGCGGCTGCGGCTCGAACACGGCGACCGCCCCGCGCAGGCTGGCCGGGCCGCGGATCAGCGTGGCATGGCCGGCCCCGGCAAGCGCGGCGCGGATCGCGGCGGCGCCGCCGTCGCCGCCTTCCGGCACCGCCGCCCACACCAGCCCGCCGCCCCAGTCGAGCAGCCAGGCCGCGCCGAGCCCGCGCTCCAGCGCGGCGGCGAGCCCGGCGCCGCGGCTCGGCGCCGTCGAGATGCGCCACACCGCCCGTCCGGCCAGGCCGGCGAGCGGCGCCGCGGCGCCGATGTCGCGCCACACGGCCGCCGAATCGTCGCCGTCGAGAATCTCGGCGGCGGCGAACTCGCGCGCCAGGCTGTCGCGGCGGAAGGCGACCGAGGCCCGCGGCCCTTCGACCCGCAGCGCCACTTGGCCGTCCTGCGGCAGACAGGCGGCGCCGGAGATCTCGTGCGGCGAGGCCAGCGCCGCCGCCATCACCCGCACCGCATCCTCCGGCGCCGCCGCGCGGCACAGCACGGTCGCCGCCGCCTCCGGCCGCGGCAGCACCTTGACGGTGACCTCTTCGAGCGCGGCGAGGGTGCCGTAGGAGCCGGCGAGCAGCTTGCACAGATCGTAGCCGGTGACGTTTTTCACCACCCTGCCGCCGGCCTTGAACGCCTCGCCGCGGCCGCTGACCGCGCGGCAGCCGAGGAAATGGTCGCGCGCCGCACCCGCCTTGACCCGCCGCGGCCCGGACAGGTTGCAGGCGAGGACCCCGCCGAGGGTCGGTTCGCCCTCGCCGCCCAAAAGGCCGCGCCAGTCGGGCGGCTCGAAGGCGAGCATCTGCCCCGCCGCCGCCAGTTCCCGCTCGATCTCGGCGAGCGGCGTCGCCGCGCCGGCGGTCAGGGTCAATTCGCTCGGCTCGTAGTCGCGGATGCCGGCAAGCCGCGACAGGTCGAGCACGTGCGGCAGCTGCAGCGGCCGGCCGAGCCCGCGCTTCGACCCGCCGCCGATCAGCTCGACCGGCTCCCCGGCGGCGAGCGCGGCGGCCACCGCCTCGCGCAATTCGTCAAGGTCGGTCGGGGCGAAATGGGTCATGCCGGCAGACTAAACACCTTGCCGCCCAGGTCGCCAAGGATGCGCAACCGGCGCAAAGGCTTTCCGGGCCGCTTCGCGTCCGTTGCGCACCCTTTGCGCCCTTCGCGCCCAGTCCTTCAGAAGCGCGGCAGATCCGGGTGCGGCAGGCTGCCGGCGTGGACGTGGAGCCGGCCGAGTTCGGCGCAGCGGTGCAAGGTGGGAAACACCTTGCCGGGGTTGAGCAGTCCGTCGGGGTCGAAGGCGCATTTGAGGCGCTCTTGCTGGGCCAGGTCGGTCGCGTCGAACATCGTGCCCATCAGGTCGCGCTTTTCGACACCGACGCCATGCTCGCCGGTCAACACCCCGCCGACCGCGACGCACAGTTTCAGGATGTCGGCGCCGAACGCCTCGGCGCGCTCGATCTCGCCCGGCTGGTTGGCGTCGTAGAGGATCAGCGGGTGCAGATTGCCGTCGCCGGCATGGAACACGTTGGCGACGGCGAGCCCGTAATGTCGCGACAATTCGCCGATGCGCACCAGCACCTCGGCGAGGCGGCGGCGCGGGATCGTCCCGTCCATGCAGTAATAGTCGGGCGAGATGCGCCCGACCGCGGGGAATGCCGCCTTGCGCCCGGCCCAGAAGGCGAGCCGCTCGCTCTCGCTGCCGCTGATGCGGATCGACTGCGCCCGGTTGTCGCGGGCCAGCGCCTCGACGCGGGCGACAAGCTCGTCGAGCTCGGCCTGCGGCCCGTCCAGCTCGACGATCAAGAGCGCCTCGGCGTCGAGCGGATAGCCGGCGCCGACAAAGGCCTCGGCGGCGTGGATCGCCGGCCGGTCCATCATCTCCATGCCGCCCGGGATGATCCCGGCGGCGATGATCGCGGCGACGCAATTGCCGGCGTCCTCGACGCGCGGGAAGCCGATCAAGAGGGCGCGCGCCGCGCTCGGCTTCGGCAGGATGCGCAGGGTGACCTCGGTGACGACGCCGAGCAGCCCTTCCGACCCGGTCACCACGCCGAGAAGGTCGTAGCCGCCCGAATCGAGATGTTTGCCGCCGAGGCGGATCACCTCGCCGTCGATCGTCACCAGCTCGAGGCCGAGCACGTTGTTGGTGGTCAGCCCGTATTTGAGGCAGTGCACGCCGCCGGAATTCTCGGCGATGTTGCCGCCGATCGTGCAGGCGATCTGGCTCGACGGGTCGGGCGCATAATAGAAGCCGGCCGCCTCGACCGCCTGGGAGACGGCGAGATTGGTGACGCCGGGCTGCACGGTGACGCAGCGGTTGGCGTAGTCGATCTCGAGCACGCGGTTGAACCTGGCCATGCCGAGCAGGACGCCGTCGGCGAGCGGCAGGGCGCCGCCGGACAGCGAGGTGCCGGCGCCGCGCGGCACCACCTTGATCCCCTCGCGCCGGCAATAGCGCAACACCGCGGCGACCTCGGCGACGGTGGAGGGCAGCACGACGACGAGCGGTTTCTGGCGGTAGGCGGTCAGCCCGTCGCTCTCGTAGGCGCGGCGCTCCGCCTCGGAGACGATGACCGCCTCGCCCGGGACGATGCGGCGCAGCGCCTCGGCGATCTCGCGGCGGCGGGCGATCACCGCCGCATCCGGCGTCGGCATCAGCATGGCAGCGTCCCCGGCAACGGGTGCGCGGCCGAACGGGCTCAGCCCTGGCGCGCCTTGTAGCGCGGGTTGGTCTTGTTGATCACGTAAACGCGGCCCTTGCGCCGCACGATGCGGCAGTTCTTGTCGCGCTTCTTCAACGACTTCAAGGAATTGACGATCTTCATGCTCGGGCCCTCGGCGGCGCGCGAAGATAGGGAGCGGCGGCGGCGAAGTCAATGCGGGCGGTTGGACGGGGTTTCCGAGCGGCCATATACTGGCTGCCGTCCAGCCGAACCGGGGACTTCGACATGGCCAGCGTCGGCGCCTTCGAGGCGAAGAACAAGCTCAGCGCGCTGCTCGACCGTGCGGAAAAGGGCGAAGAGATCGTCATCACCCGCCACGGCAAGGAGGTGGCTCGGCTGGTGCCGCCGAGGCCCCAATACGATCCCGAACGCGCGCGCGCGGCTGCGCGGCGGATTCGCGAGCGCGCCAAGAGAGCCAAGCTGGGACTGACGCTTGAGGAGATTTTAGCATGGCGAGATGAGGGGCGGCGTTGAGCGTCGTTATCGACGCCTCCGCCACGCTGGGCTGGATCTATCTCGATGAGATGACCCCTCTCGCTACCCAGATTTTCCAGCGCGTCGCCGATTTCGGCGCCTGGGTCCCCTCCATCTGGCCTGTCGAAGTCGCAAACGGCCTGCAAATGGGAGTGCGCCGCCAACGAATTGGCGCCGCGTTTCGGGACGCCGCGCTGGCCGATCTAGCCGCGCTGAACATTGCGGTGGACCCGAGTACCGGCGCAATGGCCTGGACGACGACGCTGCAGCTTGCCGACCGCTTCGGGCTCACCGTGTACGACGCCGCCTATCTCGAACTGGCGCAACGCCGCGCCCTGCCGCTCGCCTCGCTCGACGCGCCGCTCTGCGCCGCGGCGCGCGAACTCGGCGTGCCGGTCGTCGGCGACTGAGCCCTATTTCGCCGCCACCGGGAGGTGGCGCGCGTCGTTGCGGCCGGCGAGAAAGCTCTTGATGTTGCGGGTCGCCTGGCGCAGCCGCTGGCGGTTTTCGACCAGCGCGATGCGGACGTAGCCCTCGCCGTATTCGCCGAAGCCGACGCCCGGCGAGACCGCGACATTGGCGCGCTCGAGCAGCAGTTTCGAGAAGGCGAGGGTGCCGAGCTTTTTGAACTCCTCGGGGATCGGCGCCCAGGCGAACATCGAGGCGGCCGGCGCCGGCACCTCCCACCCCGCCTGCCGCAGCCCGTCGATCAAGACGTCGCGGCGCGCCTTGTAGCGTTCGCGGATTTCGACGATGCAGTCCTGCGGCCCGTTGAGCGCCGCCGTCGCCGCCACCTGGATCGGCGTGAAGGCGCCGTAGTCGAGATACGACTTGACCCGCGTCAGGGCGCCGATCAGCCGCTTGTTGCCGACCGCAAAGCCGATGCGCCAGCCGGCCATCGAATAGGTCTTGGACAGCGAGGTGAACTCGACCGCGATGTCGCGCGCGCCCGGCACCTGGAGGATCGAGGGCGGCGGCTTGCCGTCGAAATAGATTTCGGCGTAGGCGAGGTCGCTGAGCACGATGATGTCGTGCCGGCGGCAGAAATCGACGACCTCGGCGTAGAAATCGAGATCGACCGTCTGCGCCGTCGGATTGGCGGGAAAGTTGAGGACGATCGCCAGCGGCGCCGGCACGCAGTGCTGCACCGCCTTTTTCAATTCGCCGAGAAAGTCGATGTCGGGCCCGCAGGGCACGTGGCGCACCGCCGCGCCGGCCATGATGAAGCCGAAGGCGTGGATCGGGTAGCACGGGTTCGGCACCAGTACGGTATCGCCCGGCGCGGTGATCGCCTGCGCCAGGTTGGCCAGCCCCTCTTTCGAGCCGAGGGTGACGATGATCTCGCTTTCGGGATCGAGCTCGACATTGAAACGCCGCGCATAATACCCGGCATAGGCGCGCCTGAGCCCGGCGATGCCGCGCGAGGTGGAATAGCCGTGGGTCTTCGGGTTCTGCACCGCCTCGATCAATTTGGCGACGATATGCGGCGGGGTCGGTCCGTCCGGGTTGCCCATGCCGAGGTCGATCACGTCGCGCCCCTCGGCGCGCGCCGCCGCCTTCAGGGCGTTGACCTCGGCAAAGACGTAAGGCGGCAGGCGCTTGATGCGGTAGAATTCGTCTGGCATGGCGGCGGCACGATAGAGGCGCAGGGGCGCCAGTGTACGGATTGCCCGCCGCATTGGCGAGAAAAGATGCCGCACGGGAGCGACGCATGAGCGAAATCAAGGCCCTCGTCCACGACGTGTTCGGCACCGTCGTCGATTGGCGCAGCGCGGTCACCGCCGACGGCGAAGCGCTTGCCGCCCGCACCGGGATCACCGGCATCGACTGGCAGCAATTCGCCGACGAGTGGCGCGGCGCCTATGCCCCGTCGATGAACCGGGTGCGCACCGGCGAGCTGCCGTGGACCAATCTCGACGCCTTGCACCGCATGGCGCTCGACGCGCTGCTCGCCAAGTTCGGCATCGCCGACCGGCTCGCCGAGGAAGACAAGGCCTGGTTCAACCTGACCTGGCACCGCTTGAAGCCGTGGCCCGATTCGGTGCCGGGCCTCACCCGGCTCAAGCGGAAATACATCATCGCGACGCTGTCGAACGGGACGGTGCGGCTGTTGACCGACATGGCCAAGCATTGCGGCCTGCCGTGGGACGCGGTGCTCGGCTCCGACCTGGTGCGGCACTACAAGCCCGACGCCGAGATGTACCGGGCGGCGATCCATTTCCTCGGCGACGACGACCCCGGCTCGGTGATGATGGTGGCGGCGCACAACAACGACCTGGTGCAGGCCGCCTCGCACGGCATGAAGACCGCGTTTGTCGCCCGCCCCTACGAGCACGGCGCGCGGCAGACGCGCGACGCCAAGGCCGAGCACGACTTCACCTATGTCGCGACGAGCTTCGAGGACCTGGCGGCGCAGCTCGGCTGCTGAACCGCGCTAGGCGGTGGCGAGATAGGCGGCGAGGCGCTCCCAGCCCGGCGCCTTGAGCAGTTCGGGGTGGTCGCGGGCGATCCGCCGCGCCGCGTTGTGCAGGGCCTGGGCGTTGGGCGGGTCGCCGACCGCGCCGCCGCTCGCCGGCGTCGCCGGCACCCGGGCGACGGCCTCGCGCAATGCGGCAAGCGCCGCCGCGCTCGGGGTCGGCCGGCGCGGCGCCGGCGCCTCGGCCAGGGCGGCGGCAAGCGGCGTCAGCCGGGCCTGGCGGGCGGCGACGGCGGGCGAATAGTCGCGCCCCGGGGTGAAGCGGTCGGCCAGCAGGTGCAGGATCGAGGTGTGGTCGAGCGCCCCGGAATAGACGCTGCCCGGCGCCACATGCGGCGAGACGACAAAGGCCGGCACCCGCACCCCGGTCGTCGCGAAGGGATAGCCGCCGGCCTCGGCCGGGATCGGCAGCGGCGGGACGTGGTCGAAAAACCCGCCGTGTTCGTCGTAGGTGACGATCATCATCGTGCTGGCCCAGCGCGCCGGGTTGGCGATCAGCGCGTGGTAGATGTCGGCGAGAAAGGATTGACCCTTGGCGATGCCGGTCGGCGGGTGATCGTCGTTGGGGTCGATATGCGGACCGTCGGTGTATTCCGGCTCGATGAAGATGACCTGGGGCAGCGGCGCCGGATCGGCCCATTCGGCGGCGAACCGGCTGTAATGGCGGAAGCGGCCGCGGCCGCCGAGCGCCGACAGCGACAGCGAGGTGACAATCTCGGGCAGCCAGCGCGGCATCAGGCTGAAGAACGGCAGGTCGCCCCACTCGTAGCAGCACCACGAGATGCCCTGGGCGGTCAGCCAGTCGTAGACGAGCGGCTGGTCGGGCAGCGCGACGCGGGCGTTGTCGACCAGGCTCGACTGGCCGCTCATCGCCATCAGCCGGTTGGCCTGGGTGCCGGTCGGCAGCGACGCGAACCAATGGTCGCAGACCGCGAAATGGCGCGCGAAGAAATCGAAAATCGGCACCGCCGCGGCGTCGTAATAGCCCATCACCAGCGACGGGTCGGGCGGCGCCGGGTCGGAGAACCGCACATAGCTTTGCACGAACCCGCCCATCTGGCGGGGCGCGCCGCCCGCCGGCGCGGCGGCGATCTGCATCGCGATCGCGTTGTGATCGTGCGTCGGATCCGGGATCGCCTGCACCTCGGGACCGAGGCGATGGAGCGGATAGACCCGCCCGTCCCAGGTGTTGGCAAGCGGGTCGGACCACGCCGGATCGGCCCGCAGCCCCTCGACCGGCAGCGGCGCCGGGCCGAGGCTCAGATAGCCGAGCATGTGGTCGAACGAGCGGTTCTCGAGAATGACGACGACGATCGTCTCGATATCGGCGAGCGCCATCGCCCGGTCGCCGCAGCCGCCGGGCGCCGCTAGGCCGCCGCGCGGATCGCGACCTTTTTCACCTCGCTGCCGACATGCGGCTCGTAGCCGGCGAAATTGCGCTCGAAATCGCGGGTCAGCCCGCGCACGGTCTCGTCGTAGGCCTTCTTGTTAGCCCAAGTCGCCCGCGGGTCGAGCACCTCGGCCGGCACGTCGGCGCAGCTTTCGGGCACGAGGAAGCCGAAATGCGGGTCCTTGCGCATCGGCGCGTTGGACAGGCGGCCGTCGAGCACCGCGCGGAGCAGGCCGCGGGTATGGCCGATCGCCATGCGCTGGCCGACCCCGTAGGCGCCGCCCGACCAGCCGGTATTGACCAGCCAGCACTTGGCGCCGTAGCGGGTGATCCGCTCGCCGAGCATCTTGGCGTATTCGGTCGGCCGGCGCGGCATGAACGGGGCGCCGAAGCAGGTCGAGAAGGTCGCCTGCGGCTCGCTGCCGAGCCCCACCTCGGTGCCGGCGACGCGCGCGGTGTAACCCGACAGGAAATGGTACATCGCCTGCTCGGCGTTAAGCTGGGCGATCGGCGGCATCACCCCGAAGGCGTCGCAGGTCAGCATGATGACGTTGGTCGGATGCGGCGCCAGCCCGGTTTCCGAGGCGTTGGGGATGTAGTCGAGCGGATAGCAGGCGCGGGTGTTCTCGGTCAGGCTGCTGTCGTCAACATCGGGCATGCGGGTCACCGGATCGAGCACGACGTTTTCCAGCACCGTGCCGAAGCGGGTGATGGTCGCGTAGATTTCCGGCTCGGCCTTCGGCGACAGGTTGATCACCTTGGCATAGCAGCCGCCCTCGAAATTGAACACGCCCTTCGGGCTCCAGCCGTGTTCGTCGTCGCCGATCAGGGTACGCGAATTGTCGGCCGAGAGGGTGGTCTTGCCGGTGCCCGACAGGCCGAAAAAGATCGCGCAGTCGCCCTTCGGGCCGACATTGGCCGAGCAGTGCATCGGCAGTACGTCTTTTGTCGGCAGGACGAAATTGAGGTAGCCGAAGACGCACTTCTTGACTTCGCCAGCATAGCGGGTGCCGCCGATCAGCACCAGCCGCTCGGCGAAGTTGACGAAGATGAAGGTCTCGGAGCGGATGCCGTCGAGCTCGGGGATGGCGTGGAAATCGGGCGCGTGCAGGATCGTGAACGACGGCTCGAACCCGGCCAGTTCCGCCGCCGGCGGGCGGATGAACATGTTGCGCGCGAACAGGCTGTGCCAGGCGCTCGGCGTCACCACCCGCACCGGCAGCCGGTATTCCGGATCGGCGCCGCCGTAAAGGTCCTGCACGAACAGCTCGCGGCCCTGGAGGTAGGCGAGCAGGCGGTGGTGCAGGCTGGAGAACTGGGCCGGTGAGATCGGCTGATTGACGCTGCCCCAATCGACCGCGTCGTGGGTGGTCGCCTCGTCGACGATGTACTTGTCGCGCGGGCTGCGGCCGGTGTGGCGGCCGGTATTGACGACAAAGGTCCCGCCGAAGCCGATCTCGCCCTCGCCGCGGCGCACCGCATGCTCGTACAGAAACGGCATTTCGAGGTTCCAGTGGACGGGGCCGAGGTGGCGCATCCCTTGCGCGGCAAGGTCGTAGCGCGGCTTTCGATCGACAGCCTGAGCCAAGGTGTCTCCTCCTGTGGGCGAGGAATGCTGTGCTCGGGCGGCTGCCCGGGGGCGCAATCCTGTTTTCGGACGTCAGCGTTGCCGCACGATAATCTGGCCGCAGGGCGTTGGGCAAGCGGCCCGAATTGCTTCCTGAGTTGAGTCTGTAAAATAAATCCGGATAACATTCTCCGGTTGTTATACTGCAGGTGGTGCCGCCCGCGCCGCGGCGACCAGCGCGATCAGCGCCGCGCGCGCCGAATCGGCGTCGCTCACGAGGGCGGCAAAATCGAGCCGGGCGACCTCTCCCTCGCGGCGCAGATCGACGCCTTCGGGGTCGATCCCGGTCATCCGCCAGCCGGTACCGCCCCTGCCGGCGAGCCGGGCGGCGCAGAGGTCGAGCGCGGCGGCGTGGTCGGCGTTCATGTGGGCGAGGATGTCCGGCTCGGCCGCGGCGAGCGCCGCGTCATCGGCGGCAAGCCGCAGCTCGTCGCCGGCGATCCACGCGATGCGGCCGAAGCCGGCGACGAGATGGCCGCGCTCCACCGCGACGCGATAGAGCCGGAAATCGCCGAAGCCGGCATAGCCGGCGGCCGAGGGATGGCGGGCGAGGAAACGCGCGAAAAGTTGATCGTCGGCGCACGGCTCGGCCCGGCCGAGCAGGCTCAGCCGCGGCCCGGCGAGCGGGTCGGCAAACCCGCCGCTGCCGTCGAACAGCAGCGCCACGCGCGGGTCGGCGCGCAGGTTTGCGGTGTGCTGGGCGAGGTCGGAGAGCAGCAGCAGCGGGCTGGCGTCGCCGGCGCAGGCGGTGACGACGAGCGAGACATAGGGCCGGCCCTCCATCGTCGTGGCCAGCGCGGCGCGGTCGAGGCTGCGGATCAGCCGCCGCGCCGCGCCGGGGGATCCGAAACGATCGGTGCTGCGTAGAGTCATGCGGCAAGGATAACCGACGCCGACGCCGATCGGGCACGGTTTGCGTTTGCCCGGAAGCGGACCATATCTACGGCACGGAGCCCGGCCGGTACGGCGACGGCCGCATCGCGCGGGGCGGAAGCGGGGGACCTACCGGTGGCCAACACGATCGCTCTCGTCGACGACGACCGCAACATCCTGACCTCGGTCTCGATGGCGCTCGAAGCCGAAGGCTTTGCCGTGCGCTGCTACAGCGACGGCGCCGAGGCGTTGCGCGGGGTCACCGCGCAGCCGGTCGATCTTGCCGTGCTCGATATCAAGATGCCGCGCATGGACGGCATGGAACTCTTGGCCCAGCTCCGCCGCACCAGCCCGATCCCGGTGATCTTCCTGACCTCGAAGGACGACGAGGTGGACGAGCTGCTCGGCCTGCGCATGGGCGCCGACGACTACATCAAGAAGCCGTTTTCGCAGCGCCTGCTGATCGAGCGCATCCGCGCCCTGATCCGCCGCGAGGAGCTGACCCGCGACCGCGAGGACCCGCAGAGCGAGCCGGTCATCGTGCGCGGCCACCTCACCCTCGACCCGGCCCGCCATCTGTGCACCTGGCGCGGCGAGCCGGTCGAGCTGACCGTCACCGAATTCTTGATCCTCAAATCGCTGGCGCAGCGGCCCGGTCACGTCAAGAACCGCGACCAGTTGATGGACGCTGCCTATGGCGAGCACATTTACGTCGATGACCGCACGATCGACAGCCACATCAAGCGGCTCCGCAAGAAATTCAAGGCGGTCGACAGCGAGTTCGCGCAGATCGAAACGCTCTATGGCGTCGGCTATCGATACCGCGACCGCTGACCCCGCCCCGGCGCTGGCCGAGCCGACCGCGGCGGCGCTGCCGCGCGAGGCGGTTCCGGCTCCCGACACCGGCGAGCGCGAGGCCGGCGGCGGCCGGGCGCCGCCGCGGCGCGCCCGGCGCTGGCTCGCCTCGCCGCTGACCCGGCGGATCATCGCGGTCAACCTGATCCCGGTCGCCCTCCTCGCGGTCGGCTTCCTCTATCTCGGCAAGTTCGAGTCGAGCCTGATCGGCCAGCAGATCGAATCGCTGAAGACCCAGGGCGAGATTTTCGCCGCCGCGCTCGGCGAAGGCGCGGTGCTCGAATCCGCCGACGAAGGCCAGGTGCTGTTGCCCGATCTGGCGCGGCAGATGATGCGCCGGCTGGTCGAGCCGACGCGCACCCGCGCCCGCCTGTTCGACCTCGAAGGCAAGTCCGTCGCCGACAGCCGCTTTCTGCGCGGGCCGGGCGACGCGATCCAGGTGACCGAGCTGCCGCCGCTCGACGACGACGGGCTGATCGGCCGCCTCGCCGAACGCGTCTATCGTTGGGTGACCGGGCTGATGCCGCAGCGCGGCGGCTATCCGCCCTATCACGAAGTCGCCGGCGGAACCGCCGAGAACTACCCCGAGGTGATGCAGGCGCTGCACGGCGAAAGCGCCTCGGCGGTGCGCAGCGATCCGCAGGGCGGGCTGGTGATCAGCGTGGCGGTGCCGCTGCAGCGCTACAAGGAGGTGCTCGGCGCGGTGCTGCTGTCGGTCAGCAACGGCGAGATCGAGGAGGAATTGCGCACGGTGCGGCTCGAGCTGCTGCGCCTGTTCGGCGCCACCGTGCTGGTCACGCTGCTGCTGTCGTACTACCTCGCCGGCACGATCGCGCGGCCGGTGCGCCGGCTCGCCGCCTCGGCCGAGCGCGCCCGCGGCCGCGGCGCGCGGGTCGAAATCCCGGACTTCACCGGCCGCGGCGACGAGATCGGCGACCTGTCCGGCTCGCTGCGCGAGATGACCGACGAGCTGTGGCAGCGGATGAGCGCGATCGAAAGCTTTGCCGCCGACGTCGCGCACGAGATCAAGAACCCGCTGTCCTCGCTGCGCAGCGCGGTGGAGACCGCCTCGCGCCTCGAGGACCCGGAAAAGCAGCGCCGGCTGATGGCGATCATCTGCGACGACGTCGAGCGGCTCGACCGGCTGATCACCGACATCTCGGACGCCTCGCGCCTGGATGCCGAGCTCGGCCGGCTCGAGGTCGAGCCCACCGACATCGCCGCGATGCTGGAGGCGCTGGCGGCGATGCACGAGGCGACCGAGGCCGACGGCGCCCCCCGCGTCACCCTCGATCTCGGCGACGCGCGCGGCCGCCCGCTGGTCGTGCCGGGGATCGAGAGCCGGCTGTCGCAGGTGTTTCTCAACGTCATCGCCAACGCCGCCTCGTTCAGCCCGCCGGGCGGCGAAATCCGCATCCGCGCCGGGCTCGACGGCCGCGCCGTGCTGGTGACGATCGACGACGACGGGCCGGGCATCCCCGAGGACAAGCTGAACGCGATCTTCGACCGCTTCTACAGCGAGCGCCCGGCCGGCGAGAAATTCGGCACCCATTCCGGGCTCGGCCTGTCGATCTCGAAACAGATCGTCGAGGCGCATCGCGGCCGCATCTGGGCCGAGAACCGGCACGACGCCGAGGGCCGGGTGGCCGGCGCGCGCTTTCTGATCCGGCTGCCGCAGGCGGACTAGAAGGGATGGCGGGGGCGCCGCTGTTGATCCACGGCACGACGGTGGCGATCGACGGCCGCGCGGTGCTGCTGCGCGGCCCGTCGGGGGCGGGCAAGTCGGACCTCGCCCTGCGATTGATTGACGCAGGCGCCCGCCTCGTCGCCGACGACCAGAGCGAGCTGCGCCGCGCCGGCGCCCGGCTGCTGGTGCGGGCGCCGGAGACGCTCGACGGGCTGATCGAGGTGCGCGGCGTCGGCATTCTGCGCCTGGTGCCGCTGCGCGACGTTCCGCTCGCGCTGATCGTCGATCTGGTGGCGGCCGGCGCGGTCGAGCGCCTGCCCGAACCGGCGCGCGAGGAGGTGCTGGGCGTCGCCGTCCCGCGCCTCGCCGCGGCCGCGTTCGAGGCCTCGGCGGCGGCCAAGATCCGCGCCGCGCTCGCCGCCCTCGAGGCGGGCGCGGGCGACGCAATCGGGTGATGCTTCGTCAAGCCAGGTGACGAATGCCCGCAACAGCGCTATATGAGCGGCGGTTAACCCCATGCTCCCGGCGGCGCTCCCCCCGAGACGGCGACCGGCGCGGGCAACGAGTGGTCTCCACCCTGAGCGACCGCAGCGACCGATTTACCGCCTTACCCGGCTCAGCCGAACGCCCGACCGCCCCGCCGCAAGCGCGCGAGGCGCCGCGATGATCGGCATGGTGCTGGTTACCCACGGCCGGCTCGCCGACGAGTTCATCGCCGCGCTCGAGCACGTCGTCGGCGCCCAGACCCAGATCGCGGCGATCTGCATCGGCGCCGACGACGACATGGAGCAGCGCCGCCAGGACATCCTGCGCACGATCGGCCAGGTCGATACCGGCGACGGCGTCGCGCTGTTGACCGACATGTTCGGCGGGACCCCGTCGAACCTCGCGATCTCGGTGATGGACCGCGGCAAGGTCGAGGTCGTCGCCGGGGTCAACCTGCCGATGCTGATCAAGCTCGCCAGCCTGCGCCAGCACGAGGGGCTGGAGAAGAGCGTGCTCGGCGCCCAGGAGGCCGGCCGCAAGTACATTAACGTCGCCTCCCAGCTTCTCGCCGACGCCCGCAAATGAGCGAGGAGGGCCGGCCTTCCGCCGTTGCCCAGGCACGGCGCACCGCGGAAATCTGCAACCAGCGCGGACTGCACGCCCGCGCCGCCGCCCGCTTTGTCAAGACCGCCAGCCAGTTCGAAGCCGAGATCTGGGTGCGCAAGAACGGCACCGCGGTGTCCGGCCGCTCGATCATGGGGCTGATGATGCTGGCGGCCGCCGCCGGCACCGTCATCGAGCTGACCGCCAACGGCAGCGATGCCGAAGCCGCGGTCGAGACGCTCGCCCGCCTCATTGAATGCAAGTTCGATGAGGACTGACGAGACCCCCGGCGAGACAGAAAGAGGCGAGCAGAGTCTAACCGGGATCGGCGTCTCGCCGGGCATCGCCATCGGCACCGCCTTCGTCGCCGAGCGCGACGAGCTGAACGTCGAGGAACGCAGCCTGTCCGAGCCCGAGATCGAGCCCGAGCGGGCCCGCTTTGCCGAGGCGGTCGCCGCCTCGACGGCGCAGCTCCGCCGGCTCAAATTGCGGGCGGCGGCGCTGCCCGATTCGGCGGCGGAGGAGATCGGCTTTCTGCTCGACGCGCATCTCGCGATGCTGTCGAATTCGCGCCTCGTGCGCGGCGTCGACCAGCGCATCCAGCGCAGCCGCATCAACGCCGAGCGCGCGGTTCAGCTCGAGATCGCCGAGCTCGGCGAAAGCTTCGCGCGGATGCGCGACCGCTATCTCGCCGCCCGGGTCGAGGACATCCGCATCGTCGGCGGGCGGCTGATCCGCAACCTGGCGCGCCGCCCGTTCGCCGCCTATGCCAGCCTCGGCGACGGCGCGATCATCCTCGCCGAGGAGATCGCCCCGGCCGATACCGCGCTGATGGACCCGCAGCGCATCGGCGGCTTTGCCGCGGAATTCGGCGGCAAGGAAAGCCATACCGCGATCATGGCGCGGGCGCTCGGCCTGCCGGCGGTGCTCGGCGTGCCCGACCTGCTGGCGCGGGCGCGCAGCGGCGCCACCGTGGTCATCGACGGCGAAGCCGGGCTAGTCGTCATCGACCCGACGCCGGAGACGGTCGCCGAATACCGCCAGCGCCACGACGAGTTCGCCCGCGCACGCCGCAGCCTCGGCCGCCTGCGGCGCCTGCCGGCGGTGACCCGCGACGGGGTCGAATTGCGCCTCGACGCCAACCTCGAACTGCCGGTCGAGCTCGACATGGCGCTCGCCAACGGGGCCAGCGGGCTCGGGCTGGTGCGCACCGAATACCTGTTCCTCAACCGCGACGACCTGCCGGGGGAAGACGAGCAGACCGAGTTCTATGCCAGCTTCGTGCGCGGCATGGCGGGGCGCATGGTGACGCTGCGCACGCTCGACGCCGGCGGCGACAAATTGCCGACCGCGCTCGCCGGCTCGGTCGCCGCCGAGGCGGCGAACCCGGCACTGGGGCTGCGGGCGATCCGCCTCAGCCTGAAGGACCGGCGGCTGTTCGACACCCAGCTCGCGGCGATGCTGCGCGCCGCCAACGAAGGGCCGCTGCGCATCCTGCTGCCGATGATCTCCACCGTGTCGGAGATCCGCCGCGCCCGCGAGGCGCTGGAGCAGGTGGCGCGGCGGCTGCGGCGGCGCGGCGTCGCGGTGCCGCGCACCCTGCCGCCGCTCGGCGCGATGATCGAGGTGCCGGGCGCCGCGCTCGCCGCCGACGCGCTCGCCGGCGAGGCCGATTTCTTCGCCATCGGCACCAACGACCTGGTGCAGTACACGCTGGCCATCGACCGCAGCGACGAGACCGTCGCCGAGCTGTACAACCCGCTGCACCCGGGCGTGCTGCGGCTGATCCAGTTCGCGGTGGACGCGGCGCTGAAGCGCCACATCCCGATCAGCGTGTGCGGCGAGATCGCCGGCGACCCGCGCTATGCCGCGCTGCTGATCGGCCTCGGCCTCAGGGAGCTGTCGATGGCGCCGCACAACATCCCGCGGGTCAAGCAGCGCATCCGCAACTGCGACAGCGTCGCCGCGGCGCGCCATGCCCGGGCGGTCATCGACCAGTCCGACGCGGGCCGCATCGCGGCGATGATCGACGATTTCAACGCGATGGCCGAGCTGCGCTGACTTGACGACATAAAGATATCTTTATACGTTCGGCCCGATCCCCCTGAGCCGGAGAACCGCATGGCCGCGTCTGCCGATTACAAGGTCGCCGATATCGGGCTCGCCGAATGGGGGCGCAAGGAGATCGCCATCGCCGAGACCGAGATGCCCGGGCTGATGGCGCTGCGCGAGGAGTTCGGCGGGAGCCGGCCGCTGGCCGGGGCACGGATCACCGGCTGCCTGCACATGACGATCCAGACCGCGGTGCTGATCGAGACCCTGGTGCAGCTCGGTGCCAGCGTCCGCTGGAGCTCGTGCAACATCTTTTCGACCCAGGATCACGCCGCCGCGGCGATCGCGGCGCGCGGCATCCCGGTGTTCGCCTGGAAGGGCGAGACCGAGGCGGAATACGAGTGGTGCATCGAGCAGACGCTGTCCGGCCCCGGCGGGTGGAAGCCGAACATGGTGCTCGACGACGGCGGCGACGCCACCAAGATCATCCACGAGGCCCATCCCGAACTGCTCGCCGACATCCGCGGCATCTCGGAGGAGACGACGACCGGGGTGCACCGGCTCTACGAGATGATGCGGGCCGGGACGCTGAAGGTGCCGGCGTTCAACGTCAACGACAGCGTCACCAAGTCGAAATTCGACAACCTCTACGGCGTCCGCGAGAGCCTGGTCGACGGCATCAAGCGCGCCACCGACGTGATGCTGGCCGGCAAGGTGGCGGTGGTGTGCGGCTTCGGCGATGTCGGCAAGGGCTCGGCGGCGAGCCTGCGAAGCCAGGGCGCGCGCGTCATGGTCACCGAGATCGACCCGATCTGCGCCCTGCAGGCGGCGATGGAAGGCTATCAGGTGACGACGATGGAGGAGGCCGCGCCGATCGGCGACATCTTCGTCACCGCGACCGGCAATATCGACGTCATCACCCTCGACCACATGCGGCGGATGCACGACCGCGCCATCGTCTGCAACATCGGCCATTTCGACAGCGAGATCGACGTCGCCAGCCTGCGCAACTACGTCTGGGAAGAGGTCAAGCCGCAGGTCGACGAGGTCGTCTTTCCCGACGGCAAGCGGCTGATCGTGCTGGCCAAGGGGCGGCTGGTCAATCTCGGCTGCGCCACCGGCCACCCGAGCTTTGTGATGAGCGCCTCGTTTACCAACCAGGTGCTGGCGCAAATCGAGCTGTGGACCAATCCCGGCAAGTACGAGAACAAGGTCTATGTCCTGCCCAAGCACCTAGACGAGAAGGTGGCCGCGCTTCACCTCGACAAGCTCGGCGCCAAGCTGACCACGCTGACCCCGGCGCAGGCTGACTATCTCGGGCTGAAGCAAAACGGACCGTTCAAGGCCGAACACTACCGCTATTAGGATCGGCGGCGACGAGCTCGCCCTTTTCTTTTCCGCGAAAAACACGGATTATTGCGGGCTAGCGAAACCGGCGGGCGGGAGACTGCGTGCGCCGGTGAACAGACAGCAAACCGTGACCGTTCTTGCTGCGCTGATCTGCCTTGCCGCCGCGGCCGTGTTTGCCGCGCTGTGGCTGCGTGCGCGGGGGCGGCTGCGCGCCGCGCTGGCCGCGTGCGAGGCGGCGGAGGCGGCGCGCGCCGCGCTCGGCGAGACCGTTGCCGGCCAGGCGCGCGAGGCCGAGGCCGCCGCCGCCCGCCTGGGCGAAGCGGAGACGGCGCGGCGGATCGCCGCCGCGCTCGCCGACGGGCTGCGCGAGGCGATCGACGCGGTGCCGGTGCCGGTATGGCGGCGCGACGCTGCGCTCGCCCTCGTCGATTGCAACGCCGCCTACGCCGCCGCGCTCGATTCGAGCCGCGAGGCGATCCTCGCCGAGGGCCGCGAGCTGGCCGCCGCGGCGAGCCGCGACAAGGCGCTCGACCTCGCCCGCCGCGCCGCCGCCGGCGCCGCCCAGAGCGAAGAGCGCCACGTCGTCATCGGCGGGTCGCGCCGCCTGCTGGCGGTGACCGAACTGCCGGCGCCGGGCGGCGGCACGATCGGCTTCGCGCTCGACCGCACCGACCTCGAAACCGCCGCCGGCGAATTGTCGCGCCACGTCAATGCGCACGGCGTCGTGCTCGAACACATCCACGCCGCGGTCGCCATCTACGGGCTCGACAAGCGGCTCAAATTCTTCAACTCGGCCTTCGCCGAATTATGGGGGCTCGAAGCCGACTGGCTGGCCGGCGAGCCGGGCTTCGACGAATTGCTCGAACGGCTGCGCGAGCGCCGGCGCATCCCCGAGCTGGTCGATTTCCGCGCCTTCAAGCGCCAGCAGCTGGCGATGTTCACCTCGCTGATCGAGCCGCAGCAGGAATTGATGCACCTGCCGGACGGGCGCACGCTGAGCGTCGCGGTGTCGCCGCACCCGTTCGGCGGGCTGACCTTCGTCTACGAGGACGTCACCGACCGGCTGGCGCTCGAACGCTCGTTCAACACGCTGACCGAAGTGCAGCGCGAGACGCTCGACAACCTGTTCGAGGGCATCGCCGTGTTCGGCAGCGACGGCCGGCTCAAACTGCACAACCCGGCCTACCGCAAGATCTGGGCGCTCGCCGAAGGCGACCTCGCGGGCGAGCCGCATATCAGCGAGATCGTCGAGAAGACCCGCGGCTTCTACGACGACCGCGGCGACTGGCCGCGGGTCAAGGAGGCGGTGATCGCCCGGGTCACCGGCGAGAGCCAGAGCGACGCGCTGATCGACCGCAGCGACGGCTCGGTCTTGCAGCTCGCCACCGTGCCGCTGCCCGACGGCAACGTACTGGTCACCTGCCTCGATGTCACCGACACGGCGCGGGTCGAGCGCGCGCTGCGCGAGCGGGCCGAGGCGCTGGAGACCGCCGGGCGGCTGAAGAGCGAATTCATCGCCAACGTGTCGTACGAGCTGCGCACCCCGCTCAACGCGATCATCGGCTTTGCCGAAATCCTCGCCAACCAGTATTTCGGCACGCTGAACCAGCGCCAGCTCGACTACAGCCGCGGCATCCTCGACAGCTCGCACCGGCTGCTGTCGCTGATCAACGACATCCTCGACCTGGCGACGATCGAAGCCGGCTACATGACGCTGGAGACCGAGCCGGTGGATGTGCGCGAGATGCTGCAGGGGGTGATGACCCTGACCCGCGAGCGGGCGCGCAACCAGAACCTCGACCTCGCGCTGCGCTGCCCGGCGACGATCGGAACGGTCGAAGCCGACGAGCGGCGGCTGAAGCAGGCATTGTTCAACCTGATCTCCAACGCGATCAAGTTCACCCCGCCGGGCGGGTCGATCCGGGTCGAGGCGAGCCGCAGCGGCGACGCGCTCGAACTGACCGTCGCCGATACCGGCATCGGCATTCCGATGCAGGACCAGGCCCGGGTGTTCGACAAGTTCGAGCGCGCCAGCCCGCAGACCCCGCAATCGGGCGCCGGGCTCGGCCTGTCGCTGGTGAAAAGCCTGGTCGAGCTGCACGGCGGCGCGGTGACCATCGAATCCGAGCCCGGCGCCGGCACCACCGTGCGCTGCCGCCTGCCCGCCGGCCAGCCCGCCTGACCGGGACCATCCGCGAAGAAAACGCCTTAGAAAGAAAAAATCTTTATCGAAAGAGAAAAACCTTTATCGCAAAGGACGCGGAGGATACGCGAAGGACGCGGAGGGGACTCGGTGCCTTCGCGACCATTGCGCCTCCCTTGCGGCCGTTGCGTTGCAGGGCTTCCTTACCCGCCGCGGCGGGCGAGACAGGGCGGCCGGGCGCGACGGGACCCTGCGCTACCCGCCGGGCAGGCCCTTGGTGGTCGAATACTCGAAGTGCAGGGCGGTGCCGGGAAACACCAGCGGGTAGATCGCATGCGCCGCCAGCGCCGCCTCGGCAAAGCCGGAGAGGATCAGCTTCAGCTTGCCGGGATAGGCGGCGACGTCGCCGATCGCGAACAGGCCGGGACGCGACGTGGCGCACGTGGCGGGATCGACGGCGATGCGGTTGCGGTCGAGGGCGAGGTCCCATTCGGCCAGCGGCCCGAGATCGGTGGCGAGGCCGAAAAACGGCAGCAGCACATCGGCTTCCAGCCGCCGGGTCGAGCCGTCGAGCGCGGCGACGACGACCGCGGAGAGCGCCCCGCCCTCGCCTTCGAGGGCGTGGAGCTGATAGGGGATCGCCAGCTCGACGCGGCCGGCATCGGCGAGGGCGCGCAATTGCGCGACCGATTGCGGCGCGGCGCGGAACTGCGCCCGGCGGTGCACGACGGTGACCCGCGCGGCGAGCTCGGCGAGCGAGAGGGCCCAATCGACCGCGGCGTCGCCGCCGCCGGCGATGACGATGCGACGGCCGCGGAAATCCTCGCGCCGGCGCACCAGATAGAACACGCTTTTGCCCTCGAACGCCTCGATCCCGGCGAGCGGCGGCCGGTTCGGGCCGAAGGCGCCGGCCCCGGCGGCGATCACCACCGCGCGCGCGGCGACCGCCTCGCCGGCGGCGTTGGCGACGACGAAGCCGCCCTCGCCCTCCTCCAGCCGCGTCACCGGGTGGCCGAGATGGTAGGCCGGAGCGAACGGCGCGGCCTGTTCGACCAGCCGCTCAACCAGAACCCCGGCGGCGATTCGCGGATAGCCGGGGATGTCGTAGATCGGCTTTTCCGGATAGAGCGCGGTGCACTGCCCGCCCGGCAGGTCGAGCGCGTCGAAGACATGGCAGCGCATGCCGAGCATGCCGGCCTCGAACACCGCGAACAGGCCGACCGGCCCGGCGCCGACGATCGCGATATCGGTCTGTGCCGGTGCGCGCATTGCGGCAGCACTCTAGCCCGAGCCCCGCGGCGCGGCTACAAGGCGGCGGGATGAAACCGGTCGAGCTTTCCGACGAGGCGGCCACCGCGGCGCTTGCCGCCAGGGTGGCGGCGCGCGCCCGGGCGGGCGACGTGATCGCCCTGTCCGGACCGCTGGGCAGCGGCAAGACCACCTTCGCCCGCGGCTTCATCCGGGCGCGCGGCGGCACCGGGCCGGTGCCGAGCCCGACCTTCACCCTGGTCCAGATCTACGAGCCGGGCGGGCCGGCGATCTGGCATATCGACCTTTACCGCCTCGCCCGCCCGGACGAGGCCTGGGAGCTCGGCATCGAGGAGGCCTTTGCCGAGGCCATCGCGCTGATCGAATGGCCGGAGCGGGCGGCCGACCTGATCCCGCCGCATCGGCTCTCGATCGCCTTCGAGCCGGGCCGGCCGCGCCGCGCCCGGCTCGATTGCGGCGGCGACTGGGCGCAGCGTCTCGCCGATGACTGAGCGGCGAGCGCTGATGGCGCGGTTTCTCGCCGCGCACGGCTGGGCCGGGGCGGCGCCGCGGCCGCTCGCCGGCGACGCCTCGTTCCGGCGCTACTACCGCCTCGCCGAGGCGGGCCGCCGCGCCGTCGTCATGGATGCGCCGCCGCCGCACGAGGCGGTCGGCCCGTTCGTCGCAATCGCCGGGGCGTTGCGCCGGCTCGGGCTCAGCGCCCCGGAAATCTATGCCGCCGACGCCGCGCACGGGTTTCTCTTGATCGAGGATTTCGGCGACGACACCTACACCCGGCTGCTCGCCGGCGGCGCCGACGAGACAGAGCTGTATGCGCTCGCCATCGACACGCTGATCGCGCTGCACCGCGCCGTCGCCGAATCGGGCCTGCCGGAGCTGCCGTCCTACGACGCGGCGCGGCTGCTCGGCGAGGCGGCGCTGCTGACCGACTGGTACGCACCGGCGGTGCTGGGTCGGCCGCTCGCGGCGGCGGCGCGCGAGGACTATCTCGGGCTGTGGCGGGGCTTGCTGACGCTGGCCGAATTGCCGCCGCCGACCCTGGTGCTGCGCGACTACCATGTCGACAATTTGATGCTGCTGAGCGGGCGCGACGGGGTCAAACGCTGCGGGCTGCTGGATTTTCAGGACGCGGTGATCGGCCCGGCGAGCTATGATGTGGTCTCGCTGATCGAGGATGCCCGCCGCGACGTGCGGGCCGATTTGCGGTGCGCGATGACCGAGCGTTACCTTGCCGCCTTTCCCCGGCTCGACGCCGGGCTGTTCCGCCGCTCCGCCGCGATCCTCGCCGCCCAGCGCAACTGCAAGATCATCGGCATCTTTACCCGTCTGGCGAAGCGCGACGGCAAGCCGGCCTATCTCGGCCACATCCCGCGGGTGTGGCGGCTGCTCGACGAGGATTTGCGCGCCCCGGAACTGGCCCCCCTGGCGGCGTGGCTCGACCGCCACCTGCCGCCGCCGACGCGACGGGTGCCGGCATGAAATCGGCGATGGTGCTGGCCGCCGGGCTCGGCACGCGGATGCGGCCGCTCAGCGAGACGACGCCGAAGCCGCTGATCGAGGTGGCCGGCCGGCCGCTGATCGACCATGCGATCGACCGCCTCGCCCAGGCCGGGGTCGAGCGCGTCGTCGTCAACCTGCACTACAAGGCGGCGACGATCGCCGCGCATCTCGCCCGGCGGCGGCGGCCCAAGATCGAATTGTCGCGCGAGGAGACGCTGCTCGACACCGGCGGCGGGGTCGCCCAGGCGCTGCCTCTGCTCGACCCCGCGTTCTTTGTCGTCAACAGCGACGTGTTCTGGCTCGACGGCACCGAATCGGTGTTCGCCCGGCTGGCCCGCGCCTTCGACCCGCAGCGCATGGACGCGGTGCTGGTGTTCCAGCGCACGGTCAACGCGATCGGCTATGACGGACTCGGCGACTATCTGCTCGACCCGCTCGGCACCCCGCGCCGGCGCGGCGAGCGCGAGGTGGCGCCGTTCATCTTCACCGGCATCCAGCTGCTCCACCGCCGCCTGTTCGACGCCGCGCCGCAAGGGCCGTTCTCGCTCAACCGGCTGTACGACCGCGCGGAGGCGGCGGGGCGGCTGCACGCCATCGTGCATGACGGCGAGTGGTACCATGTCGGCACCCCGCAGGGGCTCGAGGCGACGCATGCCCGCCTCGTGGCGCAGCGCATCGAGCGCTGACCGCGTTGCCGCCGACCCCGCCGCACCTCTACACGATCGCCGCCGGCCGGCCGTTTCTTGCGACCCTGGCGCGCGGCCTGGTGGCCCTCGCCGGCGGCGATCCGCTGGCGCTGTCGCGCATCACCGTGCTGCTGCCGACGCGGCGCGCGGTGCGCGGGCTGCGCGAGGCGTTTCTGCGCCTTACCGGCGAAGGCGGCGATCCCGGCATGCCGCTGCTGCTGCCGCGGATGCGGCCGATCGGCGACCTCGACGGCGACGAGCCGGTCGGCGACGACCCGAACCTCGCGGTGCCGCCGGCGATCTCCGAGACGCGCCGGCTGCTGCTGCTGACCCGGCTGGTCATGGAATGGAGCGAGCGCGAGGTGCTGCCCGGCCAGGCGGCGGCGCTGGCCCGGGCGCTCGCCGGGCTGATCGACACGGCGGCGACCGAGGGGGCCGATTTCGCCCGGCTCAAGGACCTGGCGCCGGACGACCTCGCCGAGCACTGGCAGACGGTGCTGCAGTTTCTCGAGATTCTGCCGCGGCGCTGGCCGGCGATCCTCGCCGCCGAGGGGGCGCTCGACCCGGCCGAGCGGCGCAACCGGCTGCTCGCCCGCCAGGCGGCGCTGTGGCGGCGGACGCCGCCCGCCGATCCGGTCATCGCCGCCGGGCTTACCGGCGGCATTCCGGCGCTCGACGACCTGCTGCGCGCGGTCGCCGGGCTGCCGCGGGGCGCGGTGATCCTCGCCGGGCTCGACCGCTCGCTCGACGCCGAGACCTGGGCGGCGGTGGCGGACGACCCGGCCCATCCGCAATACCTGCTGGCGCTGCTGCTGCGTGCCTTCGAGGTCGCGCCCGACACGGTTCCCGACTGGCCGGAGCCGGCGCCGCTCGGACCGCGCGCGGCGCGCCTCGCCCTCGTCGCGCAGGCGCTGCTGCCGGCGAGCCGCAGCGACGCCTGGCGCAGCCTCGCGCCGGCGCCGCGCGAGGCGCTGGCCGGGCTCAGCCGCCACGACTGCGCCGGGCCGCAGGAGGAGGCGGTGACCGCGGCGCTGCTGCTGCGGCGCAAGCTCGAAACCCCGGGCGCGACCGCGGCCCTCGTCACCCCCGACCGCGAACTGGCGCGGCGCGTCGCCGCCGAGCTGCGCCGCTGGGGCATCGAGATCGACGATTCCGCCGGGATGCCGCTCAACCGCTCGCCGCCCGGCGCCTTTCTGCGGCTGGTTCTCGATCTCGCCGAGAGCCGGCTGGCGCCGGTGCCGCTGCTCGCCGCGCTGAAGCATCCGCTCGCCGCCGGCGGGCTCGCCCCGGAGCGCTTCCGCGAGCTGGCGCGGCGGCTCGAAAGCGCCATCCGCGGCCCGCGCCCGGCGCCGGGGATCGCCGGGCTGCTCGCCGCGCTCGGCCACCGCGACCCGGAGCTGCGGCGGTTCGTCGCCGCGCTCGAAACCCGGCTCGGCCCCCTGCCCGAGCTGTTGGCGGCGGAGGCGGCGCCGCTGGCCGAGCTTGCCGCCGCGCACATCGCCGCCGCCGAGCAGCTCGCCGCCAGCGATGCGGAAAGCGGCGCCCGGCGGCTGTGGCGCGACGAGGCCGGCGAGGCGGCGGCCCGCTTCTGCCACGAGCTGATCGACGCGGCGCGCGACTTCCCGTTGCTGCCCGGGCGCCACTACCCGGCGGTGTTCGAGGCGCTCGCCGCCGGCGCGACGGTCCGCCCCGCCTATGGCCGCCATCCGCGGCTCGCCATCTGGGGTCTGGTCGAGGCGCGGCTGCAGCAGGCCGATCTGGTCGTGCTCGGCGGGCTCAACGAGGGGAGCTGGCCCGGCACCCCCGCCCACGACCCGTGGATGTCGCGGCAGATGCGCGAGGATTTCCGCATCGCGGTGCCGGAGCGGGCGATCGGCATCGCCGCCCACGATTTCGCCCAGGCGGTGGCGGCGCCGGAGGCGGTGCTGCTGCGCGCGGCGCGGCGCGAGGGGGTGCCGACCCTGCCGTCGCGCTGGCTGTTGCGGCTCGACGCGGTGCTGCGGGCGAGCGGGCTCGACGGCGCGCTCGCCGCCGACCCGGAGATCGCGGCCGCGGCCGCCGCCTGCGACCGCCCGCGCGCGCGGCGGCCGCTGCCGCCGGCGGCGCCGTGCCCGCCGCTCGCCGCGCGGCCGCGGCGGCTGTCGGTCACCGAGATCGAGACCTGGCGGCGCGACCCCTATGCCATCTACGCCCGCCACATTCTCAGGCTGAAGCCGCTCGACCCGCTCGACGCCGACCCCGACCGCGCCGCGCTCGGCACCGTCATCCACGCCGCGCTGCACGCCTTCGTGCGCGACGGGGCGGGACCCGAGGACATCCGGCGGATCGGCGAGGCCGCCTTCGGCCCGCTGCTGAGCCGGCCCGGGGTGTGGGCGTTCTGGTGGCCGCGCTTCGAGCGCATCGCCCGCTGGTTCCTCGCCGAGGAGGCGGCGCGGCGCGGCGAAATCGCCGAGAGCGCCGCCGAGTGCGGCGGCCGCATCGTCTTTGCCGCGCCGGGCGGCGAGTTCACCGTCACCGCGCGGGCCGACCGCATCGACCGGCTGCGCGACGGCGGGCTGGTCATCATCGACTACAAGACCGGCGCGCTGCCGGCAAAGGCCGATATCGCCAACCTGATCGCCGTGCAGCTGCCGCTCGAAGGGGCGATCGCCGCGGCCGGCGGGTTCGCCGGCATGGCCGGCAGGCCGGCCGCGCTCGAATACTGGAAGCTGTCGGGCGGCACGCCGGCCGGCGAGCGCATCGCGCTCGACGACCCGGAGGAGCTGATCGCGCGCACCCACGCGGCGACGGCGGCGCTGATCGCCGCCTTCGACGACCCGGCGACGCCCTATCCCTGCCCGCCGGTCGCGCCGCGCTATTCCGACTACGCGCTGCTCGAGCGTCTCGGCGAAAGCGAGGCCGAACGGTGACCCCGATCGAGATCGCCGAGCGCAACCAGCGCAGGGCGCTGGCGCCCGGCGCTTCGGTCTGGGTCTCGGCCTCGGCCGGCACCGGCAAGACCAAGGTGCTGACCGACCGGCTGCTGGCGCTGATGCTCGACGGCACCGAGCCGTCGCGCCTGTTGTGCCTGACCTTCACCCGCGCCGCCGCGGCGGAGATGGCCAACCGGCTCAACGCCGAGCTGGCGGAATGGGCGACGCTGCCGCCGGGAGCGCTGGCGCAGCGCCTGGTCAAGCTGACCGGGCGCGAGCCGGACGCGGCGCTGCTCGCCCACGCCGGCCGGCTGTTCGCCCGCGTGCTCGACACTCCGGGCGGGGTCAAGATCGCGACGATCCACGCCTTCTGCCAGTCGCTGCTGCGCCGCTTTCCGCTGGAGGCGGGGGTGCCGCCCGAATTCGCCGTGCTCGACGAGCGCAGCACCGGCGACCTCTTGGCCGAGGCGCGCGAGCACGTCATCGCCGCCGCCCGCGCCGGCGCCGACCCGGCGCTGGCCGAGGCGCTCGCCCTCGTCGCCCGCCACGCCGCCGACGAGGAACGCGTCGCCGCGCTGGTCGCCGGCCTTGCCGCCGAGCGCGGCAAATTGCTCGATGCCGCCGGCGGCGAGGCGGCGCTGCGCGCCCGGCTGTGCGCCGCGCTCGGGCTCGGCGCCGACGTGGCGGCGGCGGCGATCGACGAAGAATTCTGCCGCGGCGGCGACGAGGCGGCGCTGCGCGAGGCGCTGGCGTGCGGCGCGAGGCTCGAGCACGGCGACGCGCTCGCCGCCTGGCTCGCCGACCCGGCCGGGCGCAGCGCGCGCATCGCCGAGTATCTCCTCGTCTTCCTGACCAAGAACGGCGAGATCCGCAAGCGCCTGCCGCCGGTCCTCGCCGGCGAGGCGGAACGGGCATTGCGCTACCGCCATGCCAGCCAGGCGGCGGCGCTGCGCGACGCGACGCTGGCGCTGATCCGCCTCGGCACCGCGCTGATCGCCGAATACGAGCGGCGCAAGGCGCTGCACGGCCGGCTCGATTACGACGATCTGGTGGGCAAGGCGCTCGGACTGCTGCGGCGGCCGGGGATCGCGCCGTGGGTGCTGTTCAAGCTCGACGGCGGCCTCGACCACATCCTGATCGACGAGGCGCAGGACACCAACCCCGAGCAATGGCAGATCGTCGCCGCGCTCGCCGACGAGTTCTTTGCCGGCGAGGGGGCGCGCGAGCGGGCCCGCACCGTGTTCGCGGTCGGCGACGCCAAGCAGTCGATCTACAGCTTTCAGCGCGCCGACCCGCGCGAGTTTCTGCGCATGCGCGAGCATTTCCAGCGCCGCGTCGACGGCGCCCGGCTGGAGTGGTGCGTGGTGCCGCTGGAAACCTCGTTCCGCGCCGCCGAACCGCTGCTGCGCGCGGTCGACGCGGTGTTCGCCGACGCGGCGGCGGCGGACGGGGTCGGGCTCGACGGCGCGCCGATCCGCCACCTCGCCGCGCGCTCGGGCCATGCCGGGCTGGTCGAATTGTGGCCGCCGGCGCCGCCGCCGCCCGACGACGGCAACCCGCGGCCGCTCGAGGCGCGCACCCGCCTCGCCCGCGCCATCGCCGCGACGATCGCCCGCTGGCTCGCGCAGGGCGAGCCGCTCGAATCGCGCGGGCGGGCGATCCGCGCCGGCGACGTGATGGTTCTGGTGCGGCGGCGCGACGAGTTCGTCACCGACCTGCTGCGCGCGCTGAAGCACCGCAACGTGCCGGTCGCCGGCGCCGACCGGCTGGTCCTGACCGAGCAGCTCGCGGTGCAGGATCTGATCGCGCTCGGCCAGTTCCTGCTGTTTCCGGAAGACGACCTGACCCTGGCGACGGTGCTGAAAGGGCCGCTGTTCGGCATTTCCGAGGACGAGCTGTTCCGGCTCGCCCACGGCCGCGGCGACGAGCGGCTGTGGCGGCGGCTGCGCCGGCTGGCGCCCGGGCACCCAAGCCTCGCCGCCGCGGCCGAGCGGCTCGGCGCGCTGCTCGCGCGCGCCGATTTCGTCCCCCCCTACGAGCTTTATGCCGAGATTCTCGGCGCCGAGGGCGGGCGCCGCGCGATGCTCGAACGGCTCGGCCCCGAAGCCGACGACCCGATCGAGGAATTCCTCGCCCAGGCGCTGCTGTACGAACGCGAGCACGTGCCGTCGCTGCAGGGGTTCCTGCACTGGCTGGAGAGCGGCGAAATCGAGGTCAGCCGCGATTTCGCCGCGCGCCAGCGCGACGAGGTGCGCATCCTGACGGTGCACGGCGCCAAGGGCCTGGAGGCGCCGATCGTGTTCCTGCCCGACACGATGCAGGTGCCCGAGCCGCGCGCCAACCTGTTGTGGAGCGAGCGCGAGGCGATGCCGCTGTGGGCGCCGCGCATCGCCATGGCGCCGCCCGCCTACCGCGCCGAGCGCGAGGCGCAGCGCCGCCGCGACCTGCAGGAATACCGGCGGCTGCTCTATGTCGCGCTGACCCGGGCGCAGGACCGGCTCTATGTCTGCGGCTGGCTGCCGCGCATCACGCCGAACGCGGGCAACTGGTACACGCTGTGCCAGGCCGGCTGGCGCGGCATGATGACCCCGTTCGCCTTCGACACCACCGGGCTGATCGGCGAGGCCGCCGGCTGGCGCGGCGAAGGGCTGCGGCTGGCCTCGGCGCAGGCCGCGCCGCCGGCCGATCCCGCGCGCAGCCGCGCCGCGGCGGCGGCGGACGCGGCGCTGCCGGGCTGGCTCGACCGCCCGCCGCCGCCCGAGCCCGACCCGCCGAAGCCGCTGCTGCCGTCGCGCCCGGGCGGGAGCGAGCCGGCGACGCTGTCGCCGCTCGCCACGGCGGGTCGCGACCGCTTCAAGCGCGGGCTGCTCGTCCACCGCCTGCTGCAGGCCCTGCCCGAGCTGCCGCCGGACGAGCGCGCGGCCGCCGCCCGCCGCTTTCTCGCGCTGCCGGCGCACGGGCTCGACCCGGCCGAGCAGGAGGAGATTTGCGGCGAGACGCTGGCGGTGCTGGCCGAGCCCGGTTTCGCCGAATTGTGGGGACCGCAGGCGCGGGCCGAGGTGCCGGTCGTCGGGCTGATCGGCGGCCACGCCCTGTCGGGCGTGATCGACCGGCTCGTCGTCACCGAACGGCGCGTCCTGATCGTCGATTACAAGACGGTGCGGCCGCCGCCCGCATGCGAGGACGAGGTCGCGCCCGTCTATCTGCGCCAGCTCGCGATCTACCGCGCGGCGCTTGCGCGCATCTATCCCGACCGCGACATCGCGTGCGCGCTGCTGTGGACCGAGGCGCCGCGGCTGATGCCGATCAGCCCCGCGCTGATCGCCCGGCACGCGCCTTGACGGGCGTTTTCCGGCTCCCCTAATCTCCGGATCACGTCAGCGAGAGGATGACCCGATGAAGCCGACCGCAGTCACCGACGGCACTTTCGACGCGGAGGTGCTCCGCGCCAGCGGACCGGTGCTGGTCGATTTCTGGGCCGAATGGTGCGGCCCGTGCAAGATGATCGCGCCGTTTCTCGACGACCTCGCCCGCGACATGGAAGGGCGGCTGACCGTCGCCAAGGTCAATATCGACGAGAACCGCGAGACCCCGCAGAAATACGGCGTGCGCGGCATTCCGACGATGCTGCTGTTCAAGGACGGCCAGGTCGCCGCAACCAAGATCGGCGCCCTGCCGAAGAACAAGCTCTACGAGTGGGTCGAGTCGGTTTTGTAGCCCCCTATCCGATCAGCGCCTGCGCCTTGCCGGCAAGGCCGAGGACGCGGGCGCCGTAGTTGGCGAAGCGGCGGTCCTGGGTCTGGCCGCGGACAAAGCGGATGTAGATCTGCTGGATGATGACCGCGAGCTTGAACGCGGCAAAGACCTGGTGCCAGCCGACCGCGGCGACGTCGAAGCCGGTGCGCGCGGCGTAGCGCGCGATCGCCTCGGCGCGGGAGGGGAAGCCCTCGCGCCAGGTCGGCATCGCGGCGATCGCCCGCCAGGCCGGATCGTCGCCCGGCTCGACCCAGTAGTTCAGCACATAGCCGAGATCGGCGAGCGGATCGCCCTGGGTGCACATGTCCCAGTCCATTACCGCGACGAAGCGCGCCGGATCGCGCGGGTCGAGCAGGCAGTTGTCGAGGCGATAGTCGTTGTGCAACAGCGCGGCGCCCTGCGACGCCGGCAGATGCGCGCCGAGCCAGGCGATGACCGGGGCGAAGGCGCGCTCCGCCGCCGCCGCCTCCGGCCCGCCCCGGGCGTCGTGCCAGCGCCGCGTCCAGCCGGCGAGCTGGCGCTCGACATAGCCGTCGGGCCGGCCGAGCCCGTCGAGCCCGGCTGCCGCCGGCGCCACCTTGTGCAGATCGGCGAGGGCGTCGACGAGGGCCAGGCCGATGCGGCGGTTCAGCTCGGGCCGGCCGGCGAACTCGGCCGGGATGTCGTCGCGGATGACAAAGCCGCGGCGCCGCTCGATGACGATGAACACGGCGCCGATGACGCTCTCGTCCTCGCAGAGATGCAGGCTTTGCGGCGCCAGCGGGTAGTGCCGGTGCAGCACCGACAGCACCCGGTGCTCGCGCCGCATGTCGTGCGCGCCGGGCGGAACCGGCCCCAAGGGCGGCCGGCGCAGCACGAACTCGCGCGCGCCGATCCGCACGAGATAGGTCAGATTGGCCTTGCCGCCGCCGAACTGGCGCACCGCGATGTCGCCGTCGACGCCGAGCCGTGCGCGCAGATAGGGCGCGAGCCGCGTCGTGTCGAGGCGCTCGTCCGGCCGCTCGTCGATCAGTTCGGCCGCTTCGAGGCTCATTTGCGCAGCTCGATCCGGGCCACCGCGCGCTTGTGGACCTCGTCCGGCCCGTCGACGATGCGCATCACCCGCGAGCGCGCCCAGGCATAGGCAAGGCCGAAATCGGCCGAGACGCCGCCGCCGCCATGCGCCTGGATGGCGCGGTCGATGACGTTCAGCACCATCTTCGGCGCCACCACCTTGATCATCGCGATCTCGGCCTGCGCCGCCTTGTTGCCGACCGTGTCCATCATGTAGGCGGCCTTCAGCGTCAGCAGCCGCGCCTGTTCGATCTCCATGCGCGAATCGGCGATCCACTCGCGGATCACCCCCTGATCCGCCAGCGGCCGGCCGAAGGCGACGCGGTTCTTGACCCGCGCCACCATCGCCTCGAGCGAGCGCTCGGCGAGGCCGATCATGCGCATGCAGTGATGGATGCGGCCGGGGCCGAGCCGGCCCTGGGCGATCTCGAAGCCGCGCCCTTCGCCGAGCAGGATATTGTCGACCGGCACGCGCACATCCTTGAACTCGACCTCGGCGTGGCCGTGCGGCGCGTCGTCGTAGCCGAACACCGAGAGCGGCCGGACCACGGTGATGCCGGGGGTGTCGCGCGGCACCAGGATCATCGACTGCTGCAGGTGGCGCGGCGCGTCGGGATCGGTCTTGCCCATCAGGATGAAGATCTTGCAGCGCGGGTCCATCGCCCCGCTGGTCCACCATTTGCGGGCGTTGATGACATAGCTGCTGTTGCCCTCGCGGCGGATCGAGGCCTCGATGTTGGTGGCGTCGGACGAGGCGACCGCCGGCTCGGTCATCGCGAAGGCCGAGCGGATCTCGCCGGCGAGCAGCGGCTTCAGCCAGCGTTCCTGCTGGGCCGGGGTTCCGTAGCGCACCAGCGTTTCCATGTTGCCGGTGTCGGGGGCCGAGCAGTTGAACACCTCGGGCGCGATCGGCGAGCGCCCCATGATCTCGCATAACGGCGCGTATTCGAGGTTGGTGAGCCCGGCGCCGTATTCCGAATCCGGCAGGAACAGGTTCCACAGCCCGGCGGCCCGCGCCTTGGCCTTCAGCGTCTCCATGACCGGCGGGATCTGCCAGCGCGACGGCGCTTCGTTGAGCTGCCGCTCGAACACCTGTTCGGCGGGATAGACCTCCGCCGCCATGAATTCGCGCAATTGCGCCGAGAGGCGCTTCACCTTGTCGGAAGGCTCGAAATCCATGCCGCCGCTCCTCATCCGCACGATGCGGCGGAGCATATCGCCATTCCGGCGCCAGGGGAGGAAGAGCTTGAAGGTTATCGCGACGCGCCGGCGCGCCGCGCATCGCAAAGCCCGGCCATCACCGTCGTCATGCCGGGACCATGGTACGGTCCGCCTCCTCGCGCAGCCAGTCGCGAAAAGCCTTGACCTTGGGGCGTTCGAGCGCGCCCGGCGCGGTGGCGATGTAGTAAGCGAAGTGGTCGGGCAGCGACAGCGAGAACAGGCGGACGAGGCGGCCGGCGGCG